>Ga0134127_10000818_pt1 | contig 25467 bp, 26 predicted proteins | sample KB31753_FD_96459 | JGI IMG/M metagenome (GOLD analysis project Ga0134127, IMG submission 96459) | Terrestrial soil microbial communities with excess Nitrogen fertilizer from Kellogg Biological Station, Michigan, USA - KB3-175-3 | ecosystem: Environmental > Terrestrial > Soil > Unclassified ... | reverse complement strand
TAGTCAGGCAGAACGCACGCCGATCCGTCTCGTCGAGCCCCCTGCGGAGACAGCCCCCTGCGAACCGACCGTCGTAGAAAACGACACGCCATTAGCGGAACGCGATGCGGTTATTGCCCGACTCCAAGCCGAAGTAGACCGCCTGAACAGTGTGCGTGGAGACGACGGTACCGCATGGAGGATCAAAGCTGATCAGCTCGAACAGGAGTTGACGATGCTGCAACAGGTGGCTGAGCGGGTTATCAACGTGCCGGCCACGCACTGGCAAGAAGGTAAACTGATGCTGGCGCATGCATTGGTGAAAGAGAAGACATAATTCCACAAAACCCCATGGAGGAGCTGGGAGGAAGGCTTCAGGCCGATCCGTCAATGGAGTGTGGTTCAAATTCCATCGACCGCTCTAAATAAGACGTGATGCGTCTCGCTTAAGAACTGGAGGACTTGTGAGGCTTGCGCTTCCAAGTCCTTTTCTTATTTCCTAGATGGGCTTCTGAATACCATAAATCTAGCGGGGGCCTGCACACAGTCCTTGCGGGAAGCCGCAATGAGGCAATAGCACGCGTGATAGAACTTATGGATTGCAGAAAGGAGGCGTTGTGAGCCGAAGGCAGTTTGGATTTTTGGTCGTTGTGACGTTGATTGGAAGCACCATAGGTGGGGCCTTAAGCGGGTGGTGGTTGACTCCTTCATCCGTCAAGGCGCAGAAAATCAATGGAGTGAATGCGGAAGAGTTTCTCCTGTTGGATGCGAATGGAAAGGCGCGAGCCGGATTAGGCCTCGACAAAAATGGCGAGGTAGGCCTGGTGCTGACCAGTCGCGATGGGAAACGGAAACTGGCCCTCTCTCCCGACGAACAGTTTGTCGTGAAGCTGTCCGATCAGAGCGGGCGTGTCTTGTGGTCGGCCCCCTAGAGGCGGAGGCAGGTATTCACGGTTTGCTACACGGCTTTTTGGACTTTGCCGCTGCGCAGACACCGTGTGCAAACCCGAATGCGTTTGGGCTGACCGTCGACCAGCGCTCGGACCGGTTGGAGGTTGGGCTTGAAGATCCGCTTGGTCTTGTTATTGGCATGGCTGACGTTATGGCCTGATTGGCGCCGTTTTCTACAGAGATCGCATGTAAAAGCCACGGGGATACTCCTTTATCAGTCGAATCGATGCAGGATTTGAACCACCGGAATCTACCATAGGGCCATTCATTGTGACAAGCAGGTTCGATGGTAGGCCTGGGGAAGGGTGACTGCGATGACGGGAATCGATCTACTGGGGTTTGCGGCGGGGACATTGACGACTTGTGCCTTCTGGCCCCAGCTTCAAAAGACATGGAGGTCGAAGTCTGCGGGTGATGTCTCGTTGGGTATGTTGGCTATATTCTCAACCGGCGTCTGCCTTTGGTTTCTGTACGGGCTGGTTTTGCAATCCTGGCCGATCATTCTGACGAATTTCATCACCTTGCTTCTGACGGGAGCGATCTTAGTGCTCAAGCTGCGCTATCGAGGTTAGCAGAATGCTGAAAAAGGCGACGGGAAGGCTGAGACAATCCCCGTGCTCGCCCAACGCGCGGTCGCGGACTCCCCTCGTTGGACGCGCGCAGTTGGGATTATCTCAGCCACCCCTTATTAAAGGGATAGCCGCTGCGGCCTTGCTTGGGACAAGGCGCGTCTCGGCGCGCCAGGGTTGGGCGGGTGAGAAGGCTGGTCTTTTTGAGCATTCTGCGGAGTCGTATTCTGCTACAGGGAAAAGCTAGCGGCGGTTAGAGCGGTTGGTTGGAGAAGTTGCCCGCGATTCTTTAGGCCCGGGTGTGAGAAAAACCATGGCAGGCACGCTGATATCGAAGCTTGACTCGCCTCCATCGTCGTATCGGTCTTTCCCTACGCTATAGATCTTTTGTTGGGTTGGGCTCCACAGCATCGGTAATCCACTGAAGGGATCATAGTAGGACGAGCCGACTTGAGCGAGTCGATTCGGCACGGTGGCCTGTGGGCTTGGGCGTCGTAAGACAACCTGCAGTGAGGCGAGCCGCAATCTGGCATCGGTTTCCTTCAGTTGATAGTGGAAGGGCCCCCAATCCGGTTCGAAGGAGTGGGGGCTGGCAAGGCTTTCCAAGATGCCTTGGCGCGCGGGACCTGCAAGCTCGTGAAGTTTTGGCAAGGTGGCCTGTCCTGTTTCTGCAGCACGGATCATCGCATCATAATAGGTTGCATACATTTCCCAGGTCTCTCTCGTCTGTAGAGGGATTCCGAGGAACGAGCGTCCGGGAGGGTGTACGATCTGGCGGAAGGCTTGCTTGGGAAGACGGGCAGCGGTTGCCAGCCACTCGGTGGAGAGTTCATCAGGATGCTTACCACGGACACCGAGGGAAAATTGATGTTGAAGCGGCCAGCGGAGCGATGATTCTGCTGCGGTGAGTGGAGGGGCAATGTCAGGGGTCATCGCCAAGACAATCTTACTAGTGGCAGGGTGTGACAGCAAGGTCGAGAGCAGGTGGAGATCGTCGATGATGACGATTTGCGCCATGACCTTGGTGGATATGGTCGTCGCATCTCGAAGTACGCTTCGCCACTTGTCCATATCCTTCTTCAGCCGCTGTATACCTAAGGCCGTCTGTTGAGAAAATCCGTCGGCGGCATAGAATCGATGGGCGAAAAAAATTTCCACAAAGCGAGGCGTACCTTGGTGTCCGAATCCCATATCCTCGAAAGGCATTGTGAGCCAGCGTTCGTACCGCGCTAATAATGTGTGATCGCGACCGGTCACAGCTTGAGACCCTGTGCGCATATTCCGGAATTCGCTCATTGGATTTTCGGAGTCCCAGGACGGCACGATCTGTTCCATCGGGAGCTGAATCCGCAATTCTGAGCGGCCTAGCTTGTCGTAGTTGAAATCGCCGGCGACTGGAGTGCCCGTGATTTCCAGCCACATCTCATGGCCTACCTTGGTTGGATCAAGCGAAGGATCTGCAGCAAAGCCGAGGAGATAGTAGTAGCCATTTTCATAGGGGCTGGTCAGGCGGTGCTGCGGCGGCTCCATGAGCCGGGTGAAGGTGGTGCTGGGAGGCTGCCCCTTCGAAGACCAGATGAGGCTCGATAATGCGAAGATAACCCAGAGGATGATGACGCCAATGACCAGGTGCTTCATAGAGAGATACGTCGCGATTGCATTCAGAGGCGGTAATTCACGATCTAGTGGCCGATTTGAGTGAGTTAACTGCTCTTAAGAGTGAGCAAAGCCTATGCCGAGAGGTGATCCGAAAAGTCTCAGTCTTTCGCTCTGTTTTCTGACAGGTCGGAACGCGCACCTGTCAGAATATGAGCAAGCGAGGGATCGATGGACATTAATGAACTTGACAACCCTCTTCCTGGTCTCCTAGAGTGCCCTCCACATTGTGACTCCTGGGTAAGGGAAGAGGGTGCAAGTCCCTCGCGGTCCCGCCGCTGTAAATGGGGACGAAACCCGTGGATGCCACTGTCTGGGGAAGCTGTCAGTCATCGCCGTCAGTAGTCAGCAGAAGCTGAAAGCTGAGAGCTGATCGCTTCTAAGATGGGAAGGCACGGGGAGTAGGATGAACCATGAGCCAGAAGACCTGCCGGGAGAGTAGCCCGATGTTCCCTCGTGGGCTGGGGAACTGGCGAGGATGAGTTGCGGGTGCAATCCTCAGGGTCTGTCAAGGCCTTGGGGATTTTTTATTTGAGCTCCGCACGGCATAGACGACGGTGGGCTGGGCTACTAATTGGAGCCGTTCTGCTCATCGTTGCAACGGCAACATTTGCGAATACAGATGATGGGAACTCGGACATGAAACGCCGGCAGCAAGGCATTCTCACTGGCATGCCGTTCATGACACACGTGTCTGCGCGCGCCTATGTCGATGATGCCGGCCGGCGCATGTATTTCGCCAACCCTCCCGCGAGGATCGTCTCACTGGCACCCAGCATCACTGAAATGTTGTTTGCGATGGGGGCGGGAGAGCAGCTCGTCGGTGTTACCGACTTTTGCGATTATCCGCCTGAGGCTCTGAAGAAGCCGAAGGTGGGCTATTCGAATCCAAATTTGGAATCGTTAGTGGCGCTCCAGCCTGATTTGGTGGTGGCGCCCAATGATTTTCTCAAGCCTGATGTCGTCGTCAAACTCGAGCAACTGAAGATCCCCGTGTTTATCCTGGCTGATAAGAACGTCGAGGGGATCTTCGTCCACATCCAAACGCTCGGACGCATCGTGGGGCGATCGCCGAAGGCCGATACTGTGGCCATGCAGCTTCGTGAGCAGGTGGCGGCTGTCAAACAGCGAATCCAGGGCATCGCGCCGGTGCGGACACTCTATGTGCTGAACAGCCAACCCCTGATTACTGTCGGGCCGGGAAGTTTCATCGATCAACTCATCGGAATGGCCGGGGGGGTCAACGTAGCTGCAAAAAGCGCAGCTCCGTATCCGCGGCTCAGCATGGAAGCGGTGCTTCAGGAGGACCCGGAAGTGCTGGTGTTTCCTGTCGGCAAAGCAGAAGGCATCTCCGAAAGTGAGCAACAGGCTTGGCGTCAATGGTCGACGATGACAGCGGTCAAACGCGGACGGCTTCACCAGATTGCAGCCGATTGGCTCAACCGGCCTGGTCCGCGAATCGCCCAGGGACTCGAATCGCTAGCGGCAATTCTGCATCCGGATCGTGTCACCAGCAGTCAGGCCGAGCGGTAAGACGAACAGCGTATGGCAGACACTGCTTCATCATGGGCGCATGCCGGCGCGGTGCTCACCGTTCATCGATGGGTAGCGGTGATCGGCGGATTGCTGCTGGCAAGCGTGGCTGTTCTCGTGCTCTGTCTGCAGTTTGGCGCCACGTCGGTAGATGTGAGAACAGTTGCCACGGCGATCATGCATATGCTGCGCGCAGACCAAGAAAGCGCCGCAACGCTGGGAACGTCCGAGATCATCATGGTGCAGATTCGATTTCCCCGAGTGCTCATGGGTTTTTTCGTGGGGGCCAGTCTGGCGGCGGTCGGTGTCACACTCCAAGCGCTCCTGAGAAATCCGCTGGCCGACCCCTATGTACTGGGCGTCTCGAGCGGCTCTGCGCTGGGCGTCTCGTTGGCCATTTTGTTCGGAATCGGCTCCACCGTCATGTTATTGCCGATACTGCCGCTTTTTGGATTTGCCGGAGGACTGTTGGCGCTTCTGTTGATCTATCGGTTGGCGCAGTCAAAAGGCCGGTTACCGATCCACAGCTTGCTGCTGGCTGGCGTCATTCTGAATGCCATTCTGACGGCCGTGATCATGTTTATCACTTCGATCATGGAGCCGAACCGTTCAGCTGGACTCATGGCGTGGTTGATGGGGTCGTTGACCGCGCCGAGTTACCCGGCGCTGGGTGTGTTTCTTCTGTATGTGGTGTTCGTTCTTTCGATCCTCATGCATAAAGCACAGCTCTTAAACGTGTTGACGCTGGGCGAAGAGACAGCCCGCTCACTGGGGGTGGAAACCGAGGGGGTCAAGAAACAGCTCTTCGCTCTGACGGCGCTCCTGACCGGCGCGATCGTATCAGTGAGCGGCATGATCGGGTTTGTGGGGATGGTCGTTCCTCATGCGGTGCGGTTGCTCATTGGATCGGATCACCGGTTGCTGCTTCCCGCATCGGCATTGATCGGGGGCATGTTTCTCGCTTTGGCCGATACAATGGCCCGGACGGTCTTGGCCCCGGCGGAAATACCGGTTGGGATTGTCACGGCGCTCGCCGGCGGCCCATTTTTTCTCTATCTTCTCCTGTGGCGTAAAGACCGGATGTTATGAGATGACAGTCGGCACGATCGGAGTCACACAGTCCTGGTTGTCGGTTGACGGCCCTGCCATTGAGGCTGAAGGACTGTCGTTTTCTTATCATGCGATAGAAGGACAGGGGAGAAAGTGGACGCTGGATCATTTGTCTTTTCATGTCGGCGCCGGAGAAATTTTGGGCATCGTCGGACCGAATGGGTCAGGAAAGTCGTCGTTGTTGAAAATTCTGTCCGGCCTATTGCCTGCGGGCAAGGGGGATGTTCGGCTGGGCGGCCTCTCGCTTAGGAAACGAAGTCAGGCCGATGTCGCGCGAATCGTCGCGGTCGTGCCTCAGGAGTACGTGCAAGTCTTTCCGTTCACCGTGGCCGAGACTGTGTTGATGGGACGGTTCCCACATCGGACTGCGCGCTGGTGGAGCCTGGGAATCGGAGACGAGACTGCGAACGATCTCACCTGTGCGCACCAGGCCATGGTCGATACCGATGTCTTCTCGCTGGCGGATCGATTGGTGTCTGACTTATCCGGAGGCGAACGGCAGCGAGTCGTGATTGCCAGAGCCTTGGCTCAGGAGCCGAAGATTCTTCTGCTCGACGAACCGACGGCGTTTCTCGACATCAATCACCAGATTGAGATTTGTTCGCTTGTCACCAGGCTAAGGGCTGAGCGGCAATTGACGGTTGTCCTGGTGTCGCACGATCTGAATGTCGCGAGTCAGTATTGCGACCGTGTGTTGATGCTGAAGGACGGCGGGCTTTGTCGGATTGGCTCGCCGGAGGAGACCATTCGTCCGGATGTCCTTCGAATGGTCTATGGATGTGAAGTCGTCGTGGATGCCCATCCTCAGACGGGAAGGCCGCGCGTGACGATGCCGATGAGCATGGTTCGAAACTAGAAGATAGCCAGGGTCCTGTCCCGGCCCGGCTGTGTGGAGTAAAGGGGACGGTTCATTTTTCAGGAGAGAGCGTTCTGGAGAAGCGACGCGGGTGACGGGGAAGATGGTGCAAGTCCATCACGGTGCCGCCACTGTAAGCGGGGAGTAACTCTGTATCGTGCCACTGTGCGCATTCGCGCATGGGAAGGCGCAGAGACGCAACGATCCGCGAGTCAGGAGACCCATCCCGCAGTTGATTCGACTCAACCCTTCGAGCACAAGGGAGGTTTGTCATGCTGTGGTTTGCTCGTTCATGCCGTGCGTGGTGGTGTCTGCTTTTCCTATTTACTCTAAGCTATCCCGTCCATGCTGCTCCGAATATCGAAGTGGCATCCGCTGATCAAACGGATGTCATCGAAACCCGTGAGGTCGTGGTCAGCGCCACAAAAACTCCGGTCCCAGTTACTCAGGTGACCAGCGCGGTCGAGGTCATTACGGGCGAGGAACTGGAGCGTCGGCAGGTCAAGACGGTTGTGGATGCGCTCCGTCTCAGCCAGGGGCTCACAGTCTTCTCGGATGGCGGGCCAGGTACGTCCTCGTCGGTGCGCATCCGAGGGAGCAATTCTGATCAAGTGTTGGTGCTGATCGATGGCGCGATTATGAACAGCGCCACGCTAGGCAATTTTAACTTTGCCAATTTGACCACCGACAACATCGAGCGTATTGAAATCCTTCGCGGCGCCCAGAGCATGTTATGGGGCGCGGACGCGATGGGTGGTGTGATCAATATCACCACCAAGAAGGGCACCGGCGCGCTATCGGCAAGCGCATTCGCTGAGTACGGATCATTTTCCTCTATTCGGGAAGGTGGGCAAGCATCTGGGAAAAAAGGCCCTGTGGATTTCAGTGCTGCCATTTCACGTTGGGACTATACTGGCTTCTCAGCCGCCAACTACCGCCGGGGGGCATCAGAAAGAGATGGTTATCACAACTGGCAGGCCTCGACAAAGGTCGGGATCGAACTTCCGTATGAGGGTCGGCTCGATTTGAACTTCCGCTTCATACAGGGTAAGAGCAATTTTGATGGCGGGTTTGGAAACGGGTTTGACATTCTCGGGGCCTATTCAAGGAGTCAGCAGTATGTCTATAGCGCGGCATATCAGCAGCCGATCACGAATTGGTGGAGTCAGGTCTTAACACTGTCTCGCCAGAATGAGAACTTACGTTCGTCTCCCGGTACAAGCGCAAGAGACTTGGTGACAGGTTTCATTTTCAATCCCCTTGACCCTCAATTCAATCCCGAGTCGCAGATAAATACGGTGGCAAATCGGATTGAGTGGCAACACAACGTCCAGTTTTGGAAGCCTCTCTTACTGACTGCTGGATATCAGTACCGTGAGCAACAGGGAGAGAATTTCAATCTCTCTACTGGTGGGACTGATGTCAACAACCACATCATTTCAAGTCATGCCGGATTTGCCCAGGGGCAACTCAACTTGTGGGATCGTGTGTTCGCGACAGCCGGTGTACGGCAAGATGATTATAATGTCTTTGGCAACGCCACAACCTATCGAGCAACCGCAGGCTATCTCCATCAAGAGACCGGCACCAAGATCCGCGGCAGTTACGCGACTGGCTTCCGTGCGCCAACCATCAATCAGTTATACTTTCCAGTGTTGGGAAACCCAAGTTTGAAGCCTGAGAAAAGTCAGAGCATGGATATTGGAGTGGACCAATATCTGTTGGATAATCGCTTAACCCTCAGCGGGGGATTTTTCTGGAACCATTTTCGCGACATGATTGGCTTCCAGCAGAACTTGGCAGTCTGCGGTCCCGACACTGTTTTTGGAGATCCCTTAGGGAACTTCTGCGCACAAAATGTTGGTCAGGTGAGCACGAAGGGATGGGAGGCGAGTGTGAAGTATGCCGTAGTGAAAGATGTATTGTTTATTAAAAGCCTGGATGTACAAGCTCAATATACCAATACGCTGACCAGGAACCTTGAGGAACAGCCTGGCAATAGACAGCCGCGGATTCCGGTTGACCAATGGAGCATGACCATTAGCTATAAGCCGATCGATCCGCTTAGCGTAAGCCTAGAAGGGCGATACGTGGGATCACGATTCAGCGATGCCGCTAACCGGCAATCGATGCCTGCATTTGATGTGTGGAATCTCTCTGCAACCTACAATGTGACGAACCAAGTGCAGACTTATGTTCGAGCCGACAATATCTTCAATGAGAAGTACGAGGAGGTCCTATTTTTTGGCACCCCCGTTAGGTCAATCTTTTTTGGGCTCAGAGTCAATTACGATGCGAAATAATGGGGTCGCATGATTGTCCCCCGATTGGTCATCGCCGGCACCCATAGCGGTGTCGGCAAGACGACGGTGACACTGGCGGTTCTGGCTGCCCTGAAGGCTCGGGGTAGCCAGGTTCAAGCCTTTAAAGCGGGGCCTGATTTTATCGATCCGGGCCATCACACCGCCGTGACCGGTCGTCCATCTCGGAATCTGGATGGCTGGATGCTAGGAGAAACCGTCAACCGTGAGATTTTCATACGCGCTTCGGCTGACGCAGACATTGCGATCATCGAGGGGATGATGGGCCTGTTCGACGGCAGCTCGCCTGTGAGCGAAATCGGCAGCACGGCTGAACTGGCGAAGCAGTTGGATGCGCCAGTGTTGCTGGTCATCGATGGGAGCGCCATGGCCCGCTCTGCTGCGGCTATGGTCTCAGGGTACGCGAAATTCGATCCTGCACTACGGGTGGCCGGTGTGCTGTTCAATCGGATCAGCAGTGAAGGACATTACAAGCTGCTCAAGGAAGCAGTGGAACAAGAGACCGGTGTGATGGCCGTGGGATATCTGCAGCCCAATCCGGCGGTTACGATCTCTGATCGCCATCTAGGACTCGTGATGGCGATGGAGCAGGAAACCGGCGCACTCTACGGTTTGCTTGCAAAGGCGGCGGTAGAAACGATTGATCTGGATCGAATCGAGGCATTGGCTCGCTCATGCAGAGAGCTGTCTGTGGCAGCGCCTCAACCAGTAGTGAGGACCCATGGTCGGACGGTTCGGATCGGCGTGGCGCAGGATCAGGCATTTTGTTTCTACTATCCCGACAACCTTGAGTTGCTCGAAGCCGAGGGAGCAGAATTGGTGAAGTTTTCTCCCTTGAACGATCAGGTGTTGCCTGACGTGGATATGCTGTATCTTGGCGGAGGTTATCCGGAGCTGCATGGCCGGCAGTTGTCTGGGAATGTCACCATGCGAAGGGCAATCAGGCAATTTGCCGAGTGTGGTGGGATGATCTATGCGGAATGCGGAGGGATGATGTACCTCACGCAATCCATTCGTGCCTTTGACGATACATCGCATGAGATGGTCGGGCTGTTTCCCGCTGAAGCGATTATGAAGAAACCTGGCCTGACTTTTGGGTACAGGGCGGTGGAACTCTCGCGCGACTGCATACTCGGGTCCTCTGGCACCATTGCGCGAGGACATGAGTTCCATTACTCCACACTGATTTCGAGAGGATCATTCGACTATGCCTGTGCGCTTTGTGACGCACAGGGACTCTCAAAAGGACCGGATGGGCTCGTCGTCGGCAATGTGGTGGCGCTGTATACCCATCTGCATTTTGCCAGCCAGCCACAGATCGCGAAATCATTGGTGTCGTCCGGGCAGCGGACCTCTCCATGATTGTCGATGGCTTCCGGAGAGGCGATATGACGGAACAGGACGAACACAAAGCCAAGATGGAACGGTTGAAGGCGTCGGTGGATCGGCGCATCGAGGCGGCCCAGGAAGAGAAAGGGTTGTTGATGGTTTATACTGGCGCCGGTAAAGGGAAGACCACGGCAGCGCTGGGTATGGCCTTACGGTGTCTTGGTCATGGCATGAAGGTGGCTGTGGTGCAATTCATCAAGGGCGCGATCGATACGGCAGAGGAGCGAGCGCTCAAGTCTTTTGGCGATCGTGTGATTTTTCTTCGTATGGGAGAAGGATACACCTGGGAAACCCAGGATCGTGAGCGGGACACGAAATTTGCCCAACAGGCCTGGGCGGCAGCCTGTGGGTTCTTGCGCGACACATCCTATGCGATGGTCATTCTCGATGAATTCAATATTGCGCTCCAGCACGACTATGTCCGACTCGAAGAGGTATTACCGGTTCTGCGAAGCCGGCCTCCTATGCAACATGTTGTGATCACCGGCCGCGGCGCCAAAGACGCATTGATTGAGGAGGCCGATCTCGTCACTGAGATGAAGCAGCTCAAACATCCTTTTCGAAAGGGCATCAAGGCGCAACCGGGGGTGGAGTTTTGAGAGGTCCGGTCACAAAGACATGCGAGGCCTGCGGAGAAACATTTGAGTGCGGCGGATACCAATGTTGGTGCGGAAAGATCGGTATTACAGAATCGCAAATGGATTGGATCGCCGCTCGGTTTCAAGATTGTTTATGTCCAGCGTGTCTGAAGAAGGTTGGAGCAGGCGATGTGGGGTTGGTTCCGCTTAAACCGGCTGCTCCAGCGCATGCCGAGTAAAGGAGCCCTCATGAGTGCGCGTCAGGACATCAGAAGCGACGGCAAGGGAAGATTTTCTGAGGATGAGCGGGCGGCGGTCTACCGCGTGATTTTCGAGCGGCGGGATGTCCGGCGAAACTTTGTGCGGAAGCCGATTGCCGACGAAGTTCTTGCAAGAATCTTGACCGCCGCGCATCATGCCGGGTCGGTCGGGTTTATGCAGCCATGGGATTTTGTCGTCATCCGTCAACGCACAACAAAACGCGCGGTCAAACAGATTTTTACGCAGGCGAACACGGAAGCGGCGACGCGGTATGACGGTATCCGTGCGGCGCTCTATCGGAGCTTAAAGCTCGAAGGAATCGAGGAGGCGCCGATCAATCTCTGTGTGACCTGCACCCGTCAACGTGGGGGCCGGCATGTGTTGGGTCGTTCCAGGGTGCGCGAAACAGACTTGTACAGCACCTGTTGCGCCATTCAAAACCTCTGGCTGGCTGCACGAGCAGAAGGCATTGGGGTCGGCTGGGTCAGCATTATGGACCATGGAGCGTTGAAGCAGGTGCTCGGTATCCCCAGACCCATTAAAGTATTAGCCTATCTCTGTCTCGGCTACGTTTCAGACTTTGCGGTGCGGCCTGAGCTGGAGACAGCAGGGTGGCGGACCAGAATTCCGGTGAATGAACTCATTCACTACGAATCGTGGGGAAATATTATAGAGGGCAACAGGAGGAACGGTGATGCGCATCACGAAGGTGTACACACGAACCGGAGACGCGGGAAAAACAAGGCTGGCCGGGGGGCAGCAGGTGTGGAAGGACAGTCTCCGAGTTGAAGCCTACGGCACTCTCGATGAACTGAATGCGGTCGTCGGAGTGGTGCGGGTGATGAATGCCGAAATGGTGGAGAGTCATAAGCAGGCAGAACAGCTCGAAGAGGATCTCCGGTGGATACAGAACAAGCTATTCGATCTCGGCGGGATCCTTGCGACGGCTCCGGGCCAAGAGTTCAAGAATATGCCACAGGTGACGGGAAAAGACGTGACGAAGCTGGAGAAGATCATCGATCGTTGCCAAATAGATTTGGCTCCGCTCAAAGAGTTTATTCTGCCTGGAGGGGGGAAGGTCTCGGGCTTTTTGCATCAGGCGAGGACCGTATGCCGCCGGGCTGAACGGATCTGCGTGCATCTCTCGCGAGAGGAACCGGTGGATCCGTTGACTGTCAAATTTGTGAACCGTCTGAGCGATGCCTTGTTCGTTCTGGCGCGTTGGGCTTCCAAGACCCGGGGAGAGCCGGAATTTTTGTGGCAGCGTGATGCGCAAAAGGCGGCAGGCTGATTGAATGAAGATGGCACGCATGGGACGTTCGAGGTTGATTCTTGTGCTTGGTGGGGCCGCGTCTGGAAAAAGCCAGATGGCGCTTGATTTGGCCAGGGGACAGACACCAAGCGCAGATGCGGGGAAGGGTGTCAGTCCCCGTTTTGCCTTCGTGGCCACAGGCCAAGCGTTAGATCGTGAAATGAAAGTACGGATCGAGCGGCATCAGGCTACACGTTCTTCAGATTGGGAGACGGCGGAAGTCTCTACGGATCTGGCCGATTGGTTTAGAGATAATGGCAATGCTTATCAGGTAGTTGTGCTAGACTGCCTCACGTTATGGTTGAGCAATTTACAAGGACAACGCCTGCTAGATGTAGCCGTCCTCAAAGCCACAACGGACCTGCTTCAGTCAATTCGGACCACGAAAGCTCGTGTGGTGGTCGTGAGTAATGAATTGGGGCTAGGGCTTGTGCCTGCGACTAAGGTAGTCAGGGCATTTCGCGATCTGGCCGGGCGGGTCAATCAACAGGTGGCCGCAGAGGCAGATGAAGTCTATTTGGCGGTCAGTGGGCTTCCGCTGAAATTAAAATAAGGGAGTGCGCGAATGTTGTTGCACGATACGATGGACCGGGTTCAGCCGACTGACCCTCGCCTCCTGGCGCAGGCCCAGGCGCGGTTGGATCGATTGACGAAGCCGATCGGCAGCTTGGGCCGGATCGAGGAATTGGCCGCGCGCTACGTCATGATTACTGGTGAGATGAAACCAAAGCTTCCGCATGGAGCAGTCTTTACCTTTGCAGCCGATCATGGGGTGACGGCGGAAGGGGTGAGCGCGTATCCTGCCGCAGTAACACCTCAGATGGTCTTGAACTTTCTACGCGGTGGCGCAGGCGTCAATGTGCTTGCGCGTCATGCCGGCATCGATGTTCGCGTCGTGGATATCGGTGTGAACTTCGACTTTGAGGCGGTTCCGGGCCTGATTCATAAGAAGGTTATGCCGGGCACGAAGAATCTGATGGTGGAATCGGCGATGAGTCTTGCGCAGGCGGAGCAAGCGCTGACAGTCGGGGTCGAGTTGGCCGTCGAAGCCGCTCAGCAGGGTGTCGGCTTGATCGGAACCGGCGAAATGGGGATCGGCAACACAACTGCCAGTTCGGCGATCGCCGCTGTGATGACGGGCCGACCGGTTGTAGAGGTCACTGGACGAGGAACGGGGATCGACGACGCCGGTCATGCCCGCAAGATCGACGTGATTCAGCGCGCGCTCGATCGTCATCGACTGGATTCGACAAATACAATGGGGGTGCTCGCCACAGTGGGCGGGCTGGAAATCGGTGGATTGGCTGGTCTGATGCTTGGCGCAGCGGCGGCTCGCATTCCGGTCGTGCTGGATGGATTCATCGCTGGCGCTGCCGCGTTGATTGCCGTGGGACTGCAACCTCGCTGCAAAGACTATCTCATTGCTTCCCATCAGTCGGTTGAGCGAGGCCATCGGGCGATACTGGAACATCTTGGATTGAAACCGTTGTTCGATCTCGATCTTCGTCTGGGCGAAGGCACCGGCGCCTGTCTTGGCATGAGTCTGGTCTTTGCCGCGATCAAGATCTTCACAGAGATGGCGACGTTCGATGAAGCCGGTGTATCGGAACGCAGCACATGATTGCGGTGCTGCGAACGTTTCTGTTCGCCTGGCAGTTTCTCACGGCCATTCCGCTCAGCCGTTCGACGCACGATGCCAAGCCGGAGGAATTGGCTGCCTCCATGAGCTGGTATCCCATGGTCGGTTGCCTGCTCGGGGCATCGTTGGTTGCAGCAGATATGGCCCTGGCCCAGGTCTTCTCTTCTCAGATCACGAATATCGTGTTGCTCCTGCTTCTTGTCGCCATTACGCGGGGACTTCACCAGGACGGCCTTGCCGACATGGTGGATGGATTGGCGGGAGGACGAACCCCTCAGGCCCGCCTGGCCATCATGAAGGATGGGCGTATCGGTGCGATCGGCGCGACGGGATTATTTCTCGCGCTTGGATTGCGATGGACCGGGCTTAATACAATGCCGACGGGCGAGCATATGGCGATGTTGATCGGCATGCCGGTGATCGGACGATGGGCGATGGTCGTCGGGGCGTTCCATGTGGCCTATGCGAGGTCGGAAGGAGGACTGGCGCAACCATTCCTTGCACATCTGTCCTGGCCGCACCTGTGTGTGGCGACCATCACGGCAGGACTCGCGTTGGCGCTGTTGTTGGGTCCATGGGCGGCGTTGGGCTGTCTTCTCATCGGCGCGGCTCTCATTCGCCTTTCGACGGCCTGGTTTCATCGCATGTTCGGCGGTGTCACGGGTGACTTGCTGGGGGCGACGAACGAAATTTCAGAGATTCTCTTTATCGTGATCATTCCCGCGGTGCTTTTCCGATGACTGGAGGCGAATTAGCAGTGGCCTGTTTCTTAGACGCTGCGGTCGGAGACCCGCGGTGGTTTCCGCACCCGGTGCGTTGGATGGGGTTTCTCGTCGATTGGTACGACCGGCGTGTCCATCAACTCCTTCTCTCTCCTGCCAAACAACGGATCGCAGGCGTGCTGCTGGCCGTCGCCTTGCCGACCGGAGCTTATGCGGCTGGGATCTTGCTCATCTGGTGGGGTGATTCGATTGATTCTCTGTGGGGGAGCGCGATCGCTGTGTTGATGGCTTGGACTACGCTTGCGGCTCGCGATCTTATCGATCATGTCTTGGCAGTGCAAAATGCGCTTCAATCCGCTTCCTTGGCGGAGGCGCGCACGGCGGTCGCGAAGATTGTCGGACGCGATACGGAGGAGATGAACGAGTCCGATATCGTCCGCGCAACGGTCGAAACGATTGCGGAAAGCACGGCTGACGGCATCCTGGCGCCGTTGTTCTATTTAGCGCTCGGAGGGGCTCCCTTGGCGCTCGCCTATAAGGCGGTCAGCACATTGGACTCGATGATCGGTCATTTGGACGACCGATACCGGTGGCTCGGCTGGGCGTCCGCGCGATTGGATGATGCGGCAAATTTTCTTCCGGCTCGCATCACCGCAGTCTTGTTGGTTCTGTCTGTGGGAATCGTTTCGCGATCATGGGCTGCGATGCGGCGTGCCTGGAAAATTTTGCATCGTGACGGTGGGCGGCATCCCAGTCCGAACAGCGGACGCCCGGAAGCTGCGATGGCCGGCGCACTGGGGGTGCAACTCGGAGGGGTGAATCGCTATGACGGTATTCCGATAGAACGCCCATACCTTGGCGATCCGGATCAGCCCCTGACCAGAGATCATATCGGAAGAGCGCTTACACTCATGATTTGGACCAGTCTCTTGGGCGTTCTCTTAGGTATGGGATGGCTTCTCATGGTGAAGAGATGACGCAACCCACTCATGGGGGGAATGTTTACAAGGTTGCCCGTGAACGGCGGATTTCTGTCGATCAGATCGCGGATTTTAGCGCCAGCATCAACCCGCTGGGCTTTCCTGCGTCCGGCATTCGGGCAATTCGCTCGGCCCTGAAGCAGATTGCGCATTATCCAGATCCCGACTGCCGGCAACTCAGACAAACATTGGCGCAACAGTGCGGCGTCGATCCAGACATGATCCTCATCGGCAACGGCTCGACCGAACTGATTCATCTATTGCCGCGCGCGCTTGCGATCGAGGCTGCGCTCATTATGGGGCCCACGTTCGAGGAGTATGCCCGCGCGCTGATGGATGCAGGGAGCATAGTTCAGTATGTTCACGCAAGACGAGAAGAACGTTTTCGCCCACCGGTGAAAGAAATTCTGCGAGAACTTTCTGCCAAACGAACGAGATTTGACACGGTGTTTTTGTGCAACCCGAACAATCCGACAGGCCAGGCGATCAATCGATCAACTCTGTGCGAGGTTATTGAGGCGGTCGAGCGGCGGCAGGGCTGGTTGATCATCGACGAGGCCTTTATCGACTATTGTCAGGAACATTCTGTCGTCTCGATGTTGAAAGAGCACCCACGCATGATCGTGCTGCGCAGTCTGACGAAGTTCTATGCCATGCCAGGGCTGCGGATCGGCTATTTGCTCGGGGCAAGCAAAGTCGTGGATCAGCTGAAGGATCGCCAACCGCCATGGTCGGTCAACTCTTTGGCCCAAGAGGTCTCCTGTGCGGTAGTTCAGGATTCCGGTTATGCGCTAAAAAGCCGCGCATTGATGGAAAGCGAGCGTCCGCGATTCCTGCGAGGGCTTCGCTCCTTGTCAGGTGTGCGTGTCTACTCACCAGCGGCGAATTTTGCGCTGATCGAACTTCCTGCCTGGACCTGCGCCGGTGTAGTAGCTGATCGACTGGCTTCAGAGAGATTGCTTGTCAGGGACTGTTCCACGTTGCCGGGTCTGGGCGCGCAGATGATTCGTGTGGCGATCAGGACCGCCAAAGAAAACCGACGATTGCTTGCAGCTCTTGGCGCCTGCTTGACGAAGCAATAGCCATGAGGAAACGAAGTAGGTATGCCATGCAGACGCCCTTTCGCGTGAGACGGAAGACGCTTATTGTCGATCTGGGAGGCTGTCATTCCGTTCTTTCTTCCGCTCCCAGAGCCGGTGGGATCACGCGAGCCAGGTATATCTTGAACCTTCAGGTTCCTGCCAAGCCGATCGGCAACGATGATGGTGGCTTGAGTACGGGCGCGCGATGCCCCGATCCTGCCAGGACGTTGCGCAAGCTGGCTATCGGGCTCGGCATCCGTGAAAAATTCGTCGGTCTTATGACGGCCGTATCGCTTACAGATTTAGTGACGATGCGAGAGGCCAATGAGAATATCTGGGTCGAAGGATTTGTGACGGTCGGGACCTCGAATGCCGTGCGGGCGGGGGAATCAGTAACGCCGAAGCAGCGCACCAGCAGCGAAACTCATCCTGGCACAATCAACTTGATCCTTGTGACCAACGCGCATCTGTCCGCTTCGGCGATGGTCGGGGTGGTGCAGGTGGCGACCGAGGCCAAGACGGCTGTCTTGTTGCATGCGAAGGTAAAGAGCTGGACTGGTCGTCCTGGCGCGACGGGGACGGGAACCGATGCGGTCGTGGTTGTGAGTGGTAAGGGACCTCCTCTGCGGTACAGTGGGACACATACGGTGCTCGGTGAACTTGTCGGACGAGCAGTTGGGAAAGCGGTGAGAGAAGGTCTTGCCCGTTATATGCGGCGGCAGGCTCGCCGCACGGGGCGCAGCCGCGTGATGAATCCATGACGATTTCCGGCATACCAGCCAAAGCTCTTGCCATACTCGGAACCGGCTCCGATGTCGGAAAGAGCCTCATCGTTGCCGGCGTTTGCAGACTGTTGGCGCGAAAAGATGTACGGGTTGCGCCATTCAAAGCGCAGAATATGGCGCTGAATTCCTTCGTGACGCTCGATGGCGGTGAAATCGGCAGGGCACAGGCGCTGCAAGCTCAAGCTTGCGGGATTGAGCCGACCGTCGATATGAATCCCATTCTGCTGAAGCCCGAGTCGGATTCACGGTCTCAGGTGATCGTGAGAGGAACAGTCTACGAAGCGTTGGATGCACTTGCATATTTTGAGCGGAGAGAGACGCTGTTCAATATTATTCGAGAGTGTTATGCGCGACTGGCGTCGAAGTATGGATGCATTGTGATCGAAGGGGCGGGGAGTGCCGCGGAGATGAATCTCCGAGACCGGGATATTGTGAATTGGCCCGTAGTCGAGTCGGCCGATGCGGCAGTTCTGTTGGTGGCAGATATCGATCGAGGCGGGGTCTTCGCGCAGATCATCGGGACGCTCGATTTATTGGCCCCGCACGAACGCCGCCGTGTGCGCGGCGTGATCGTGAATAAGTTCCGTGGAGATCGCCGGCTGTTTGATGACGGTGTTCATATTCTTGAAGCGCGCGCAGGTCTTCCAGTCCTCGGAGTCGTCCCGTTTCTTCGAGATCTTCGATTAGATCAAGAGGATAGCCTGGACCTCGCTCGCTCACGATCGATTCAGTTTAAACCCGATCTCACAAATGTGGCGGTGGTCTTGCTGCCTCGCATGAGCAACTTCACGGACTTTAATACGTTGACGGCTGAGAGAGATGTCGCGCTTCGGTTTGCCGCTTCACCGGAAGATCTTCGAGGCGCGGACGTGGTGATTCTTCCTGGAAGCAAGAATACGCTCGAAGACCTCGACTATCTTGTGACCTCCGGATTCCCTGCTGCCGTGGAATCGCATGTGCAGAGGGGAGGTGAACTGGTTGGGATTTGCGGAGGGTACCAGATGCTTGGGCGTGAGATTGCCGATCCCAAGGGCCTGGAGCGTGGAGGAACGTCAAAAGGCTTAGGATTTCTCGATGTGACGACGGAACTCGATACGCCCAAGATCTGCCGGCAAGTTAGAGCTGTGTCGGTGCTTCGTGGCGTGGAACAGCATGCGCCGGTCTGCGGGTATGAAATCCACATGGGGCGCACCAGTCGTGGGACCGTCAATCCCTGTTTTCGCATCGAAGCCTCTGAAACCAGGGAAGGCCATGTGATGAGTGGGGAAGGCGCGGCAAGTGAGAATGGACGAGTCTGGGGCACCAGCATTCATGGTCTGTTCGATCGGGCTGAGTTCCGCAGGGGATGGTTGAACCGCGCGCGCGCCCGGAAGGGGCTCGTCCCCCTTTCGCTTCATGAGTCTGAACGTGTCGCGACACAATTGAGTGCCGAGCTGGATCGCTGGGCTGACCACCTGGAAACGTATGTGAATATGGACGCGATCTATCCGTTGTGTGAAGGTCGATGAAGACAGGCGCCGCTGATTGGTTTCATCAAGATCTATGCGAGGATGAGCAGCAAAGTGGAAACCAGCCTGATCGATGGCCAACAGGTCTGGAAGAACAGCATGCCTCGCAGCTTCCGGCCTTCGCAGCCGAAGTGGCTACGAAGGCGGAGCAGACTGCTGCGGGGAGCGTCATTTACACAATTCCGTAAACGTGGTTTCTAGGCAGCCTTCATTTTACCGCCGCTTTGCAGAGTCTTTTGCAGTCGGTTGATCGCTCCAGCCAGCTGACCGATTTCATCACGCCGATCCATGTCGGTCTGGACATTCAAGTCTCCCTTGCCGATACGATCCATGACGTCCTTGAGTTCGGCGATCGGCTTGCTGATGCTGCGTCCAATTGAGAACACGAACAGCGCGGCAAAAACGATGCTGATACTGACGGCGCCCAGCGAAGCTGCACGGCGTTGATTGAAACCGCCTATGCGAGTGACGAGCAGGTCGTCCAGGACGCCTACCGTGACGTCGTACATGGCATAATTGGACTCAAGAGTTTTTAATCCGTTCTCGCTGATGAATTTCAGGTCGAGCTTTGCGAAGTCACTTGGTCCTGCGTCCAAAACCTGGCGTCGGATGGTATCGTCGAAGGCCTTCATCGCCTCGACGTGTGAACGCAGTGGAAGCGAGAGCTTGCCGCGCAAAGCGGGATTCGTATTAATGGATGTCTGGAGTCCGGTATTTAGCCTCTCCACTGTCGGCTCGATCCTCGCCAGGAGGAAGGATATAAGCTGTTTTTTGGTTTCCATGTTCTCACGAGTCAAAACCAGGTCGGCGACGTGCGCGTTGGTCTGCGCGATCAATTGCGCAAGCGCGGGCAAATTGAGGACGACGTTGTCCATCGCGTAGTAACTATCGAGATCGGGGTCCAAGATGAGCTGCGAGGTATCACCAGCCTGAATAATAAGAGGCAAGATCGACTTACCGACGATATCGTCATACGCCGAGTTGATATTCTCAGGTTTGGCATTGCTGGAGCTGCGAAGAATCAAGGATTTTGTCGTAGACCATTTCTCGACCAGCCCGGAAAGACCGTGGGTTGTTTTTAAATCTTTTCCATAACGGCTATCGACCTCCTGAGCCGATCGAATATCCTGCTCGATCTGTTTCTCCAGGGCAGAGGTTTCAGCCGATCCGCTGAGAAATGCGACCTGATGCTTCTGAATGTCATGAAGCAGGTGTCGAACCGGATTGATGTACTCGACACCTCTGCGTTCGTTCTCGCCGAAGTCAATCGCGATGTTTTGCTCTTTAATGAGTAAGACCAGTAGGACCGCGACCGGTATGCTGAATATAAGTCCGAGTAACACGAGTTTGCTCCCGACCTTCAGATTCCGAAACATTGCGGTACCTCCTGGTGTGTGTTGACTCCTGCGATATTTCTCCGGCGATTACTTTATGCCGTCGTCAATGGCGGCATCTCTAAAGGGAAATTTTTCGGTTGCCCGATGGTCAGGCGATGTCGCCCAATAGTTTTATAGTGGCCAATACATAAGTGCTGAGAATAGGTTTAGCAGAGGTTGGCGTTTTGTCAAGGAATAGGATGAATCGGTAGCGCAGCAATTCCCCTGTTATCGTGCGGGAGACGCGAGCCGGTTCATGTGCACAATCATGAATCAGAAGGATTCGTCGTTGGACGGTGAACGGAAAGCAGAATCCGACCGCACTGACGTGATCTGCGAATAATATTTGTCTGCCCGCCGTCTAAATTCTTACCTCAACATCCAAGCAGCTGAAGTTCGGCGAGGCGATGTGTCTCATGGTGGAGGATCCGTCCTTCCACGACGCAGATGACCGATGCCTACTTAAGATTCGCAGATGTCAAAAATGTCGATTCGCTTGCTAATTGCGAATGACGAGCTACACTCACGTTCGGGTGACAATAATTCATCCGAAAGAAACGCTTCGTAAGAACCAGAAACACAAGCAACATCTTGGCCCGAGGCAGGGAGGAATCGCGATGCGCAGACAGCTTTTTATCATGCTGGCAGCGGGAATGACGGCCATCTCGTGTGCGTGGGGTACACCAGTGAGAGCGGCGAGTGAGGTCGAAGTAGTGGCGGAGAATTTGATCGAATTGGTGAAGATCGGTCGCGAGGTGGTAGCGGAGCATCAAACCACTATTAATGACGCGGCGAAGGCGGAAAAGGGCTTTACGTCCGAGTTCGTAGCCGATCAAGTGATGGAGCGGTTCAAGAAAAAAACTAAAATCGATCTCCGCATTCCCAATGTCGTTCCCCAAGCCAACTTCTATCTCGCCTTACTGGATACGGAGAAAGAGGTGGTTAATGAAGCGCAGCCGGTCATCAATAGACCGGGAGTCGGTTTCAAGGGTTTTCTCCATGCCGTCTTCGCCCGCCGCGTCGGAGAACACTTCTATAAGAAGACCGGTATCCGCATGAAACTAACGGGCATTGATTATCGGACTCCGAACAGCAAGCCGGACGAGTTCGAGCAGGAAGTGCTTCGGATGTTCAGCGATCCACGCCATCCGAAGAACCAAGTCTATGTCCGCAGCACAATGGTCGATGGAAGACCGGTGCTGCGTATGATGGATCCTGAATATGCGTCTGTCCCCTGCCTCGCTTGCCACGGTGCGCCGAAAGGTGAGCGGGACATCATGGGGATGAAGAAGGAAGGATGGAAGGAAGGAGGTTTGGCCGGAGCCATCAGCCTGGTCCTCCCGTTGAAGCAATAGAGGGGCAGTTTCTATGACCATGTGCACATTCACCCACATCGAACCTTAAGGAGATTATCAATGAGCAAGATCGTCGTCGTGGATGATTCCTATGCCGAGCTTCAGTTGATCGAAGGTTGTTTGAAGGGGGCCAACCATACGGTCGTATCGTATCCGAGCAGCGACAAGCTGGAAGACAAGGTGGCTCTCGAGAAGCCGGATTTGATCGTATTGGACGTGGTCATGCCTGGGCGTAACGGCTTTCAGACTTGCCGTGACCTGAAAAATGATGACCGCTGCAAGAACATTCCGATTATTCTCTGCACCTCCAAAGGCAACGAGAGCGATAAGTTCTGGGGGCAACAACAGGGTGCAAATGGCTATATCGTCAAGCCATTTAAGGCTGAAGACCTGTTGAGCGCCGTCAAGAAGGTGATGGGCTAAGGCTGATGGATCCCGCACAGCGGTCAGCGGTTGAGCCTCGCGCCTTGGCTACAGAGGGGGCGACTTCGAGCGAATCCGATCGGCTTCGGACAGCTGGGTCCTCGGCCACAATGCGAGCTGCCGTTATCTCTATGGGGGGAGAGCTTTTCACGATCGATTTGAAGAGTGTGCGAGAAGTGTTTGTCGTTGAATCTATCACGCCGGTTCCCGGGATGCCATCCGGTTTGGTGGGAGTCACGAATCTCCGCGGAACCGTGATCCCGTTGCTCGACCTCCGATCAATGTTCGGTCTCAACGCTGTGGCGGCTCTACGGTTTGCGGTCGTGGTGCAACACGAAAATTGGCAAGTCGGTGTGCTGGTCGATGAGGTCCCGGAAATTCGTAACATCACCAAAGATCAATTTCTACCGGCTCCAACCGGCACAGGGGAAGGAGCATTCCCCTTCGTGTCGACAGTGGTCAAGTTGGAGGATCGGCTCCGAGGCGTGTTGGAAACGTCGGTGGTGCTTTCACATTTCGAGAGAGCGAGTTAATTAGGCGCAACAACCGGAGATGGCAGGCAATTTGAGGCACGATCAGAGAGAAGGAGGACGAGATGGCCAAGGTAGTAGATCGCAGCAGTTTGCTCCATAACCTCAAGACGCGGACAAAGCTGCTTGCGAGCTTCGGTCTCGTCAGTTTCGTCATCTTGGTGATGGCAACCATCGGTGTGGTGACGCTCCAGAAGTTGAGCGAAGCGTCACAAGTCGTGTACACCGACTATACGGTCCCATTGGCCGAGTTCGCTGAAATGGGTTCCGCATTGACGTCGCACCATCAAATCTTGGTCAATATGACGAATATCACGAAGCACGCGGACTTTGTGGCTGAGTTCAAGCGGCTGGCGCCGCATCGCGAAAAGGTGAACCAAGTGGTCGCCAACTATGAAACGACCGTATTCCGTGTGTCTAAATCGGGCCGTGACGAAACGAAAGACTTCGCGATATTAAAACCGGCCATCGAGCAATACTTCAAGGAAGCAGAGGGAGCGCTGAGCGCGCTGGCGGATAGTTTCGGCAAAAATCTGACGCCGGCGCAGGCTGAAAACATGCGAGACCTCGGGGTCTTGGCCTTGAGGGTCAACTTGCAACAGCCATTCGATCACGTTCTCGCGCGCCATCATGAACAAGTCATGGACTTACATGACGTGGCGAAGGACCTGAACGAAGATGCCCAAACCTTGTCGACCAACGCGATGATGCTCACGATCATCGTTGGACTCATCGCGGTGGCTCTGGGACTCGGCATCGGATATTGGATCTCCCAATTCTTCTCGAAGAACCTGAGTCATATCGCACAGGTAGCGCAGTTAGCCGGTTCCGGAAACTACCAATCGCGGGCCAAAGTCGCGACGAAGGAGGAGATCGGTCAGATGGCTGCCGGGTTCAACAGCATGTTGGACTATATTACGACGGCTCTCGCGAAGGCGGAAGGTGAGCGCGACGAATTGCAAAAACGGATGATGGTCTTCCTCGTCTTGGTGTCGGACGTCGGTAAGGGAGACTTGACGAAGCGCGGTGAGGTGACAGCCGACATGTTCGGGAACATGGCCGACGCGTTCAATCTTATGATCCAGCGATTTGCGCAGTTGATGAAGCAAGTCCGTGAAGCGGCAGAACGCGTCAACTCATCGGCCGGCGTGCTCCGAGACAACGCGAGTCAGATGGCCGGCACTGCAAAGCAGCAAGCCGACGAATCAGTCAAGACATTGAGCGCGGTCGAGCAACTCGCTTCCCAAATGCGCCAAGTGGCGGAAACCGCCGGCGCATCTTCGGAATCTGCCACACAAGTGTTACGGGCGACGGAGCGTGGCCGCGTGGCCGTGCAGGAAACCGTGCAGGACATGCAGAGCATTCGTGCATCGGTGCAACGCATGTCGAAACAGGTCAAAGCGCTGGGTGATCGTTCGCTGGAAATTTCACAGATCGTGTCGACCATTCGTGATATCGCGAGTCAGACCAACTTGCTTGCGTTGAACGCGGCCATCGAGGCAGCCGGCGCCGGAGAGGCCGGCGCTCGATTTGCCGTCGTTGCCGATCAGGTAAGAAAGCTGGCCGAAAGCTCTACGGGGGCCACCAGAGAAATCGCGGACCTCGTGAAAGTCATTCAGACGGAAACGCAGGATGCCGTTGTGGCCATGGAGCAGGAAACTCAGGCGGTGGAAGCCGGATCGGCTTCCGCGCTGCGTACGGGCGAGGTGTTCAAAGAAATTTCAGGAATCGCCCAGCGCTCGTCGGAACTGGCGCAGACCATCGCGAGCGCCGCGGTGAGCCAGACGGCCTCAACGGACCAAGTGGGCCGTTCGATTAAGGAGTTTGCCGGCGGAACCCTGGAGACGCAAAAGGCGACAGATTCGGCTCGTGTGACCGTCGAAGACATGGCAAAACTCGCCGAAGGGCTGACGTCATCCGTCGCCCAATTCAAACTAGCCTAAGCTGGCTTCCCGGATCGTCCACGGATAGTCTGGGTAAGAAAGGATAGGAATGAGTTCGGAGTTTGATCGGCAGAGTCTCGTTGATATCTTCGTTACCGAATCATCGGAGGCTCTGGATGCACTGACGAGGGCATTCCATCCACCCGATGGAACGCAGCCTACTCCATCGCAATTGCAAGAACAGTACGTATGGGCTCATAAGATCCGGGGAGCAGCAGCGCTCTATGGCTACGAGGGATTAGCCTTGATGGGATCGTTGCTCGAATCGACCCTGGAGGAGGCGCCGTCTATAGAAGTGTCTCGCTGGCCAAAGGCCTTGGAAATCTTGCAAGGGGTAGTAGGTTCCTTCAAGGCCCAGTTGAACATTGTTGCAAATGGAGGCGTCGAAGACCAGGAGGTTAGCGCGCAATGGAAAAGCGAAGTGGCTGAATTATTTCCGACTTTGCTCCCTTCGACATCGTCTGAGCCGGCAGTGCTTGCACCAGACTACCTGGTGCCGAGTCTTGACGCTGAGGTCCTATCGTATTTCATTCCGGAGGCCAGTGAGTATCTGCAAACCATGGAGTCGCTTCTCCATCGCCTACAGGAGGACGATCGTGATGAGGAAGC
>Ga0134127_10000815_pt1 | contig 25492 bp, 25 predicted proteins | sample KB31753_FD_96459 | JGI IMG/M metagenome (GOLD analysis project Ga0134127, IMG submission 96459) | Terrestrial soil microbial communities with excess Nitrogen fertilizer from Kellogg Biological Station, Michigan, USA - KB3-175-3 | ecosystem: Environmental > Terrestrial > Soil > Unclassified ... | reverse complement strand
GTCATCGAGCAGATGATCGCCTCGACGCGCCCCATCTGCTTCTCGTCGGGCTTGTTGTCCGCGAGCTGCTTCAGGTTGCCGAGCCCCGGGATCATCCCGAGGATGCTCTCGAGCGGCCCCATCCGCCGGATCGTCTTCAGCTGCTTGCGGAAGTCGTCGAGCGTGAACTCGTTCTTCCGCAGCTTCTCTTCGAGATCCGCCGCCTCGTCCTCGTCGATCGCCTGCTCGGCCTTCTCGATGAGCGACAGCACGTCGCCCATGCCGAGCATCCGCGACACGATCCGGTCCGGGTGGAACAGCTCCAGGTCGGTGAGCTGCTCTCCGCTGCCGACAAACGCGATCGGCACGCCGACGACCGAGACCACCGACAGCGCCGCGCCGCCGCGGGCGTCGCCATCGAGCTTGGTCAGCACGACGCCGGTGACGCCGACGCGCCGGTTGAACTCGCCGGCGCTCTTGATCGCATCCTGCCCCGTCATCGCGTCCGCGACGTAGAGCAGGTCGGACGGCTGCACGGCGGTCTTGATCGCCTGCAGTTCGTCCATCAGCTCGTCGTCGATGTGCAGCCGCCCCGCGGTATCGACGATAACCGTGTCGAACCCCTTGGCCTTCGCTTCCGCGAGCGCGCCGCTGGCGCGCACGACCGGATCCATCGTCTCCGGTTCGTAGACCTTCACGTCCGCCTGCTGCCCGACGATCGACAGCTGCTGGATCGCCGCCGGCCGCCTGACGTCGGTCGAGACCATCAGCGGATGCCGGCCCTGCCGCACCAGCCATTTCCCGAGCTTGCCCGACGTCGTCGTTTTGCCCGAGCCCTGCAGTCCCAGCAGCAGGACGACGCGCGGCGTCGGTGCGTCCTTGCGCAGGCCGCCTTCGGCGTCGCCGAAGAGCGCGAGCATCTCGTCGCGGACGATCTTGATGACCTGCTGCCCGGGCGACAGGCTCTTCAGGACCGCCTGGTCCATCGCCTGGTCGCGGACCCGGTCGATGAACGCCTTGACGACCTTGAAGTTGACGTCGGCCTCGAGCAGCGCCAGCCGGATCTCGCGCAGCGCGGTCTCGACATGCTCGGGCGTGAGCCGAACCTCGCCGCGCAGCGACTTGAAGACATCCTGGATGCGCGTGCTGAGGGACTCGAACATGTCACCTGTGGAGCGAACCCTTTAAGGCTCCCTCGACCCTGCGTGGGCTAAACCCAACGGACGCAAACGGTTATATTAGCACGCGGACGAGATGCCGCGTCCAGAAGGACCCGGGCCTACAGGGACACCAAAGGACCGGACCTCCGATTCGTCGGGGCGCACCTTAAGCCTCGGAAAGCCGGGGATTCGTAGAGGCGGACCTTCAGGTCCGCCTAGACGGACGAGAGTTTGTGCCCCAGTTTGTCTTTTTTGGTCTTCAGGTATTTCCGGGTCGACTCCGACGCGGGAATTTCGAGGGGGACGGCTTCCGAGACGGAGAGGCCGTAGCCCTGCAGGCCGACGAATTTCCGCGGGTTGTTCGTCAGCAGCCGCATCGTCCTGACGCCGAGGTCGCCGAGAATCTGCGCGCCGATGCCGTAGTCGCGCTGGTCCGGCTTGAAGCCGAGGCGCTCGTTGGCCTCGACGGTGTCAAACCCCTGGTCCTGCAGCTCGTACGCGCGGACCTTGTTGGCGAGGCCGATGCCGCGTCCTTCCTGGTTCAGGTACAGCAGGACGCCGCGCCCTTCGGCGGCGATACGCGTCATCGCCGTCTCGAGCTGTGCGCCGCAGTCGCAGCGCGCGGAATGAAAGACGTCGCCGGTCAGGCACTTCGAATGCACTCTCACGAGCACGTCCTTGCCGTCGCCGATGTCGCCGCGCACCAGCGCGACGTGGGTCATGTCGTCGACGGCGTTCTCGTAGGCGTAGATCTCGAAGTCGCCGTGCTCGGTCGGCAGCTGCGCGTGCGCGGCACGCCTGACGAGACGCTCGGTCCGCATCCGGTACTTGATCAGATCGGCGATCGTGATCATCACCAGGCCGTGCTTGCGGGCGAACTTCGTCAGCTCCGGCACGCGGGCCATCGTGCCGTCCTCGTTCATGATTTCGCAGATGACGCCTGCCGGATAGAGGCCGGCCATCCGCGCGAGGTCGACGGCCGCCTCGGTCTGACCGGCGCGGACCATCACGCCGCCGTCGCGCGAGCGGAGCGGCGACACGTGGCCGGGGCGCGCGAGGTCCGACGGCTTGGTCTGCGGGTCGATCGCCGCCAGCACGGTCGCCGCGCGATCGGCGGCGGAGATGCCGGTGCCGGCGGCCTTCAGATCGATCGGCACGCAGAACGCGGTGCCGAAGGTCGTCGTGTTCGAGCTGACCGCCAGCGGGATGTCGAGCTCGTCGAGGCGGGCGCCGGTCATCGAGAGGCAGATCTGCCCGCGCCCGTGCTTCGCCATGAAGTTGACCGTCGCGGCCGTGACCTTCTCGGCGGCAATCGTCAGGTCGCCTTCGTTCTCGCGGTCCTCGTCGTCGCAGACGATGATCATTTCGCCCCGGCGGATGGCGTCGACCGCCTCCTCGATCGAGGCAAACGGCGTCCGCCTGCGGGCGCCCTTCGCGATGCGAATGCTCTTCGTCACACGCGGCCCTCCTCCTCGGCCAGCGCGATGGCGCGCGCCACGTACTTCCCTATCATGTCGCATTCGAGGTTCACGCGATCATGGACCTTCACCGACGCGAGCGCGGTGTTGGCCCAGGTGAACGGGATGATCATCACGTCGAACACCGTGCCGCCCAGCCCCGCCACCGTCAGGCTCACCCCGTCGACCGCGACCGATCCCTTGCGGATGAAATAGGGCGCGAGGCTTCGGTCGAACGAGATGGTCAGCCAGTGCGACTCGCCGTCCGGACGGATCTCGTCGACGACGCCTGTCCCGTCGACGTGGCCCTGCACGAAATGGCCGCCGACGCGGCCATCCGCGGCCATCGGCCGCTCCAGGTTGACGCTCTGGTCCGGACGCAGCGACCCAAGGGTCGTCACGCGCGCGGTTTCGGGACCGATGTCCGCCTGCACCTCGCCCTGGTCCACCGCGACGACGGTCAGGCACACGCCGTTGACGGCCAGGCTGTCGCCGAGTGACAACGACTGGGCGAGCCCGGTGCGGATGCGGACGCGGAATCCGCCCGCCGCGCTTTTGAGCTCGGCCACCTTCCCGACCGCTTCAATGAGGCCGGTGAACATACCCCTCGATGAGTGTATCCGGCCCGAGCAGTTCCACCTTCGGTTCGATCAGCGACGACAGCGACCAGGGCCGGCCGCCGAAGAGCGGCACGCCGCCGGCTCCCAGCGCCACCGGCGCGACAAAGAGTTGGACGTAATCGACCACCCCTGCGTCCCAGGCTGCGGCGTGCACGTGCGCGCCGCCCTCGAGCAGCACGCTCTGGATGCCCTCGCTCGCCAGGTGGCGGAGCGCCGATTGCAGGTCTTCGCCCGGCGCGCCGACCACCACCACGGGCCCGTCCTTGATCGTCGAGAAGACGCGCGCGCTCGCGGGCGTGCGCCGCCGGCGGTCGAAAATCACCCGTACCAACGGGCGCTCGCGGTACACGTCGCGGACCGTCAGCAGCGGATCGTCCACCAGCACCGTCTCCGAACCGACGGCGATCGCGTCGACCTGCGCCCGCAGGTACTGGACCCGGCGGTTGGCTTCCACCGAGGTGAGCTGCGTCCGCACGCCGGGCGCCCGCGCGATTCGCCCGTCGAGGCTCGCCGCCGCCTTGACGATGACGAAGGGACGCCCTTCCCTCACCGCCGTGAGGAACGGCTGGTTGAGGCGGAGCGCGGCCTCGCGTTCGAGGCCTTCGTCCACCTGGATGCCGTGCGCGCGGAGCGCGGCAAACCCGCGGCCGCTCACGAGCGGAAACGGATCCCCCATCGCCGCGACCACCCGCCTGATGCCGGCCGCGATGATGCGCTCGGTGCAGGGACCGGTGCGTCCCGTGTGCGAACACGGCTCGAGCGTGCAGTACAGCGTCGCGCCGCGCGCGCGCTCGCCGGCCTCCTTCAGCGCGTGCACCTCCGCATGCGGTTCGCCCGCGCGCTCGTGCGCGCCGTCGCCGACGACGACGCCGTCATCCGCGACGATGCAGGCGCCGACGATGGGGTTAGGGGTGGTGCGGCCGAGACCGCGTCGCGCCTGCTCGAGCGCGCGGCGCATCCACTTCTGGTCGTCGAGAGCTACCACTTCTCCTGGAACAGCGCGTCCACGTAGTCCTGCGCCGAGAACGGGATCAGGTCGTCGATCCCCTCCCCCACGCCGACGTACCTGATAGGCAGCTTCAGGTCGTTGGCAATCGCCACCGCGACGCCGCCCTTCGCGGTGCCATCGAGCTTCGTGAGCACGATGCCGGTGACGCCGGCGACGGTGGTGAACTCGCGCGCCTGCGCGAGGCCGTTCTGCCCCACCGTCGCGTCGAGCACGAGCAGCACTTCGTGCGGCGCCCCTTCGGCCGCGCGCGCGGCGACACGGCGAATCTTGTCGAGCTCGTTCATCAGGTTCACGCGCGTGTGCAGGCGGCCGGCGGTGTCGACGAGAATCGGATCGCGCCCCTTCGCGCGGCCCGACTGAATCGCGTCGAACACCAGCGCCGCGGGGTCGGCGCCTTCCTTCGCGCGGATGATGTCCACGTTGGCGCGCTTCGCCCAGATCTCGAGCTGCTCGACCGCGGCCGCGCGAAACGTGTCGGCGGCGCAGACGAGCGGCTGCTGCCCGGACGACTTCAGCAGGTTCGCGAGCTTGCCGACCGTCGTCGTCTTGCCCGTGCCGTTGACGCCGACGATCATCGTCACGTGCGGATGATGGCCGTCCGGCGCCGGCTGCTCCACCGCGTCGAAGACGCGGCGGATCTCCTCCTTCACCAGGTCACGAAGGCTCTCGCCGTGACGTGCGCGCGTGCGGACGGCGTTGACGATGCGCTCGGTTGCGGCGAGGCCGACGTCCGCGGAGATCAGGAGCTCTTCGAGCGCCTCGATGGTGTCCACGTCGACCGGCCGGCTCCGCTGCTCGGCGGTGTCGGCCTGCTGAACGATCTCCTCGAAGCGGCTGACGATCTGTTCCTTGGTGCGCGTCAGACTGTCGCGGAGCTTGTCAAAAAATCCCAAATCCCAAACCCCAAATCCCAAATCCCAAATTAGTCACCACCACCCACCAACCACCACCCACTATCCAGCCTCGGCCTTCTGCGGTCGCAACATCAAATCGTACAGCGCGGTACGGGCGTCCTTGCGTCCCGCGAGCAGCTCGGCTACCTGAGCGGCAATCGGCAGCTCGACGCCATGGCGGGCCGCCAGTTCGAGCGCCGCATCGGTCGTGCGCACGCCTTCCGCGACCATCTTCATGCTCGCCAGCACGTCAGGCAGCGAGCGGCCGCGCGCCAGCTCGAGGCCGACGTGACGATTCCGGCTCAAGCTGCCCGTGCACGTCAGCACGAGATCGCCGAGCCCGGTGAGGCCGGCGAGTGTTTCGCGCCGCGCCCCGGCTGCGCAGGCGAGGCGCGCGATCTCGGCGAGGCCGCGTGTGATGAGCCCAGCCTGCGCGTTCCGCCCCAGGCCGAGGCCCTCGGCGACGCCGGCGGCGATGGCGATGACGTTCTTCAGCGCGCCGCCGATTTCGACGCCCACCACATCACTCGTGCCGTACAGCCGGAAGTACGGCGCGCGAAAGTCCGCCTGCACCTGCTCGACGACCGCGGTGTTCGCCGACGCGATGCAGACGGCGGTCGGCAGCTCGCGCGCCATCTCGGAGGCAAAGCTCGGCCCGGACAGCACGCCGACGCGCACGGCGGCGCCAAGCTCCTGCTGCGCGATCTCGGGCGGTCGAAACAGCGTGTCCTGCTCGAGGCCCTTCGCGGCGCTGACGACAATCGCGTCGGCGCGCACGAGCGGCGCGGCCCGCCGCAGCACGTCCCGCATGCCGTGCGATGGGACGGCCGCCACGATTACGTTCACCTGGTCGAGCGCCTCCTCGAGATCAGACGTGACCTTCAATCGGGGCGGGAACGTGATGTCGGGGAGGTAGACCGCGTTGGCGCGGCGCGCGCGGAGGTCCGCGATGAGCGGGGCGTCGCGTCCCCACAGCCACGCGTCGTGGCCGGTGCGTACCAGGTGCACGGCGAGCGCGGTGCCCCACCCGCCGGCGCCGAGTACCGCGATCACAGGCGCAGTCCAATCCGGCGTTCGGTGCCCGCGATGAGCCGCGACAGGTTGTCGCGATGCCGATGGACGACGAGGATGGCGGCGAGCGTGGCGCCGGCGGCGACGGGCGCCGGCACGTTGCTGGCGGCTGCCGCGACGGCGAGCGTCAGCGCGCCGGCAATCGAGCCCGCGGAAATGAAGCGCGTCACGAGGACCGTTGCGACGAACACGAGAGCGGCGACCGCGGTGGCCAGCGGCGCGAGCACCGCGAACACGCCGGCCGACGCAGCGACCCCCTTGCCACCGCGGAAGCGCAGCCACGCCGGATAGATGTGGCCGCAGATTGCCGCCAGGCCCGCGATGGTGACCACCAGCAAGTCGTCGGTCACGAGGCGCGCCACAATTACGGCGATCGCGCCCTTCGCGCTGTCCAGCAGCATGACCGCTACCGCCGGGACGACGCCGGCCGTGCGCAGCACGTTGGCGGCGCCGACGTTGCGGCTGCCGACCGTGCGGAGATCGATGCCTCGCGGCTGCGTCAGCAGCAGCGCGAACGGGATCGAGCCCAGCAGGTATCCGAATGCGAACGCGATAAGTCCCATCTGTGCCGGGACAGATCTTCAGACCCGCCCCAGGGGAATTCGAAGAAGGGGCGTGTAGGCAGGCCCCTTCGGCGACAGCTTGCTCTGGAACAGTGTAATCGCGTCGATGTGGACGGTGCCGAGAAGCCGGTCGGTAAGGCCGTCGAGCAGCCGCGCGGAGCGGAGGCCCGCAGGCTCGCGCACGCGCGCGAGCGTCAGGTGCGGACTGTAGGCGCGGTCCTCCTCCGGGATGCCAAGCGGCGCGAGCCGCGCGCTGATCTCTCGTTCGGCCGCGACCAGTTCCTCCCTTCCGTCTGCCACGCCGACCCAGAGCACGCGCGGCGCGCCGCCTTTTGGAAACGCTCCGGCGCCGGCCAGCGTCAGGTCGAACACGGCAACGGCGAGCGGCGACTCGAGCACCTGTCGCACGGCCGTCGCGCGGGCGTCGTCAAGTTCTCCAATGAAGCGAACCGTGAGGTGGAGGCGGTCTGCAGGGACCCATGTGACCTTCGCGCGCGGCGCCGTTTCGTTCGTGCGCCGCTGGAGCTCGCGGCTCACCTCTGCGGCACGCGCCGCCAGCGTCTCGCCGATCTCCGCGGCGACAAACAGGCGCACCGCCTCAGCCTACCCAACCACCAACCACCAACCAACTGTGTATACTCGCACGCGATGGATTGGAGGATGTGATGCTGCGTGCCCTGCTTGCCGTCGTGTCGTTGTTGCTCCCCCTTGCGCCTGCGTTCGGGCAAACGGCGCCCGCCAATCCGACTGCGACCGCTACGGTTCGAGTCGCGTACTTCGAAGTGGCAGCCGCGGACATCAACCGCGTGTCAGCGGCGCTGAAGGACTACCGCCAGGCGGCGATGCGAGCGCCCGGCGCACTCCGCGTCGAGGCACTGCAGCAGATCGGGCGCCCCACTCACTTTGCCATCTACGAAATCTGGCGCGACAACGGCTCGATGAGGGCCCATGCGGCCGCGGCGGACTCGAAGAAGCTCGATGCCGCCATTCAGGCCGCACGCGTGAGCCCAACGGACGATCGGGCGTTGAGCATTATCGGTCCGGCGTCGGCGACCGTCCCCGGCACTGGCGGCACCTACGTGTTGACACACGCCGATTCGGTTCCACCGTCGCGCGACGCTGCCGAGGCAGCGCTGAAGGAGCTCGCGACCAAGACCCGCCAGGAACCGGGAAATACCGATATTCAGATCACCGTTCAGCCGAATCGCAACAATCATTTCTTCATTTTCGAAGTCTGGAAGGACGAGAAGGCGGTCGACGCGCACGCCGTCGCGGACCATACCAAGAAGTTCCGCGACACGTTCGGGCCGTTCTCGGCGCGCTCTTCGACGAACGGGTCTACAAGAGCGTTTCGTAGCCGGGTCCGCAACGCGCCGGCATCTGCCGCGTCGCGGCACCCGGCCTACGTACGTAGGCGCGTTCCGCCGAGCGACCCGTTCCACGCGCAGGCGGACCCCGCCGTTACTCCAGCAGCATGCGGCGCACCATGTCGAGCGCCGCCTGGGACGCCTGGAACTTGACCATCTCGCGTCCGCCGACGAACCGGAACGTGCGGACGCGCGTCCCCGCCGCCGACGCCGCCGCGATGCAGACCATGCCGACCGGCTTCTCGGCCGTGCCGCCGTCCGGCCCGGCAATGCCCGTCACGCCAATCCCGATGTCCACGCCCGCACTCGAGCGGATCCCCTCGGCCATCGCCGTCGCCACGGGCTCGCTCACCGCGCCGTGCGCCTCGAGCATGCCGACTGGAACGCCGAGCAGTTCCGTCTTCGCGGCGTTGCTGTAGGAGACAATGCCTCGTTCGACGTAACGTGAGCTCCCACGCACGTCGGTCAAACGCGACGCGATCAGGCCGCCGGTGCACGATTCGGCCACGGCGATCCTGAGCGAGCGCTCCGCGAGCATCGCGCCGAGCACCTCCTCGAGCCCTCGCCCGTCGACGCTGTAGACGTGCAGCCCCATGACACTCCGCACCTGCTCGACCGCCGCGTCGAGCGCCGCCTCGGCGTCGGCGCGGGCTGCGCAGCAGGCCGACAGGTGCAGCTCGAACTGTCCCAGCGACGCGAGGATGGTCGCCGCGATGGGCACGCGCGCCCGCGACCATTCCGCGTAGAGCGGCTGCACGGCTTCCTCCGTGTGCGACTCGCTGCGGCCGGTGATCTTGATGATGCGCCGCACGAGCGACATCCCGCCGGCGCGTTCGCGCAGCAGCGTCTCCGCCACGCTCGTCATCATCGGCTTCAGCTCGCGCGGCGGTCCCGGCAGCAGCAGCACGATGCGATCGCCGTCCTCGATCCAGAGTCCCGGCGCGGTGCCGTTCGAGTTGGCCAGCACGCGCGCGCCCGCGGGCACCATCGCCTGCCGCCGGTTGATCTCCGGCATCTGCAGACCGCGCCCCTCGAACCGCGCGCGGATGCGCGACGTGATCGATTCGTCCTCGACGAGCGGCCGCTTCACGACCTCCGCGACCACCGGCCGCGTCAGGTCATCGTCGGTGGGACCGAGCCCGCCGCAGCACACGAGCAGATCGACGCGTGCGAGCGCCTCCCGCACGGCGGCCTCGAGGTCGCCGCGGTCGTCGCCGACGATGCTCTTGAACGCGACCTGGATGCCGAGCAGGTTCAGCTGCTCGGTGATGAACAGCGAGTTGGTGTCCACCTTCGACGGGGTGAGCATCTCGCTGCCGACGGCGATGATGGCCGCGCGCGAAATCAATGAGCCAGGCCGGCCTCGTGCACCCTGCCCCGCACCTTCCCCTGTCCCCTGCCCGCTGCCGCCTGTATTCATGTGAACCACGCTGGCAGCAGCCGGACGAGACCCCAGACCATGAGATTCCCGTAGACGCCCGCCATCGCATCGTCGAGCACGACGCCGAAGCCGCCCGGAAGGAGCTCGAGGCGCCTCGCCGGCCAGGGCTTCACCACATCGAGCACGCGGAAGATGAGGAACCCCGCAAGTGCCCCGGCAACGTTGACCGGGTGCAGCGCGAGCGTCATCAGCATGCCGACCACTTCGTCAATCACGACAGGCCCGGGATCGATGCCGCCGAAATGGTGTTCGGCTTCCGTTGCGCTCCACAATCCGACGATGAGGACGACCGCGATGGTCACGAGCTCGATGGTCGTCGACGCCTGGCGCCGAACCAGGTAGTACAGGACGAGCGCGGCCGCCGACCCGAACGTACCCGGCGCGAACGGCGCGTAGCCGATGTGCGCGCACGTGGCGATGAAGACACCCAGGCGACGGCGGGTCATGCCGGGAAACCCGGTCAAACGGACCGGAGACGGACGACGCGCGTGCCGGCGAGCCGATCGTGCAGCGCCCGACGATCGCCGAACAGGGCTGGAACGAACCCGACTCCGAGCAGAAGGAACGACACGATGCCGGCGGAGGTGCGCCGCATCGCCTGCGCCGCATCGACCGGCCGGCCGTGTTCGCCGACCACGCAGGTGCCGACGGCCATCTTGCCGATGGTCTGGCCCCCTACTGCGGTGAATGCGTAGAAGTAGGCGACCTTCAGCAGGCCGAGGAACATGAACATCGGGGCCACCGGCAGCAGCGGCCAGTCACTCATCCCGAGCCCCGCCATGCGAAGCGTGAAGTAGACGACGGCGGCGTCGATGCCGAACAGGATGGCGTAATCGATCACCATCGCGAGGACGCGCGCGCCGGGACGGCTTGGCTGTTCGGTGATGGCGCCCGACGCGAGGTGCTCGACGGGTGCCGGCTCTTTCTCTGCGGGAGGCGCGGGCGGCTCCACCGCGTCGTCGGAGAACTGCAGGACCGGCGCCGGCGCGTACCGGGACGGCGGGCGCGGCGCGGCTCGCAGCCGCGGCTGGCCCGGCACGTCTCGACCTGAATCGGGACGGCCCGCTCGCGACTCGGAGGGCGTCCTGCGCACGGCGAGAGGCGGCCGCGGCGCCGCGGGCAGCTTGATGAGCGGCTCGTCGTCTACGGGTTCCGCGGGAGTAAAGAGCGGCAGCGCGTCTCCCGGCGAGTCCTCGATGCTTTCACACGAGGTGGTGCCGGCCGCCGTGTCCAGCATGTCGTTGATGACGTGCACCGGGACATCGTCAATTGCCGGAGGATGGATTGCGTAGTCCGGCGCCGGGGACTCGACCGCGGAGAGCAGCGAGAAGTCGTATCCGCAGTTCCGGCAGCGGTCGCCGGTTTCAAAACCGAGGTACTCGCACTTGGGACACTTCACTGACGCGTCCCCGGGTCGAATGGCGAAGACGAGGCGGCGGGCGACGCCGCAGCAAGCAGCGCGCGTTGAATGTCCGCCCGCAGGCGGTCGGCCTCGGGCCTCACGGGATCCGCGATGCCGATGCGATCGAGCAGGCGCAGCGCATCGTGCAGGTGCCCGTCGATATAGAGCGCGCGGGCGCGGTCGAGCAGCGTGTCCGCCGTCCGCACCATCGGCAGCGGGTCCGTGGCGGCCGGCGTCGCCGAACGGGCAGCCGCAGGAATATCGGTGAGCCACGCCAGCGCGGGCGCTGCGCCGAAATAGACCCCCGCACCGAGGCCGCCAAGCGTCAGCGCGGCGATCGCCCAGGGCCAGGTGCGCGCCCGGCGCGGAGACGTCGCGTGAACGGCAACGCGGCGCACCGGCTGCGGCCGGCGGTGGACAGGGGTGTCGAAACCGGTACCTTCAAGGCGATCCATCCGCTCGAGCAGCACGAGCGCTTCGTCGCTCGGAGCGCCCTGCTCGACGGCGCGCGTCAGCAGAGCGCGCGCCCGCTCGACGTCGCCGCCCTTGTAGGCATCGAACCCGAGATGCAGCAGCTCCTCGGACTGGCGCTGCCGTTCGGCGATGGCCTTCCGAGCCCGATCGATGTAGGCGCGCGCCCGGTCGTGCTCGCGATCGAGGAAGATGACGCGCGTCCAGACGTTGATCGCCTGCTCGTATTCCGCAGCGAAATAATGATCGAGACCGGAAACGAGAAGCTCTTCGATGCGCGTCGCGCGCTCGGCGTCGGGGGCGGGGGGCGACTTGAAATCCGTGCGCTCTGGCTCCGTCATCAATCGATAGAAGGTGTGAACTGCGCAGTGATTATCGGGTAAAAGCCCCTATCCGTCAATGAATTACGAGGCGGGTCCGCGCCGCGATGGATATGTCCCGCGACGCGGGACCCGCCCCAGGTACGCAGGCGAAGGCGGAGCCGGCCAACCTGACTAACATGTTGACCCGTGCCGATCATCGAATGCGTCCCCAACATCAGCGAAGGCCGGCGCGCGACCGTCGTGGCCGGCATCGTCGACGCCGTGCGCAACACGTCCGGTGCGCGGCTGCTCGATTATTCTTCCGATGCCTCGCACAACCGTTCGGTGATCACGATCGCCGGCGACGCGGCGCCGCTGAAGGCGGCGGTCCTCGCATTGTTCGAAGCGGCCGTCGCGGCCATCGATCTGCGCGCGCACAGCGGGGAGCATCCACGCATGGGCGCCGTCGACGTCGTCCCGTTCGTCCCCATCGAGGGCGTCACGATGGCGGACTGCGTCGCGCTGGCGAAGGACACGGCACGCAGCGTCGCGGAGCGATTCGGGGTGCCCGTGTACCTCTACGAGGAGGCATCGACCAACCCGCTGCGCAAGAATCTCGAAGACATCCGCCGCGGCGAGTTCGAGGGACTGGCTGCCAAGATGGCATCCGACGGATGGGCGCCGGACTTCGGTCCGCCCGCGCCGCACCCGAGCGCCGGCGCATCGGTAATCGGGGCGCGGATGCCGCTCATCGCCTACAACATCAACCTGAACACCGATCGCCTCGAGGTCGCGAAGAAGATCGCGGCCGCGGTCCGCTTCAGCAGCGGGGGCTTCAGGTTCGTGAAGGCGATGGGCGTGACGCTGGCCGATCGGAACATCGTGCAGGTGTCGATGAACCTGACCAACTACGAGAAGACGCCCATCCTCCGGGTGTTCGAAGCCGTGCAGCGCGAAGCTGCAAGATATGGCGTGGCGGTTCTGGAAAGCGAGATCGTCGGACTGGTACCTTCGGGCGCGCTGCTTGACGTCACGCTCGCGACGCTTCAACTGACGCAGTTCCGGCGGGACCAGATCCTGGAAACGAGATTGAGAGCGCCGGAGGAAGTGGAAAAGTGGAAAAGTGGAAAAGTGGAAAAGTAAGTAGAAAGTGCAACGAGCTGGCTCGAGGCAGCTCGATCACCTAAGAAATCCGATCGGCATCTCCCATGCTTTATCCGGCGGCATGCCGCCGCGCGACCTTCAAGAAAGAACGCGTCTGTTCGCAATTGCGGTCGTCAAGTTTTGTCGCGAGCTTCCGAAGACCGATGAAGCGCAGGAGGAGGCGCGCCAGCTGCGTCGGGCAGCGACAGCGGTACGCAGGAATTACCGCGCTGCCCGGCGTGGACGTTCGCGTGCCGAATTCGAGGCGAAGCTCGGAACGGTTTACGAGGAAGCCGACGAATGTGTGGATTGCCTCGAGGCCTTGCGCGATACGCGCATAAAGGGTGACGACGCGCTCATCCAGGAAGCAAGGGAGCTGGCCAGCATCTTCGCCAAATCCGTATCGACGGCGCGGCAGAACACGCGCCTCAGGAAGGATCTTCCAAACAGCTAGCTGTACTTAAGGACTTAGCACTTCACACTTACTTTTCCACTTTTCCACTTTTCCACTTCTTCCACTTTTCCACTCTGCCACTCACACCGTTTCCTCGTCCTCGGATTTCCGCGCAGGCATAATCCCAAACGCCCTCATCTTCCGATACAGGTTGCTGCGCTCGATCCCGAGCGCCTCGGCCGTGCGCGAGATGTTGCCCTGCTGCGCGGCGAGCGCGCGCAGGATGTAGTCGCGCTCGAAGCGATCGCGCGCGTCGTGCAGCGGCGTCATCGCGGACGAGGGCGCCGGCGTGGACGCCTCGATGCCGCCCACCATCGTCTGGTCGAGAAACGCGAGATCGCGCGCCGTGATCCGCTCGCCCGGCACCATGATCATCAGCCGCTCGACCAGGTTGCGCAGCTCGCGGACGTTGCCCGGCCACGGATAGCGCTGCAGCGCGGTCACCGCGTCGGGCTCGAAGATTTTCGGCCGCCGGCCGTACTCCCGCGCGAGCATCGCCATGAAATGGTCCGCGAGCAGCGGGATGTCCTCCTGCCGATCGCGCAGCGCCGGCACGAAGATGGGCACGACGTTGAGCCGGAAGTAGAGGTCTTCGCGGAAGCGGCCGGCGCGAATCTCGGCCGGCAGGTCCTTGTTGGTGGCCGCCAGCACGCGCGCGTCGACGCGGATGCGCGTGGAGCCGCCGACCGGTTCCATGACCTGCTCCTGCAGCACGCGCAGCACCTTCGCCTGCGTCTTCAGCGTCATGTCGCCGATCTCGTCGAGGAAGATCGTCCCGCCGTGGGCGAGCTCGAACTTCCCTCGCCGATCCGCGACCGCGCCGGTGAACGCGCCGCGGACGTGGCCGAACAGCTCGCTCTCGATCAGCTCCTCGGGAATGGCGGCGCAGTTGACCTCGATGAACGGGCCGGTGCGGCGGCGGCTCATCTGGTGGATGTTGCGCGCCACCAGCTCCTTGCCCGTCCCGTTCTCGCCGTAGATGAGCACGCGGCCATTGGTCGGCGCCGCCATCGCCACCTGTTCGCGCAGCTGCACCATCCCGTAGCTCTCGCCGACCATGGTGTGCTGGGCGTCGACCTTCGCGCGCAGCGCCTGGTTCTCCGCCTCGAGATGCCGCTGGCGCAGCGCGTTGCGCACGACGAGCACGGTCTTCTCGAGCGACAGCGGCTTCTCGACGAAGTCGAACGCCCCCATCTTGATCGCGCGCACCGCCGACTCGATGTTGCCGTGGCCGGAGATCATCACGACCTGCGACTCCACCTGCCGCTCGCGCATCCGCGCAAACGTGGCGAGGCCGTCCATCCCGGGCAGCCAGATGTCGAGGACGACGACGTCGTAGGCCTGGCGGCCGAGGCGTTCGAGGCACGCCTCGCCGCTGTCGACCGCGTCGACCTCGTACCCCTCGTCCCGCAGCACGCCGCCAAGCGCGCTGCGTACGCCCGGTTCGTCGTCAACCAACAAGATCGATGGCATTTACGAATGGACGAATCTTCGTCAATCTCCTCAGCACGGCAGCTCCACCGCGAAACGCGTCCCGCGCGGCGTGTTGTCGGTCAGGTCGATGCTGCCGCCGTGCTCGGCGACGATGCGGCGGACGATGGCGAGGCCGAGGCCGCTGCCGCGGCGCTTGGTGGAGTAGTACGGCAGGAACAGCTTGTCGCGCTCCGATGCCGGGATGCCGGGCCCATCGTCGGCCACGATGACCTTGACGAAGTTGTTCGACGGCTCGTGCTGCGTCTCGATCTCGATCGTGCCGCGCTGCTCCATCGCCTCGATGGCGTTGTCGATCAGGTTGATCAGGACGCGCCGGATCTGCTCCGGGTCGATCGACACCTTCGGCAGCGAGGCCGCGAAGCAGCGGCGGATCTCGACGTCGGGGAAAATGCCGTGGTAGAGGCCGAGGACGTCGGTCAGCAGCTCGTGCAGGTCGGTCGAGACCGCGCGCGGCGCCGGCATGCGCGCGAACTGCGAGAACTCGTCGACGAGCGCCTTCAGCGACTCGACCTCCTCGACGATGGTGCCGGTGCACTCTTCGACGAGCGCGCGCGTCGGCTCGGGCGCGCCCGAGAGGTGCCGCCGCAGCCGTTCGGCCGAGAGCTGGATTGGCGTGAGCGGGTTCTTGATTTCGTGCGCGAGGCGCCGCGCCACCTCACGCCACGCCGCCACCTTCTGCGTGCGAATCAGCGGCGTCACGTCGTCGAACACGAGCACGACGCCGTCGGACCCGCCGTCCTCGCGGCGGAGCGGCGTCGCCATGATCGCGAGGTGGAGCTCGCGGCCGGTGCGCGTGAGCGTGACGTCGCGCGGATGGACGTCGTCGCGGCTGCGCAGCGCTTCGTCGATGACGTCGGCGAGCGGCTTCAGCTCGGAGTTGCCGAACGCGTCGCTCGCGGGCAGGCCGGCGACCGAGGCGTCGATGCCGAGCAGCCGGACGGCGGCGGAATTCGCGGTGCGGACGCGGCCGAGCGCGTCCACCGAGACGACCCCGGTCGCGATGCGGTCGAGAATGGTCTCGACGTAGCGCTTCCGGCCCTCCACCTCCACGTGCTTGCGCTCGAGCTCGACCGAGGAACGCTCCAGGCGGCGCCGGCTCGCGGCCAGCTCGCCCGCCATGCTGTTGAACGCGTCGATGAGCGATCCGAACTCGTCCTGCGTCTCGGGCACGACGCGGTGATCGAGATGGCCGGCGCCGATCTCCTTCGCCGCCGTGGCGAGCAGCTGAATCGGCCGCGTGATGCGCTTGGCCAGGTAGAGGCCCATCCACGTCGAGCCGATGAGAATCATCAGCGTGAGCATCAGGAAGAACGACAGGTAGACGCCTGCCAGCGGCTGCTTGAGCACCTGCAGCTGCTGGTAGTCCTCGTAGGCGCCCGTCATGCGGCGCGCGCGCGAGGCGAACTCGCTCGTCAGGTATTCACTGGCGATGACGACGCCGTGCACCGGCGCGTCCGCCGCGGAGCGAATGGGCACCGCCGACCGAATCAGGTCGCCGCCGCCGCGCAGCCGCTCGACGACGCGCATCTCGACGCCGCCGTCGGCGGTCCGCTCCGCGAGCGCGGCCGCCGAGGCGGGCGCGTAGTCGCGCGGCAGCGCGTTGGCCGCCATGTCCACCACGGGCACGACGCGCCTCGCGGCGCCACCCCGCTCGACGCGATACACCTCGGCCAGCGACACGCGCTCCCCCAGCACGTCGTCCACGATGACGTCGCGGACGTTCGGCGACGGCGCGGCCAGGTCGAGCGCCGCCAGCGCGCGCGCCATCCGCTGCGCCTCGCGCGATACCAGCCGCTGCTGCTCCTGGTAGTAATCGCCGGCAATCGTGTTGGCCGACGACAGCACGTCGTTCATCGGCGCGTTGAACCAGCGATCGACGCTGTTGCGGATCACTTCGCTGCCGACCAGCAGCACGAGCACGGCCGGCACGATCGTCATCCCGAGGAGGACGGCGACGAGCTTGGCGCGGAAGCGGGCGAACGGCAGCCCGTGGCGGCGCTCGACGAACAGCTTGACGATGTTGCGCGCGAGGACGAACACGAGCGCGACGAGGATGGTGAGGTTCGTCGCGGAGAGTGCGTAGAGGACGAACTCGGTGAGGAAATCGGGCGCCAGCCGCGCCGAGCGCGACGCCAGCGTCAGCAGCCCCGCCAGCACCGCGAGCAGGACCACGATGCCGAACAGGATCAGCCGCGTGTTGTCGCGGAACGGTTTCCGCCCGCGCGGCCCCGGTGCCCGCCGCGGCGGCGCGGCAACGGGACGAGGCGGAGTCTGTCGCGCGCTTACGCTCACCTGGCCCCTAGTCCTTCGCGTTCAGCAGTTCCTTCAACTCTGTCATGAACTCGCCGATGTCGCGGAAGTGGCGGTAGACCGACGCGAACCGGACGTAGGCGACCTTGTCGAGCCGCTTGAGCTCGTCCATCACCAGCCGGCCGACTTCCTCGGTGCTCATCTCCTTCTCGGGCCGTTCCTGCAGGGTCGCTTCAATCGTATCGGCGACGCCTTCGAGCGCCGCCACGCTGACGGGCCGCTTCTCGCACGCCTTCAGCAGGCCGGCAATCAGCTTCTGCCGCTCGAAGCGCTCGCGCGTCCCGTCCTTCTTGATCACCATGTACGGGATCTCGTCGATCCGCTCGTAGCTGGTGAAGCGGCGCCCGCAGTCGAGGCACTCGCGGCGGCGGCGGATGACCTCGCCCTCCTTGCTCTCGCGCGAGTCGACGACCTTATCGCCCAGATGGCCGCAAAACGGGCATTTCATCTGCGGATGCTCCTGCCGTTTCTTTGCCCCGAGCGAGGCGCTCGGTTCCGGTCGAATCGAGGGGATCCTGCCTCGCCACGCCCGCGAGGCGGCCCAGGCCGGTGACGCTCATGCCGTCGCGCGCCATGATGACCACGCCCGGGATCAGGCTGGTCAGGAACGACACCGCGTGCAGCACGAGCGCGGCGCTCACCGCCGCGCTGTTCGGCGCGTGAAAGAACGTCGTCACCGCGATGCGATACGCCTCGTGAAAGCTGCCGACCGCGCCGGGCGTCGGCACCGCGACGCCGATCACCAGCATCGCCTGCACGAGAAAGCTGGCCGACACGGGAATGAGGATGCCGAAGGCGCGTGTCACGAGCCACACCTGGAACGCGATGCTCACCCAGAGCGGAAACGACCAGACGAACGCAATCGCCAGGTCGCGCGGCTCGCGCGCCACGGCAAACCCCTCGCTGAAGGTCCGCGCGAGGTTCCCCAGCGCGTGCGCGACGCGATGCGGCAGCAGCCGATCGGTGCGCGCCACGAGGCGGCCGATGCGCTCGGGATGGGTGGCGAGCGTCCACATCACCGCCATCAGGACCAGGACGATGCCGGCGGCCAGCAACGCGGAAGCCTGAATCGGCGCCAGCATTCCTGGAGGCAGGATGGCGCGGCCGTCGAACACCCACACGAACGAGGCGAGCAGCGTGAGCACCGCGATCAGGTCGAGCGCGCGCTCCATCACGATCGTGGCGAAGACGGAGGCCGCGCTCAGCCCCTCGGTGCGCGCCACGAGGTAGGGACGAATCACGTCGCCGGCCCTCGCAGGGAGCAGCGCGAGCGCCGCGAAGCCGACGATCGTCGCCTTCAGCACGGGCAGGAAGCGCGTGGGACCGATGGGATCGAGCAGGTATCGCCAGCGCACGGCGCGCACGGCCGGCAGGACCATCGCGATGACGACGGACCAGGCGACGAGGCCCATTCGCGCGTGCGCGATCTCGGCCGCGACCGCGGATAAATTCGCGCGACTGAGGAACCACGCGAAGAGGGCAATCGCCAGAAGCGAAACCAGCGCTGTACGGATTGTCATTCGGGGGTTCAGCGAACCTACACAATATATCAGGCTCCTTTCGCGCGGCGGCCGATACTGTTGCGTACGGTTGCGAGCCGTTCATCGTCCCGGTAAGATGCGCGTTTCCCCCGACGGTCCGAAGGACTTCTGTTGCTGCCGTTTGCCTCCCCGGTCATCCATACACGCCTCAACGGAGCTGCGCCGCATCGCCAGGGGAAGGTGCGCGATATCTACGAGCTGGACGACCGGCTCGTGCTGGTCGCGACCGATCGCATCTCGGCGTTCGACTACGTCCTCGGCTCCGGGATCCCCGACAAGGGCAAGGTGCTCACGCAGCTGTCCGCGTTCTGGTTCGACCAGACGCAGGACATCGTGCCGAACCACGTCATCACGACGGAGGTGGCGCAGTTCCCCGCGGGGCTGCGCGAAGACGCGGACCTGCTCGCCGGGCGTTCGATGCTCGTCCGCAAGACCAACCCGATTCCGATCGAATGCGTGGCGCGCGGCTACCTGTCAGGGTCGGGGTGGAAGGACTACCGGGCGACCGGTACCGTCTGCGGCGTGCCGCTGCCGGGAGGACTGCGCGAATCGGATCGGCTGCCGGCGCCCGTCTTCACACCGGCCACGAAGGCGACGAGCGGCCACGACGTGAACATCAGCCAGGCCGAGGCCGGCCGCATCGTCGGCGACCAGCTGATTGAGACCCTCCGCAACCTGACGCTCCAGCTGTACGCCTTCGGCGCGGCGCACGCGGAGTCGCGCGGCATCATCCTGGCCGACACGAAGTTCGAGTTCGGCCTCACGGACGAGGGACGGGTGCTGCTCATCGACGAGGTGATGACGCCCGACTCGTCGCGCTACTGGCCGAAGGATCAGTACCAGCCCGGCGGCCCCCAGCCAAGCTTCGACAAGCAGTACGTCCGCGACTACCTCGAGCAGATCCAGTGGAACAAGCAGCCGCCCGTTCCCTCGCTCCCCGAGGACATCGTCATGCGCACGCGGGAGAAGTATCTCGAGGCCTTCCGGCGCCTCACCGGGAAAGAGGTCCGCTAATGGCGCTTCGCGAGCAACTCGAACACCTGGTCGACGAAATGGTGACGAAAGGGATCCGCTACGACGAAGCGCAGCGGGAGTTCGAGAAGAAATTCATCATGCAGGTGCTGGCGAAGGCCGACGGCAACCTCGGCAAGGCCGCCGATCTCCTCGGCATCCACCGCAACACGCTCGCACGCAAGATGACCGAGTACCGGCTGCGCCGGCCGGCCTAGGACAAGGGTGCTTGACACCCTTTTTCGCGCTCCATTAGACTTAGCAGTTGTCCACGGTGAGTGCTAACTCGCCGTAGGGGCCGGCTTCAGCCGGACCGACGATCACCCAGTTTCCAAGGATTTTGCCCGGGCCTCCCAGGCCGGCGGCAGTTACCAGACTGTTGGAGTCGACTCACATGAAAGTCAGACCGCTACACGACCGCATCATCGTTCAGCGAATCGATGAAGGCGAACAGAAGATCGGCGGAATCATCATCCCGGATACCGCCAAGGAGAAGCCGCAGCAGGGCAAGGTGATTGCCGTCGGCCTCGGCAAGCGCGAGAAAGCCGAGCGCGTGCCGCTCGACGTCAAGGAGGGCGAGACGATTCTCTTCGGCAAGTACTCCGGCCAGGACATCAAGATCGATGGGGAGGAATACCTCATCATGCGCGAGGACGAAGTGCTCGCGGTCCTCGATTCCAAGTAACTGAGGTCAACGAACATGGCAAAGCAGATTATTTACGGCGAGCAGTCGCGCCAGGCGATCCTGCGCGGTGTCAACCAGCTCGCTGACGCGGTCAAGGTCACGCTTGGACCGAAGGGACGCAACGTCGTCCTGGACAAGAAGTTCGGCTCTCCCACGATCACCAAGGACGGCGTCACCGTCGCCAAGGAGATCGACCTGAAGGACCCGCTCGAGAACATGGGCGCGCAGATGGTGCGCGAGGTGGCGAGCAAGACGTCGGACACGGCGGGCGACGGCACCACCACCGCCACCGTGCTGGCGCAGGCGATCTACCGCGAGGGCGCGAAGAACGTCGTCGCCGGCGCCAACCCGATGGAGCTCAAGCGCGGCATCGAGAAGGCCGTCGAGGTCGTCGTCGCGAACATCAAGACGATGAAGCGCGACGTGAAGGGCAACATGATCGCGCAGGTCGGCACCATCTCGGCCAACGGCGACGAGACCATCGGCAAGATCATCGCCGAGGCGATGGAGAAGGTCGGCAAGGACGGCGTCATCACGGTCGAAGAGGCGAAGACGCTCGAGACGACGCTCGAAGTCGTCGAGGGCATGCAGTTCGACCGCGGCTACCTCTCGCCGTACTTCGTCACCGACGCCGAGCGGATGGAGGTCGTCCTCGAGAACCCGGTCATCCTCATCCACGAGAAGAAGATCAGCTCGATGAAGGACCTGCTGCCGGTGCTCGAGCAGGTCGCCCGCATGGGGCGCCCGCTGCTCATCATCGCGGAAGACGTCGAGGGTGAGGCGCTGGCGACGCTGGTCGTCAACAAGCTGCGCGGCACGCTGCAGGCGGCGGCCGTGAAGGCGCCCGGCTTCGGCGACCGCCGCAAGGCGATGCTCGAGGACATCGCGATCCTCACGGGCGGCCGCGCCATCACCGAGGACCTCGGCATCAAGCTCGAGAACATCAAGGTGGAAGACCTCGGCAAGGCGAAGAAGGTGACCATCGACAAGGACAACACGACGATCGTCGAGGGCGCCGGGACGACGGCCGCGATCGAGGGACGCGTCAAGCAGATTCGCGCGCAGGTCGAGGACACCACCTCCGACTACGACCGCGAGAAGCTGCAGGAGCGGCTCGCGAAGCTCGTGGGCGGCGTCGCCGTCATCAAGGTCGGTGCGGCCACCGAGACCGAGATGAAGGAGAAGAAGGCGCGCGTCGAGGACGCGATGCACGCGACGAAGGCGGCGGTCGAGGAAGGCATCGTCGCGGGCGGCGGCGTGGCGCTGCTGCGCGGCGGCAAGGCGCTCGAGTCGCTGAAGCTCGAAGGCGACCAGAAGGTCGGCGTCGACATCATCCGGCGCGCCATCGAGGAGCCAATGCGCCACATCGCGGGCAACGCCGGCCAGGAAGGGTCGATCGTCGTCTCGAAGGTCAAGGACATGAAGCAGGACGAAGGCTTCAACGCCGCGACCGAGACGTACGAGGACCTGGTGAAGGCGGGCGTCATCGATCCGGCAAAGGTCGTCCGCAACGCGCTGCAGAACGCCTCGTCGATCGCCTCGCTCCTGCTCACGACCGAGGCGCTGGTCTCCGAGATTCCGGAGGAGAAGAAGGACGCGCCGTCGATGCCGCACGGTGGCGGGATGGGCGGCATGTACTAAGTGGAAAAGTGGAAAAGTTGAGAAGTGGAAAAGTAAGTTGAAAGTTTGAAGTAAGTTGTAAGTTGAAAGTGCAGGCCGGGCTCTTCGGAGCCCGGCCCTTTTTTCGTACACGCTGTGTTCGATTGACCACGGTGCTGTGGCGCGGCCGGCACACCCGCGGTGGGATCGAGCGCCGTCGCCGTCCTGAAGCGCATCAGCGACCGAGCAACTCCTGGCGCGATTGATGCTCGCTGTAGGCACGGCACGCCGATCTGATGAAGGTTCTCGTCGTCGTACTCGCCGCTGTCGTTGTCGCCGCCTGTGGGTCCGATGCGGCGCCGGTGACGCCTTCACCGCCGCCAGTCGCGACGTTCACGTTGACGGGCCGCGTTGTGCACGCCCCGACCGGAACTCCGACGGTCGGCGCCACCGTGTCCGTGACGACGGGCGTGAATGCCGGACGCAGCACGCAATCCGATCTAGAAGGGCGTTTCACGCTCGCGAATCTTCAGCCCGGCACATTCCCCATCGAAGTCGCTTTCGGCGTGCTGGGCACGGTGCTGCGTCGCGACGTGCAACTCACGCAGGACACGACGCTGGAGCTCGTGTGGACGCCGGCGCCACCGCCGACCTTTGCATTGTCGGGGCGGATCACGGAAGCCGGCGCCGGAGCGGCGCTCGGCGGCGCGACGCTCGCCGTCATCGATGGCGTGAACACCGGCCGCACCACGACTACCGCCGCAGACGGCACCTACCGGATGCCGGACATGACGCTTGGCGGCTTCACGCTACGCATCAGGTACCCCAGTTATGACTCCGAGTTCCGCGCCGTTCGACTCACCGCAGACACGACGCTCGACGTCCAGATGCGTCCCGCCATGCAATCGCTGGCCGGAACATGGACGGGAACATTCGTCCAGTCCACAAATGCTCCGGCACTCAGCATTCCTGAAATCACGCTGACGCAGTCCGGCGCCACCGTCGCGCCGGTTGTCAACAGCTACGTGGATTTCAGCGGCACGATCCGGGATCTGTCCGCGATCGGATCGACAACGCAGATTACGGGGACCTTGAGCTTCGCGATCGTGCAGGGTCCGCCGCGGGCGCCGACGTCCTGCAGGGGCACGGGTAGCTTCGCCGGCACGGTCAACTGGACGCGCATCGTCCTGACGGCGCCCCAGGTCACCTTCCCGTCGTGCTCGCCGCCGTTCACAAACGCGACCCTCGTTCTCATCCGTCAGCAATAGGCCGTCGGCCGTTTAGCCGGAGCGTCGAGTCCGACCTTCACGTCAGCGTCGGTTAGAGGATTGGCGGGAACCAGACCGCACGTGCCGCGCTCAGCGGTGGCGGCCGCTCTCGAGGATCTCGTACGTGCCGCGCTCGAAGGTGTCGTAGACGCCGAGCGCCTTCGCGTCGGCGAACGGCAGGAACTGCATCATGATGACGCCGGCGACCCCGCGCCGGCGATCGATCCAGAAATAGGTGTTGTCGATGCCGCCCCAGCTCAGGCTGCCGGCGGAGCGCTTGGCGGGCGTCCCGCGCGCGGTGATGAGGAATCCCAGCCCCCACTTGTCCCGCCCGTCGTCGACGAAGGTGAAGTCGCTGCTCCGCTCCGGCATCGCCGTGCGGAGGGCGGCCACGCTCAGGGCGCCGATCTGGTTGGCGGCCATCGCGTCGATCGATGCCGGCGAGAGCACGACCGCCCCGTTGAACCGGCCGTCGTTGAGCACCATCTGCTCGAACCGGATGTAGTCGACCGCGGTGGAAAACAGGCCCCCATCACCGCGGAATTCCGTCACGGCCGGGATCGGCGCCGCGGGCTGTTCCAGGAGCGAGCCGTCGCCCTGCCGGTTGTGGATCGTCGCGACGCGCGGCTGATCCTCCGGGCGCACATTGAACGAGGTGTCACGCATCCCCAGCGGCAGAAACACGCGATCGTGCAGGTAGGCTTCGAGCGTTCGGCCCGACACCGTTTCCACGATCCTGCCGACCCACAACGTGCTCGGGCCGTAGTGCCAGCGTTGGCCCGGATCGAACACCAGCGGGCCCGCCTCGAAGGTGTCGCCGTTGCGCGGCTTGAAATCGCGCACCGTCGGGCTCACGAAGTTGTACGCCAGTCCCGACGTGTGCGTGAGCAGCTCGCGGACGGTCGGCGGACGCCGGGCGGGCCGCACCGTGTATGCACCGGAGTCGCTGGAGAAGGAGTCGACGACCTGAAGATGCCGGAAGCCGGGCAGATACTTGTCCGCGGGGTCGTCGAGTGCGACGCGCCGCTGCTCGACCAGCTGCATCAGGCCCGCCGACGTGACGGCTTTCGTCATCGACGCGATGCGGAAGATCGTGTCGGCCGTCATCGGACGCCGCTGGCCGGCGTCGCGCGCGCCAAACGCGCCGCTGTAGATGATGCCGTTGCGATCGGCCGCCAGCGCCACCACGCCCGGGACGTCGCCGCGCTCGACCGCCGCCTTCAGCCGCTGATCGAGGCGCGCGACGGCATCGGCGGGCGCCTGCGCCGCCCGCAGCACGCCGCTGACCGCGATGAGGCCGACCACGAATGCGAGTTGCGCGCGTCGCATACTTCGTAGTGCAACGTACTTCTGACGTCGGCCAAAGATCAATACGTTTGCGCCGTCGATGAGAGGTAGTATCTACGCGCGCCTCGAGCGCTCAGAGGAGAGATGCTGTGACTCGTTATTGCAGGTTCGGGATTGCCGCGGCCGCGATTGCAGCCGCTCTCATGGGCGCGGCGTGCCGCCCCAGCGGGCCGCGAGTGATGTTCGTCCAGCCGCAGGACGGCGCGACCGTCAAGAGCCCCGTCAAGCTCGAATTCGGCGTCCAGGATTTCACCATTGCGGCGGTGCCGCAGGGAACGGTCACCGAGACCCGGCCGTCGCTCGGCCACTATCACATTGGCGTGGACGCTGACTGCCTCCCCACCGGCATGGTCATCCCGCGCGCGGCGCCGTGGGTGCATTTCGGCGACGGGAAGAACGTCATCGACATGCAGTTGCCCGCGGGGATGCACAAGCTGACATTGCAGGTGGGCGATGACCTGCACAGGACCATCGAGGGACTCTGCACGACGATCTCGGTGAACGTGACCGAGTGAACCCCGATAGAGCTGCTCGCAGACCCGTAACCGGCGAGGATTATCCGCAGGGTTCGGCTACGGATCATCGGTAGGGTCCGGCTTTAGCCGGACCTATCGCAGCGTGAATTCGATTTCGAAGCTGACGAGGACCGCCACGGGCTCGCCGAAACGCGTGCCCGGGACGAAGCGGAACTGCTTGGCAGCCTTGATGGCTTCGTTGTCGAGACCGAACACGGCGTCGAGCGACCGCGTGATCTTCACGTCGCCGACTGAGCCGTCGGACATGACGACGCCTTCGAGGCGAACGATCCCCTGGACCTTGGCGCGCATCGCTTCGGCCGTGTAGTTGGGACGCACGCTGCGCAGCAGGCGCGGCGATTCGACGCCGTTGCCGGGGCGGTAGACGCC
>Ga0134127_10000814_pt1 | contig 25500 bp, 23 predicted proteins | sample KB31753_FD_96459 | JGI IMG/M metagenome (GOLD analysis project Ga0134127, IMG submission 96459) | Terrestrial soil microbial communities with excess Nitrogen fertilizer from Kellogg Biological Station, Michigan, USA - KB3-175-3 | ecosystem: Environmental > Terrestrial > Soil > Unclassified ... | reverse complement strand
CTTTAAATGCATAAATCGATAGATCTCGTCAAGGCGAAGCGACATATGCATTCGGATTTCTGTTTAGAGAAATATTGACGAAGTTTATTCAACTTGTGGAGGTGGGTGCAGGAACGGGATGAACTGTATATCCTCCTTTGTCTTCTGAACAAGCACATTCAGGTCCTTCGGTAGATATGGCAATTTTCTCATTGCATTTATCAGGTATTTCATCAATTTTAGGAGCAATTAATTTTATTACATCAATCTATAATATGCGACTTCCTGGTTTGACATGACATCGGCTGCCCTTATTTGTGTGATCAGTATTTATTACTGCTATTTTATTATTACTTTCCTTACCAGTATTAGCTGGTGGTATAACAATGTTATTAACTGATAGAAATTTTAATACAACATTTTTTGATCCAGCCGGAGGTGGAGATCCTGTTTTATATCAACACTTATTTTGATTCTTTGGTCACCCTGAAGTGTACGTTTTAATTTTACCAGCGTTTGGGACGATTAGTCAAGTAATTGAGCTTTTTTCAAAAAAACGAATTTTTGGTTTCTTAGGTATGGTTTACGCTATGTTATGTATTGGTTTTCTAGGTTTTATTGTATGAGCACATCATATGTATACAGTAGGGCTAGATATAGATACTCGAGCTTATTTTACAGCAGCTACAATGATTATTGCTGTGCCAACAGGAATTAAAATTTTTAGTTGATTGGCTACTTTATGAGGAGGGTCTGTTAAACTAAATACTCCTATGTTATTCACAATTGGAGTATTATTTTTGTTTACTATTGGAGGAGTAACAGGAGTTGTTTTAGCAAATTCTGGTCTTGATGTAGCAATGCATGATACCTACTATGTTGTAGCTCATTTTCACTATGTATTATCAATGGGGGCGATGTTTAGTGTTTTTTCAGGATTTTATCTTTGAATAGGGAAAATTACTGGTCGACAATATCCTGAATTTTTAGGGCAAATTCATTTTTGAACTTTTTTCTTAGGTGTTAATTTAACATTCTTTCCAATGCACGCGCTTGGTTTAGCAGGGATGCCCCGACGAATACCCGATTACCCAGATGCTTTTAGTGGGTGAAATTGAGTTGCCTCATTAGGTTCATGAGTTTCAGTAGTTTCTTTAATTATATTTTTTATAGTGGTTTATTTGACTTTTGTTACTGATAAAAAATTTGAAAGTAAAAAAACTTTAGGGTTTTTATATAAAGATTAACGATGAATTTTGCATATATATTAAGTTTTATTTTTTTTGAGTTTGTAGTTTCAAATTTAACAATGGAGATTTCTACATCTTATTTAGATTCTCCAGAAGATTGGCAAATTGGGTTTCAGGATCCTGCGTCTCCAATTATGCAAGGAATCATTGAGCTTCATCATGATTTATTTTTCTTTTTAATAGTTGTACTTAGTTTCGTTTTTTGATTGTTATTTAAAATACTTTTTGTATTCAATTCAGTATCAAATAAAGTGATAACAAAAACAATAAGCTATGGTACAATTATAGAAGTTATATGAACAATCGTTCCTGCAGTAATTTTATTATTAGTTGCTATTCCTTCGTTTACTTTACTATACTCGATGGATGAGGTTTTGGACCCGATGTTAACTTTAAAGGTTATAGGGCATCAATGATTTTGAAGTTACGAGTACTCTGACTATACAACTTTAAGTTCTAGTACAGATACCTCATTTGTTTATGATAGCTACATGGTTTTGGAAGAAGATTTAAATATTGGTGAATTTAGGCTGCTTGAAGTAGATAACAGAGTAGTATTACCAACACATACGCATATCCGGGTTTTAGTAACATCAACTGATGTGCTACATAGCTGAGCTCTACCTTCTTTAGGTATTAAAATAGACGCTTGTCCTGGAAGATTAAATCAAATTTCTACGTTTATTAATCGTTCCGGAGTATACTATGGTCAATGTAGTGAAATATGTGGAATTAATCATGGGTTTATGCCCATTGCGCTTGAAGCCGTTAATTTTAAGGACTATGCTTCTTGAATCTTTATAAAATATTCAGAAGAAAACTTATAGTTTAAGTTATGGCAGTAACACATTTACTAGTAAAATATAGCCAATATTTAGTGCGGTGTTGTTTAAAAAGTGTTACAAAAGTACAGGTTAAACAAAACCTTATTACTCTAGGTATTTTAAAAGAAAGTTTATTACCTGTTTGTGGTTTTTTAAAAAATCATACGAACACTCAGTTTAAGACTTTACTTGACATTGTCGTTATTGATTATCCTTTAAGAAAGGAGCGGTTCGAAATTGTTTATGTTTTTTTAAGTGTTATTCGGAATGCTCGGCTTCTGGTAAAGAGTCAGTTAACGACTCTATCTGCAATTTCGTCTATAACTCAATATTATTCAGCAGCGGGTTGGTTTGAGAGGGAGGCTTGGGATTTATTTGGTATATTTTTTATTAATAACTTTGACTTAAGGCGAATTTTAACAGATTATGGTTTTGAGGGTCATCCCTTTAGAAAAGATTTTCCTTTAAGTGGTTATGTTGAATTACGGTATGATGAAAATCAGAAAAGAATTATTTCAGAGTTTGTAGAGGTTTCACAAGAATACAGGCATTTCGACTTCTTATAAAGTACAGAGTGGTCTAAGAAGTTCGTAATATATATTTTGATTTTAAAACAAAAAATAATAAATTTAATAAAATTGAGAATTATGGAAAATTCAACAAAAAACTACATAACATACAAGCATGCTTACCATTTAGTTGATCCAAGCCCTTGACCAATTCTTACCTCATTTTCAGCATTGGTTTTAACTAGTGGGGCTGTACTGTATATGCATTCATATAAAAATGGCGGTTTACTATTAATAATTGGATTTTTGTTAGTATTGTATTCGGTTACTTGTTGATGACGCGATGTTGTGAGAGAGGCTACCTACGAGGGTTATCACACAAAAGTTGTACAATTAGGGTTGCGATATGGTGTTGTTTTATTTATTATTTCTGAAATTCTATTTTTTATAGCTTTTTTTTGAGCATTTTTTCATTCAAGTTTAGCTCCAACAATAGAAATTGGTACAGTATGGCCTCCACAAGGTATTGAGGTTTTAAATCCTTGACATATTCCTTTATTGAATACTTTAATTTTACTATTATCAGGATGTAGCGTAACATGAAGTCACCATGCGTTATTGCATGGTTATCGAAAAGATGCAATCATGGGTTTATTAGTAACAGCAGTGCTTGCTGTTATTTTTACATCTCTTCAGGGATTAGAGTATGTTACAGCACGTTTTAATATTTCTGATGGAATTTATGGTTCAACTTTTTATCTGGCTACAGGGTTTCATGGTTTTCATGTAATTTTAGGAACTATTTTTTTACTTGTTTGTATGCAACGTCTGATAAAATACCATTTTACAATGAGCCACCATTTTGGGTTTGAGGCTGCTGCTTGATACTGACATTTTGTTGATTTTGTTTGATTAATTTTATTTGCCTCAATTTATTGATGAGGCGGAAAATAGTTAGCTCATATTTCGTTTTCTTAGAAGGAAAAAATATAAGGTTGTTTTAGGTCTTTTATTAAAATAGTCAATATTATATATGTGTGGGGCGTTATTTAAGACATGTCGTGGATTTAGTGTATAGAAGTACAAATTTCAATTTTTAAATTAAAAAATTTTAAATGCAACTAAAAAAGAAATACTAATGCAAAAATTAAATGCAAGTGAATTATCTAAATTATTAGAAGATCAAATTAAACAGTCCACACCAAAAGAAATTTCTTTAGCAGAGACTGGTAAAGTATTAACAATTGGGGACGGTATTGCTAGAATCTACGGATTAAAAAATGTAAAGGCGGGTGAAATGGTGGAATTTGCTTCAGGGATTAAAGGAATGGCCTTAAATTTAGAAAGTGATAATGTCGGAGTTGTAGTTTTTGGTAATGATAAGTTTATTTCTGAAGGGGAGCTTGTAAAGAGAACTCAGAATATTGTTAGTGTTCCTACAGGAACTGCCCTATTAGGAAGAACTATAAATGCTTTAGGGCTTCCCATTGACGGAAAAGGGTCAATCAAGACAGATACTAATGGGCGAGTTGAAGTAAAAGCTCCAGGAATTATTCCGCGGAAAAAAGTATCTGAGCCTATGCAGACGGGATTAAAAGCTGTAGATAGTCTAGTACCAATCGGACGAGGGCAACGTGAACTTATTATTGGAGATCGGCAAACTGGAAAAACTGCAATAGCCATTGATACAATTTTAAACCAAAAGCAATTAAATATAGCTTCTGATGAACCAAAAAAATTATATTGTATTTATGTAGCTGTTGGTCAAAAAAGATCTACTGTTGCTCAATTGGTATCTATATTGGAAAAAGAAGATGCTTTTGCTTATACTATTATCGTGGCTGCTACAGCATCTGACGCCGCACCCTTGCAGTTTTTAGCGCCTTATACAGGGTGTACAATTGGAGAATATTTCCGAGATAATAAAAAGCATGCTTTAATTATCTATGATGATTTAAGTAAACAAGCTGTTGCCTATAGACAGATGTCCTTATTACTACGAAGACCTCCTGGACGAGAGGCTTATCCTGGGGATGTATTTTACTTACATTCACGATTATTAGAAAGAGCTGCTAAATTAAATGCTGATTACGGATCAGGTTCATTAACAGCTTTACCAGTTATTGAAACACAAGCAGGAGACGTTTCTGCTTATATTCCAACTAACGTAATCTCTATTACTGACGGTCAAATTTTCTTAGAAGCAGAGCTTTTTTATAAGGGTATTCGTCCTGCTATTAATGTAGGGTTATCTGTAAGTCGTGTTGGATCTGCTGCTCAAATTAAAGCTATGAAACAAGTTGCAGGGAGTCTAAAATTAGAGCTTGCCCAGTATAGGGAAGTTGAAGCTTTTGCACAATTTGGTTCTGATTTAGACGCTTCAACACAACATACACTAAACCGAGGAGCTCGATTAATTGAATTATTAAAGCAAAATCAATATGTTCCATTACCCGTTGAGTATCAAGTAATTATTGTTTACGCTGGAATGCGGGGTTACTTAGATAAAGTGTCTGTTTCACAAGTATCAAAATTTGAGAGTTCAATAATGGAATTATTAAAGACAAAATATCAACATTTTCTTGAAGAAATTAAAACAAAAAAACAAATTTCTCCTGAGTTAGACAGCCAACTAAAAGAATTTTTTAGTTCAGAGAAATTTTTATAAACTAAACTAGATTAAAAAAAATACTTCGTTGATTATTAAAACCCATACGAGTACAGTAGGATTTGAACCTACGATATAATTTCATTATATACTAGTGTTCAAGACTAGCGCTTTCAACCACTCAGCCATGTACCCTTCCTTAAAATTTTACTTGCTATCGGACTTGAACCGATATCTTTATAGAATTGATTTTAAGTCAATCGTGTCTACCATTTCCACCAAGCAAGCAATCCTGATAATAAAACAAAACTTTTGTCGGAAAGAATGGGATTCGAACCCATGGTATATTGAAAACTATATACAACAATTTAGCAAATTGACACCTTCAGCCGCTCGGTCATCTTTCCTTCTTATTTTTATTAAATACCCTTGTTGATTATTTAGTACTCTAAACTAAGTAATTTACATTACGTATATTTGGAAGCCTATCAAAGTCATTATCTATAACCAATCAAACTAACCTTCTTAAAAAAGGATTTTAAAACTATTTTAAAGGAAGTCTTCCTACTTGAGATGCTTTCAGTAGTTATACTTTATTGGCGTAGCTACTCAACAATGCTTTTATATTCAAAACAATTGATCCACCATAGGCCAATTTACACCGGTCCTCTCGTACTAGGTGTAAATTCTTTCAGTTTTAAATCATATATGACAGATAGGGACCAAACTGTCTCACGACGTTCTAAACCCAACTCATGTTCCACTTTAATCGGCGAACAACCGAACCCTTGGAACCTTCTTCAGCTCCAGGATGTGAAAAGTCGACATCGAGGTGCCAAACGACCCCGCCGATAAGAACTCTCGGGGGTCATAAGCCTGTTATCCCTGGCGTACCTTTTATCCGTTGAGCGATAATCTTACCACACAGTATTACCGGATCACTATGACCGACTTTCGTCCTTGTTTGACTTGTAAGTCTCACAATCAAGCAAATTTTGCCATTACACTTAAAATTTAACTGCATAGTTAAATTATATTTACCTTTGTACACCTCCGTTACTTTTTAGGAGGTGGCCGCCCCAGCCAAACTAGCAATTATACACTGTTTTTAATTCATATGAATTAAATGAGTTCAAAATATTAAAAAGGGTGGTATTTCAAGTTCGCTTCTTTTTTTAATCCTAAGCTCCCACCTATTCTACACAATTTAATTTTTGTAACAATATAAAAATCTAGTAAAGGTGCACAGGGTCTTTCCGTCTAATCATATAAAATCCGTATCTTCACGGATATTCTAATTTCACTGAAATAATATTGGAGACAGTGGGGAAGTCGTTACACCATTCATGCAGGTCTAAAATTACTAGACAAGGAATTTCGCTACCTTAGGACCGTCAGAGTTACAGCCGCCGTTTACTGGAGATTAAATTAAAAGCCTAAACCCTTAATTTTTAACTTTACAGCACTGGGCAGGTGTCAGACTCTATACATCATTTTACAATTTAGCAGAGTCCTGTGTTTTTATTAAACAGTCGCTACCCCATATTTTTGACATCACTTATTTAATGATTATTAAGTAGTGACTCTCTTTATACCGAAGTAACAGAGTTATTTTGCCGAGTTCCTTCAATACTATTCTTTCAATCGCTTTAGTACATTTATACCAATTCACCTGTGTCGGTTTAAGTACAGTTCGTATTTAAGAATTTTTCCAGAAAAAGAATAACCATTTACCATTAAAATAATTAGTATAAAACAATAAATAGCTCTTTCTTTTTATTTTTCTTAAATTATAAAAGAAATATTCAATCTTTCTCCTCATCAACTTAAGTTTTCACTGTAGTCTTAGAGACTGTATCACTCATTGTAGGGAACCTGTACACTGAAATCTTTGAATTTACAGCGATATAGATTTATACACTATATTTTTCGTTACTTATGTCAGCATTCTCACTTTTGATTTCTTCAAGAAATTTTACAACTTCTCTTCAAAGAAATACAAAACGTTCCACTACCATAAAAATTTATTTTTATTTACTGCTTCGGTAAACTCTTTAGTCTCTATACATTTTTGGAGAGCTTGTACTTTAATTGATTAATGATCTATTACGATTTCTTTAAAGGATGGCTGCTTCCAAGCCCACCTTTTAATTGTTTTGGTATAAAGCTCTCCTTTTTCACTTAAGAGTTATTTTAAGACCTTATCATGTAATCTGGGCTGTTTCCCTCTCGACCTTCGACCTTATCACCGAAAGTCTGTCTGTCATATATTTTCTCAGATTAACGAGTTTTATAGTATTCGAAGTTTAACTACTTTCAGTAAGACTATCAGATCCCCATTAAGTAATAAGTGCTCTACCCCTATAATTAATTATATAACATTCTACCTAAATAGATTTCGTAGAAAACCAGCTATTGCTAAGTTTGATTAGCCTTTCACTCCGAACCACAACTCATCCCAGTATTTTGCTACATACACGGGTTCAGCCCTCAATTACTTTTTACAATAACATCAGCTTGGTCATAGTTAGATCACTTAGCTTCGGGTACTATTAAAAATAATTTTACGCTTATTTAAAACTCGCTTTTGCTACGCCTACCTTTCATTAAAGTTAAGCTTACTATCTTTAATAACTTGCTGACCCATTATACAAAAGGTACATTTACTCATAAAATTATGAGTTAAATTATTTTTTTATATCTAATTTCAACTTCTTTTCACTCCCTTATGGGTTTTATTTCACCTTTCCCTCACGGTACTTGTTCACTATCGAATACAATTAATATATTTAGACTTAGAAGGTGGGCCTCCTATGTTCAAACAATTCTTCTCGAAAATCGTTTTACTCATCAAAATCAAGATTCCAGTATATCTTAAATACACAAGACTATCACTTTCTATGGTATGCTTTTCAACACATTTAATTTAAGTTTTAAAGGTTTTTGATTTTAGTCTACTCCGAATTCGTTCGCCACTACTTACGGAATCTCGGTTGATTTTTTTTCCTCTAGATACTAAGATGTTTCAGTTCTCTAGGTTTTTTAAACTTCATTTAGAAATAAATTTTTTCAAAAGGAAATTCATAGTTAATAACTTATCGTTCACTATGACTTTTCGCAAGTTGATACGTCCTTATTCTCAATTGTATCTAGGTATTCATTAGATATAACTTGTTGATATATTAAGTATATGAAATTTGCGAATAGAGAGACTTGAACTCTCAAATTTTGTTTGGAAGACAAATAATTTACCATTAATTTATACTCGCTTTTGAGATTTTATTTAGGATAATAGGATTCGAACCTATGCTCATGATGCCAAAAATCAATGCCTTACCACTTGGCTATATCCTATTAATCCAATATTTCCTTTTTATTCCTTGTGAGGATCAAACTCACGTTCTCGCTCTGAAAAAGCAATGTCCTAATCACTAGACGAAAGGAACTTTTGGTATATTTTAGATTATTTGAAAGAAATAGGATTCGAACCTATGCAAATATTGAATTAGTAAATTTACAGTCTACCGCCTTTAACCACTCAGCCATTCTTTCCTCCCATCATAGGAATTGAACCTATAATCCATTCATTAACAGTGAATTGCTTTACCAATTAAGCTAGATGAGATTAAATAAAATATCTTGCATTCCTTGCAAATCTACCTCAGAAGAGACTTGAACTCTTAAAAGCTTATCCATAAGAAAACTAAATTCTAAGTTTAGCGCGTCTACCATTCCGCCACTGAGGTCTTTTCTATAGGCCTAAATAGATTCGAACTATTAACTCTACAAATATCACTTGTATACTCTACCATTGAGTTATAGGCCTTTATTTTATATACGCTTAGAAAGATTTGAACTTTCATAACACGAATCCGAAGTTCGGGACTTTTCCAATTAAGATATAAGCGCTTTTTAGATTTGGAGATAACTGGACTTGAACCAGTACCTACATACTTGCAAAGTATGAGCTCTGCCAATTAAGCTATATCCCCTCATATCAGACTATTAGGCTTAATAGGATTCGAACCTATAATGAAACCATTATGAGTAGTATGCTTTACCTTTAAGCTATAAGCCTATACTATATAATATTATCTTTTTGTAAATTGCAATAACTGGACTTGAACCAGTATTTTCAGAGCATGAATCTAATGAGTTGCCGCTTACTCCATATTGCATGCAGTTTACAAGTACTTGTACTGTATGAGACTTGAACTCATAACCTTTGAACTACAAAATCAACGCTCTGCCAATTAAGCTAACAATACGGTTTATTTATTTCTTTTAGAGAATTTATCTTTGAATTTTATTAACTGCTGATTTTCAAATACAGTTATTTTTTCTTTCAACCAAAAAGACGTATTAAAAATATCTGTTGCTAATGGAAAGAAATATGAAAAGTTATACTTTGAGTACAATGCACCCGTAGAATAAATATAGTTGAATTTATAAGCATAAAAAGTATTTTGTCGTTTCATTAGTATATAAAGTTGATTATTCCTTGAATGTACTGGGATTTGAACCCAGAACCTTTAAGTTAAAAGCTTACAGCTCTACCCTTGAGCTATACATCCAATTCGATTAAGAGTTATATAATTTGTTTAGAATTGGATTTGAACCAACGACACAAACAGTTTCAGTGTTTTACTCTACCTCTGAGCTATCTAAACTTAAAAATCTAATCATGTTTCACTTTGAAAGTTATATATGAAATACATATAAATTGCTTAGGAGTTCTGATGAGATCCAGTATTATTATATATTATTTGAATTTTAATAAAATTTAAAATCATAAATGAATGCTGTTAAATTTATAATATTTCCAGCTGCAGGTTCCCCTACAACTACCTTGTTACGACTTCACCACAGTTACTGATTCTATTCTAATAATACCATTCCTAACTTCACCTAGAGGTCTCCGTAAGGTTACGTGCAATTACTTAAAATAAAACCAATTTCCAGGGTGTGACGGGCGGTGTGTACAAGATCTAAGAACATATTCACCACAACGTACTAATTTGTGATTACTAGCGATTTCAACTTCATGCTCTCGAGTTACAGAGAACAATTCGGACTTAAATTACTTTTAAAGATTTGCTCAAACTCACGTTTTTGCTGCTTATTGTAGTAACTATTGTAACACGTGTGTAGCCCAGTTCATAAGGGCCATGACGACTTGACGTCATCCCCACTTTCATCTTATATATCATAAGCGATTTTTTTGAGTTCTTTTAAACTTTATAAAGTTTAATTTAGTAACAAAAAATAGGGGTTACGTTCGTTAAAAGGACTGAACCAAACGTTTCACAACACGAACTGACGACAGCCATGCAACACCTGTATATTATACAAAAACTGGTAAGATTTTACGCGTAGTATCGGATTAAACCACATGTTCCACCGCTTGTTTAGATCCCCGTCAATTCCTTTAAGTTTCAACCTTGCGGTTGTACTCCCCAGGCGGAATATTTAACGCGTTAGCTATAATACTGAGATTAATTCCCAACATTTAATATTCATCGTTTACTGTATGGACTACTAGGGTATCTAATCCTATTTGCTACCCATACCTTCGCACCTCAGTGTCAGTTAAGGCCTAGGTAGTTGCCTACGCCATTGGTATTCTCTCTAAATTTATCAAATTTCACCTTTACACTAGAAATTCTACTACCCTCTACCTAACTCTAGTTTAGTTGTCTACACTACAGTATAAAGTTATGCTTTATAATTTTATAGTACACATAACAAACCACCTACGCACCCTTTACGCCCAGTTAATCTGAATAACACCTGCTCCTTTCGTATTACCGCGGCTGCTGGCACGAAATTTGCCGGAGCTTCTTCTGTAAATACAGTCAATTTCGTCTTTACTGATAGTGCTTTACAAATAGTCTCCTATTCTTCTGATCACACACGAAGTATTGCTGGATCAAGCTTTCGCCCATTGTCCAATATTCCACACTGCTGCCTTCCGTAGAAGTCTGAACCTTGTCTCAGTTTCAGTGTGGCTATTCATCCTCCCAGATTAGCTAAGGATCATTGGCTTGGTAAGCCTTTATCTTACCAACTACCTAATCCTGTACAAGCTTATCTCTTAACGATACAATCTTTGTTTGCTTTAAAAAAGCAAAGTATTTGGTATTAGCTAATATTACTTAGTTATCCCAAATTAAAAGGTAAATTCTTGTATATTACGCACCCGTTCGCTACTTATATAAATATATTTGTTCAACTTGCATGTGTTCTGCATCCTTCTAGCGTTCATTCTGAGCCAGGATCAAACCCTTCTTTATAGAAATATATATATCTTATATTTTGTAAATAATATAAATTCTCAATTTAGCAATTCAAATACAATAATTATGTATATTAAGTGAGGTTTAAATCATTCTAAGCCTAATTTTGATATAAATAATATAAAATTATTCTAGTAATAATTCAAAATTTTACAGTTCTTTACCAAACCTATTCATATAAAGTTGGTTTAATATATCACATCCTTTGAAGAGTCAAAAGAATTTAAATTTCTTTTAAGAACTTGAAATTTTTTTTAAAATTTAGTAGGACTTTTCTAAACAATAATCTAAACCGCTTAGTAGTATCGGACTTGAACCGATAACCCTTTCCGTGTAAAGGAAATGCTCTACCAATTGAGCTAACCACCAAAAATAAGATACCCTGACGAATAATGGGACTTGAACCCATAACAATTAGATCCACAAACTAATACTCTACCATTGAGTTATATTCGTAATACTTTGTATATGTGTATGAACAAAAAACTCTTTAATTACCTAGACTAAAAGTGGGCTCGAACCACTATTAACAGATTTGCAATCTATTACATTACCAGTTATGTTATTTAGTCTTCATAGTGTAACTTATTCGGGCTAAACAGGACTTGAACCTGCATTATTCAAAATGACAATTTGAAGCTTTACCAAATTAAGCTATTAACCCTATAAACAAATATTTATTTAAAATGCAAATAATAATAAGAAAGCAATCATTAACACAAATAAAGCAACTGCTTCAGTTAAAGCAAACCCAAGTAATGCATACGTGAATAATTGATTCATTAATGACGGATTTCGCGCTACTCCTGTAATTAACGCAGAGAAAACTGTACCAATACCTAACCCAACCCCAGCTAATCCAATTGTCGCTAAACCAGCACCAATAACTTTTGCACTTTCTAAAAGCATAAAATGTCTATTATCTAAATGAAATGTTAACCACTTATTATCTTATTAGATAACAATTTTAAAAAATAAATTCTGTTCTCTCCATACAATACATGTATATACATTACAAAAACTGTAAAAATAAAATTAGCTAAAATTTAATTTTAGTTATTTAAAACATGAAAAACATCATCTATATTAAGTATTTGTATATAAAAAATAGGCCATTTTATAATATTTTTAACATGATAAATTATTTCATGATTCCACTCATGTACCTACATTACAAAAACTGTAATTTTTATGAAACCTAAAAAAGTTAATTTAGCAACAAGAAACTAGATGAATAAAAATAATCTAAAAAAAAAGAGGGAGTTATTCCCAGCAAAATAACTATAAAAATTAAAGGGCAAAAAATGAAAAACTCACGTTTAGACACATCTAAAAAAATGGAATTATATTGAATTTTTAAATTCCCGAAACAAACTCTATTATATAATCATATGGAATATAAAGACCCAAAAAATATTCCTGAAGTCCCAAGAATACTTACTATATAGTTTTGATTAAAACTACCAATTAATATTAAAAGTTCACCAACAAAACTACTTGTTCCAGGCAACCCTAAATTACTTAACGAAAAAAACAAGAAAATTAAAGAAAAAATAGGCATAACTAAAGTTAATCCGCTATAGTATTTTAATAATCGTGTATGATGCCTATCATATAAAACTCCAATACACAAAAATAAAGCACTTGCTACAAACCCATGACTTATAGATAAAAATAAACCACCAATTAGGCCTTGAATTGTATTTGAATATAAGCCTAATAATCCAAAATTCATATGAGCTACGGACGAATAAGCAATAATTCTTTTTAAATCAATTTGTCTAATAGTTGTTAGAGAGCTGTATAAAATAGAGATAATACTAATCATATAAACAAAAGGAGTAAAGTAACTGTTAGCATATGGGAATAACACAAAAGAAAATCGTATTAACCCATACACCCCTAACTTTAATAAAACTCCAGCTAAAATAACGGAACCCACCGTAGGGGCCTCTACATGGGCTTCTGGAAGTCAAATATGAAAAGGAACAATTGGAAGCTTAACTGCAAACGATATAAAAAACATAAGTCATAATAATAATTGCCGATCTGGACTAAACTCATGCGCAGTTAGCGTTAAAAAATTAGTTGTTCCGGTCTCAAATAAAATAATAAGAATACCTAATAACATTACTAAAGAACCAAATAATGTATAAATAAAAAAGAAGTATGAAGCTTTAATTTTACGTTCTCGAGATCCTCAAATTCCAATAATTAAAAACATTGGGATTAGTACACTCTCAAAAAATATGTAAAACAACACTAAATCTAAAACTGAAAAAATAAACAATAAAAAAACTTCTAAAAATAGAAATAGAATTAAAAAACCTTTCACATTAAAAGTAATATTTCTCCACCCTGCTAGTAGGCAAAGGGGTACTAAAAATGTAGTTAATAATATAAAGAATAGGGAAATTCCATCTAAACCTAAAATAAAATTTATACCTAAAAAGGATAACCATTGTTTATAAATCAACCACTGAAAAAATAGACTACTCTTTTCAAAAAAAATTCATAAAAATAAAGAAGCATAAAAAGTTAAAATTGAAAAAAAAAGTGCTATTTTTTTTAAAAATAATTGTGAAGTAGGTGAAATAAAAATCAAACATAAAATTCCAACACAAGGAAATAGAAGTGTTAATGTAAAGCTCATGAGTTACTTTGTTACTTTTTCTTGAAACTAGAATAAAATATTTTTATACTAAAAAAATAAGGAGTTTAACATTACCGATCAATTTCTCCAAAAACAATATCTTGTGTACCTATAATAGTTACAACATCAGCAATCATATGCCCTTTTGACATAAAATTTAAACCTTGTAAATGAGCAAAGCCAGGAGCTTTTATTTTACATCTATAGGGCTTATTTGAGCCATCTGAAACTAAATAAACCCCAAATTCTCCCTTTGGAGCCTCGGCTGAAACGTAAGTTTCATTTGGGTCAATAGTAAACCCTTTACTGTAAAGTTTAAAGTGATGAATCAAAGCCTCCATTGAGTTCTTAATTTCTCTTCGAGACGGAGGTGTAATTTTTTTATCGTCGACTTTTATAAGACCTTCAGGTATTTGATTTATACACTGTAAGATAATATGAGTACTTTGCCGCATTTCCCCAATTCGAACTAAATAACGATCGTAACAGTCACCATTCTTTCCAACTGGAATTTCAAAGCTTAGCTTAGAATATATTTCATAGGGCTGTGCTTTTCTTAGATCCCAAGGAATTCCTGAACCCCTCAGTAAAACCCCAGTGAACCCTCAATCAAGCGCCTGTGCTTTAGTAACAATACCCACATCGACTAATCGCTGTTTTCAAATACGATTATTTGTTAAAAGCTCCTCCATCTCATCAATACGTGAGTTAAATTGAATTGCAAATTCATAAATATCTGATAGTAGCCCTAAAGGTAAATCTTGACTAACACCTCCTGGCCTAATGTAGTTAGCGTGCATTCGCGCTCCAGAAACACGTTCATAAAATTCCATTAATTTCTCCCGTTCTTCAAAACCCCATAAAAAAGGAGTTAAAGCTCCAACATCTAAAGCATGTGTAGTAATCGCCATTAGGTGATTTAGAATACGTGTTATTTCTAAAAATAAAACTCTAATATACTGAGCTCGAATTGGAACAGAGCAATTTAATAATTTCTCTACTGCCATAGAAAAGACATGTTCCTGTACCATCATGGATACATAATCTAGTCTATCAAAATAAGGCAAAGCTTGCATATAAGTTTTGTACTCAATTAACTTCTCAGTACCCCTATGTAATAACCCAACATGGGGATCAGCCCTTCGAACAATTTCTCCATCTAATTCTAAAACTAACCTTAAAACTCCATGAGCAGCGGGATGCTGTGGCCCAAAATTCATTGTAAAATTTTTTATTGTTTTTTTTCTTGCTATATTCATACATATATAAGAGGATAAAGTAATACTCCCATCTCCATTTATTTTGTTTTTAACTTAAAATAGTAACAGTCCAAAATTAATTTATATAAGTGAACATGTTATATTCTTTCTCTACGGATTTAATAATCTTTATACCTGAATTATTTTTCTTTATAACTACAATAATATTATTATTGTGAGCTTTGGAACTTTGTACAAGATTCCCCACTTGAAATACACAATTAGTACATAACTTAATTTATTTATTAGTATGAATCCATTTTGTAACAATTTTGTTATTGTCAAATAATTTTTATAAAACAAAAAGTATTTTTTATGAAAGTATTGTAAGTGATAACTATACAATAACTATAAAAATAATTACATTAATTTGTGCTATTATTTTTTTAACCATGACAGCAGAGCATATAAAACAACACTTTTCAGATAGATTTGAATTTCTAATACTGATAACACTTGCTATTTTTGCACTACTTTTACTTATTTCTGCAAACGATTTTATAACGTTCTATCTAAGTATTGAAATGCAAAGTCTTTGTTTGTACGTATTGGCTGCCTTTAAACGTACATCACAATTATCAACAGAAGCTGGACTTAAGTATTTTATTTTAGGTGCATTCTCCTCAAGCTTATTGTTATTCGGCATGTCCGTAATCTATGGATTTACAGGCTCAACTAATTTTGCAGAGATCACTAAAAATATATTAAATAATAATTTAGAAAGTAACTCCTATACGCTTACACTAGGATTTATATTATTATTATGCGGGCTACTATTTAAGTTAACGGCAGTCCCATTTCATGTATGAAGTCCGGATGTATATGAGGGAGCTCCCCTACTTGTAATGATCTTTTTCTCAACTATTCCAAAGCTTGCTATTTTTTGTTTCTTTACAAAATTAATTTATACTGTATTTTTTGAGCTATATTTTATTTGGCAACCCATATTAATTGTAACATCATTCTTCACAATATTAGTCTCAAGTATTGTAACAGTATACCAAAAAAAAATAAAGCGATTCTTAGCTTACAGCTCAATTAACCACGTAGGGTATATGTTAATGAGTCTATCAACGGGAACATTAATAGGAGCCCATGCCTTTTTCTTATATATTCTTATATATATGATTACAATGTTTACTTTTTTTAGTATATTAACTTCACTTAAAAAGGACAATAATAAAAACATTATTTATATAACAGATTTACTATATATAAAAAAAATACACCCAATTACAAGACTTGCAATTACTTTTATTTTCTTTTCTATGGCAGGTATTCCACCTCTAATTGGATTTTTTGCTAAATTCTACGTTTTTTTTGCTGCAATAGAAACAAGTTATTATTTGCTATTAGTAATCAGCATAGCATGTAGTACACTGAGCGCATTCTATTATATTAGAGTCATAAAAATTATTAATTTCGAAAAAACCTTTAATTTAAATATTATAAAGTTTAAACCAAATACTTTAACATACTCATACATTCTTACAGGACTACTACTTACTACACTCTTCGTTATTGTACCAAACTTTCTAATTACAGAAACCTATTATTTAGCATTACTTCTATAATATTATGAATTTTAAAACTAAATTTCAACTGCAAATAACCAGCCCAACGCATTCAAGTGCAAATTATCTAGTTTCTTACTTTTTATATACTCTTACTCAAAATAAAGTTTTAAATTTAAAAGTATTACAAACATCTCTTCCAAAGAAGATTAAAAAATTTACATTGTTAAAATCCCCACATATTTTTAAAACGGCACGTACTCAACTCGAAATACGAAGTTTTAAAAAAACAATAACAATCACAAATTTTAATACAGTAGAACAAATTCAAATTTTCAAAAAAATTTCTCAAAATTTGATTAAAAATTTACCAGTAACAACGAAACTACAAATAAAATACTTTAGATTAATACTTATTTAAGGTTTTAAAACTACACACTACTACCAAAGCAATTAAAATAAATTACCGCTAATAACTTTATTGATAAAATCCCATGATTTATCCAACTCCTTTAGAACAATTTGAAATTATTTCACTTATTCCAATTTTTCATTTTAAAAATATTTATTTAAACATAACAAATTCTACTATTTTCACATTTTTAAGTTTAAGCTTAATAATTTTATTATTTCAATTTATTAATATGAATAATAAAATTGTACCTACACGATGACAATCAGTTTTAGAAGAAACTTTTATTTTTAGTAAAACTTTAGTAGAAAAAAATATTGGAACAAAGGGACTACAATTTTTCCCATTTATTTTGTTTTTATTTTCTTTTTTAGTAATAAGCAATTTAATTGGAATGATTCCTTATAGCTTCACAATAACCAGTCATATTTTCGTAACTTTTAGTTTGGCATTAACATTATTTATTGGAATTAACATAATTGCAATAAAAATACATAAATTACATTTTTTTGGATTTTTTCTTCCCAATGGAATTCATATTGCTCTGGCACCTTTACTAGTTCCCATCGAATTAGTATCTTATCTAGCCCGTGTCTTTAGTTTATCTATCCGATTATTTGCAAACATGATGTCAGGACATACACTATTAAAAATAATAGCAGGATTTGCTTGAACAATGCTTTCTTTTGGAGGAATCTGATATTTTATACAACTAGTCCCACTAATAATTATTATTGCAGTAACAGTCTTAGAATTAGGTATTGCTATTTTACAAGCATATGTATTTACAATTCTAGTGTGCTTGTACTTAAATGATGCAATTAATTTATCACACTAAATTAAGATTATAAATGAATGAATTCTTATACACCCCATCTAATTTTGTGGAATATAACCTGTTTTTTATTTACCTAATAATCTCTATCTTAATTGCTTTAATTATAATAGGATTATCACAAGTTGTTAGTGAAAAGAAACTGGATTTAGAAAAGTTATCTGCGTACGAGTGTGGATTTGATCCTTTTGGGGACGCAAGACATACTTTTAATGTCAAGTTTTATTTAGTAGCTATCTTATTTATTATTTTTGATTTAGAAATTATATTTCTATTCCCATGAGCGATCACGGTAAATTCTTATCAAGCATTTTATTCAATGATATGTTTTTTAATAATCCTTACTATTGGATTTATTTATGAATGAAAACGTGGAGCGCTAGATTGATAATATAATACATCTTATAGGAGTCGAACCTATATTTATTGATTTAGAAAATCAATGCTTTTCCATTTAAGCTAAAGATGCGCTTCAAAATTAAAACTAATGTATATACCCCTCCTTACTTAAGATAAAATATAGAATTTTTTGGATCAACACTTAGTTGCTTAAACAACTGCTGATGTTTAGTTCCGATACTAATAGCAGGATCTTCTAAAGTTAAACTAATAGCCCCAAGCATAGCAACTAACAAAATAAGCCCAGCTATCAAAAAAAAAGCTGAAAAATAAGTGTATAAATAGTACCCTAAATTTTTTATATTTGATGATTCTAAAACTAAGGAGAATCAATTTAAATAATTATAAAAATGACTTTGTTGAAAATAAGTTAAATCCGCACTTATAAAGTATAAAAATTCGCTACCTAGAATAATTAAAAAAAACCCACTCATAAAAAAGTAGTAAAATGTATTTATATAAAAAGTAGTTTGTTTTATATCTAGCATCATAATAACAAATAATACTAAAACCATAATTGCACCTATATAAATTAAAATAAAAATTAAAGCTAAAAATTCTAGGTCTAGGAGCAGTATAAGCAATCCAGAATTAAAAAACACTAAAATTAAATATAAAGCAGAATAAACAGGATTATTGCTTATAATTACCATTGTTGCGGAAATTAAAGCAATACTCGAGAATAGAAAAAAGAAAAAGGATAATATTGCAGGCGAATTCATAAGTTATCTAAATTTAAAATAAAAAAATACCTATTAACAAAAAAAAATAATAATTTAATACTTCAAAACTAAAATACTCGCAAAGTAGTTCAAAGAAAAAAATAAAATTTATATACACAAAAACACCTATTAAAATAATAAAGGTATAATGATAAATTAATCCTGTTTGAAAACTACTTACTTTTTTTGAAATAGCATTAAGTTGAACTACTAATCCCAGAGGCCCAATTAACTCAATAAACCCCTTATCAAGAAGTCTAAATGGAATTATGTAACTCAAGTGAAAAACAGGCTTAATAATAAAAATATTGTAAATTTGATCAAAAAACCATTTTTGATTAAAAAAGGAATATAACAGCAAACCAATCTTGGAAAGTTTCAAATGCACTAAAAAAACGCTATAAGTGTAATTTAATAAAACAGCTAAAAAAGCCCCTGCTAAGCTAAACAATACAGGAGTTAACTTTACCAAAGTAGGTAAAAATTCCGCCTCAAATAAATTAAAATGCTTTGGCAAAATAAAAATAGAACTACCTAAAAAGATAGAACCAACACCTATAAAAAAGTCCTTTAATAGAAAACCACTAAAAATACTTCCTAAACTTAGCACAGTAAGAGAAAAAATAACTAAACCTGAAGATTCATGCGCGTACTGAACAAGTACTTTAGGAGCATTTGTAGATGATAAAAAAGTTAAATAGATTAGTCTAAATGAATAAAATGCAGTAAAAAACGCAGAAAGAGTACCTAATCAATACGCAAAAAAACCACTAATAGTGTAATGAGCAAAAGCTGTTTCTAAAATAACATCCTTTGAAAAAAACCCCGAAAGAAACGGAAACCCCATTAGGGCTAGTGAACCAACTAAAAACATACAGTAAGTTACAGGAAAAAGTTTACTTAGTCCACCCATTCGACGTAAATCCTGTTCATCAGAAAAACCATGAATAATAGAACCTGCACTTAGAAATAAAAGAGCCTTAAAAAAACCATGATTTACTAAATGAAAAAAAGAAGCCGAGTAATTTGATAAACCACACGCAAAAGCCATATACCCTAACTGCGAGCATGTTGAATACGCAATCACTCGTTTTAAATCATTTTGTAACATTCCTACTGTCGCTGCAAAAAACGCAGTCAAGGAACCGACTAATGTAATCAAAATCAAAACAGACTCAGTATACTCAAAAATCACAGAACATCGAATAATTAAAAAAATCCCAGCTGTTACCATAGTAGCTGCATGGATTAAAGCAGAAACTGGTGTAGGACCTTCCATAGCAGAAGGAAGCCACGTGTGAAGACCTAATTGAGCCGACTTACCAACTGAGCCTAAAAATAGAAAAAGAGCGATCACTGTTATTACATCCACTTCATAGTTAGCCAAAGACAAATAAGTACCCCGCACATAAGGCGTAAGCGCAAATAATACATTAAAATCTATAGAATGGTATACAAAAAAACTAACAGCGATTGCAATTAATACTGCAATATCCCCAACTTTATTTACCATTAAAGCTTGAATTGCAGCTTTATTTGCTTGAAGACGAGTATACCAGAAATTAATAAGTAAATATGAAGCTAAACCAACACCCTCTCATCCAAAAAATAATTGCAACAAATTTCCAGAAGAGACTAAAATTAACATAAAAAAAGTAAACAATGAAATATAACAAGAAAATCTTATTAAATGAGGATCCTCAATCATATACACTAAAGAATATAAATAAACTAAAGTACTAACGGTTGTAACTAAAATAAACATTAAGATAGTTATGTTATCAACATATAAACTTCAATTAGTAGAAAAATCCCCAATTACAACCCACTTTGTTAAAACCACGTATATTGGGCTTAACGTCAACCCAATAGCTAACAAAGATCATACAGACGTCAAAAACGATGAAGTTAGAGATAAGGCCGTAATAACCGCAACCCCTTTAGTACCTAACCTAAAACCAAAAAAACCAGAACAAATACTACTAAATAAGGGTAAAAATATAATTAAACTAACCATTTGACTATTAACTACGAAACTTTTTAAAAAACTACTTTTTTTGAGAATAAATATTGTAAAAATTAAAATAATTTACTAACCTTTAAAAGTGAAATGTTATTATATTCTTTTTATAAGATAAAATAAAGTTGATTACAGTCGTACAAAGACAAAATTTTTGGAAAAAAATTCTGGAAAAACGGGCATACGCACTAAACACAATGTGAATGTCCTATAATTGATTTCTAAAAAAAACGGAAACTTAAAAGGTGCAAAAAATTGACCCATTGACACTTTTTTAATAATTCGCTTCTTTCTAAGAAAATTAAGGAAAAACAAGGTTTTAAACAAATTACAAATTAAAAGCTCTTTATAATTAAATATAAAAGATTTTTCAATTGAAATTAAATCGTATAATTTTAACTGATAATTATATGCCTTTATTTGTAGCCCATTTACAGAAATATGGCCATGTAAAATTAATTGTTTAGCCTGTTTTCCTGTTAGTACAAACCCAACTTTTAATAAAATAAATTCAAGACGACACTCTAATTTTTTTAAAAATGATAAAAATAGTTGCTTATTTAAAGCTACTTTGCATAATTTTAGTAATTGATGTTGTTTTAATCCTCCAATAAAAAAACTTAATAGATGTTTTGTTTTTAATAAATCAAAATATAATTTGTTTAAACGAATAAGTTTAGAATTTTTTTTAAATTTTAGTAATTTTTTAGGATGCATTTAGTAGTTTATTCTAATATATAAAACTTACGCATTTCGGAATAATAGGACTCGAACCTATACTCATCTAATCCCAAATCAGATACATTACCATTATGCTATACTCCGCAAATTAATCTCACCTATAATGTGCAAAAGCTCTTGCATTAGAGGCTGTTTGATATAAAACCTGATTTACTTTAAATAAAGAACTTTTTCCTTGTAAAATTAAAGAAAGCTCAGCTTCAATCTTTTTATCAAGAGACATCACTTGCTTTGAAGTTTTAATCGCATTAACTAATAATTTTACCGAACTAAATAGCTGCTTTCGAAAAACTAAGGGAGTTGGAATTTGATAAACAACACTACCTAAACGTAAAGATTTAAGGACAATACAGGGTTTAATTTCGTTCAATAAAAATAAAAATAATACTAACGGGTTTAAATACACTCTAAATTTTAGATTGACTAAACTTTGAAATAAAGCTTTTTCAATTTTTTGAACTGACCCAGCTCGGGCTAAACCATTTATTAATTTTTTAATAAAAATTGAATTATATAAATATCTAGTACTATTATTTTTTCTTAATTCCATATTTTGACCGACGTGTTCTTCGATTTCGTACTGGTTCTAAATCGTATTTTCCCCTAATAACTTTATACCGTACACTGGGTAAATCCCTTGCTCGACCTCCTCTAACTAATACAATTGAATACTCTTGTAAATTATGCCCTTCTCCTGGAACGTGGGCTGTAATTTTTACATTATTTGTAAGTTTAATACGAACAACTTTTCGAAGAGCTGAATTTGGTTTTTTAGGAGTCATTGTAAAAACTTTTAAACAAATACCTTTTTTCTGCGGATTTTGCTGTAAAGCCGCAACTTTATTTTTCTTTTTTTTTGAAATACGTGTTAATCTTAAGGCTTGATTAATAGTTGCCATAAATTATATTTTATTATGCTTTAGATTTTGAACTCTCTTTTAATTTAAGAAGTTGACCCTCTTTGTAAACCCCTTTACCCTTATATACATTAAATAAACGTAATTTACATAAATCCGCTACAACTCGTTGAACTGTACTCAGATCTAAACCAAATACTTTAAAACGTTGTTTATCATAAGGAATAACTTCAATATCAGACTTTAAAGAATATTTAATTAAATGACTATAGCCTAAAGAGAAAAGTAATGTACTATTCTGTATAGAAACACGTCACCCAACACCATTAATAATTAGAATCTCAAAAAAACCCAAATATACACCCTTAAATTTATTAGATAAAAGTTTAAAATAAGTTAAAACCAAATTTTTGTTCTCTACTAACCCTAAAAGTCGGCAGCCTTGATTAGTCTTTTCAAAAAAAATAATTTTTGGAAGATTTAAAAAAACTTTTCCAAGGGGACCTTTAATAAATAAGTAGCTGCCAACTTTGTAAACTGTTATATTACTCCGAATTGGAATTACATTACTATAAAAAAACTGTTTCATACACTAAGTAATTTTAAATAAAATAGTTCCCCCTAAATGGTAAGCCCAGGCTTCTTTATTTGTCATAATTCCACGGGAAGTCGATAAAATTAGTAAAGACGAACTCGATTGTGATCACTGGTTATATTTAGCATAAACAGGCCTACTTGGACTTGAAATTTGTTCACATGAAAGCATAAACGGACGATTTCTTTCAAAGTTTAATTTAAAAAAAATAATTATTTTTGTTGAATCTTCAACACAAACTTTATAACCCACAAAATAATTATTTTTAATTAGCAACTTTACTATTCGTAATATAAATTTTGTTTTTTTAAATTTAAAAAAGAATGAGTTCCCTTTAAGATTTAAATTTAGAACTGCTATAAAATATTGTAATTGCGTCATTACTAACTATCAATGAGATTTTATTATATTTGGAAGAATTTTTTCCTTAAAAAAATCTTTAATACATAATCGAGATAAGTTAAAAAAAGAATAAATAGATCTTGATCTACCTGAAAAAATACACGTATTTTTTACAAAACTAAATGAAGTTAAAAAACAAAGACGTGTATACTGCCAACTTAATTTTCTCCTAATATGTGGAGATAGAGTACAATTAAAAATTAGAGATTTTAAAATTTTCTGTTGAACTTCAAAACTTTGAAATTGTAAACGGTTTTTATAATCTTTTAAGAAATAACTTGACATTAGAACTAAACTCTTCGTTTTTTGCTAGGCCGTACACCGTTAAAAGCTTTATTTACAATCAGCTGCACCCCTAATACTTTTAGGTGAAATTTTTGTAAAATTTTTATTAGAATTTTTTTCTTTCTTAATGAAGTAAAATCCAACGCCAATATTAAATTTTTAACGTTTAACGAAAGCAATTTCTTTCCTAACGTATCTAATAATAATTCCAAATTATAATTTGTATTTCTTTTCGACGAAACTTTTGAGGAACCCCCTGAACCTACAAAAATAATTTTCCCAAAATTATTTGTAATGGTTACATAAATATTATTTAAAGTCGATCGTACTTTTAAGATACAAATTTTATTTTGAAGCGCACTTGAAATACCTTGTAATTTTTTTACATTATAACTTTCAGTATTAAAAAACATATTATTATAACCCTAAACTACTTTTTTTGAGTTTTATGATTTGAACGAGTACGTTGACCACGTACCGGTAATTTTAATTTGTGCCGCAAACCTCGTATGCTTTTTATTGAAATTAAACTAGTGATTGAGGTCTGAATATTTTTTCGTAAGCCATTTTGGATAGAGTACTCAAGTAATATATATTTTCTTATTTCATTTAATGTACTTAAATTTACATCTTTCAATAAGGAATTTTGATTAAAACCAAATTTTCTACAAATAATATTTGATATTGTTAAGCTAATACCAAATACCTGCATAAATGCCACAGTTAAATTTTTGTTCACATCCAGGTGGATATTAAATAATTGAATCGAGTATTTCATTTTTGAAAAATAAAAATTAAACTTCCTAAAAGGATTTTTCAGGGGAAAAAGGATTTGAACCCTTAACTACGATGTTGAAGATCGATATTTTACCATTAAACTATTCCCCCGAAACACTAATTAATTATAATACATGTATATACATTACAAAAACTGTAATTTTTAATTACCAAAATATTCTTTACTTCACTGCATCTTAAGGGGATATTAACAATCTTTTTTATAGCGATATACAATACAAACTTAAAAAATTAATAAATTTGTAAGAAAAATATGATTTTTAGGTTTCATAAAAATTACAGTTTTTGTAATGTATATACATGTGTGGTAGGCATTTCCACACATGTTCAAGTTCAACCCAAATTGGTTAACTTTGAGTCATAATTTATGACACATACATATTAAACATTATAAATCTTAATTTGTATTAAACGCCTTAATAATTAGAAGAACCTTTCTACTTCTTTTTGTATGCAATAAGCATTCTTTTAATAGAGTTCCAAGACTGTGTATGCGGCCTATAAAGTTTTGAAAAATAAACCGGTATTATGTAGGGATCATG
>Ga0134127_10000811_pt1 | contig 25520 bp, 21 predicted proteins | sample KB31753_FD_96459 | JGI IMG/M metagenome (GOLD analysis project Ga0134127, IMG submission 96459) | Terrestrial soil microbial communities with excess Nitrogen fertilizer from Kellogg Biological Station, Michigan, USA - KB3-175-3 | ecosystem: Environmental > Terrestrial > Soil > Unclassified ... | reverse complement strand
TAGAGGGCATGCGCGGACGCGAACGGGACGCCGTTATCGGTCCGAATCGCGCCGGGCAACCCAAATTCCTTGAAGGCGCGCTCAAAGATCGTGAACGCAAATTTCTCCTGCGTAGTCGCGAGCGCTTCGCACGTCAACAGATACCGGCTGGCGAAGTCGGTCACCGTCAGCGGGTAACAGTAGTGGCGATTGCCCAGCATGAATTCGCCTTTGTAATCCGCGCACCAGAGGGCATTCGGCTCGGTCGGCTGCGACAGCGTCGTGCCCGTGGCGCGTCGGCGGCGGCGCCGCCGATGCACCAGGCCGTGCCGATCCAAGACTGCGTGCACGGTGCTGATCGCGGGACAGTGGGGGAGCGTGGGCAGCCGCTGGCGCAGCTTCTCGCGGATCTTGGGCGCCCCCCATCCTGGATACTCGCGCTTGAGCCGGATGATCGTGGCTTCAATCGGCATCGGGAGCTGGTTGGCGTGTCGATACGGCCGCCGGCTGCGATCAGCCAGCGCGTGCAGGCCACACGCCTTGTAGCGGTCGAAAATCTTGTAGCCGGTCTTCCGCGAGATGCCGAACGCGGCGCACAGCGGCGCCATCTTTTCGCCCTCGAGCAGGCGGGCGACGAACCGCAGCCTCTCGTCCATGGGGTGACACTCCTTCCACGGCATGCCCCCTCCTCTGAAGGGGCAAAAGTGTCACCCATGTGCCCGGAATACGGTGTTACCTATCTCTCAGGAAGGACAAATTCAGTTAACGCTGTCACTTGCGGGCGGTGCGGTTTCGAGCCCAGCCGCCAACTTCGGGCCATTTCGGGCCAAATCGCCGAACAATCGGTCTTCGACCTCCTCGATGGCCTTACGGTGCGACGCGTCGACGACGTGCGTATAGATGTTGAGCGTCGTCGAAATGCTCGCGTGCCCGAGCTGCTCTTGAGCGATCTTCACCGGCACCCTGAGGTCGTTCAGTAGCGACGAATGAATGTGGCGGAACTGATGCCACGTCACGCGTCCCAACCCGGCCTCCTCGGCGACGTCTTGCGGGCGCGTGATCGCAGCGCACGCCATCCAGCGGCAGGGCGCGCTTGCAGAGATCATGGACGAAACGGGACACTGTCTGACGTTCTATCCACCGACGGGGCACGAGCAATCTGAACCCCAGCGTCGCGGCTGGCGCGAGGCATCGACGTTCACGGGCTTTTGTGATCGACACGATTCGAAGACTTTTGCGCCCCTGGAGACGCGAGCCTTCATCGGCACTCCGGAACAAGGCTTCCTGTTGGCGTATCGTGCCGAGTGCCACGAGCTGTATCAAAAGCAGGCGTCTGACCGTTCGCACAATCCCCTGCGTCAGATCGCCGATCGCGGCATGTCCCGAGAGGACCAGGAACAGGTGCAAGCCCTGCACGCCGTCGTCGGGGAGGGCGTCAAGAAAGGGCTGCACGACTCCAGGCACTACAAGGGTCTCATGGACGCCGAACTACTCGCCGCGTCGTTCGACGCCTATTCCACGTTGTTCGTCCAGTTCGAGGGAGAAATTGGAATCGCCGGAACGGGTGCGCCGACGCCGAATCGTTCGTTTGCTGGTGAAGAACTCTGTGCCCTGCACGACCCGACGACGCTGATTCCACGGCTGTACGTGGGTCTCGTCCCAGCAGAACGCGGCGGTGCCGCGGTGTTTGTCTGGCGGAAGGGCGAGTCGGGTCCTGAGCGGTTCATGACCGATTTGCGCGGCCTCTCATGGGGTGTTATCCCTGGCGTCGTGGTGCAGTTCATCCTTGCATATATCGAGAACACGTACTTCTCGGCTGCTTGGTGGCGGAGCCTCGACGATCGAGAGAAGCTCCATGTACGGAGTCTCGCGACAATGGGGAATCCTTACTACACGACTTGGTCCTATCGTGATCTGCGTGTGCCCTGGAAGATCGTGAGCATTTCGGATAGATGGCGCAGCAGTCCGTAGCGCGCCCGACGGCTGTCACACGGCGTCTCGCCCAGGCCTCACAATCCAATCTTCGCGCGCATAGTGGGGCGCGTCTCGGGACTGTGGACGGAGGAACGCTCGAATGGGACCTGAACCGTGCGCATGGGGGAAAAGGGGACCGAAAGCGCCGTCTTCGGGGGCGTACTGGCCAGGTATCGACGAAAGGCAGACCTAGCCGGACTGCGAGACGGGAACACTCGGCCAGAACTTCGGGCCACACTTCGGGCCATTAACGCCCAAACACCACCGAAAACCGAGGAGCACCCGGCAACCGTCGTCGCATACCGACGCCGCTGTCGCTGCCCCCTTTCAGCCAATACACGGATGGTGAGAGGTCCTCGGGTTACGCGTGGCGAATTACTGGGGGCAGGTCAAGACAACTAGCAATGACAGCGACGCCTGCTCGTTCCCAAAGACTCTGCATGAATATGCAATGCCTTTGTTCATAACGACGGACATCGCTCTTGCTTCAGGCTTCGTGTGTGAATGCGAAGACGGATCTACTCCGTTCAGGTCTTCGGTTGGAAGTAGCCAGGGCGATTATGAAACAATTGTCTTCGAGCACTGTGGACACAAAAAGCGTCGCTCACGTCTCCACGGAATCTGGTGAGGATCAAGTCCCTTCTTGCAATGAGGGCAGTTGAATGTCACACCCCAACGGTATACGTAGCCTCCTTTATTCGCTGAGGCGTTTTGCTCGCTGCCGATTACTAATAGTACTCCATTTGAAATGATGAGCAGACATACGGTAACCACAAGCAAATAAGCCCACATGTCATACCCCGTTTGTTCATCCGATAATGGCGCGAGAAAGAGATACGTCACAAGTACCAGAGACAGCGCGATAGTGGTTCCGATCGCGATGAGCTGATATCCTCTCGCAGCCTTTGACTCTTCGAACGGAATAGTTGCGTGAGTTGAGTGAGACAAATAGCCGAAGAGAATAAAGACGCCCACAAGAAATGAGACGCCCATTGCAATGCCCCACACCATCTCTCTTTCAATCGGGACTTGCGAACCTGCAAACTTGATTGAGAGTGGTCCGATCATTCCATCTTGGTCGGCCAAGCCTAGAGCGGTGATTCCTGTTGAAAGCCCAAACAGCAAGTACATCATTACACGCGCGAGGCCCAAACGCATATGCCAAGAGTCAAGCAACGAGTTCTCAACGATCCTACCCAGCGAACGGAAGCCTTCAGCCATATGGGCCTCTATCTCCGTCAGAGTCCTGCAGCGGTCGCGGCCTCTCAGCGACAACGTAACCGCACGTCGTGATCGTTATGTGATCCGATCCTGTGATGAGCATAATCGTCTGCAGCTCGACTCTTCGACGGTAGAGCATCAACAACGGCATCGGACAGAAGGCGGCACGCATCATTGGCCCTCAGTGAATGAGCTCCCGCGGCTGGACCAGATGAATCTAATTCATGGCTCCAGTCCCCCGCCATGACCCGATTCGAGCGCCTCCTAAATCCCAAGAGAAAGTCGCGGATACCCCTCGAACCGAAGAAAGATTCCTTTCGTGCCAGTCGGGACGCCGTATGAGCATGTCGTAACAGGCTTAGGTTTCGTCGGACCTTCAACCGTTGATTCGATAATTCCGACACCCTTTGAACCAAGGCGGATGGCGGTGCCGTCAGCCGACTCTAATCGTCCACACTGTTCGCGCTCTGGCTGTAGCTGTGGATCATCGGATTCGTGCTGCAGTGTTAGGAAATAGTGGCCAGGTAGTCTCACTCCTTCGACGCCGGGACCCTTCAACGTGGGCGCGGACTCGATGCGTGATACGAGAACGTAGTTCGTGCCGTTGCTGATCCGTTGGGGTGCTTTACCCGCGGTCGTCGAGCCGCGAGGACTCGATCGCTGAGCGTCCACCGTTGCCAGCGCATAGATAACAGCCAATGCGGTGAGCAGGCCTCTCTGCATGTGGGCCTCCTGAGCGCTGCGATGATAGTCCAGGTGGGCGTCATTCAGGCGAGCGTCTGAACAATCCGAGGGCCGGTCCAAAGCGTCGGCTTTTTCTCTCAACCTCCCTCGACACAGGTCAGGACCTGTTTCGAGTCGCTTTCGCACGCCGCCATGGTGTAGGGTTCGCCGAGTATGTCCGGTAGTCGGCCGTCAACTCTTCGCCAGAGCGAATCGTGCGCGCTGCAAGGAATCGATAATCCGGCCCGCAGATTACGTTCGGCCGATCGGAGTGGTTGAGATACCACGATACCGTGACGTCGTTGAAATTCCTGGGGCAACCGTATTTCGTTCCCTTCTGCACGCAGAAGTCGTCATACAGCGCTTTGATCGCAGCGGGAAGCCGCAAGGTAGCGGCGATATCCACCCAGATCAGGTCTGTTTCATCGGCGCCGAAGATCGGGGCACCCTTGGGGATACGCCGGACCGCGACGACGCCGATGCCGTGGATTCGGGACGGCGCGAGACGTACGTAGACGTTCGCATGCGGCAAGGCAGACAATCTTTTGGGGCTCGTTGGTTGCGGGAACGATTTCCTCACTACAGCGGTTCCGGCTGCGCTTCGGCGGCAGCCATCGTCTCGTCGAGCTCAACGCCGAGCAACCGATCGATCGCCTCGAGCATGTCCGCGTCGAAAACCTTTCCACGACACTCTTCGTGGTCGAATCGCATGTGTCCGAGGCTGAAGACGAGGTCATCCCGATTGTCGCAAAAGTCCAGCAGGCAACCGGCCGTTTCAGAGTGTTCCTCGAGGTGCCAGCGAGGATCCTGATGTAACACTTCTGATAAGCATAACGAGAATGTCGCTCGCGCGAAGGACACGTTCGACTGCCTGGCGTATTCCCTGCCGCCGCGCACGGCCGAATCGAGAATCGGCCCGGCTTGTCCGCTAGGACGCTCGTCGCCTTCCACGGCATGCCCCCTCCTCTGAAGGGGCAAAAGTGTCACCCATGTGCCCGGAATACGGTGTTACCTATCTCTCAGGAAGGACACCTCACCAAATTGTGTCGCGGCAGTCATCCGTGAGGCCGAGGAATTTGTGAAACGCGAAGAACGAATGTACGGAGGGAAGCGGAGATTCGCCGAAAACCTGCGTGGCGTCCTTGACAATCGCTACGCCATCTTGCGGGCGAATAGCGGCGCATACTTGTTTGACCGCCCGTTCATCTCGGTAGTGCTCGTCCAGCCGACGCGGGTAAAGTCTTCCTTGGTCGACACGCCGCCTGGCTCTGTTGGCTTCCATAGCACAGATACGCCGTTGGCGATTGACGAGACCGTTCCCTGGTTTCCGATCGTCGTAGGCGGAACCCATTTCGGGTTCGGCTTCGTCTTGATATAGTTGACGATCCCCTCACGCGAAAAATGGTAGTAGTAGTAATTGCCGTCGTAGACCGTCCACCAGCCGACGAGCCATTCGGGTGCGGTCGACGTGGACGCGGACGCTGACGCGGCCGATCCGACGTACCAGAACCAGATCGGGCTCTGGCCCCACATCCATGAGGCAGACATCCGCGGTGGCGCTTGCAGCACCTCCTTGCCGTCCCAAAACTCGATGTGGGCATTGCCAAAAACGAGAACGCCGGGACTATCGGGCACCTTCGACTTGCCCGCGACCTGATCAGTCGGGCCAAAGGTGTAGGTGAGCCAGGCCCGGAACTCCTGGACGTTCAGGATGTAGTAGTTGCCGGTCTTCTTCCCGTACGTGTTTTCCCGGCCTACGGACCCGGCCTTCTGGATCTTCTGCGGTGTGACGTTGAATGCCATGCTCGCTTGCATGCAGCACGTGGTGCTCTTCGGTAGTCCCTTCGCGGCCTCAATCTTGTTCTGTGCGGTGATCCACTCGTAGACCTCCTCGCCGACCGGCGTGCCGTCGTGCAATTTGTCGTAGAACTTGTACGCCTTGCGCATGGCGCTGAAGTCGAGCGGGATTCTGCCAAACGCCATCGTGACCTCCGCCCTTCCTGAGAAGGGCACTCGTCGTTCGCGACACCTCTACGCCACACAGAACGCGCAGCGTCGACACTTGAATTGCGTGTTCAGATTGGCGTGATGACACTCCGGGCACTCCCACGTCTCCGTGGCAAACTCCCCACCGCCGCTTGGAATCACGAACAAGGCGGCGTCGTAGGGGGCCCGGCAGGTCTGACACTGTATATACCGGGCGATTTCGTCGCCATGACCGATGGGGATCAATGAGTACACATACAAAACGCGGTCGACTCGCATCAGTGCGCATGGTTGGCGCGATCGACAGGTTGGACAATTAAAATGTCCGCCTTCGAGACGGCGCGTTCGAACCTTTCGGCCCCACCACACGATCATTGGGTACTCCAGGCGTTTCGTCTAATGGCCGGTCGCCTCCGACGGACGGGCGCTGAGCCCGTTCCTGACCTGCGCGCACACTGTATCGGTCGTTCCGCTGAAATCGGAGCATCCGCCATCGCATCGCCACGGCTGGATTTGTTGGCCCGCCATGGGCATTTCGCGGAACGTATCAGCAGACTCCCTTTTCGCGATCGATGAACACGAGCAACCGCGACCCCCCTGACGATCAAACGAAGGCGGCGTCGGATCCTTACACCGCCTGTGCGCGGAACGCGCCGTAACCATTCGAGGCGCCAAGGTGAGGCGGGGCGCTGTCGCTCTACTCACCGCCGCCTCCGCCGGAGCGCAAGGCCAGTACCTGTTCCCGTCCGCCGAGCGCCTGGGCCGCACGTCGCGGCGCCCCGGCACCTCCGCCCGCGCGCAGGTTCTCATTCCAAGACGCGCAATTAGGTGTATCTTCAGCGGGGTCGTACGTCTTCTTTGTCGCTCGGGCGACGCTTCTCGTTAGAGGATGGCGGGCGTGGTCCGGCAAGCAGGCTCATCGCGCCACGACATGACAACGCCAGCGTAAGAGGAGAGCCATGCGAACGAGATTGGTGGCCTTTGTTGTGTTTGCCGCGTTTGCGGCGGCGACGTTGAACGCACAAGCCCCCTCGGCCGGCAAGGCGAAACCCGCGCCTCAACCCCGCAGGGCCGCTGTTCGCGTGAACCCCTTCGGGCCGCAGCCGGGGGTGACCGGTACGCGCAACCCGACGGACCTGAAGACCGTTTTGTATTACACCGCCGATGCGCTCGGCATGCTGCGTGGCGGCCGTGAAGTGGACTGGGTGCTGACGATGCAGTTGTGTGGCACCGGCACGATCACGCTCGATGGCAGGCCGTGCAGAACGACCAATTACCACGCGATGGTGCGGTACCAGTCGATTCCTGCGGCGGCCGGCGCGGCCAACAACGCGCAGTTCCGCGGCGAGAGCAAGGCGATTGGCGTGCCCGGCATGCGTGTCGCGGCGACCTGCGCGGGAACCGCCAGGCCGCAGGTGCAGGTCGTGGCCGGCCAGTACGCGTGGAATGAAGAGAAGATCGGGTTGAACGCCACGCCCGCGATGGGCGCGGTGAACGATCGTCTCCTCCAGCTCTGGACGCTGATCCCCGAGAGTGTGGTGAAGGCCGCCACACTGGCCGGCGCGAACACGATGCTCATGGATGACGCCGGCAAGGCGGTGTTGACGTTCCCGATGCCCGAGCCGTTCCAGGCCGCGACGATGAAGGTCTGGATCAGTCCGAAGATCTTCCGTATCGACACCAACCCCGCGGGCCAGAAGCGCGAATACAGCCATCTCATCGAACGCAGCGAGCTGCGGATGGGCGATCGCGTGGTGGAGACGACCTACACGGAATACGGCGACTGGAACGAAGAGGATCTGCAGAGCATGATCCTCCTCCCGCGCCGCATCGTGCAGAAACAGAACGGGACGACGACGGTCGACCTGAGAATCACGAAGACGGACACCTACAACCCGTACGTGATCATGCCGATCCCGGCCAGCGTCGCGCCCGCGTCGGGACAGACCACGACATCCCGGTAGTTCCGCGCTTTCTTGTGCAGGAGGCCTCATGCGTCAGTTCCTGAAGCGGTCATTGGCCACGCTCGCATTCGTCGGCCTCGTCGCGGGTGCGGTTCCCCTGTCCGCGCACCACGCCGTGCAGGCGGAATTCGATCAGACCAAGCGCGCCACCATCACCGGCGTCATGAAGCGCGTGATGTGGGTCAATCCCCATGTCCGCTGGACGATGGAAGTGAAGAACGCGAAGACGGGCAAGCTGGAAACGTGGGATATCTCCGGCGGCGGTCCCGGCGGCTTCCGCGCCATCGGCATCACCGGCAAGGACGTCTTCAAGGTCGGTGAGACCTACACGGCGATCATCGCGCTCGCGCGCGACGGTTCGAATTACGGACACGTCTTCGCGTTCATCATGCCCGACGGGCGCAAGATCGACATGTGGCAGCAGTACGCCGAATAGCGGTTGCGGCGATAGTGGATGGAATCATTCTTCATCTGGCTTGAAGAACGACCGATCTCGCTCGCCATCGCGCAGTCCAGCACCCTGTACGGGTTTGCGCTCGTTCTGGTTCTCCATACCATTGGCATCGCGCTCACGGCGGGTCCCGCCGCCGTGATGAGCCTTCGCCTGCTCGGCTTCGGCAAGCCGTTTCCGCTCTCCTCGCTGCGCACGCTCTTCACGTTCTTCTGGGTCGGCTTCATCGCCAACGCCATCACGGGAATCCTGCTGTTCATGATGGCGGCGTCGCAGACGGGGTACAAGCCGATGTACTACGCCAAGCTGCTGTGCCTGCTGCTGGCGCTGCTGACGCTGCGCCCGATTCGCAAGGCGATTGACAGCGACAGCCCGGATATCGACCCGGACGTTTCCTCGCGTCTCAAGACGCTGGCGCTGCTCTCCCTCGTGCTCTGGGCAGGAGTGATTACCAGCGGCCGGTTGATTGCCTACACGAAATAGCGATGGACGTCACGACGCTCGCGCACGCACACCTGCTGCTGAACCACGTTCCCACACTTGGCCTGGTCTTTGGCTTCGCGCTCTTCCTGTTTTCGATGGTGCGCAACAGCGACGACCTGATGCGCGCCAGCCTTGCCGCGTTGTTCCTCGTGGCCATCATGGCGTACCCGACGTTCATGACCGGGTATGCCGCGAGGCTGGCCATTCGCCACCGGGCGGGCTTTTCGGAGCCCCTCGTCGACGGACACCAGGGCGCGGCCGTCGTCGCGCTGATCTTTCTCGAGATCACCGGCGTCGCGGCGTGGCTCGGCCTCTGGCAGCAGCGGCGGAGCGCGCGCCCGGCGACATGGACCCTGGTGACCGTCGTCGTGCTGTCGCTGCTCACGCTGGGCCTGGTGACGCGCGCCGCGAACATGGGGGGCGAGATTGCGCATTCGGAGATCCGCGCCACCCAGGACCTGGCGCAGGCGGAAGCGGCGGTGCCGCCTGACGTGAAGCTCTTCACGACACCGGCCATCTCGATGTTCGTGACCGACTATCGCTACGTCTGGCCGGCCTGCGAGGTCCTTCACTTCATCGGGCTCGCCCTGCTGATGGGGGTCGTCCTGGTCGTGAACCTGCGCATCCTTGGCGTGGGAACGCTGAAGCACATGGCGTTTGTCGACCTGCACAAACTGCTGCCGTGGGCGGCCGCCGGGTTCACCTTCAACGCCATTAGCGGGATGATCTTCTTCACCTCCGCCCCCCAGACGTATACGACCAATCTGTCCTTCGATCTGAAAATCGTGGTGTTCGTGCTCGCCGGGCTGACTGTGCTTTACCATACGGCGTTCGACGAGCCGTGGGTGCTCGCCCGGGATGCGGACGCGCCGTTCGCGGCCAAGCTGATGGCTGCCGCGCAGATGTTCCTGTGGTTCGGCGTCCTGTATTTCGGCCGCATGATTCCTTACTTGACCGGCGGAACGCAGGCCGGTGCGCTTTGATCGGGATTACGACCTGGTGTCCGCCTTCGCGCTTCCAAGCGGGCGGTCCAACAGGCAGGAGGTCAGTGTCATGCAGCTCCGCTACATCATCGCAACGGTCATCGCGCTGACGCCGCTGTGGCTCGTGCCTGCCGGCGCCGCGCAGCGGGGCGGAGGCGGGCAGGCGCCGCCTGTCAGGGTGCCGACGCCCCGCACGGCTGACGGTCATCCCGACCTGAGCGGCCGATGGGGTGGAGGCGGCGGCGAGGTGGACGTGCGCGTCCGCGAGCCAGGTGGAAAGATCTCGACGTTCGACGACTACAGCGCGTACGAACAGGCCGTCCTCGCCGGGAAGCTCAGCCCGCAGGCGGTGCTCATCGGACGCGAGGTGAACTACCGTCACGGCGACAACGACTACTCGGGCAAGGATGCGGTGCTCGGCAACCGCTACGAGCCGAACCCGCCGCTCTACAAGCCCGAGTACTGGGAGAAGGTCCAGTACCTCGACACCCACGGCAACACCGAGGACACCTCGTTCACCTGCCTGCCGGGCGGGCTGCCGAGAATGGGACCGCCGGCGCGCATCCTCCAGACGGCGAACGACATGGTGTTTCTCTACAACACCAACAACTTCCTCAACGTGTTCGACTGGCGCGTCGTCCCGACCGACGGCCGGCCGCATCACCCGGTCTATTCGAAGGACCAGACCTTCATGGGTGATTCGATCGGCAACTGGCAAGGCGACACGCTCGTCGTCGATGTCGTCGGCTTCAACGACCTGACGTGGCTCGGCTTCGGCGGCTGGTTCCACACCACCGATCTGCGCGTCGTCGAGAAGTTCCGCCGCGACGGCAACGAGCTGCACTACGACGTGACCGTCTACGACCCGGAAGTGCTGATCGAGCCGTGGGTGATGGAACATCGCGTGCTGCGCCTCAACCCGAGCACGGTCTACACGGAAGATCCGCCCTGCATCGAGCGTGACGCGGGCCACATCGTGTCTCGCATCCGCGGGTAGCGCAATAGGCCATCCTGGAACACGCATGGAGGTGCCAGATGACGATCGAATCAGCTCGATGGGCCCGTTCCCTGGTTCATCGGACGCTCGCCGCCGCGCTCTGCTGCCTGATGCTGCCCGGCGTCGCCCGCGCGCAGACACCCGAGCAGCAGGTCGTCAACGACGCAGCCACCGCCCTCGGAGGCCGCGACAAGATCCTCGCCGTCAAGACGCTGCTGCTCGAAGGTGGCGGCAGCACCGTGGCGGGCACCAGCCTGCGGTGGGATGAACTGGCCTACGCGTCGGCGATCAATCAGCTGCGTGATGTAAGGCGTGCCTACGATCTGGCGAACGGCCGGGCCCGGTTCGAGGCGACGAGCATGGCTGAGTACGCCTTCTACATCGGCAACGCACCGGTTCGACAGATCCAGGGGCTCGACGGCGTGGTCGCGTTCAACGTGGGCGCAAACGGCACTCCCGCTCGCATCTTCGGAAACCAGGCGGTCGGGCGGCGGGTCGAGTACCTCCGGCATCCGCTGACACTCGTGCGTGCCGCACTGGGGCCAGGCGCAAAGCTCGCGAAAGCGCGAACCGAAGGCGCCGAGCGCCTGGTCGACATCACCATCGACGACCTGCCAACCCTGACGCTGGCGATCAGCGCATCGACGAAGCTGCCGACCCGCATTCTTCAGATGACGGCGGGGGCGATGGGCGACACGCTCGTCGCGCTCGCACTGAGCGACTATCGACCGGTCAATGGTCTCCAGCTTCCGCGCGTGATGACCAGCTGGACCGACAAATGGGCATCCGGCGATATCCTGGTTCACCGCACGACGGTGGACGGCAGCGTCGGCGATCTCGCGGCTCCCACGACGGTCGCGACGGCGACGCCGCCGGCTGGCGGGACGGCACCGCAAACGTTCCCGAGCCCGACGCAGGAAATCTCCAAGGGTGTGTGGTTCGTGACCGGCACGACCCACCACAGCATCATCGTCGAGTTCAGCGATCATCTGATGGTGATCGAGGCCAACAACCCTGAACGCGTGGCCGCGGTGTGGGCCAAGGCCAAGGAGCTTCGCCCGAACAAGCCGATCACGACCCTGCTCGTGACCCATCACCATGGCGACCACACGGCCGGTGTGCGCGACGCCGTCGCACTGGGCGTCACCGAAATCATTGCGCACGAGAGCAACCTGGCTTACCTCAATGACATGCTGAAGCGGCCGCACACGCTCAATCCGGACATGCTCGCCAGGAAGCCGAATGCGAAGCCGGTGAAGATGACGATGGTAGGCGACACCGGTGTCGTCAAGGACGGAACGATGACCGTCAACCTGTATCACCTCCTCGACAACAGTCACTCCGACTCGAATCTGCTGATTTATTTCCCGCAGGGAGGAATCCTGACGCAGGCGGACGTCTACATGCCTCTTGATGCGCGCCACATCATCGAGGGCGAGCCTCTGGGCCATGCGCCCTGGAACCGGAACGTGCTGGCGAACATTCTCTACCGCAAGCTCCAGGTGGCGTACCACGCGCCGCTTCACGGCGACTACGTGCCGCACAGCAAGTTCCTGATGGACACGATGACGATGACGCAGTACCAGCCCGGCGAGGAGCCGAAGGCCGCGCCCGGCGGGCGTGCAGCCGGCGGCGCTGGTGAGGGGCGGTAATCGAAGATCGCGCACACCACACATTGAAGGAGGATCTCCATGATGACGATGGGGGGAGTCCACGGTGGTCGTCGCTGCGTGTACGTGCTCACACTCTGCGCTCTGTCGATTGCGGCGCCCGCATCCGCGGGCGCACAGGGCCTCGGCAGCGGCGCGATTGGCGGCGTGGTCAGGGATGCGTCGGGCGCTGTGCTGCCAGGCGTCACGGTCGAGGCGTCGAGTCCGGCGCTGATTGAACGGGTCCGCACCGGCGTTTCCGACGACCAGGGCGTGTACAAGATCGTGGATCTTCGCCCCGGCGGCTACGTCGTCACGTTCACACTGCCCGGGTTCACGACGCTCCGGCGTGAAGGCATCGAGCTGACAACCGGCTTCACGGCTACAGTCAACGCCGAGATGAAGGTTGGCGGACTCGAGGAAACAATCACCGTGTCAGGTGCGGCGCCGCTCGTCGACGTGCAGAACGTCAACCAGCAGAAGGTGTTCCAGCGAGCGCTGGTCGAAGCGCTGCCGACCAACCGGACGGTGAACCAGTTCATCGCGCTGATCCCTGGTGCGCAGTACGGTCAGGGTGGCGCTTCGTCGCAGGACGTCGGCGGCAACAAGGGCGAAGACGTACAGGGCTTCCAGATCCACGGGAGCCGCGTCGACGACTTCCAGCAGCTCCGGCAGGGGATGTTCTTCGGGACGATGGTCGCCGCCGGAAACCGCATGACGAGCGTCAACCCCGCCGTCATCGAAGAGACGGTCATCCAGACGAGCGGCGCGACCGCCGACAGCGAAAGCGGCGGCGCGATCGTCAACATCATCAATCGCGACGGCGGCAACACGTGGCGCGGCAGCTGGGCGAGCGACTTTTCGATGCGAGGCATGCAGAGCAGCAACCTCGACGACGCGCTGCGCGCGCGCGGCCAGACCTCGGCGCCGTTCATCAAGAAGCGGTACGACCTCGGCGGCGGTATCGGCGGCCCGCTGAAGCAGGACCGCATCTGGTGGTTCGGAAGCTGGCGGTACTGGACGACCTCCGATTACTACCCGGGGAACTACTGGAACGCCACCCACGGCACGTTGTTCTACACACCCGACCAAAGCCGCCTGGCCTACAGCGACAACTACTACCAGGAAGCCACCGGGCGCGTGACCGTGCAGGCGACGAAGAACAACAAGTTCAGCGGCTTCTTCACCAGCGAAAAGAACTGCAACTGCTTCGGCAGCATCCCGCAGGCGATCGTGTCGCCGGAGGCCGCGTCCGACAACCCGTACTGGCCGAGCGTCAAGGGGCAGATGAACTGGAATTACACGGCGAGCAGCAGGCTGCTCTTCGAAGCCGGCGTCGCCTTCGTCGATGGGATGTGGAACCGCCGCTCGCCCTCCAATACCTACGCGGCCCGCAGCATCGTCGATTCGTCGCGGAACTACACGTACGGGACGCGCACTGGTCCCGGCGAACAGGAGTTCGGCCAGGTCAACGAGCAGTTCATCGTCTCGTACGTCACCGGCTCGCACAGTTTCAAGAGCGGCGCGCAGTTCCGCTCGGGCGGCCGGCGATCGTTTGACCTGCGCGGCGTGGTCAACGACTGGGACCTCGGAAAGAACGAGCTGATGGCGCTGTACAAGGAGAATCCGACGACGGGCGCCGGATTGCCTGTCGGCGACAACATCACGTACACCTTCAACGGCAGGACCCCGCTGTCGGTCACCTACTACGCCGGTCCGCTCGGCGACGCCATGCGGTTGAACAGCCTCGGTCTCTACGCGCAGGACCAGTGGACGGTCAACCGGCTGACGATGAACTTCGGCGTCCGCTACGATACGGTTGACGGTCAGATTCTCGTCGTCGATCTGCCGGCCGGCAGCTTCGTGCCGGCACGGCATTTCGACGCGAACAACGACGCGCTGAACTGGAAGGACATCAATCCGCGCCTCGGCGCGGCCTACGACCTGTTCGGCAACGGGCGGACTGCGTTGAAGGGGTTCGTCGGCCGCTACGTGAACTTCGAGGCGTTTGGCGGCGGCGCAGGCGGAGGGCCGATCCTGCCGTCGGTCAGCCCGTCGAACCTCATTGTCACGAGCGCGACGCGGACCTGGGCCGACAACGGCGATTACATTCCGCAGGAAAACGAGCTCGGTCCGCTCTCGGACACCCGGTTCGGGCAGGTCGTGCAGACCACGAAATTCGATCGCGAGGCGACGCACGGCTTCGGGCATCGCGGGTACAGCTGGCAGGCGTCGCTCCAGCTGCAGCACGAACTGCGGCCGGGGCTGGGCGTTAACCTTGGTTACTTCAGGACGTGGTACGGCAACTTCCGCGTGACCGACAACCTCGCGCTGGCGCCGTCGGACTTCAGCGAGTACTGCATCACCACCCCGGCCAACTCCGCGCTGCCCGGCGGCGGAAACCAGCAGCTGTGCGGGCTGTACGACGTGAACCCCGCGAAGTTCGGCATCACGGACAACCTGGTCCGCCTCGCGGCGAAGGGCTCGCAGCAGGACGTCTTCAACGGCATCGACGCGACGATGAACATGCGGTTCGGCCGCGGAGGCGTCGTCCAGGGCGGCCTCAGCGTCGGTCGGCAGATGACCGATACCTGCTTCGCCAATGACGACCCGTCACTGACGGCGCAGGGGGCGGTGACAACGAGCCTGACGCCGCGTTCCCCGGATTTCTGCCACGTCGTCGCGCCGTGGGGCGCCGGGACGCAGGTCAAGTTCGCGGCGGTCTACCCGCTCGCGTGGAACCTGCAGCTGTCTGGCAGCTACGCCAACAACCCGCCGATCGATACCACCGCGAGCTTGGTGGCGACCAATGCCCAGGTGTCGACTTCGCTCGGGCGGAACCTCGCGTCGTGCGGCACACGCGTGCCGTGCAACGCGACCGCGACGATTGAGATGGTCAGGCCGAGATCGCTTTTTCAGGAACCGCGCATCCAGCAGATCGACCTCCGCCTGACGCGAACGTTCCGCGCCGGGTCGATGCGCGTGCTGCCGCAGTTCGACCTCTTCAACATCCTGAACGACAACTCCGTCCAGGAAATCGTCCGCCGGTACGGCCCCGCGTGGCGCAATGCGACGACCGTGCTCGGCCCGCGCGTGATGAAGCTCGGGATCAAGCTCGACTTCTGAGGATTCCAGGGATGGGACCCGCGCGCCCGCGCGGGTCCCACACGTGATGGCCGGACGCGTCATCGTCTTCCTCCTCTTCGTCGGCAGCGGCTTCGCCGCGCTCATTTACGAGCTCGTCTGGTTTCAACTCCTCGAGCTCTCACTCGGTTCGTCAGCCGCATCCATCGGCGTCCTTCTCTCGACGTTCATGGGCGGCATGTTCATCGGGAGCCTCCTCGCGCCCCGTTTCGTCGGACCGCGCCATCCTCTCCGCGTCTTCGCGGCGCTCGAAGCCGCCATCGCCGCGGCGGCGGTGATCATGCTGTGGCTGATGCCGGCGGCTGGCCGTGTGTACATCGCGACCAGCGGCGACGGCATCCTCGCCATGGCGCTCCGCAGCGTCGTCGCGGCCGTCTGCCTGCTGCCGCCGACCATCGCGATGGGCGCCACGCTTCCTGTCGTCGGAGGCTGGATGGACGCGGCGCCGCAGCGGGCGGCATGGCTCGGCACGTTTTACGCTGGGAATGTCGCCGGGGCGGCCGCGGGGTGCATGGCCGCCGGGTTCTACCTGTTGCGCGTCTACGACGTGATGACGGCGACGTACGTCGCGGCCGCCATCGACGTGGTGGCCGCCGCAGGTGCGTTGATGCTGGCGCGATGGGCACACGTCCAGCCGTCGAAGGCACGCCGCGAACCAAAGCCGCGCGCCCAGGCGCCCGTCCTGCCGCCCCCCAGGGACGCGTCCGTGCTCGTGGCCATCGGCATCTCCGGATTCTGCGCGCTTGCCGGCGAGGTCGTCTGGACACGGCTGCTCGCGTTGACGTTCGGCGCAACCGTGTATGCCTTCGCCGTCGTCCTCGCCGTGTTCCTGATTGGACTCGCGCTGGGCAGCGCTGTCGGGTCGCTGGCCGCCGCCAGCAGCCAGTCGCCGCGGCGCGCGCTTGCGTGGGCGCAGCTGCTGCTCGTCGCGGCAATCGCGTGGACCGCCTACATGGTCTCGAGCGCGCTGCCGTACTGGCCGATCATTCCCGCCGTGTCGCCGGACGTGATCTACAACCTGCAGCTCGATTTCGGCGTGGCATGGCTCGCGATACTGCCTGCGCCGCTCCTGTGGGGCGCCAGCTTTCCGCTGGCGCTCGCCGCGCGTGCCCGGATCGAGGAGGACGGCAGCCGCCTCGCGGGCCGCGTCTATGCCGCCAACACCCTCGGCGCGATTGCGGGGGCCGTGCTCGCCAGCGTGCTGCTCGTGGGGTGGATCGGCTCGAGGGGATCGCAGCAGGTCATGATGGCGCTGGCCGCGTGCGCGTCGGTGCTGCTGTTTGCCGCACCGATACCGGCGGTGACCGCCGCCGCCGTCTCCGCGCTGCTCATCGCCATGGTGCCGGACGTGCCCGCCGTGCTGATTGCGTACGGCCGCAACTCCGCCAGCTGGGTCGGCCACACGGGCGAGATTCTCTTCACTGCCGAGGGACTGAATGCCTCGGTGGCGGTGTCGCGACTTCCGGGCGGGGCGCTGACGTACCACAACGCCGGCAAGATCCAGGCGTCCAGCCAGCCGCAGGACATGCGCCTGCAGCGCATGCTCGGTCACGTGACGACGCTCATTCCGGCGAGGCCGGAATCGGTGCTCGTGATCGGCTGCGGTTCGGGCGTGACGGCCGGCGCCGCCAGCATCGACCCGGCGGTGAAGCGGGTCACCATCGTCGAGATCGAGAAACTCGTTCCCGAGGTCGTCTCGACGTACTTTGCCGAATACAACTTTCACGTGGTGCAGAACCCGCGCGTGCGCGTACGCATCGACGACGGCCGGCACTACTTGTTGACGACCGACGAGCACTTCGATGCGATCACGGCCGACCCGTTCGATCCCTGGGTCCGCGGCGCGGCCGCCCTCTACACCAAGGAGTTTCTGGAAGCGGCGCGGGCGCATTTGAACCCGGGCGGCCTGCTGACCATGTGGGTGCCGCTGTACACGACAACGCCGGACGCGGTGAAGAGCCAGCTGGCGACCTTCTTCGACGTGTTCCCCGGCGGGTTCGTTCTCGGCAATACTCGCAACGGGAATGGCTACGACGTCGTACTGATCGGCCAGCGCGACCCTGCGCCGATCAGCCTCGCCGCCATGGACAGTCGGCTTCGGCAGGCCTCGTATGCTCCCGTCGCCGCGTCGCTGAACGAGGTCGGCATCCGCTCGGCGGCGGATCTGTTCGAGTCGTATGCCGGCCGCGCATCGGATCTGAAGCCATGGCTGGCGGGGGCCGCGATCAATAGCGACCGTAACCTGAGGCTGCAGTACCTCGCCGGCCTTGGCATCAACACGAACACGCCGGAAGCCATCTACAGGCAGATCCTCGAATATCGGGGCGCGCGGGACGTGCTCTTTACGGCCGGCGACTGAATGGGAATGAACGCTTTGTTCGGAGCCGCGTCCACTAGGAGTTCGTCCACGTGTCCGATGACCTATCGCGCGAAGAACGGAAACGAGGTCGTCGTCGTCGCCACCGGCGGTGGAGAAGACATGTCGCTGATGGCGTTCGCGCTGGGTCGGTGATTGAACAACGTTGCGCGGAGCTGAAAGCCGCGCGCTACACGGCTCAGGAGGACTCGTGATTGCGGCATTCATGCTCGCCTTGGCAGCTTCAACGATTTCCGGCACCGTGCACGACATGAGCGGCGGTGCCGTCTCCGGCGCAGTCGTGATCGTCAAGCCGGTGTCGGGGCCCGAACGGCAGACGCTCACTGGTCCTGACGGCCGCTTCACGATCGAGATCGCGGACAGCGGCGAGGTCACGTTGATCGTGCGCGCCGGAGGATTCGCCGAGAAGATTCAGCGTGTGTCGGCGTCGGACGGCGCCATCGACATCACCGTGGAGCCGCCGAACGTGTTCGAAACCGTGACGGTGACGCCCGCGCGCACCGAGCAGCCGGTCGGAGATATACCCGCGAGTGTCAGTGTCCTTACCAGCGATGCCATTGAAGCGTCCCCCGCGCTGCTCGCGGATGACATCCTGCGCCGGGTGCCGACGTTCAGCCTCTTCCGGCGGACCAGCGGCCTCGTCGCGCAGCCGACCACGCAGGGCGTGTCGCTGCGGGGAATCGGACCGAGCGGTCAGAGCCGCACGCTCGTCCTGCTCGACGGCATTCCCTTCAACGATCCGTTCGGCGGCTGGGTGTACTGGACGCGTGTCCCCATCGCGAGCGTGGATCGGGTCGAGATCACCGAAGGCTCTTCGTCGAGTCTGTACGGGAACATCGCAATGGGCGGCGTGATCAACATCATCACGAGCCGTCCCACGCGCCGGACGATCGAACTCAAGCCCCAGTTCGGCAGCCGGACCAGCCCGAAGTTCGACTTCTTCGGCAGCGACCAGTGGAACAAGGTAGCGGCCGCGGTGGAAGGCAGCTTCCTGCACACGGACGGCTTCCCGATCGTGGAGGCGCTCGAGCGCGGTCCGATCGACAACAATGCCAACGTCGAATACAAGAACCTCACCGCGAAGCTCGAGTTCACGCCGTCCGATCGCGTCCAGGGCTTTTTCCGCGCGGGCTACTTCTCCGAAAACCGGGTCAACGGCAAGGTCGGCGAACTGAACGACACTCGGTGGACAACGGTGAATGGCGGCATCCGGGCGCGGCTGAGGGACGAGAGTGATCTGCAGGCGAGGGTGTTCGTCGACAGGCAGAAGGCCCACTTCAACTTTCTCGCGGTCACGAATGCGGCGACGACGCGAAACGTCGTCCGTCTGGCAACCGACCAGCACGTGCCCACCAACGGCGTCGGCGGCATGACCCAATGGTCCAAGGCGCTTGGCGCGAAAAACGCGTTCAGCGCGGGATTCGACTGGCGGTGGGTTGACGGCGAGAGTCAGGAGGATGCATTCGTCGCGTCCGTGCCGACCGCCGTGTCCGGCGTCACACAAGCGGCGACCCTCTCGGTGCAGCGATTCTCCGGCGGCACGCAGCAAAGCCTTGGGACGTTCGTGCAGGACATTCTCACGCCGGTCGACAGGCTCGTCATCACGCTCAGCGCGCGCGGCGATCGCTGGCGCAACTACAATGGCCACAATCTCGAAACGACGGTGGCGACCGGTCTGCCGACCGCGAACAACCGCCCCTCGATTCCCGACAGGAGAGACACGGTCGTCAGCCCGCACGCGGGCGCGCTCTATCACCTGTCGGATCGGGTGAGCGTGTGGGCTGCCGCGAATTCGGGCTTCCGCGCGCCGACGCTCACCGAGCTGTATCGCCAGTTCTCGGTGGGAGCGATCACGACGCGTCCGAACGATCAGCTCGGCCCGGAGCGTCTGGTCGGAAGCGAACTGGGCGTCAACGTCGCGCCGGCGCGGAATGTGTCGGTCCGCCTGACGTGGTTCGACAACCGGATCACCGACCCGGTGTCGAATGTCACGCTGACGGCCACCCTGGCGCAGAAGCAGAACCTCGGCAAGACGCGCGTCCGCGGCGCCCAGACCGACATCGACTACCGCGTCGGTGCGTCGTGGCATTTCTCCGGCGCGTACGTCTACGACGACGCGACCGTCACTGACGGAGGCGTGGCGAGCGCCGCACTCGTCGGGAAACGGCTGCCGCAGGTGCCGACCCATCGCGGCTCGCTGCAGGCGACCTACTCGAACGCGAAGTACGCGACCGTCGCGCTGGACGTGCAGTTCGTCGGCCTGCAGTACAACGACGACCTGAACGTCAACTTCATTCCGGTCACGACGCTGGCCGATGCGGGATACGACGGGTCGTACGCGGCAGGCCTGCCAGGCTACAGCGTGGTGGACATCTCGGTCTCCCGCAACGTCGGCCGAAACATTCAAGCCTTCGTCGGCGCGCAGAATCTGTTCGACAAGGTGTACTTCGTGCAGACCAACCCCTCGACGATCGGTACGCCGCGCCTCGTCAACGGCGGCGTGCGCGTGCGGTGGAGCGGACGGTAGACGCCACGACGTGTCGCGGACGTCGCGTCGATCACGCGCTGGAGGACCGTGATTGGGAAACGGGGATCACCCGGTCATGGCGTGATCCCCGGTGGCGTGGGTCAGTGGAGCTCGATAGACGCGGCAGTGATCGACCCGTCGGCCTGCTTCGTACCTTCGACCTCGACGCGCGCGCCGTCTGCGAGCGCCGTGCATGCGACGCCGTTGAACGTCGTCGACGCGTTCGTGTTTACGGTCGTCGCAGTGGCCAGCGTGGAGCCGACCTTGAACGTCAGCGCGGGACACGATGCGGTTCCAGCCAGGGCGAAGATCATTCCTTCCACTTCGTCAGGACCGGCTTCGCCCTCGACCTTCGTGGCCAGGATCGATCCGTCCGCTTGTGTCGTGCCGTCGACTTCAACGATCGCGCCGTTTGCGAGCGTCGCGCACGACACATCGTCGAACACCGTCGTGGCGGACGTGGTCACCTTGGTCGTGCCGATCGTGAACGTCGCCGCGGGACAGGTCGCCGCGCCGGAGAACGCCGAGACGGTGCCCCTGAGCTCGGCCTCGTTCTCGTTCCCGTCGTTGTCATTGCCCGTGTCTTCCACCTTGATTTCGGTGGCCACCAGCGTCGTTCCGTCCATGGTGCCGCGCGCCTGAACGTGGTCGCCGACCTGGATGTCCGCCATCGTCAGCGTGCGGTTGCCGTGGCGGATCACCACCCCCGGTCCACCGGCCACGGTGACGCCGTTCACGGTGAGGGTGTTTGCGAATTTGGCGCTGACGAAACCGACGACCCTGTCGTCGTGGCCGCGCCCGTGATCGCCGGCCTCGCCGGGCTCCTTGCCGTGTTCGGCCTCGCCGGCATCGCGCGGCTTCTTGCCACCGGGATTGCCCCCTTTATCGAGCGTGTCGAAAACATCGCCGCTCGACGCCGACGACGCGCCGCCGGCCACGCTGGAGGTGGCGAACGTCTCGGAATTGGCCGTGGCCGATGGTCCCGTTGGCGACTGAAGCACGTTCCCGCCGCCGCATCCAACCGTCAACACCGAGGCGGCGAAGGTAACGACGAGCAGGGGTAGGCGAGCCGACTCAAGCGTCAATGTCATTCCCGTATCTCCTTGTGGCACGCCTGCGACGGGGGGTTCCGAGCCAGACGCGGCCTTCGGAGACGTAGACGAGGCACCCCGGGCCCAGGTCACATGGCACGGCATAATGTGACCTGACGGCCGTCTGACTCGTCTGCGTCTATAGGCCTTGTTATGAGCGATCAGATAGACCGAGCCATTCACGACACGCGCGAATTCCTGGCGGCCCGGCGGCCGCCCGACCTCACCGCGGCAGTCATGAGCCGGATCGCGGACGCGACCCCGCTGCCTTCCGAGCGGCGCCCCGGCTGGTCCAGACGCCTGGTGAAGATGCTCTGGGCGCCTCGCGAGTTTTCGATTCGCCCCGCCTACGCGCTGGCCGCGGCCGGCTGTGTGGCGATCGTCCTGCTCGTCTACGTTCGCCAGCTTCCCTCGGGCGTGTCGCAGCCGGCTGCCGTCGACGATCCGCAGCTGTTCGTGCAGTTCCGCCTGGACACCCCGGCGTCCAGAGTCCAGCTTGCGGGAACCTTCACGAATTGGGAGCCGCGCTACGACCTGCACGAGTCCGCACCGGGCATCTGGACGATCACGGTTCCGCTCAAGCAGGGCGTGCACGATTACTCCTTTGTCGTCGACGGGCAGCGGTGGGTCCCCGATCCCTCTGCGCCGCAGATCGGCGACGGGTTCGGTGGCACGAACAGCCGTCTCGCTCTGCTGCCTCCCAGGCTGTGACGAACGGCGCCGTCGCCGCCGCGCTGATGGCGGGTCTTGTGGCATTGAGCCATGTCACCGCGGCGCGCGGGCAGGAGTTGTCGGTGGACGTCTCCGCCGGCCGTCTCGTCTACGACCCGCTGTCGGCGAACGTCAGTACGAGCAGTCTGATCGGGAGCCTGCGGTATGACACACGCAGCGATACCTGGGTGTATGGAACGCTCGCGGCACCGTCGCGTGACAGCACGCTGTGGGGCGCCGCCGGCACCGGCGGGCGCCTGATGCTGAATCGATCGCAGCTCCACCGAGTCACTGTGGGCGCGGATGTCGGCGCTCACGGCTACTCGTTTCGCGACCGCCTGGTTGATCAAGCGGGCACCGGCGGCACGCTCGAGGCGATACCGTTCGTCCGCGTATCGCAAGGCGCCGGATTCATCGAGGGTCGCGCCGGGTGGCGCGGCCAGACGCTGTCGTTCGCGGGCGTGCGTGAGAAGCGCGGCGTCTTCGAAACCGTCGCACGCGGCGGCTATGGCACCACGCTCAGCGTGCAGGGCGATGTGCGATGGGTGCACGCACGCGAGGGGACGTATCCGTTTGCCGGCGCCACGGTTGCCTATGACGCCTCGCGCGTGCAGCTGTGGGGCCAGGCGGGGAAGTGGATGGCGACCGACCTGGACGACCGTGTGTGGGCACTTGGAAGCGGCGCAAGTCTTGGCGCACGCACGACCGTCTGGGCCAGCGTCCGCCGGGATGCGCCCGACCCGTTGTACTGGAATTTGACGCGTCGGTCGTGGAGCGTCGGCCTGACACAGCGCCTCGGGCGTGTCCCGGCGCCGCTCGTGCCCGTTGCGTCGTCTGCGGCGGGGCTGGTGGCTATTCGGCTCTCCGCGACCGATGCGCCATCAGGTACCGTGTCGATTGCCGGTGACTTCAACAACTGGCAGCCTGCCCCGATGCTGCGCGAAGGCGCCGAGTGGATCGTGCGCCTGCCTCTGATGCCCGGCGTGTATCACTACACGTTCCGATCCGCGACGGGCGAATGGTTCGTGCCGCCATCGGCCGCCGGACGGCGGGACGATGGACTGGGTGGATATGTGGCGGTGCTGGTGGTGAATTGATGGCGCTGCCCTTCGATCGCCGCCGGTCTGACGGGCCGTCCGACGCCGACGCGATCGCGCGCGTGCTCGACGGCGACAAGCAGCAATTCGAGCACCTCGTGCGCCGATACCAGCACGCGCTGTACCGCCACGCGGTCTCGATCGTGCTGGACCACGATGCGGCGGCCGACATGGTGCAGGACGCGTTCGTGCGCGCCTATCTGAATCTCAAGGAGTGCCGCGACACGTCGCGTTTTCGCGCCTGGCTCTTTCGGACCCTGCGCAACCGCTGCTTCGACCATCTGAAGGCCGCCAGCCGGCGAAATGTTCCGCTCGACGACATCGAGCCGATTTCGCTCGACGACGCCGACGGTCCGGCAGCGCTGGCAGAGCGCAGCGAGACGCGAACGGCGATCAGGCGGGCGCTGGCGACGCTGCCGCCCGTGCTTCGGGAGACGTTCGTCATGCACTACGTGGACGGCATGTCCTACGACTCGATCGCGGAGCTGCTGGACGCCTCGGTGAGCGCCATCAAGATGCGGGCGCTGCGTGCGCGGGAAGCGCTGAGCTCGGCGCTTGGCGAGGAGCATGTGACGGGCCCTTCGCCTGAATCGTCTTTATCTCAGGTGCGCCTCAGCGCAGGTTCGGGAAGCAAGGTTTTCGAGGAGGAATGATGAAGTTCCGGATGGCCGTCGTGATCGTGGCGCTGGCGCCAGCAGGCACCGTGGCCGCCTCCGCGCAGGTGCAGCCGCCGCAGGAGCGGATCGATACGGCCCTCTCGCGCGCCCGTCAGGTCGGGATTCCGGTAGCGCTGCTGGAAAGCAAGATCGCGGAAGGGAAGGCCAAGGGTGTCTCCCAGGAACGGATCGCGGCGGCCATCGAGCGAAGGGAAGCGGTGCTCGAACGAGCGAGCCAGGCGCTGCGCGGCGAGGCGGACGCGGCGGCAAGCCTGGCGGTCGGGGCCGACGCCATCGAGTCGGGCGTCAACGAAGCGGTTCTCAAGGCGGTGGCGGAGAACGCGCCTCGCGATCGCCGCAACGTCGCGATCGCGGCGCTGACGCAGCTCGTGCAGCAGGGCCAGGTGCCTGAAGCCGCGCTCGAGCGGGTACGTGACGCGCTCAAGCGCGGGCCAGACGCGCTCGCGAATCTGCCAGGCGAGTCCGGCTCGAACCGGCGAGGCAACGGCTCATCGGAGGGGAGCGGAAGCGGCAGCGGAAGCGGAAGTGGGAGCAGAAGCGGAAGCGGAAGTGGGAGCGGAAGCGGAGGTGGCAGCGGAAGCGGTGGTGGCCAATCCGGCAGGGATCCAGGTCCGCCATCCGGCGTTCCCGCGCCGGGCAAGCCGTCCCAGTCAGGCAAGCCGGACGGAAAGGGCAACAGCAACCCGACCGACAACACCGACGCCGGCAGGTCGAACCCCGGCCGCGGCCGGCGCTGACCGAACGACCGACTGGTTCGTGACGGCCCCGCGCGTGTCTTCGAAATGTCGGAGCAAGGCGTTTAGGTGGGCACCCGGAGATCCGCGAGCGATTCGTCAAAGTGATCCCGTCGAATGGCCGCGGCAATCAGCGGCGCCACGCTGATGAACTCGAGCTGTCCGTCCGCCTCGTGTTCTGTTCGCACGGTATTGCCGGCAAGCACTCGGGCGACTGGCAGCCGGCGGAGACGCTCACGTGCGTCGCCAACGAGCAGCGCGTGGCTGACGGCAACGGTCACCGGTTCGAGCGCACCAGCCGCTCGCAAGGCACCGACGGCGGCCTCAATCGTCGCGCCCGTGCTCAGCATGTCGTCGACGATCAACGGCACGCGGCTCGCAACGTCGCCGATGACGCCGTGCGCTTCGACTTCCTCGCCGCTCAACCGCGCCTTGTGCACGACCGCCAGCGGCAGGTGGAGCAGCCGGGCGTACTCGCGAGCGCGCTTGACGGCGCCGAGATCCGGGGCCACGACCACCGCGTGGTCAGGCAGATATCGCTGCGCGGCATGCGCCAGCACGGGCACGGCCGTCAGGTGATCGATCGGTACGTCGAAAAACCCTTCAATCGACGGCGTGTGCGCGTCGATCAGCATCAGACGATCGAAGTGGCCGGTCTCGATGACATCGGCGACGACGCGCGCGCCAACCGACCGGCGACCGGTCCGACGTTCCTGCCGTGCGTAGCCCAAGTACGGAATGACGGCGGTCAG
>Ga0134127_10000810_pt1 | contig 25541 bp, 23 predicted proteins | sample KB31753_FD_96459 | JGI IMG/M metagenome (GOLD analysis project Ga0134127, IMG submission 96459) | Terrestrial soil microbial communities with excess Nitrogen fertilizer from Kellogg Biological Station, Michigan, USA - KB3-175-3 | ecosystem: Environmental > Terrestrial > Soil > Unclassified ... | reverse complement strand
GCGCTGATCAGCGCGCGCACCTCGTGCTTCTGGTTCGGATCCAGGCCGTCGGTCGGCTCGTCGAGGATCAGCACTTGCGGGTCGTGCACCAGCGCCTGCGCCAGCCCGACGCGTCGCCGGTAACCCTTCGAGAGGGTCTCGATGACCTGCTCGAGCACGCTCGCGAGGCCGAGCCGTGCGATGACGTCATCGAGCCGCGAGCGGCGGTGGTCGCCGGTCAGGCCGCGCACGTCGGCGATGAATTCGAGAAACGCGCGCACCGACATTTCGCCGTAGCTGGGCGCACCCTCGGGCAAGTAGCCCATGCAGGACTTCGCGGCGAGCGGCGCTGACTGTACGTCGTGGCCGCAGACGCGCACCGTCCCGGAGGTCGGAGCGAGGAAGCCGGTGATCATCTTCATCGTGGTCGATTTGCCGGCGCCGTTCGGGCCGAGGAAGCCGAGCACCTCGCCGGCTCGTACGTCGAAGGAGACGTCATCGACGGCGGTGAGCTCGCCGTAGCGTTTCGACAAATGGCTGATCTCGATCATGGTGTTCCCGGAAGTTGATCGGTTCCAAACAAACGTCGCGCAGGACGACTCTCGCGGCTCTTTGGTTTTATCGCCGCACTGGCGGCGGAGCGGCACCGGTTTGCGATCGGTGTGCGAGAGGGCGGCGATTCTCGTTCAGCGAAGTTTTCCTTTTCAAGCCGGCGCGGCCGCTTCCCCGGCAAAGTGAACAAACCTTAATAGCCTCATGCCAATTTCTTCGCAAAAATCCGCAAATTGCAACCTTAGTGTAATGGTGTTGCAGGGCAGCATCAGGTATATTTGGCACCGCAAAATCGGTACGCGAATGCGTTGATTCGATCGCGTCGCCGGCTTTGAACCGAATGCTGCTCGCCACGCTCTTAGCGAGGTGAGTCTCGAATCCCCCTGACTGGCCGGGCGACTGCGAAGTCCCCGGCCTTTTTTTCGAGTCACCTTCGACGTCATCCTTCGACGCCAGCCTTGGCCTCGATCTCGCTGCGGTTCGCGCGCAGCACCTTGCGTATCTCTGCCGCTGGTGGCCGCTCGGCGATGCGTTCGATCAGCTCTGCCAGCTCATGCCACGACTTGCCCCACTTCAGCAGGCGAATCGCGTCCGCGATGATCTTGACGCGCACGTCCGCGGACACTGACGTAGCGACGTTCTTCGCAGCGGCTGCTGCCGGGCGAGCTGGCGCTGGGGCTGCTGCTCGCGCAGGGGATTTCGCACCGTCGGTGCGCTTGGCAGGCGGTGTCGGCGCCGGCGCGGGTGGCGGAGTCGTGCGCGCGGGCGCCGGTGTGATCGCTGGCGTGATCGCCTTGATTCGCGGCATCTCGCGGGTCGTGTCGTCTCCCGACGGTCGCGGCTTCGGCGCGGGCACAGGCCGCGGCGGCTGCACGACCTCGACAGTCGCCGTCGTGGATGACACGGGCTCGGTGCGCGACGGATCCGCGAGCGGCACGAAGCGCTGGATGTGCTGAATACCGACCAGGTTCGCCAGGAACGCCATCAGCTCCAGCGACTCCGAGAACTTGCCGTCGCCCATCGCCTGGCGCGTCTCGCAGTGTGCCTTGAGCTCGAGAATTTTCTGGCGCGCGACCTCCAGAACCCAGCGCGTCGGCCGGTCATGCTTCGGCCAGGCCTGCACTCGCGCATAGGCGGCATCGCTCAGCTCGACGTACTTGAGATGGAGGTCGATGCTGGCGAGCCATTTGTCGATCAGCTCGGTGATCCGTCGATCGGCAGGTGTCATGCCATGCAGGCTCCCGGTGCGGTGCGCGCATTATGCACATGCAGCCGCTGATAAGAATCGTGAAGCTCGACCTCGCAATGCAAGCGTGCGCCGGCGCATGGCGATAGTGCTAACCTCTGGCGCCAAATGGCGCTTTCCACAGCGCCCACGGGGAGCGGACATGAACGCGAAGATCTCGAGTGGAATCGTCCAGGCAACGATGGTGGGTGGCGCGCTGCTCGCATGCTCGGCTCTGCACGCCGCGCCGGGTAACTGGTCGCCGCCACGGACCCCCGACGGCAAGCCGGTGATCGCGGGCGTCTGGTCGAATGCATCGGTGACGAATCTGACGCGCCCGGCCGGCGTGACCAAGCTGGTCGTGACCAAGGAGGAAGCCGAGGCGCTCGTCAAGGCGAATCCGTTCCAACGTCTGATCGAAGCGGACAACGGGCCCTCCGATCTCAACGACAACCTGCTCGAAGACAAGAATGCCGATCGCGGCTACAACGCCTTCTGGGTCGACCCGGGCAACTTCCTTGCGAGCATCAACGGCGAGTACCGCACGTCGTGGATCGTCGAGCCGGCCAACGGCCAGATGCCGCTGTCCGACGCCGGCCGCGCGCTTCTGAAACAGGCGCGCGAGAAGCGCGACGCCAACCTGTACCAGGGCCCGGAGGCGTTGCCGCTGCCGGAGCGCTGCCTCATCGCATTTAGCGGCGCGAGCGGGCCCGGCATGCTCAACCCGATGTACAACAACAATTACCAGATCGTGCAGACGCCGGATTCGTTGCTGATCCTCGTCGAGATGGTGCACGACGCGCGCATCATCCCGATCTCGAAGGACAAGGCGACAGCGCAGGCTGCGCACAAGCCGGCGGCGCTCAACAAATGGTTCGGCGATCCGGTCGGCTGGTGGGAAGGCGACACGCTGGTGGTCGAGACGACGCACGTGAATCGCCAGCAGGCGGCGCAGGGACCGATCTATCTGACCGATCAGGGCAAGGTGACGGAGCGCTTCACCCGCGCTTCGCCCGACCAGCTCAACTACGAGTTCACCGTCGAAGATCCGGCGTATTACTCGCAACCCTGGCGCGCGGAGATGAGCTTCAACGTGCGCAAGGAAAACATGTACGAATACGCCTGCCACGAGGGCAACTACGCGATGGAAGGCATTCTCCGCGGCGCGCGCAACCAGGAAGCGCAGGGCATCAAGCCCTCGCAGGGCCCGGGCATCTTCGGCACGCCGATTCCGGAGAAGAAGAACAAGGGCGGGTTGTAATTGCGGACGCGGCGGCGCTCGCCTCCTAGCTGGGCGCCGCTCGCTTGCCTCGTCGTCCTGCTCGGCGGCTGCGGCCAGAAGCAGACCGCCGCGGAACTGCTGCCGCAAGCTGAAGCGCGTCTTGCGGCCAACGACGCTGCCGGCGCGCAAAGTCTGCTGCTCGAAGCGCTCGCTCGAACCCCGAACGATCCGCGCCTGCACATCGCGCTCGCGCGTGCCGACCTGGCGCTGGGCAATCCAGTAACGGCTCAAGGCTCGCTGGAGCGCGCAATGCAGCTCGGCGCCCCGAAGGAAGAAGTTGTCGGCGACCTTGCGCGTGTGCTGCTCGCTGCCGGAGAGCAGCGGCGCGTGATCGATCTGGTCGGTGACGTCGGACAGTGGCCGCAGAACCGTCGTTTGGAACTGGCGCTCAGCAAGGCCGAAGCCGCATTGGCGCTGCCCAGCTCAGATCCGCGTGAGCTCACGAAGAGCTTCGCGAACGTATTCCGATTGCGTTCGACTGCACAGGCCGACGGGGCGATGACCGATCTCGCTTGGTTCGACCGCTACACAGCGGCTTTGCGTGGCAAGCACGCCAGAGTCGAAGCCGGCTATCAGCACTTCGCTTGCAACCGCGAGCCCGAGGCAACTGAGAAGGCGCCGTCGACCGATGCGCCGCTGCCGCCGTCGGGCCGCCGCGTGCTCAGGGTCGGACCGCAGCAGCAGCTGCGGCGTCCGAGCGACGCGGCGCGGGTCGCGCGCGACAACGATCTCATCGAAATCGAGGCGGGCAGGTACGTCGGCGACGTCGCGTTCTGGACGCAGAACGGGCTGTTGCTGCGCGGAGTGAACGGGCGCCCGCACCTCGACTCGCAGGGACACACAGCGCAGGAGCAGGGGATCTGGGTCTTCCGCGGCAACGACATCGCCGTGGAGAACATCGAATTCTCGGGCGCGCGCTCGCGCACTCGTAACGGCTCCGGCATCCGCTTCTTCGGCCGCAACCTCACCGTGCGCGACAGCTACTTCCACGACAACGAGGACGGCGTGCTGACCTGGAACGAGCCCGATGGCGACATCCTCATCGAGCGCAGCGTGTTCGCGCGCAACGGCGCTGGCGACGGCCAGTCGCACAACATCTACGTCGGCCGGGTGCGCAGCTTCACGCTGCGCTTCAGCCATTCGCACGATTCGATCAGCGGTCACGAAGTGAAGAGCCGCGCGCGCAGCAACCGCATCGAATACAACCGGCTCACCGACGAGAACGACGGCAATTCGAGCTATCTCATCGATCTGCCCGAAGGCGGCTTCGCCTACGTGCTCGGCAACGTGCTGGAGAAAGGTGCGCGGGCCGAGAACCCGAATGCGATCGCGTTCGCTTCCGAGAACCGCGGCGTGCAGGACGGCGGGCTGTGGGTGATCAATAACAGCTTCTACAACCGCTACCTCGAGTCGACGTTCGTGGCCAACCGCAGCAAGGCCGAAGCGCTGGTCGTGAACAATGTGCTCGCAGGAGCGCCAGCAGCCGTGCTCGATGGCCCCGGCGCCCAGCACAACAATTTTGGCCGGCCGGGGGCCGGCCAGGCCGATCCGGCCGCGTACAACTTTCAGCTGACGACCGATTCGCCGCTGATCGACCTGGCTGCGGACCCCGGCACCGCTGGCTCTATGCCGCTGTGGCCGCAGTTCGAGTACGTGCATCCGGCCTCGGGACGCGCGCGGCAGCGAGTCGCCGCGCTCGACGTCGGCGCGTACGAGTTCTGCGGATGGTGACTGCGGCCGTGCGGGAAAGAGATGGCGCTCCCACGGGGATTCGAACCCCGGTTTAAGCCTTGAGAGGGCTCCGTCCTAGGCCTCTAGACGATGGGAGCGCACGGGCCGGCCTGGTCGTTGCAAACGCGGCCGGTAAAAGGACGCGGTATTATACGGACCGCCCCTTCTGGCTCAAGCGGCACGCGCTATTGAACGATAACAATCATGCACCCATCCATCCGGCTGGCGGTCCGCGGGTGGTCGCGCGCAACGAGCATCCGATCTCGCGCGCGAATATTTCCTCCAACGCGCTGAAAGTGCTCTACCGGCTCCGCGACGCCGGCTTCCAGGCATTTCTAGTGGGCGGCGCCGTGCGCGACCTGCTGCTCGGCCTGCACCCGAAGGACTTCGATATCGCGACCAACGCGCATCCGGACCAGGTCAAGCAGCTGTTCCGCAACTGCCGGCTGATCGGGCGCCGCTTCCATCTCGCGCATGTGCGCTTCGGCTACGAGATCATCGAAGTCGCGACGTTTCGGGCCGCGCACACGCCGATCGACGAGGACAACAGCGTCGACGAAGGCGGCCATCGCGTGCTCGACGAGCGCGGCCGCATCCTGCGCGACAACCTGTACGGCACGATCGAGGAAGACGTCTGGCGCCGCGACTTCACCGCCAACGCGCTGTACTACAACATCGAGGACTTCTCGGTGTGGGATTACGTCGGCGGCGTCGAGGATGCGCGGCAACGAATCCTGCGCATGATCGGCGATCCCGAGACGCGCTATCGCGAAGATCCGGTGCGCATGCTGCGTGCGGTGCGCTTCGCGGCGAAGCTCGACTTCGAGATCCATGCGGACACCGCAGCGCCGATTCCGAAGCTCGCGTGGATGCTCGACGGCGTGCCGCCGGCGCGCTTGTTCGATGAAGTGAACAAGATCTTTCTGGCTGGCAGCGCGCAGGCTGCGTTCGAGTTGCTCGAACGCTTGCAACTGCTGGAACACTTGTTTCCGGATCTTGCGAGCGCGTTGCAGGATGCGCCGGCCGGCGGCAGTGCGCGCGAGCTGGTGCGGCTCGGATTGCAGGGCACCGACGAACGCGTGCGCGAGGAAAAATCGGTCACGCCGACTTTCCTGTTTGCGATCCTGATGTGGCCGGCGGTGCAGCGTGCATATAGCAAGCTGGCGCGCGGCAACGACGGAGATCCGCAGCAACTTCTTGAAGCCTGCGATCAGGTGACAGCGCGCCAGCAGGCTCGTGTCGCCATTCCGAAGCGTTTCACCTTGCCGTTGCGCGAGCTCGTGGGTCTGCAACCGCGCTTCGAGCGGCGCGAGGGGCGCCGGGCGCTGCGCTTGCTGAATCATCCGCGCTTCCGCGCGGCCTACGACTTCCTGGTCTTGCGTGCCGCTGCCGGCGAAGCCGATGCGGAGCTCGCGAAATGGTGGACCGACATTCAATCGGCTTCGGCCGATGAGCGCATCGCGCGCGTGGAGAGTGAGGGACCGGTCCCGGGCGGTGCCGCTGACGGGCCGCGTCGTCGCCGCCGCCGTCGCCGACGTAGACCGCCCGCCGCGTCGTGAGCGCGGCGCTGTGGATGCCGGCGTACATCGCGCTCGGCAGCAATCTCGACGATCCGCCGCGCCAGATCGCCGCCGCGTTCGAACGACTCGCGGCTCTCGAAGGCTGCCGGCTGGTCGCGCGCTCGCGGCTGTATCGAACCGCGCCGCTCGGCCCGCAAGATCAGCCTGAGTTCGTCAATGCCGCAGCGGGATTGCTCACCGTGCTCGAGGCACGCGAGTTGTTGCGAGCGTTACAGGGCATCGAGATCGGCCTCGGGCGCGCGCAGCCGGCTGTGCGTTGGGGCCCGCGACGGATCGATCTCGACCTGCTGCTGCTCGACGACGTGCGGATGTCGGAGCCGGACCTGACGATTCCGCATCCCGGCCTGACTCGACGCAATTTCGTCCTGTATCCTTTGCGGGATATCGCGCCCGAGCTGCTCGTCCCCGGAGAGGGACGGGTCGAAACGCTGGCGGCGCGCGCGGGGTCTGAAGGCCTCGCACTCCTTGAATAAATCGTCAAATTGAATCTTTTGGGCGCTCGATCCACGTGACAGACAAAGTCGCCACTGCCCCGCATCGTTTCATCGCCGTCGAAGGGCCGATCGGCGTCGGCAAGACCAGCCTCGCCCGGCGCCTGGCGCGCAGCTTCGGCAGCGAGCTGGTGCTGGAGCAGGCGGACGAGAATCCATTTCTGGAGCGCTTCTACCGCAACCCGCGCTCGGCGGCGCTGCAGACGCAGTTGTTCTTCCTGTTCCAGCGCACGCGGCAGCTGGAGGACATCCGCCAGCACGACCTGTTCGAGACCGTGCGCGTCGCCGATTACCTGCTCGACAAGGATCGGCTGTTCGCGCAGCTCACGCTCGACGAGGAGGAGCTGGCGCTGTACGAGCAGGTGTATGCGCGTCTCGCGGTCGATGCGCCGGCTCCCGACCTGGTGATCTATCTGCAGGCGCCCGTCGACGTGTTGCTGGAACGGATCGAGCGGCGCGGGATCCGCTACGAGCAGCAGATCGAGCGGACATATCTGGAGAAGCTGCAGGAGGCGTACGCCCGGTTTTTCCACGACTATCACGCCTCGCCGCTGCTGATCGTGAACGCGGCCCAGGCGGACTACGTGAGCAACGAGGGCGACTACAACCAGCTGCTGGAGCAGGTCCGGCGCATCCGCCGCGGCCGCCAGTACTACAACCCGTTGAAGAGTGCAGTCTGATATTCTGCCGCCCGATCTCCAGTCGTTCCCGGCTCACTACCCCGAGTCATGTACAAGCACCTGCAAGAGCGCTACGCGCCGCGGCCGCCGGTCAACGTCTCCACCCTCATGAAGATGAAGGCGGATGGCGAGAAGATCGCCTGCATCACCGCCTACGACTCCAGCTTCGCGACGCTGGTCGATGACGCCGGCATCGATCTCGTGCTGGTCGGCGATTCGCTCGGCATGGTGATCCAGGGTCACGACACGACCGTGCCGGTGACTCTGCAGGACATCATTTACCACTGCCGCGCGGTCGCGAAGGGGCTGTACCGCCCGTTCCTGATGGCCGACATGCCGTTCATGACGTATCACTCGCGCGAGCAGGCGCTCGACAACGCGGTGCGCTTGATGCAGGAAGGCGGCGCGAAGATGGTCAAGCTCGAAGGCGGAGCGGGCCAGATCGAGATCGTCGAATTCCTCGCGGGCAAGGACATTGCGGTGTGCGCGCACCTCGGGCTGAAGCCGCAATCGGTGCACAAGGTCGGCGGCTTTCGCGTGCAGGGGCGCGAGGAAGCGGCGGCCGAACAGATGACGCGCGATGCGCTTGCGCTCGAGAACGCCGGTGCCGACATCGTGCTGCTCGAATGCATTCCGGCATCGCTCGGCGCCTCGATCACCAAGGAGCTGCGCGTGCCGGTGATCGGCATCGGCGCCGGACCCGACACAGACGGGCAGATCCTGGTGCTCTACGACGTCCTCGACGTCACCGCCGGGCGCAAGCCGAAATTCTCGAAGAACTTCATGGCCGGGCACGACAGCGCGCTCGAAGCCGTGAAGGCCTACACGCAGGCCGTGAAGACGCGGGAGTATCCAGCTCCCGAGCATTGCTTCTAATGCAATCTGCTGTTCGACCGAGCGAACTGCGAGCGCTCGTGGCTGCCTGGCGGCGCAACGGCGAGCGCATCGCGTTCGTGCCGACGATGGGCAACCTGCACGCGGGTCACGGCAGTCTCGTCGGCCGCGCCTCGCAGCTCGCGGATCGCGTGATCGTCAGCATCTTCGTCAATCCGCTGCAGTTCGGGCCGAACGAAGACTTCGCCGCATACCCGCGCACGCCGCAGGAAGATAGGCGGGTGCTCGAGTCGCTGGACGTCGATCTGCTGTTCGCGCCCGAAGTCGCCGACATCTATCCGCGCGGGCAGGAGTCGACGGCGCGGGTGCACGTGCCGGTGATCGAGGACATCCTGTGCGGCGCATTCCGGCCCGGTCACTTCATGGGCGTCGCCACCGTCGTGACCAAGCTGCTGAACATCGTGCAGCCGGACGTCGCGGTGTTCGGCGAAAAGGATTATCAGCAGCTCTTGATCATCCGGCGCGCCACGCTCGATCTGTGCATGCCGGTGGAGATCGTCGGCGTGCCGACGACACGCGAGCCCGACGGCCTCGCGATGAGCTCGCGCAATCGTTATTTGTCGGCCGAGGAACGCGCCGTCGCGCCTGCGATCTACGCGGAGCTCGAGCGTGCGCGCGTCGCGCTCGAGTCGGGTTCGAACGATTTCGCGGGGATCGCGCGCCAGGGCGCCGAGGCGCTGCGCAGGGCAGGATTTCGTCCGGATTATTTCGAGATCAGGGATGCGGCGACGCTGGAAGAAGCGGGTGAGCAGTCGGGAGAGCTGGTGGTGCTCACGGCGGCACGGATTGGCCGCGCACGCCTGATCGACAATGTGAGAGCGAGAAGAAGTCAGGCTAAAGCCTGACATCTTCATGCTGTTCCAGCGCCCACTCCACATGCTCACGCACCAGCGCTGACGGGTCATCCTTCCGCGACGCGAGCGCTTGCATCACTTCATCCGTCGTCGGCGCATTACCCAGCGCGACCGCGATATTCCGCAGCCAGCACTCATATCCGATCCGGCGAATCGCACTGCCTGCCGTGCGCGCCAGAAATTCCTCTTCGCTCCACGCGAACAGCTCCACCAGCTTCGCATCGTCCAGTCCGTGACGCGGCGTGAAGTCGCGCTCAGCTGCAACGCGCGCGAACTTGTTCCACGGGCACACCAGCTGGCAGTCGTCGCAACCGTAAATGCGATTGCCCAGCGCCTTCCGGAACTCGAGCGGAATCGCCGTGCGCAGCTCGATCGTGAGATACGAAATGCAGCGCGTCGCGTCCAGCTCGTACGGTGCGACGATCGCACCGGTCGGACAGACATCGATACACGCGCGGCACGTGCCGCAGTGATTCGTCGCCGGTACGTCCACCGGCAACGGCAAGTCGGTGAGGATCTCGCCGAGAAAGAACCACGAGCCGGCTTTGGCGTGCAGCAAGTTGGTGTGCTTGCCGATCCAGCCGAGGCCGGCGTCGCGCGCGAACGCCTTCTCCAGAATGGGACCGCTATCGACGAACACGCGGTGCGAGCGCGAGGCGCTGTGTGCGCGAATCTTTTCCGCGAGTTGCGCGAGCCGGTTGCGCAAAACTTTGTGGTAGTCGCGACCGAGTGCGTAGCGCGACACATAGCCGCGCTCGGCATCGGCCAGCACGTCGTCGGCATCGCGTGCTTGCGGCGGCAGATAGTCCATGCGCGCCGCGATGACACGCAGCGTTCCCGGAATCACTTCCTGGGGCCGCGCGCGCCGGCGGCCATGCCGCTCCATGTAGTCCATCGCGCCGTGGCGGCCTTGTTCCAGCCAGCGCATCAGCCGCTCTTCGTCCGCAGCGATCTCGACGCCGGCAATGCCGACTTGCTGGAAGCCGAGCTCGCGGCCCCACTCACGGATCGAGCCTGCCAGCTCCTCGAGCGATCGATCGGGCGTTTCGTGGCTCATGCGCGCGGCAGTATACGTTTTGGTAGGCTTCGGCCATGAGCAGTTTGCCCGTCGCAGTTCACACCGCGGCCCAGGTGCGTGCGCTGGACCGGCACGCAATCGACGATCTGCAGATTCCTTCCTACACGCTGATGACTCGCGCTGGCGAAGCCGCGCTCGGCGCGCTGCGCAGCTGCTGGCCGTCGGCGCAGCGTATTGCAGTCGTCTGCGGCCCGGGCAACAACGGCGGCGATGGTTACGTGCTGGCGCGGCTGGCGAGGGAACAGCGCCTCGAAGTCGTCGCGGTCGGTTTGCATGAGCCGGCACGATTGCAAGGCGACGCGCGCCGCGCGTATGACGATTTCCTCGCGGCGGGCGGCACGGTCGGCAGCTGGCACGCGGACTGTCTGCGCGGAATGGATGTCATCGTCGATGCAATCTTCGGCGTCGGCTTGTCGCGGCCCGTTGACGGCGTCGCAGCCGAGGCGATTGCAGCGATCAATCACAGTGATGCGCGCGTGCTCGCGCTGGACATTCCCAGCGGCCTGCACGCCGACACGGGCGAGATTCTCGGCGACGCCGTGCGCGCCGAGCGGACGGTCACGTTCCTCGGGCTGAAGCTCGGGTTTTATCTGGGCGAGGGACCGAACTGCGTCGGCGTCGTCATGTTCGATGCTCTCGAACTACCAGCGCAGGCACTCGCGTATGTCGAAGCGACGGCGCTGCGTATCGACGAGCCGGAGGTTGCCGAACTTCTGCCGCCGCGTCGTCGAACGGCACACAAGGGTCAGCAGGGCAGCGTGCTCGTGATCGGCGGCAACATCGGCATGCCCGGCGCTGCGCGTATGGCCGGCGAGGCAGCGCTGCGTGCAGGCGCGGGGCTCGTGACTATCGCGACTCGCAACGAGAACGTCGCCGCCATCGTCGGCGCACGACCGGAGCTCATGTGCCGCGGCGTCAACAGCGCGGAGGAGCTGACCGCGCTGATCGCGCGCGCCGATGTGCTCGCGCTCGGTCCGGGCCTCGGACAGGACGAATGGGCGCAGGCGATGTTCGAGACGGCACTCGCCAAGGATCGACGCGTCGTCGTCGACGCGGATGCGCTGAGTCTGCTGGCGCAGTCGCCACGCAAGAATGCACACTGGATTCTGACGCCGCATCCCGGCGAAGCCGCGCGTCTCATCGGCAAGACCACTGCCGAAGTGCAGCACGATCGTCTTGGCGCAGCGAGAGAAATCGCCGCGCGCTACGGTGGTACCGTCGTGCTCAAGGGAGCGGGTACCTTGGTCCTCGGCGACGAGGGCCTGCCTGCAATCTGCGACCGCGGCAATCCCGGCATGGCTTCGGCGGGGATGGGTGACGTGCTCACAGGAGTCATCGCGGGAATCGTGGCGCAGAAGGCGGAGCTTGCCGCCGCCGCGCGCGTCGGCGTCCTGGTCCATGCTCTCGCGGGCGACATGGCCGCGCGCCGCGGCGAGCGCGGCTTGCTCGCGACGGATCTGCTTGCGTACTTGCCGACGTGCGTCAATCCACATCAGCGCTCGTGAACGTCGCAACGGCCGACGACATGCGCGCACTCGGGCGCGCGCTGGGCAATGCTTTGCGCACGGCTGGCGGCGGTGCGCTCGTGATTGGCATCGAAGGCGAGCTCGGCGCTGGCAAGACCACACTGGTCGCAGGCGTCCTGGCAAGTCTTGGCGTTGCTGGCGCGATCCGCAGTCCGACCTACACGTTGATCGAGCCGTACGACGCAGCCGGGCTGCAGCTCTACCACATCGATCTGTACCGCCTGAGCGGCGCGCGCGAGGTGGAAGCGCTGGGAATCCGCGATCTGCTCGATGCGCGGTCAGTGCTGCTGATCGAATGGCCGTCGCGCGGAGCGGGTGCGCTGCCGACGGAGGATCTCAGCATATCGATCGAGTACCAGGGCGCCGCTGTTCAAGATGGAGCGCAGCGCAGGTTGCTCGCCGCGCGGTCGCATTCGTCCGCCGGGGACAAGCTGCTGGAGCAAATCCTTGCAGCGACCTCCGAATAAAGGTCGCTATCCTCATAATTTGATTGAAAACTTCGTCCCGGCCGCGGTAGATTATCGGGCACCATGCAGCGGCTGGCTTCACGCGTATCCATCCTGGCCCTTGGCTGCCTCGCGCTGCTGCTCGCCGCATTCGCTCACGCTGCATCCCAAGTCACCGTAAAAGACGTGCGTCTCTGGGCCGGTCCGGATGGCACGCGACTCGTCTTCGATCTTTCCGCGCCGGTCGAGCACAGCGTGCTGACGCTGCAGAACCCCGACCGCGTGGTCATCGATATCAGTGACGCTCGCGTCGACATCGCCAGCCAGTTGCCCGAAGGGCAGGGCTTCGTGAAGCAGCTGCGCGTCGGGCCGCAGGGCCGCAGGGACGTGCGCTTCGTCATCGACCTGTCCTCGCCGGCGTCGCCGAACAGTTTCAGCGTCGCGCCCTCCGGCAGTTATGGCCATCGCCTGGTAGTCGATCTCAATGCCATCGCTTCGAGCGCGCCGCCCGTCGTGGTGAAGTCCGCCGACGACGCGCACGGTCGTGACGTTATCGTCGCAATCGATGCCGGACACGGCGGCGTCGATCCAGGCTCGATCGGCAAGGCCGGCACGCGCGAGAAGCACGTGACGCTCGCCATCGCGCGACGCTTGAAGGAGCGGATCGATCGCGAGCCCGGCATGCGTGCCGTGCTCACGCGCGACAGCGATTACTTCGTCGAGCTGCGCGACCGCATCGTGCGCGCCAGGCGCCAGCAAGCCGACATGTTCGTTTCGGTGCACGCCGATTCGTACCGCAATCGTTCCGTCGTCGGCTCGTCCGTGTATGTGCTCTCGGCGCGCGGCGCCAGCGACGAATCGGCGCGCTGGCTGGCGGATCGCGAGAACGCGGCCGACCTGGTCGGCGGGGTCTCGCTCGACGACAAGGACAGCGTGCTGGCGTCCGTGCTGCTCGACCTGTCGCAGGGTGCGAGCATGAGCGCGAGCTTCGCTGCCGCACAGAAGGTCATGGACGAGCTGGATCGCATCGGCAACGTCACGCGTCGCGGCGTGAAGAGCGCGGGCTTCCTGGTGCTGAAGTCCCCCGACATCCCGTCGATCCTGGTCGAGACGGCCTTCATCTCGAATCCGACCGAGGAAGCGCGCCTCGGCAGCGGCAAGCACCAGCAGCGCCTCGCGGAAGCGATCTTCCAGGGCGTGCGCGGCTACTTCTACGCAAATCCGCCGCCGGGCACGCTCGTCGCCCAGCTGCGCGCCCAACCGCGCGACCCGGCGGTCGTCGCGAACGCCAAGGGCGACGGCGGCACCTCGGGGACGACGCAGTAGCTCGGTCTGTTATTCTGCGCGCGGCTTTTTTCTCCCGCCGCGCTTATGCCGATCCGCGTCCTGCCCGAACAACTCATCCATCAGATCGCTGCGGGCGAGGTCATCGAGCGCCCCGCCTCCGTGCTGAAAGAGCTGATCGAGAACAGCATCGATGCCGGCGCGCGCCGCATCGAGATCGAGATCGAGGAGGGCGGCGTGCGTTTGTGCCGCGTGCATGATGACGGCGGCGGGATCGATCGCGACGAGCTGGTCCTCGCCCTGGCGCGGCACGCGACCAGCAAGATCACCACCATCGGCGATCTGGAGCGCGTCGGCACGCTCGGGTTCCGCGGCGAAGCGTTGCCGAGCATTGCTTCCGTATCGCGCATGCGATTGGTCTCGCGCAGCGCACAGGCCGCGCACGCGTACGCGATCGATGCCGACAACGGCGAAGTCAGCTCACCCGCGCCGGCGGCGCATCCCGTCGGAACGACCGTCGAGGTGCGCGACTTGTTCTTCAACGTACCCGCGCGCCGCAAATTCCTGCGAGCCGAACGGACGGAGACGCAGCACATCGCGCGCATGGTCGAGCGCCTGGCGCTCTCCCGCTTCGAGATTGCTTTCTCGCTCGCCGCCGCCCGGCGTTCGCTCGCCGATTTCCCGGCCGCTGTATCTCGCATCGAGCGCGAGCGTCGCGTCGCGCAGGTGGTCGGCGATGAATTCATCGCGAACGCGCTGTACGTCGAGCACGAGTCCGCGGGGTGTCGTCTCACCGGATGGTTGTGTCAGCCGACTTACGCGCGCGCCCAGCCCGATCTGCAACACTTCTATCTCAATGGCCGCATGCTGCGCGACCGGCTGGTCGCGAGCGCGATCCGGCTCGGCTATCGCGACGTGATGTTCCACGGGCGCCATGCGGCGTTCGTGCTGTTCATGGAGATCGACCCGACTCAGGTCGACGTGAATGCGCATCCCGCGAAGCTCGAAGTGCGCTTTCGCGATGGGCGGCACGTGCACGATTTCCTGTTTCGCTCGGTCGAGCGCGTGATGCGCGACACGTATGCCGGTGCGCCGGGCGCGGCGCCACCGCCCACTGATGCCGATTCGTTGCTGCCGCCGGCAAGCCAGGTGCCGATGCCGTCCCGCGGGATTCCCCGCGACTCGCTGGGCGCGGGTCGCTTGGTCATGTGGCCGGCGAAAGGCCATTCGTCTTTCGGCCTGAACGTCTCCGAACCGCCGCCGCGGGCTTACACGCACGCCGCGGTTGCGCGCGAGGCTGCCGGTTCGGTTTCGACACCGGTCGATTCGCAGGTGCCGCCGCTGGGTTTTGCGCTCGCTCAGCTCCACGGGATCTACATCCTGTCGCAGGCGCCGGACGGACTGATCCTCGTCGACATGCACGCTGCCCACGAACGTACGACATATGAACGAATGAAGGCCGCCCTCGACGCTGGTCCGATCGCCAGCCAGCCCCTGCTCGTGCCGGTAGCCATTTCAGTAGCCGCTGCAGAAGCCGATTTGTTCGAAGAGCACGCCGCGACGCTCGCTCGCGCCGGACTCGAAGTCGTGCGCTCGGGCCCGGTGAGTGTGCAGGTGCGTGCGGTGCCTGCGTTCCTCGCGCCGATGGATCTCGAGGAGCTGGTGCGCAGAATCGGCGCCGATCTGTCCGCCGATGGCGCGACGCGCGGCATCGAAGAGGCGTTGAACGAAGTGCTCGGCACGATGGCCTGCCACGGCGCCGTGCGCGCGCATCGTAGTCTCACCGTGCCCGAGATGAATGCACTGTTGCGCGAGATGGAGCGCACGGTACGCAGCGATCAGTGCAATCACGGTCGCCCGACCTGGACGTACGTGAGTCTCGGCGACCTCGATCGGATGTTCCTGCGCGGTCGATGAGTGTCGCCGGTCCGCGCCGCTCGCCGCCGATCCCGCTGATCCTGGGGCCGACCGGCGCGGGCAAGACCGATGTCGCGCTGCGCCTGGCCGAGCGTCACAACCTCGAGATCGTCAGCGTCGACTCCGCGATGGTCTATCGCGGCATGGACATCGGCACCGGCAAGCCGGCGCCGGAAGTGCTGCGTCGGCATCCGCATCACCTGGTCGACATTCTCGATCCGTTGCAGGCTTACTCGGCGGGACAGTTCGTGCGCGACGCGCGGCAGGCGATCGATGGCATCCGCGCCCGCGGCAAGCTGCCTCTGCTGGTCGGGGGCACGATGCTCTACTTCCGTGCATTGCGCCGTGGATTGGCGGATATGCCGGCGGCGGATCCCGAGGTGCGGGCGGCCATCGACGCCGAAGCTGCGCTACGCGGCTGGCCGGCGATGCACGCCGAGCTCGCGGCGCTCGATCCCACTTCCGCGAGGCGCATCCAACCGAACGATGCGCAACGTATTCAACGTGCGCTCGAAGTGCATCGCCTGACCGGCAAGACACTGAGCGAGCTGCATGCTGCGCAATCGACCGATGCAGATCTGACGTTTGCTGCGTACGCGTGGGTGCCGGGCGATCGCGAGCGGCTGTACGCCGCGATCGAACAGCGGTTCCGCGCGATGATGCATGCGGGCTTGCTTACGGAAGTTCGCAAGCTCTACGCGCGCGGCGATCTGCACGCCGACTTGCCCGCGATACGCTCGGTCGGCTACCGCCAGTTGTGGGAACATTTGAGCGGGCGAGACACTTTGGATTCTGCAATACAGCGCGCAATTTTCGCGACGCGACATCTGGCGCGACGGCAGTTGATCTGGCTACGCTCCGAGCCTGACATTCAGTGGCTCGACGCTCTTGAATCCAGCGCCGCCGACCACATGGAGCACGCGATAACGCAACTGCAGTAGAGCAACTCACATTCATAGTGGGCTCCGTATTAGACGAAAGGCGGCTTCGACCGAGTCATCGCTGTGTTAGACTGCGGCACTGCAACGAGGCGCCGGGAGCGGTGCCGACCGCTGTCGGTGCGCATGGAAGCAGCGAGCCGGCGGCGCCCAAACCAAGAATTCAAAGTGATAACAAGGAGATAAATGATGGCCAGAGGGCAATCATTACAGGACCCGTTCCTGAATACCCTGCGCAAGGAGCGTGTACCTGTCTCCATTTACCTGGTGAATGGCATCAAGCTGCAGGGCCAGATCGATTCGTTCGACCAGTTCGTGGTCCTGCTGAAGAACAGCGTCAGTCAGATGGTCTACAAGCACGCGATTTCCACTGTCGTGCCGGCGCGAGCGATTCGCTTGCCGGCGGGCGAGGAAGAAGGCGCGGAGTCGGCCGTCACCACAGAATGAACGACGTTGTTTGAACGTCCCCGCAGCGGCGAACGTGCTCTCCTGGTGCGCATTGGGCTGGGAGGTCCTCCCGGCAAAGACGAGCTGAGCGAGTTCGAGGCGCTGGCGCGCTCGGCCGGCGCCGATGTGCTGCGCGTGGTCACCGGCACGCGGCGCGCGCCGGATCCGCGGCTGTTCATCGGCAGCGGCAAGGCGGACGAGATCAGCGGGCTGGTGGCTGAAACCGGCGCCGATCTGGTGCTGTTCGATCACCAGCTCTCGCCGAGCCAGGAACGCAATCTCGAGGCACTGCTCAAGTGTCGCGTGCTCGATCGCACCGGGCTGATTCTCGACATCTTCGCGCAGCGCGCGCGCAGCTTCGAAGGCCAGCTGCAAGTCGAGCTCGCCCAGCTGAAGCACCTGGCGACGCGACTGGTGCGAGGCTGGACTCACCTCGAGCGGCAAAAGGGCGGCATCGGCTTGCGCGGTCCCGGCGAAACACAGCTGGAAACCGACCGCCGCCTGCTCGCCACTCGCATCAAGACGCTCAACGCACGTCTCGACAAAGTCGTCACGCAGCGCGAGACCACGCGCCGCGAGCGCAAGCGCGCGGAGATTCCGACGGTCGCGCTCGTCGGCTATACGAACGCCGGCAAGTCGACCCTGTTCAACAGGTTGACCGGTGCGGGTGCCTACGCCGCCAATCAGTTGTTCGCGACTCTCGATCCGACTGTGCGCCGACTGGAGTTGCCGGATGCGCGGTTCGCGTTGCTCGCCGACACCGTCGGGTTCGTGCGCGACCTGCCGCACGAGCTGGTTGCGGCATTCCGCTCGACGCTGCAGGAAGCGCGCGAGGCGAGTCTGCTCCTGCACGTCATCGATGCAGCCGATCCCAATCGCGCCGAGCGCATCGCGCAGGTCAACAGCGTGCTCAGCGAAGTTGGCGCGGGCTCGCTGCCGCAGATCGAAGTATTCAACAAGACCGATCTCGTCGGCGAGCCGCCGCGAGTCGAGACCGGCGAGCTCGGCAACGTGCGGCGCGTGTGGTTGTCCGCGCAGGCCGGCGACGGTACCGAGTCCCTGGTCGATGCGATCGGCGAATTCCTGGGGCCGGAGATCGTGCACCGGCACATCGTGCTCAAGCCGGAAGAGGGCCGGGCGCGTGCGCGGTTCTTCGCCGCTGGCGCGGTGCTCGCAGAGCAGGCGTTGCCCGGCGGGGGCGTGGACCTGGAGGTCTCGATGCCGCGGCAGGCGTTCGAGAACCTGTGCCGCCACGAGGGTTTGACGCCCGATCTGGTGCCCTCCGCCGCGAAAACTTGTGCCCACCCTGAGCCATTCCTAGAATCGCGCGGCCCTGCGTCGTTGGCATCCTGATTCCAAAGCGGCGCGCAGGTTGCGTCAGCCGAGCCCGTTTTGAGCTTCGCCCGATTACCATTCCGACTTTCTCTAAGAGCGACCGACCCGACATGGCCTGGAACGAACCCGGCGGCAATCCCGGCAAACGCAACCCCTGGGGCAGCAACAAACCGGAGCAGGGACCGCCCGATCTCGACGAGGTGATCCGCAACCTGCAGCGCCGTCTGAGCGCGCTGTTCGGCGGCGGCACCGGCGGACGCAGCACCGGCGGCGGCGCGCCCGGACGCAGCTTCGGGCTCGGCACGATCGTGCTCGCGCTCGCGACGATCTGGGCATTCACCGGCCTGTACCGGGTCGACGCCGCGGAGCGCGGCATCATCCTGCGCTTCGGCCGGCATGTGGACACGACGCTCCCCGGCCTGCACTGGCACATGCCGTGGCCGATCGAAACCAAGCAGATCGTCAACACGGCCGCGATCCAGAGCTTCACCGAGCAGACCCGCATGCTGACGTCCGACGAGAATCTCGTCGACATCAACATGGAAGTGCAGTTCCGCTCGGCCAACGCGCTCGATTTCGCCTTCAACGTTTACAAGCCGGAGGACACGCTCAAGGAAGTGAGCGAGAGCGCGATCCGCGAGGTGATTGGCCGCAGCAGGCTCGACAGCGTGCTCGAGTCGGGCCGCCTGGACATCGTGGTGCGCACCCAGGAGCTGATCCAGCGGACGCTCGATGCGTACAAGACCGGCTTGGAGGTGACCGCGGTCAACCTGCAGGACGTGCGCGTGCCGAACGAGGTCGCGCCCGCGCAGGCGGACGCCATCAAGGCGCGCGAAGACCGCGAGGGCAAGTCGCTCGCGGCGCAGGCCTATTCGAACGATCTCGTCCCACGTGCGCGCGGTTTCGCCGCGCGGCAGGTGCTGGACGCGCAGGCCTATAAGGCCAAGAAGGTCGCGGACGCCGAAGGCGAGGCCGATCGTTTCAGTAAGCTGTTGGCGGAGTACGAGCGTGCGCCCGGCGTGACGCGCGAACGCCTGTACATCGAGACGATCGAGCGCGTGCTGAGGTCCAGCCGCAAGGTGCTGCTGGACACGAAGGGCGACGGCGGCAATCTCGTCTACCTGCCGATCGACAAGTTGCTCGAGCAGGGCCGGCGCGTGCAGCGCGCGGAGCCCGAGGCAACTGTGACGATCGAAGGCACGACTACGACCGCTCCGGACACCAGCGATCGCCGCCAACGGGGGACGCGCTAATGGCCAACCGTGGATTTCTGTCGCTCGGCGCGCTGATCGTCGCTGTGCTGATGCTGTCGATGTCGACATTCACCGTGCGCGAGACCGAGCTCGCCATGAAGCTGCGCTTCGGCGAGATCGTCCGCGCCGATTACAAGCCCGGGCTGCACTTCAAGGCGCCGTTCTATCACGAGGTGCACAAGTTCGAGCGTCGCATCACGACCCGCAACTACCCCTCCGAGCAGTTCCTGACGAGCGAAGGCAAGATCCTGCGCATCGACTTCTATATCAAGTGGCGCATTGCCGACGTGTCCAGGTACTACATCGGCACCGGCGGCAGCGAGGACATCGCGGCCGTGCGTCTCGGCTCCATCGTCAAGGATGGCATCAAGGGCGTGATCGCGCGCCGCACGATCCAGCAGGTCGTGGCCGCTGAGCGCACCGAGTTCACCGGCGAGATTCTCAAGTCTGCGGAATCCAAGGTTGCCGAGCTCGGCGTGCAGCTGGTCGACGTGCGCGTCAAGAAGATCGATCTGCCCGAGGAAGTGAGCGAATCCGTGTTCAGCCGCATGCGCCAGGACTTCGACCGGCAGGCGAAGCAGCTGCGCGCCGAAGGCGACGAGAACGCGGAGAAGCTGCGCGCCGAAGCGGATCGCCAGAAGACCGAGATCCAGGCGAACGCCTATCGCGAGTCGGAGATGATCAAGGGCGAGGGCGATGCCCGCTCCGCCGAGATCTACGCGCGCGCCTACTCGCGCAACGCGGAGTTCTATTCGTTCTATCGGAGCCTGCAGGCTTACGATAAATCGATCGGCACCGACAACGACGTGCTGGTGATCGGGCCCGACAGCGAGTTCTTCAAATACCTGAAGCGTGCTGAGCGCCGTTGAGCGCCCAGCAATGAGTTGACGTGAGCTGGTCGGATCTGCTTGCGGCTTTGGCGCTGTATCTGGTGCTGGAAGGCATCCTGCCGTTTCTCAATCCACAGGCGATGAAGCGCGTGCTGACGGCGATGGCGACTTTTTCCGACCGGCGGCTGCGGCTGTGGGGGCTGGCGAGCATGGCGGCCGGCGTGCTGCTGCTCTATTTTTTTCGACGCTGACGGGTGAGATTGCAGGTGAGCAAGACGATGATTCGCAACGTGGTCGTGATCGGCGCTCAGTGGGGCGACGAAGGTAAAGGCAAGATCGTCGATCTGCTGACCGACCGCGTTGCCGGCGTGGTGCGCTTCCAGGGCGGTCACAACGCCGGCCACACGCTGGTCATCAACGGCAAGAAGACGGTGCTGCGCCTGATCCCCTCGGGCATCCTCCACGAAGGCGTGATGTGCTTCATCGGCAACGGCGTGGTGCTGTCGCCGAAGGCTTTGTTCGAAGAGATGGCCGAGCTGGAGCGCGCGGGCATCGAAGTGCCGCGGCGCCTGCGGATCTCGGAAGCCTGCCCGCTGATTCTGCCGCATCACATTGCGCTCGACCGCGCGCGTGAAGCCGCGATGGGCGAGGCGAAGATCGGCACCACGGGTCGCGGCATCGGCCCGGCGTACGAGGACAAGGTCGCGCGGCGGGCGATCCGGGTGCAGGACCTGTTCGCGCGCGAGCGTTTCGCCGCCAAGCTCGGCGAAGTGCTCGACTATCACAACTTCGTGCTGCGCCACTACTTCAAGGCGCCGACGATCGACTTCCAGGAAACGCTCGATGAGGCGCTGCAGCTCGGCGAGCGCCTGCAGCCGATGACCGCCGACGTTTCGGCGGAAGTGAATGCGCTGATTCGCGCGGGCAAGCGGCTGCTGTTCGAAGGTGCGCAGGCTGCGCTGCTCGATATCGATCACGGCACATATCCGTTCGTCACATCGAGCAATTGCGTGGCGGGGCAGGCGTCGGCTGGCGCGGGCGTCGGTCCGCAGCAATTGCACTACGTGCTCGGTGTCGCGAAGGCGTACGCGACTCGCGTGGGCAGCGGCCCATTCCCGACGGAGCTCGACGATGAAGTCGGCGAGCGGCTGCGCGTGCGCGGCAACGAGTACGGCTCAGTGACGGGCCGGCCGCGGCGCTGCGGCTGGTTCGACGCGGCGGGTCTGCGGCGCGTGGTCGAGATCAACGGCATCACGGGGCTGTGCATCACCAAGCTCGATGTGCTCGACGGCCTCGACACAGTGCGGGTCGCGGTCGGCTACAAAGTGCGCGGCGAGCGGCGCGATCTGTTGCCGGTCGGCGCCGATGCGGCGTCGATCTGCGCGCCGATCTACGAGGAGCTGCCGGGCTGGCAGGAGAGCACCGAAGGCGTGAAGACGTTCGAGGATCTGCCGAAGAACGCGCAGGCGTATCTGCGGCGGCTCGAAGTGCTGGTCGGCGCGCCGATCGCGATCATCTCGACCGGGCCGGACCGGCTCGAGACGATCATCCTGCAACATCCCTTCGATTAGCGTTTGCGAGCCAACGTCAGCCCATCACCGACGGGCAGCAGACTCAGATCGATGCGCTCGTCGCGATGCAGCTTGTCGTTGAGCGCGCGCAACGCGACGGTGTTCGGCTCGCGCTCGTTCGGGTTCGCGACGGCACCCGACCACAGCGTGTTGTCGAGCGCCATCAGGCCGCCCGGCCGCAACAGCTTCAGCAGCAGCTCGTAATAAGTGTCGTACGCCGGCTTGTCCGCATCGACGAATGCGAAGTCGTAGCGACCCGCTTCGCCAGCTGCGAGCAGTTGCTCCAGCGTGCGCACCGCCGGTTGCAGCTTCAGCTCGATCTTGTGCTCGACTCCAGCATCACGCCAGAAGCGGCGAGCGATCGCCGTCCACTTCTCGCTCACATCGCATGCAACGATGCGGCCGTCTTCGGGCAGCGCGAGCGCGACTGCCAGGCTCGAATAGCCGGTGAACACGCCGACTTCGATGCAGCGCTGCGCGCCGACGAGCTTCGCGAGCAGCGCCATCAGCTGTCCCTGCTCGGGCCCGATCTGCATCTGCGCTTCCGGAAGCGACGCAGTCGCGGCGCGCAAGCGGGCGAGCACTTCGGCCTCGCGCACCGAGTGCTCGACCAGATAGCGATGAATATCGTCGCTGATAGTGAGGCGGCGGTCCGTCATCTCGAATGTCTCAGGTGTGCGGCACGCGTACCAGCGACTTGAAGCCGCCATAGATCATCCGCTTGGCATCGAACGGCATGAGCTTGGCGTCCATCATCCCGGCCAGGCGCGGGTCGGCGATGACCTTGGCGTTGACCTGATCGCGGTGCGCTCGTGACTTGAACACGATCCAGGCGAACAGCACCGTCTCGCCGGACTTCAGCCGCACGCTGCGCGGGAACGAGGCGACCTTGCCGGCCTTCACGTCGTCGGCAACGCATTCCCAGTAATCCATCGCGCCGTGCTCGCGCCAGATCTTGCCGGCCTTGGTGGCGAGGCGGCGATAGGTCTTGAGGTTTCGCTTCGGCAGCGGCAGCACGAAGCCATCCACGTAAGGCATGCGGCTCTCCCGGAGTGCTGCCCGGATTCTAGCAATGCGACTAGGGCTGGGGCGGATCGGCCGTGTCGCTGTCGTCGTTGCCTTCGCTCTTGATGTCGGGCGGCGGCTCGTTCTGGTCCGGCTCCGGCTGCGGTGCCGCGGCACGCTCCTGCTCTTGCTCACGGACCCGCCGCTCGCACTCGGTGCGGTCGGCGCCGGTCAACTTCTGACAGGGAGAGTCCGCGGGACTCGGGTCGGCCGCGTGCACTGCCCAGGCGCTGGCGATGCAGCTGGCCAGCGCTCCGATCATGCTCAGGCGCAGGCTGAGACGTCGAACGATCATGACTCCTCAACGACCTGCGGCGGCGGCGGTTCCCCGATATGTCACGGTCCTCCCCCTGCGATCTGGCGCCGTTTGCGGATATGCCCCGCTGGCCCTGGCCACTGTCCAAACAGGCTCTTCCGCTGCGCCGCGTAATCGTCTACAACTCACCGGTCTGCTTTGTCCCCGGGTGCCTGCGTGGAGCTGCTCGAACGCGAACAATGTTTCGCCGATCTGAACGATTGGCTGACGAGCTCGGTCGAGCAGGGCGGGTGCGTCACCCTGGTGCACGGTGAAGCCGGCATCGGCAAGACCGCCCTGCTGCAGGAGTTCTCGCGTCAGCAGCGGGCTGCCCCGCGCGTGCTCTGGGGAGCGTGCGACGCCTTGTTCACGCCGCGGCCGCTCGCGCCGCTGCACGACATCGCGCGCCAGACGCAGGGCAAGCTTCTCGCCGCCGTCAATGCCGAGACGAGCCGCGATGCCATCTTCACCGCCGCGCTGGACGAGCTCGAGCACGGGCCGCCGGCGCTGGTCGTGTTCGAGGACTGCCACTGGGCCGACGAAGCGACCTTCGACCTGCTCAAGTTCCTCGGGCGCCGCATGCAGCGCACGCGCTCGATGCTGGTGATGACCTATCGCACGGACGAAGTCGGCTCGCGTCATCCGTGTCGTTTCGTGATCGGCGACCTGCCGTGCTCGATCGTGCGCCGGTTGCCGCTGCAACCGCTGTCGGAAGTCGCGGTCGCGAAGCTGGCGAAGCAGGCGGGACGTTCGTCGCACGAGCTGTATCACACCACTGGCGGTAATCCGTTCTTCGTCACCGAGGTGCTTGCGACCGGCGCCGAATCGATTCCGTCGAATGCGCGCGACGTCGTGCTCGCACGAATGGCGAAGTTGTGCCCGAGCGCACGCGCGATCGCCGAGCTCGTCAGCATCGTTCCTGGCAAAGCCGAGGCGTGGCTGCTCGAGCAAGCGGGCGTACATGACGAAGCAGGCATCGAGAGCTGCCTGGGCATCGGCATGGTGCGCGACGATTCGGGCTCGCTCGCGTACCGACATGACATCGCGAGGCGCGCGCTCGAAGACTCGCTGTCGCAGTCACAGCAGCAGAGTCTGCACGCCAAGGTTCTCGCAATCCTGAAAACCCGGCCCGGTATCGCGCCCGCACGGCTGGCGCACCACGCCGACGGTGCGAGGAACGGGGCTGAAGTGTTGCGTCTCGCTCCTGCCGCGGCGGCGCATGCGGCGGCGGTCGGCGCGCATCGCGAGTCGGTGTCGCACTACGAGGCGGCGCTGCGCTATGCGGACAACATTCCGCCCGCGGAGCGCGCGCAATTCCTCGAACAATTGTCGTACGAGTGTTACTTGATCGATCAGGTGGAGCGCGCGATCGAATCGCGCCGCGAAGCACTCGAGATCTGGCGCGCGCAGGGCGCACGCAAGCAGGAAGGCGATGCGCTGCGCTGGCTGTCACGCCTCAGCTGGCTGGAAGGTCGTCGCGCCGAAGCCGACGAATACGGTGCCGCGGCCGTCGCCGCGCTCGAATCGCTGCCACCGGGCCCGGAGCTCGCGATGGCGTACAGCAATCGCGCGCAGCTCGACATGCTGGCCGCGGACGCCGACTCGGCACTGCAATGGGCGCAGCGGACGCTGCAGCTCGCGGAGCAAGCCGGCTACGACGAGATTTCCTGCCATGCGCTCAACAATCTCGGTACCGCGCGGCTGATCGCCGGCGACGATGCGGGTTGGGATGATTTGACTCGCAGCCTGACGCTCGCGCTCGCACGAGGGTTCCAGGAGCACGCCGCGCGCGCGTACACGAACCTTGCAGCGATGGCCATCCAGCGCAAGCAATACAGCGCCGGGGCGCGCTATCTCAGCGAAGGACTCACGTATTGCGAGCGACACGATCTCGACTCGTGGCGCTTCTACATGATGGCGTGGCGCGGCCGCGCGCGCTTTGAGCAGGGCGACTGGCTCAGCGCCGCCGAGGACGCGCAGTCGATCGTCTCGGAAGCCGGCAGCGCACCGATCGCGCGCATCCCGGCACTCACGATTCTGGCGCACTTGCGCATTCGCCGCGGCGATCCGGACGTGACCACGCCGTTCGAGGAAGCGCGCACGCTCGCCGCTCGGACGATGGAAATGCAGCGGCTCAGCGGCGTCGCGCTGGCTGCGGCGGACGAGGCCTGGATCGCGGGCGACCGCGAACGCATCGCGCGGGAAGTGCAGCCGGTGTATGACCGCGCGTCGACGCGCGGCGATTTGTGGATGAAAGGCGAGCTCGCGTTGTGGCTGTGGCGTGCCGG
>Ga0134127_10000806_pt1 | contig 25653 bp, 23 predicted proteins | sample KB31753_FD_96459 | JGI IMG/M metagenome (GOLD analysis project Ga0134127, IMG submission 96459) | Terrestrial soil microbial communities with excess Nitrogen fertilizer from Kellogg Biological Station, Michigan, USA - KB3-175-3 | ecosystem: Environmental > Terrestrial > Soil > Unclassified ... | reverse complement strand
TCGGTAGCTGGCAAGCAATATATCGTAATAGCATGCGGCGGCGGTAAAATTGGCAGCAAGTCCGGCGACTCCTATGTGTGTTTCGCTCTGCCGGGCAAATAATGCTGGTTAAAAGCCGGTATCTAATATCTTTTGAAATTTGCCGCCCAGCTCCTGGATGTTTTCGTCATCAAAAATGCTGAAATGATCGCCTTTTACTGATATGCTTTTGGTTTTTCTGGAGTATCGGCGCCAGCCTAAATATTTAAAGTCGTCCATATAATAAGTTAATTCCTTCGCGCGGAAAACCACGATATTTCCGTCATAAGGCTCCAGCTTATATTTCTTATACGCCATCACGTGAAGGCTAAACACGTCAAAGTTATCCAAAGTATCTGTGTTATTGCTTTCGGCCGGCGTTTCAGGTTCGCGCGATTTGAATTTATTGGATATGGTTTTTAGACCTGCTTTAATAAAAGCGGCGCTGTATTTAAGAGCTTTCGCCAGTCCATCCTTTAACAGGTATATGTTAAAACCAATTAATCGTAATATAGCAAATCCGCTGTATTTGGTTTTGATAAGCCAGGGATCGCGGGTTATGCTATCGATCATCGCCAATAGCTTTACTGTTCGGCCCATGGCTTTTAATTGCCTGGCCATTTCGAAAGCGATAACGCCGCCCACAGAATAACCGGCCAAACAGTACGGTCCATAATTATCCTGGCTTAATATACCCTTTATATAATAAGCAGCAATCTCTTCTATCGTTTCCAAAAGCTTGCCGTTCCCGTCAAAACCATTAGACTGAAATCCGTAGATAGGCTGGTTCTCGTCAAGCACATCGCCCAAATTAAAAAACTCGTCAGCAACCAATTCGCCGCCGTTTATAAGATATAACGGCGTTTTATGTCCCTCGGCCCGTATCGAAACTAACGAGTTGGGTATTTTTAACAGGTTTTCCTTATTTAGTAATTTGGCCAGCGACTCGATGGTTGGAAACTGGTTTAATAATAAAAATGATACGTGTTTGCCGGTTTCCTTTTTCAGCTGCGACAGCATTTTCATTGCCAGCATAGAATTCCCTCCGATTTCAAAAAAATCGTGGTAGATGCTTAATTGAATTTCGGGAAAAAGGTCGGTCCAGATTGACATAACAATCCGTTCCGATTCATTCCTGGCAGCTATAACCTTCGTTTTTGCGTCGTCGATCAGGCCGAGTTCAAACAACCGGTCTTTATTGATTTTGCCGTTTGCCGTGAACGGTATTTTTTGAACATCTTTGATGCTGGTGGGCAGCATATATCCCGGAAGCTTAACCACCAGGTAGTCCCAAATATCCTGTATCGTATTCGGCGCTTTTAATACCACATATACGATTATTTGCAGCGCCCTCAGCTTATTTTTTCGGGTTAGCACGACGGCGTGACTTACCAGCCCGCTATTTTTGATATTCGCTTCTATCGACCCAAGCTCAATACGATAACCATTTATTTTTACCTGGTCATCAACCCTGCCCAGGTATTCTAAGTTGCCATCTTCCAGGTATCTGCCAAAGTCACCGGTTTTATAATACCGTGTTGTTTTGCCGGTAAACGACTCTTTAATAAACCGTTCCGCTGTAAGGCCCGGTTTGTTTAAATAGCCCCTTGCCAGTCCTACGCCGGCAATGTAAATTTCGCCGATGCTCCCAACTGTTTGCACGTGGTTTTGTTCGTTAACAATTATGATTTCGGTATCATCGATCGGCTTGCCGATCAACACTTTTTCAACGTTGCCTTTGTTATATGGCACCGGCCAAACGGTAGAGTGTATGCTCGTTTCGGTGGGTCCATAAAGATTGTACAATCTTGTACCAGGTAGCCTGTCGTTTGATAAATTAGCCTGGAACGGCGTCAGCGCTTCGCCGCTGCTGGTTATAAATTTTAAAGTTGAACAGTCGCCGGTTGATATACTAAGCAGGAAAAACTCAAGCATGGCCGGTACGAAATGCACCGTTGTTACCTTTTCTAGTCCAATAATTGTTTTTAAATATTGTACATCCTTATAATTGTCAACATCGATAATCACTAATTTTGCACCGCAGAACAATGGCCAGAAAATTTCCCAAACCGATACGTCAAAGCAAAATGTCGTTTTTTGTAAAACGATATCTTCCGGCCCAATTTTAAAATAATTTTTTGCCCATAACAGGTTATTCATTACGCTGCGGTGCTCGATCATTACGCCGTTCGGGTTTCCTGTAGTTCCCGACGTGTAAATAATATAAGCGAGGCTTTCCGGATCAGACGCGATTGATGGATTCTTTTCCAGCGCGCCCGGTAAATAAATTTGTTTATTGCCGAGATCGATGATCTCTCCGGAAAAAATTTTACTAAGCTTTGAAGCCGAGGCTTTATCAGCGACTATAACCTTCGCCTCACAATCGCTCAGCATATAACTTATTCTATGTTCCGGATAGTCGGGATCAATGGGTACATATGCAGACCCGGTTTTAAGGATGCCGATGATGCCGGCTATCATATCTATCCCGCTCTTTAAACATATCGGGACATAGCTGTTAGGCTTAACTCCTTTAGCTATCAAAAAATAAGCAATGTTATTGGCACGGGCATTTAGCTGCCGGTAGGTGATATAAGTATCGTTATATGTAAGCGCTATCCTGTCGGCGTTATCCTCAATGCTTTGCTCCAGCATATCGGTGATCGTCAGCGCCGAAATATCAATTGTTCCTTTCAAAGAGACTTCAATTTAGTTTCGAATCACAATAATAATAAATATAGGAATAAAATAAACCGGCGGCAAAAAACTGCCGTCCAATGTATTATTTATCATAAATATTACAATTGCATCGCGAACGAAAGGGCCGGAGCGCCATATTGATAGGTAGGCATGATCATAGTACTCCTGCCTTTTTTATCGGTATGTGTCAGCTTGTTGCGAAGCCACGGATAAACAATGTATGCCGCCTTAGTTGAAATGATACCGAAACCCGCGCCGGCCACCACATCGCTAAACCAATGGTCGCGGTTGTACATCCTGAAAATACCCGTGGTAACGGCAAATGTGTATCCTATTACCGTGTAAACATGCGATTTATCCGAAAATTCCTGCGCCAAAAATTCGGCGCCCATAAACGCGAGACCGGTATGCCCTGAAGGAAAAGATAAATAGTCGGCCCCATTCGGACGCAGGCGGTGCGTGAATTTTTTCGTGATCCCTTCCGAGATGCCTACAAAACCTGCCGATAACCCCAGCAAAGCTGTTCGGTCTATGAACCTGTTTTTCCCCTCCACGCCAAAAAAGTTTAGGCCATAAACGATAATTATAGGCCCGAATTGAAAATAGCTTTCGGCTGTTGTTTTAAAGTTAGGATCATATTTATTTATATCGCCGCGGATATAGTAATCGAGCCTGCGAACAGGATGAACTACAAATGACGAAACGCCATAACCTATGGCAATGGCAGGCGGAACAAGAGTCCATGCTTGGCTGTGCAATTTTTTTACAGTGGGCGGGGCAGTTAGCAGGTCCTTTTTTATAGTATCGCCCAGCTTCTTTTTCGAAGTGTCAGCTATATTCTGGGCTGTTGCTTCAAACGAAATAAAACAGATCAAAGCAAATATCAACTTTTTCACCAGTGTAATTTTAATGTTAACAAATAACTGTTAAATGCTAACAGCAATCGGCTGTTTTGGTTTTTTACAACGACAAAAAGACTTTCAAAAATTGCGGTCGGTGTGTATCAGACCTTATGCTACAATTAATATAAACCATTAATTAACGCGGTGAATCTCTACCGTTTCAGGAGCCGTGAGCATAAGCGGAACTTTTTCAACGGTTACAAAACTTAAGTCGAGGCCAAAACCACGTTCTTCCGATAAGCTTACCCTCTTGAGATAAACATAAAAAGCCATAATGAAGCTTTCATAAAACGAAAGCGTATGCGACCGGGAAAGTACTTTTTCGATCACTACGAATCTAAAATCGCCGACAATTTTATGTCTGTTCAACGATTTATAGGTGCTGGTAATATCCACTTCCCCTTTCTTAACAAGATCTTCAACCACCCTTCTGAACAAAAGATTAATTTGCTGCTCAACACGGAAGCCAAGTTTAAAATCGATCCGGATCAATTTATTAGGGACTAAAAAATCAACCTCATATTCCCTTTTGTAGGGCTCGTCTACCACGTCTACATGCACCAGCCAATATACATCAGCGCGTTTAGGTTGCTTTTGAAGAATAGAGTAAATAATTTTTGATTCGATCTCGGAATTGAAGTTCGCGCTGGTTAGGTACACCAGCTGCGACGCATATTTTGGTACGGTTTCATCGTCGCTCAGTTCTTTTATGATGCCAAAGTAGTCGTCGATCTCAATAAATTTCACATACCTGTTCCTGATCTTGCGCGCGGTATGCCAGGTCCACATAATCGAAAATAAGATAAACCCAACAGATAAAGTGAACCAGCCGCCATGAATAAATTTTACGAGGTTACCCGCTAAAAATGCGCCCTCGATAAGCAGGTAAATCGTAACAAATAATGCTATGATATAGGTGGGAAGCTTTTTTCGCTTTAAAAAATTTGATACCAGGATAGTCGTCATCAGCATGGCAACGGTAATACTTAAGCCGTAAGCAGCTTCCATGTGGTCTGAATGTTCAAACAGCAGCACAACACCCACGCATCCCGCACATAGCAGCCAGTTTACGCTGGGCACATACAGCTGGCCTTTTTGCTCCGTAGGGTAATTTATCCGCACTTTTGGCCATAAGTTTAATCGCACCGCCTCGGCAATAAGCGTAAACGAGCCGGAAATAAGCGCCTGGCTGGCAATAATGGTGGCGACGGTTGCTATACCGATTCCATATAACAAAAACCACGAAGGCATAATCTCGTAAAACGGGTTATGCAGGTTCAGGTCCATCGTTTTACCGTTATGCTGCAATAGCCAAACGGCTTGCCCCAAATAATTTAAAACCAGGCTGCTTTTAACATAAACCCAACTGGTTTGGATGTTTTTTCGGCCGCAATGGCCCAGGTCGGAATATAATGCCTCGGCTCCTGTGGTACACAAAAACACGGCGCCCAAAATAATAAAGGCGTTTGGATTTGTCCTTAATATATAATAAGCGTAGTACGGATTTAACGCCTTTATTACCATAGGCATCTGCACAATAAACAGCACGCCCAAAACGCCCATCATGGTAAACCATATGAACATCATGGGGCCGAAGGCCTTGCCTACCAGCGACGTGCCGAACTGCTGGATGATAAAAAGCACCAGTAGTATGGATATCACGATCGGGACGGTATGCAAATGAGGGTAATAAGACTGTAATCCTTCTATGGCCGCCGAAACCGATATCGGTGGCGTAATAATGCCATCGGCCAGTAAGGCGCACCCGCCCACAACGGCGGGTATAATAAGCCATTTTGCACGCCGCCTTACCAACGAGAACAGCGAGAATATGCCGCCCTCGCCTTTGTTATCGGCCCGCAGCGTGATCACAACATATTTTAGCGTGGTTTGCAGCGTCAGCGTCCAGAAAATGCACGAGACGCCGCCTAATATTAATGTTTCGGAAATTTGTTGTGAACCGACAATTGCTTTGAACACATACAGTGGCGAAGTACCTATATCACCGTAAATTATTCCTAAACTGATCAACAGCCCGGGGACTGTTAGTTTTTGCAGATCTTTATGGTTTGACACGTGATTTCAAGAAAGGCCAAAAGTATTAAAAATTACGATTACAACTTAAAAAATCGTCCGTCGTATAAACATGAGCTATTTGACAACAGTTAAAACTTTATTTTGTTAAATTTTGTTAAATGTTTTATAAAATAGCCTGAATTTTAACGGTTAACAGCTTTATTTTTATTTTTGTATCTGATATTAAAGAATGAGGCGAAATTTTACTTTTACTTATTCGTGGCTTACAATAATTGCGCTGGCGATGGTGATGAGTATTGCCTCGATCGCCGGCAGCGCGGCTCCGTTGCAGGATACCACTTATATCCATGTTTTAAAGACAAGATCAACCAAAAACGCACTTAAAAATAGCCTGCACCTGGCATTGCCCCCGTTAAAAACCATGTATATGCCGCCTGCTAAACCAACGGTTCTCCGCGTGGACGAAAAGGTGTTAAATAATGTACAAGTATATCCTAACCCGGTTACAGACCAGATAAATTTGAAATACGAGCTAACGCGTAATTCAAACGTAACCATAAAGGTGATGGATGTATTAGGAAATGATATTATCACGCTATTCTCGCAAAGGGTTGATCCGGGCGAAAAGAACTTTAGCTACGCCTTAAACAGCAAGCTGACACGCGGCTTTTATTTTGTAAGAATAGTTGCCGGAACGGAATCCGTGATCAAAAGGATCTCGGTGTTGTAAACCAATATCTCCAATATCTTTTATTGACCTTTTCATGCCGATTGCATATTTTCGGCCTTATGAAGATCATCGCCATTGGCCGCAACTATGCCGAGCACGCCAAAGAATTGAATAACCCGGTACCCGGAACCCCGGTGATATTTATGAAACCGGACACGGCCCTTTTAAAAGATAACAAACCTTTTTTTCACCCGGATTTTTCCCAGGATATACACCACGAGATCGAGATCGTTTTAAAGATCAGCAAGGAAGGAAAACATATCGATCAAAAATTTGCGGACAATTATTTTAACGAGATCGCTTTAGGCGTGGATTTTACAGCCCGCGACATTCAGCAGCGGCATAAGGAGAAAGGGTTGCCATGGGAACTGGCAAAGGCCTTTGATAACTCGGCCCCGGTGAGTACCTTTTTACCAAAGTCGCAATTTGCCGATTTGCATAACTTAAATTTCAGGCTCGATATAAACGGAGAAACCCGGCAGCAGGGCAATACAGCCAATATGCTTTTCCCGTTTAACTACATTATCTCGTTCGTGTCGCATTATATAACACTCAAAAAGGGCGATCTTATTTTTACCGGCACCCCGCAGGGCGTAAGCAAGGTAAACATCGGCGACCAGCTTCAAGGATATATCGAAGGTCAACAATTGCTTAACTTTTACGTTAAGTAAGCATGACTAAAATATCCCTGGTTACTTTAATTCTGTTTTTAGGGTTTAATGTTAAGGCTCCTGCGCAAAATATCATCCAAAGCAGGCAATATCCAAAAAATTATTTTCGTTACCCGCTCGACCTCCCGCCCACCACTGCCGGAACATTTGGCGAAATAAGGCCCGGCCATTTTCATGCCGGCCTTGATTTTAAAACCAACCAGCGAACCGGGTACCCTGTGCATGCTGTTTTTGATGGTTATGTTTCACGGTTACTTGTTCAATTTGGAGGGTTTGGCAACGCGGTATATATTACGCATCCAAATGGCTATACCTCTGTGTATGGCCACATTGAGCGGTTTGCCCCCGAAATGGCTAAGATCGTGAAGGATACCCAGTACAAGCAGCAAAGCTTTGAGGTTGATATCAGGCTGCCGCCAATGCAGCTGCCGGTTTGCAAGGATGATGTGATAGCATGGTCGGGGAATGCAGGCTCATCAGCCGGGCCGCATCTTCATTTCGAGCTGAGAGATTCTTTAACGCAAGAAACCATTAACCCACAGCTGTTCGGGTTAACTATTCGCGATAAGGTGCCGCCGGCAATAAGCGCAGTAGGCATCTATCATCTTGACGGCCAGCCGTTCAGTGAAAATACGCCGCGCAAATTTATGCCGGTAGTTGGTAACAACGGGAATTACCGGTTAAAAAACCCCGAAGTACTGAGCCTTGGCGGCGAAATAGGTTTTGGGATCGCTGCCAATGACAGAAACAGCACATCGGCCAACCGTAACGGCGTATATTCAATTCAACTGAATGTTGACGACAAAACGGTTTATACCTTCACGGTCGAGCGTTTTGCTTTCGATCAAACGCACGCTATTAATGCTTATATCGATTATCCTGAATTGGTGGCGGCGCATCGCGTAATCCAAAAGTGCTTTATTTTGCCGGGCAGCAAAATATCTATTTATCCTCAATCGGTTAACCGGGGCATTATAAATTTCGATGATGATGCCATACACCAGGTGCAATTCGTTGTAAGGGATGTGGCAGGCAACACATCGACGCTGAATTTTAAAGTACGATCGAGCCCGGCGCATAAAAATGAAATCGCTTATAAGCCCGCCGGCACATTATTCAGATACGATCAAAAAAATGAGTTCAGCACTGAGAAAGTTAAAGTGATCATAATGCCTGGGAACTTATATGATAACCTAAATTTTATTTATGCTCAATTGCCCAGGCGGCCCGGCGCTTTCTCGCCAACATATCGCATACATAATCATTTTACACCGGTACATAGCAATTATGACCTGTGGATAAAGCCTGATAGCACCATTGGAAAGCTGGCGGATAAAGCAGTATTGGTAACTACGACGGGTATATGTGCGGGCGGAATTTACGAGGACGGATATGTTAAAGCAAAAGCGCAGTCCTTTGGCGATTATTATGTAAAAGTGGATATCGAACCGCCCTTTATTATCCCGTTGAACATTCGGAACGGCAGCAACATGGCAAAGGCCCGGAGAATTTTTTTGAAGATAGGCGACCGCCTTTCAGGAATAAAAAGTTATAGCGGTAAAATCGACGGCAAGTGGGTATTAATGGAGTGGGATTACAAAACGCGGGTATTAAGTTATACTTTTAATAACGATATTGCGGCCGGGAAACATAAATTTGAATTAAACGTTAGCGATAATAAAAACAACGGTTCAACCTATACAGCAGATTTTTACAGGTAATATGGCAACACTACATAGCGGCGATAAGGCGCCTGATTTCACCGCAAAAGATCAAAACGGCAAAACGGTATCGTTATCGGATTTTAAAGGAATGAACGTGATCCTTTATTTTTATCCCAAAGACGATACGCCGGGCTGTACCGCCGAAGCTTGTGATTTTCGGGATAATTATCAATCGATGGTAAGCCGGGGCTTCGAAGTTATCGGCGTAAGCACGGATGATGAAAAATCACATAAGAAATTTGAGACCAAGTATAATCTTCCGTTTACGCTGATCGCCGACGAAGATAAAAGCATCGTGGAGGCTTATGGGGTTTGGGTTGAAAAGAACATGTACGGTAAAAAATATATGGGCACCGCGCGAAAAACTTTTATTATAAAAGCCGACGGAACTATAGATAAAATAATCGATAAGGTAGATACCCAGAATTCGTCGCAGCAGGTGATGGATATTTTAAAGTAATGTACGAGGACAAAACATGCCGGCAGAAGTTGACGATGCGGAAATTTTAAGCAAGTTCAGGGAGGAAAAAACCCGCAACGAGGCTTTTAATATGCTGCTTAAAAAGTATCAGCAAAAAATTTACTGGCATATACGCCGGATGGTTATAGACCATGACGATGCCGACGACCTGGTGCAGGACGTGTTTATAAAAATTTGGAAAAACCTGCCCGGTTTTCGCAGCGATGCACAGCTGTACACCTGGATGTACCGCATTGCCACCAACGAGAGTATTACCTTTTTGAATAAGAAAAAGAAGCAAAACAACGTATCGATGGATGACGTAGCCTATGATCTGTCGGATACGTTAGCCGATTCCGCTTATTTTAACGGCGACCAGGCGCAAAGAAAGCTGCAGGAAGCTTTGATAACCCTGCCCGAGAAACAACGGCTTGTATTTAATATGAAGTACTTTGACGATATGAAATACGAGGAAATTTCAGACGTGCTCGGAACAAGTGTCGGCGCTTTAAAAGCCTCGTTTCATTTGGCCGTAAAAAAAATAGAAACGTATTTATTATCGAAAGATTAATTAAATTCGATTAAACCTTTTGGTGATTGTTCTATCTATACAATGATATGAAGAGCGATATAGAAAACAGAGATTGGATTAACGGGTACGCGTCACTTAAACAGATTAGTCCGGCTAATCCGTTTACAGTGCCTGCTGGTTATTTTAATGACCTGGAAGATCGTATTGTATCTTATAAAAACCTGCGCGAAAAATATAACGGAACGGGTGATGGGTTTACGGTACCCGCCGGTTATTTTGACGAGCTGACGGGCAATATAGAAGGTAGAATAACGGTTGAAGACGCAGTAAATACGGATAATTTGGGGTTAACCGTTCCTGAAGGATATTTTGATGAGCTGGACAGCCGCATAATGGGCAGAGTGCGGATACAGGAAGCGCTGGACAGCGCACAACCCTTTTCCGTGCCTGCGGGCTATTTTGAGCAGCTTAATAAAAACATCTTAGATAAAACAGTTAATTTGGATAAGGCCGGTCGCAGCGGCATTGTCAGGAAGCTCTACGCTACCCGGGCATTTAAATACGCTACGGCGGCTTGCTTTGCGTTGATTATTGGCGGCGGCATTTTAATATTGCAGCTAACCAGTCCTCAATATGTGCATACTCACTCGTTTTTACATAAGGAGCTTTCAAATGTTCCGGTTGATGAGATAAAGAGCTATTTGCAGCTTAACGTTGATCCCGGCGATACGCAGCAAACGGTAACAGCCGAGGGCGCGACTGTTAAAGAAGATAATTTAAAAAAGGCACTGCAGGATTATGTTGACAGTGTTCAATAGTAATATACGATGATGAGTAAATTGGCCAGGCCTGTTTTTTGTATATTATTTTTATGTATGTTGGGTAGTTATAGTTTCGGGCAGGTGCGGGTGCGTATCCCTGTTCGCAGGGGATATCCGTTAAACCGGCCCGCAAATCAGCCCATCAGCAAGCTTGAACAGATTAAAGAAAGCTTTATCAGCAAGCAGTTAAAACTCACACCCCGGGAATCTTCGGCATTTTGGCCCCTTTACAGGGAATACGTTCAAAAGCTTACGGCGGTAAGAATATTAAAGCGAATGAATAATTCAGACAAATCCGTTGACGGTACGGAGCAGATCCGGAAGGACCTGGATTATGAGAGCCAGATCGTGGCGATAAAAAAACAATACAGCAACCAGTTTTTAAGAGTGCTCCCTCCCGAAAAGGTAAGCGAGCTTTATAAAAGCGAGCGGCAGTTTAACGATGAGGCCCTACGCATTCTGAGCGAAAAAAGCATACGGGCGGGGGATTGACCTTGTACCGACGGGGCACTGGTATTCATCCAACAAATAAAAACCTATCTCTCAACTTAAAGCCGTACCTTGACAGCACCAAAGGAATACGGTGCGTTGTTTATAGAAGAGCACGAATCACTTTTGAACAAAAAGGGGTTCGCTATCTGAGGTCGGTATTCCAGCCAATATACCGGTATAATTGTGTCCAGCTTGTCAAAAAAAATGCCAACCAAAGATCGACAGATAAAGCACCTCATTAAGTTGAATGATGAGCTGGAAAATTATTTTAGAAACACCATCATACCCCAGCTGTTTGTCGATGCCCATTTGATATTACGCAAATTCACTCCGCCGGCAATGAGGCAGTTTAACCTGAGTGATGATGACCTGGGTAAATCGATCAATGATGTTAAAGACAACACGCGTTTCCCCTCCATTGTTGAGAATATTCAACACGTGATCGATCATAACGAAATTCTTGAAAAAGAGATCCAAACCACCGACCTGCGATGGTTTCAAATGAATATTATACCGTATATAGCGCAAAGGACGAATAAAACCAACGGGGTCATCATCACCTTTGTTGAAATCACGATGCGGGTAAAGGACCTGAAGGAACAGGAAAAGCTGATCTCGGACCATGAAACACTATTGGACACTATTTCGCATGATATAAAGAGTCCACTTACCAGCATGGTACTAACCATTAGCCAGCTAAAAAAAGCATCGGCCGGCAATCCCGAAGAGTTTAATAAGCTTTCTAATCTTTTAGAGAACTCCATCAAAAAAATGCAGCATATAATTAACGACCTTACCGATGCCGGCAAGCAAAAACACAGGTACAAGGCGGAGGAAGAACTGCTGAATTTCGAAAATATTTTAGAGGACGTGCGCCTTACTTTGGCGGTTAACATCAGGGAATCCGGTGCGGTTATCAAAAGCGATATTAAGGTTTCGGAGATACTTTATTCGCGCCGGAAATTAAGGAGCATCGTTTACAACCTGGTAAACAATGCGATAAAATTTACACCGGCCGGCCGCAAGCCCGAGATCTTTATACAAACGCTACGCGAAAAAAACCACATCATAATTACCGTGCGGGATAATGGTATCGGTATCGATGAAGATAAACAGGACGCTGTGTTTTCCAAATACTTCCGGGTTGAAAATGCCATCGAGGGATCGGGTATCGGGCTATATTTAGTGAAGGAAATGGTTAATACTTCAGGGGGTAAAATTTCGCTGAAAAGCCATCCCGGCAAAGGCTCCGAGTTTAAAGTATACCTGAAAGCGGAATAAATTTTTGCCGCCTTTATTGATCGTTCGAGATATATTACAAGAAATTTAGGGGCGCTGGGAAAGTATAATTCGCCACCCCGGCCTACTGCGCGCACGTAATTTTTAAAATGTCATTCGAAAGAGCAACGGGGCGGGACGGGCGGGGCGCGAATGAAAAACTATACACAAGCCATCCGACAATACAAGGCTCGCCTGGCATCGCTATAGATTTCTCCCTTTCGGTCGAAATGACATAGTTGTTGGGCTAATTCGGGAATATGGAAGATGTGATGGCTATTGTCAAAAGGTCTGCATACACCTAAAATAACACCCCGGCATTCACCATAAACGCTTACTTTTGCGGCATGCCCACCCTTCGCCAGCTATTTTTAGCTAATAACGCCCAAACAACCGGTTTCCCGCTGCTGCTCGAGTTTGAACGCGCCGAGGGTATTTATATGTATGACAAGGCGGGGCGGCCTTATATGGACCTTATATCGGGCATTGGGGTAAGCAATTTAGGCCACAGTCATCCGCAGGTCGTTAAGGCTGTAAAGGAACAAGTTGATAAATACATGCACCTGATGGTATATGGCGAGTATGTACAAACCCCGCAGGTTCGTTTCGCCGAAAAACTGGTTTCGCTGCTGCCTGGCAGCTTGCAATCAGTTTATTTTACTAACTCGGGCGCTGAAGCTGTCGAAGGAGCGTTAAAGCTTGCCAAGCGTTATACCGGACGGCAGCAGATCGTGGCCTTTTACGGTTCGTATCACGGCAGCACACAGGGCGCGCTCAGCGTGATGGGCAACGAGGAATTTAAACAAGCCTATCGACCGTTATTACCCGGGGTAAGTTTCATACATCTCGATAACCTGCAGGAACTGGAAGTGATCACCGACCAGACCGCATGCGTTATCCTGGAAACTATACAGGGGGAAGCTGGGATCAGGGTGCCTGATGCGCAGTATATGACGGCTTTACGCGACAAGTGTAATGCGACCGGGACCTTATTAATACTTGACGAAATTCAGGCGGCTTTCGGCCGTACCGGTAAGCTGTTTGCTTTTGAGCACTTTAATATGGAGCCCGACATACTGCTGTTGGCGAAAGCATTGGGCGGCGGGATGCCGGTAGGAGCGTTTATATCCTCTAACCGGATCATGTCGGCGCTTAAGGAAAACCCCATATTGGGTCACATTACCACCTTCGGAGGCCATCCTGTATGCTGTGCGGCGGGCCTTGCTGCACTCGAAGTGTTGCTGAACGAAAACCTTGTGGAGCAGGTCGCCGCAAAGGAAGCGCTGTTTAAAAAGCTATTGGTTCATCCCGCCATAAAAGAAGTCAGGGGCAGGGGGTTAATGCTTGCCGTCGATCTGGAAAATTTCGGGTTCAACAAAAAAGTCATCGACCACTGTATTGAAAATGGCGTAGTAACCGATTGGTTTTTACACTGCAGTAACGCCATGCGCATAGCGCCCCCGCTTACTATTACGCATGATGAAATAGAAAAAGCCTGTCGTGTAATTTTCGAAGCGCTTGACCGCGTGTAAATATTCAACTAATTGATAAACAGCTGATTTGGTGACTTATAGTTAGTGTTCATTGAATTGGAATAATGTACGCAATGGCGCCGTATTTTGTCAAAATTGGAGTTTTTCGGCGGATGCTTAAACAAAATATTCTTATAGATGTTATTGGTATAACAACTTCTAAAAGTGATGAAAAATTACATGCCGCTGCCAGCACAAAGGTAATAACAGCCGTTCGCCCTGCGGCGGATTGTCTTTAAGAACGAGAAACTTTCAAGTAGTCCGGGAAATTGATTAACTGTATAAATATACTGCGACTGTGGCTCGCGTAATAAAAGGATGACAATTTAAATGAGAATAGCATATATATCAACTTATCCACCCCGCGAATGCGGGATCGCGACTTTTAACCATAATTTAATGACCGCAATCAGCGCCAATTTCCCCGAACGGGGTACATTGGCGCAGGGTGGTTTTGTGGTGGCTTTGAACGATTCCGAGAGTTTCCAGGAGTATGAATATCCCGAAGAAGTAAAGTACGTTATCCGGCAAAATCATCAAAAGGACTATATACGCGCAGCCAATTATATCAACACCAGCAATGCGGATGTTTGCATCCTGGAGCACGAATTTGGAATATACGGGGGAGAAAGCGGCATTTATATTCTTCCGCTGCTTAACCGGCTTGAAAAGCCGCTGGTATCGATCCTGCATACCGTTTTAAAAGATCCGAGCTATGTACAGCGCATCATCATTCGCGAGATCGCCGAGCAGTCGGCAAAAATAATCGTAATGAGTCAGCGCGCTGTCGGGTTTCTCACCGCTTATTACGATATACCGGTCGAAAAAATACAGATCATAGAACATGGGGTGCCCGACGTTGATGCGCCGGAAGATAACCCGGTAAAAAATATCAATCCGTTCAAAAATCACCGTGTATTATTAACTTTTGGCTTGATCAGCCGCAATAAAGGCCTGGAAACAGTAGTACGCGCGCTGCCAAAAGTTGTTGAAAAGCACCCGGACGTGATGTACGTGGTATTGGGAAATACGCATCCGGGCGTGCTGAAGAATTCGGGAGAGGAATACAGGGATCATTTAAAGACCCTGGCGGCCCAGCTAAATGTATCCGCTCACCTGGCATTCATTAATAAATTTGTTCCCGAGGATGAGTTGGTGAATTACCTGTCGGCGGCCGATATTTATGTTACACCCTATCTTAACGAGGCGCAAATAACCAGCGGTACACTGTCATATGCGGTGGGTGCGGGGGCGGCCGTTGTGTCCACGCCTTACTGGCATGCTACCGAATTATTAGCCGAAAACCGGGGGCGGTTGTTTGATTTTAAGAATGCTGATGCGCTTGCCGACATTTTAAACGAATTGCTCGACCAGGAGCGTCTGCTGCATGAATTAAAGGAAAATGCTTATAACTACGGGCTCCATTTGCGATGGCCCGTGATCGGCGCCGATTTTATTAAGGTTGCGCTTGAAGCCCGCTCAACGCACTACTTCAGCGAAAAGCTATTGAAAAACAGCATCGTCGACCCGGAAATTATGCCCAAATTTAATTTGACGCATATTTTACGGCTGACCGATGATACAGGCATCGTACAGCATGCTAAATATGGCATCCCGAATTTAAAGGAGGGTTATTGCCTGGATGATAACGCGCGTGCGCTCATTATGGCGCTGATGGCCTACCAGCGCAACAAAAGCAAAGAAGCTTTTGAGCTATTGCCCATATACCTGAGCTTTATACATTACATGCAAACGGAAGACGGGAATTTCCGGAACTTCCTGAGCTTTAACCGCCAGTACCTGGATGAGGTGGGTTCGGAAGATTCATTCGGACGCACCATTTGGGCGCTGGGTTATTTGATCGGCTGCGCTGCAAGCAATTCGTACCGCGAGTTTGCAACTGAGCTCTTTCATCGTTCCTTTTCTCACTTCAAGTCGTTGAAACATTTAAGAGGGATGGCCAATACCATCATTGGGATCAGCTTATACCTGAAGGTAGTGCCCGGCGACGAAGGCATGCTGAATGAGCTCATCAGGCTTACACAACCGCTCGTTGATGCCTATGAGGAGAACCAATCCGAAGACTGGCAATGGTTCGAGGAAAAAATGACCTATGATAATGCGATACTTCCGCTGGCATTGTTGCATTCGTGCGAGATAACCGGGAATGAACAGGCCAAAATGGTGGCTTTAAAAACGATGGCTTTTTTGGATGATCTTACTTTATCAAAAGGATATTTGAGCCCCGTTGGAAACGATGGCTGGTATTACAAGGGCGGGCACTTCCCAACCTTTGATCAGCAGGCTATCGAAACGATGGCGATGGTGCTGATGCATTTCCAGGCTTATGAGATATTGCGCGAGCCGCAGTATATTGAAAAAATGTTTTTAAGCTACCGGTGGTTTTTGGGCGAAAACACGCTGCGGGCGCCGTTATATGACCATGAAACGAAAGGTTGCTGTGACGGCCTGTTACCAACAGGCATTAACCGCAACCAGGGGGCCGAAAGCACGCTTGCTTATCTTATCTCGCATTTAACAGTGTTAAAAGCCTTTGAGCTGGAATACGAATACAATAAAATTGGTACCACACAGCAGCCCGTTAGCTATAATTATTGATGAAAGTAGCTGTTTTAGCTCCCGTGGCCTGGCGAACGCCGCCGAGGCATTATGGCCCGTGGGAACAAGTGGCCTCCAACATAACTGAAGGACTGGTAAAAAAAGGAGTCGACGTTACATTATTTGCCACAGGCGATTCCATTACATCGGGCAAGCTCTCGTCAATTTGCGAACGCGGTTATGAAGAGGACCGCAGCCAGGACGCCAAGGTGCTGGAGTGTCTGCATATCAGCAACCTGATGGAGCGGGCCGCCGAATTTGATATCATTCATAATAACTTCGATTTTTTGCCGCTTACTTACAGCGCCTTGATAAAAACTCCTGTTATTACAACCATACACGGATTTTCTTCGCCGCTGATCGTTCCCGTTTACAAAAAGTACAATGATCGATGTTATTATGTATCGATAAGCAATGCCGACCGCAGCCCCCAACTCGATTATATCGCAACCGTTTATAACGGGCTTAACATCGCAGAGTTTGAATTTAACGCAACGCCGCAAGATTATCTTTTATACTTTGGCAGGATACACCCGCACAAAGGAACAGCTGAGGCCATTGACATTGCAAAAAAAAGCAACAGGAAACTGATCATTGCCGGCATAGTGCAGGATCAGGGCTATTTTGATGAAAAAGTAAAGCCGCAGCTCGGATCCGAAATTGAATATATCGGCAACGCCGAACCCGCTCAAAGAAAAGCCCTGCTTGGAAAAGCCCGGGCATTACTGCATCCTATAAGTTTCGACGAGCCCTTTGGCATGAGTGTGGCGGAGGCCATGCTTTGCGGAACCCCCGTAGTGGCTTTTAACAGGGGCGCCATGCCCGAATTAATAAAACATGGAAAAACCGGCTTCCTGGTTACGCACGTAGACGAAGCAGTTGAGGCGGTTGGGATGCTTGACCAGATAAAGCGTCGCGATTGCCACGATTGGGCCGCCTCGCGGTTTTCTTCCGAAAAAATGGTGAACGACTATTTCGATCTTTATCAGCGGATCCTCGCTAAATAACCCGTTTATTGGCTGTTTAAAACCTGTTCGCGTAATTGTTTCGAGATCGCTTCTGTAACGCAAATAATATCCTGGGCTTCATGGCTGTTGTTTACAATTACCTGGTCGCATTCATTTTTGTAGGGCAGCAAAAATTCTTTGTAAGCGGGCACAACATGGTTTTCCCATTTATACATGGCGTCGTCGTGAGAATATCCCCGCTCGGCGAAGTCGCGTTTTAGTCGGCGGCCGAGCGCGATGTCATTATCCGCTTCTATAAATATTTTAAGATCAATAAGTTCCGATATCTTCTTAAAGTACAGGATGAACAAGCCTTCGACAATTAAAATTGGGGCGGGCCTTATTTCAAGCATCCTCGGCACAATATCCGGGTTGTTAAATGTGTATTCTTTTTTTTGGATGATCTCTCCGTTGATCAGTCTCGAAATGTCATCTTCAAAATGCTGATGATCGATGGTCGCCGGCAGATCGAAGTTGTATAGCTTATTTTCTTCCTTGGTCATGTTATGCGCCACAGGGATATAGTAGTCATCCTGCGACACCAGGCTAATTTCATCATCGGCAAAATGTTCCAGGAAACATTTTAAAAAAAAGGTTTTACCCGAGCCGCTGCCCCCGGCAATGCCAATAATAAAAGGTTTATTCATTCGCGCTTCCGTAGGTGATATTTACATAAAAGCGTTTATCTAAAGCACCCAGGGCATCCGCCACGTTTTTGGTCATCACGATAATAACGTCCCTGGTCGACTCATTTTCGGTAAAGCGGCCAACAACTTTTGCAAAGGTGGTTCGGTTGGTCATGGGGTTTGTGATTTTAATAACGGTGCCGATAGGGGCGGTGCGGTGAAGCACCAGTTTTTTATTCGGATCGAGCCCGGGGTCGTCTATCCAGGTTGCGGCTCCCTTTTCATTTTTTTCGAACAGGCCAAACTTGTTTGCATTAAAATGACGCTCGGCGCTGCTGCTGTCTTTGATAGGCGCAACTACCGTCGAATCGCGTTTTGCAACCATTTCGTTATGAACGACAGGCTGCGTTTCCGGCGCTTCTGATGCCGGTTTGATGATGAGCGTTTGTCCCGACGACAGGATGTTGGAGGTCAGGTTGTTTTCTTTTTTAATATTATCTACGGTGGTGTTAAACCGTTTGGCGATGCTGAACAGCGTTTCACCGTGCGATACCTTATATTCAAGCGCCGGGGCCTTGCTGCCCGGTTTCTTATTGGCCGGTTCAGTTTGCACGAGCGGTTTAACAGCTGGTTCAGTGTCTTCCTGCTGCGCAATTGCCGGCTTTTCCACCTCCTCGGTGTATTTCTTTGATTTTTTATCCTCTCTTGCCTCGCGCGCCAGCCTGACTTTTTTTTCTTTTTTTGTTTCCTTAACAATTTTCTCCGCCGATGATTTTTTATAAGGCATATCGGTGGGTACGCTAATGATGGCGCCGATCGTCAAAATTTCCTTTTTGCTGCCATTATATTTCATAATCGCCGCCGGTTTTACATGGTACCGCCGGCCAATGGAATAATAAGTGTCCTTAGCTTTAACTTTAAATAATATTACTTTTTTGCCGTCGTCGTTTCTTACACCGACCGAATCTACCAGTGGTTTGGCGTTCGCGGATAAGGAAAAAAAAGAAACGATGAAAGCAAATAGCAGGATGGTGGATTTCATAAATAGCTTTTAGTCAATTAATTACAAAGCCAAAACCTTCAGCTCCGACTTGTTTTTTATATAAATTAAACGGTCGTTATGCATTATAAACGACTCTGGCTGGAGTTTTTGTATACCGGCGTTTAAGATATCCCGGTAAACGATACGGCCGCCATCCATTATAAACATCAGCTGCGTTAAAACTCCCGCTTTTAGCGCGTGCAAAGATACAATTCTGAAATTATTGTGATCAAGGCAACAAACAGTTTCTCCATATGGATGCGCGGGCAAGCCGGCCACGGTCAGCTGGTCGGGCGTTTTAATATCCGGGATCACAATATTATTTTTTACCGGCTGGTAAATAGATGGCTCAAATACACGTTGTGTTGCACCGGTTTTTACATCAGCCAAAAATAATTTGCGCGGGTGGATATGAACATCGTAAACAATTGGCCCTTCCAACGATAAATGGTCGAAAGCTAAAGTATAATTGCTCCATAAGACCTCTCCCGAAATTACGTCAACGGCTACCAATCCTTTATGCATCGGTCCGGCTTCGGTTTGATAATTATGCAGCAGTAATACCCCATTAAAGGCGGCTTCAATGCCGGTAAGCCAGCGTTCCGGCATCGTAAGGGCTTTAAAGTTAACGCGGCCGGTTGATAAATTGATCGCCGAAAAGGAAACCTGTTTGTCAGCGCTGCTCCTGATCTCGGCAACCAGGGTATCGCTCAGCTCATCGATCTCTATCCGCCAGATATCGCCGGCAAATTGCTCACATATATAGGGCTGCATAGCTGGCATAAGAATGCAAATATGAGAATGTTTTTGATTTCGTCCGCCAGCTGGCGGATCGATTTCGAATTATATATATCGTGGTTTCGAAGCAGTTTCCTGTCAATCCTGAAATCCTTTAATCATGGTTCAGACACTAACATATTAATTTATAAATTTGGCAGGTTCAACACACGATTAAAATTATATGAGCAAAGGCGTCGTAAGTAAGGAAGAAGATTATTCGCAATGGTATAACGACCTGGTGATTAAAGCCGATATGGCCGAATATTCGCCGGTAAAAGGCTGCATGATCATTAAACCCTACGGCTATTCCATATGGGAAAAAATGCAGGCGGTTTTGGATGCTATGTTTAAGGAAACCGGCCATAGCAATGCCTATTTTCCGTTGTTTATACCGAAATCATTTTTTTCGAAGGAAGCCAGCCATGTGGACGGTTTTGCCAAGGAGTGTGCCGTGGTAACGCATTACCGGTTGAAAAACGACGGTGACGGCAATATTGTGGTAGACGAAGATGCCAAACTGGAGGAAGAACTGATCGTTCGTCCGACATCCGAAACGATCATCTGGAACACCTATAAGGGCTGGATACAATCCTATCGCGATTTGCCTATCCTGGTAAACCAATGGGCCAACGTGGTGCGCTGGGAAATGCGCACCAGACTATTTTTACGCACCACCGAATTTTTATGGCAGGAGGGCCATACCGCCCACGCAACCGCAGAAGAAGCGATTGCGGAAACTGAGCAGATGCTGAATGTATATGCCGATTTTGTAGAGAACTGGCTGGCGTTGCCGGTGATCCGTGGCCGTAAAACACCCAATGAACGTTTTGCCGGGGCTTTGGATACTTATTGCATCGAGGCGCTGATGCAGGATGGTAAAGCGCTGCAGGCCGGCACGTCGCATTTTTTAGGGCAGAATTTTGCCAAAGCCTTTGATGTAAAATTCACCACGAAAGAAAACAAGTTAGACTATGTATGGGCGACTTCCTGGGGCGTGTCTACCAGGCTGATCGGTGCACTAATCATGGCGCATTCGGACGACGCGGGCCTGGTATTGCCGCCAAAACTGGCGCCGATACAGGTAGTGGTAGTGCCGATCTATAAGCATGAGGAGGAGCTGGAAAATATTTCGGCTTATGTGAAAGATATTGCAAAACAATTAAAAGCAAAAAATATATCCGTCAAGTTTGATAATCGCGATACGCACCGCCCCGGCGCTAAATTCGCCGAATATGAGCTAAAAGGCGTGCCGTTGCGCGTAGCCATCGGCAGCCGCGATATGCAAAACGGAACGGTGGAGCTTGCGCGCCGCGACACAAAAGCCAAGGAAACCGTTAGTCAGGAAGGGTTAGCCGAGCGTATTGAACAGCTGTTGAATGAGATACAAGATAACATCTATCAAAAAGCGCTGAAATTTAAAACCCAAAATACCCGGGAAGTGGATAGCTATGATGAATTTAAACGCCTGCTGGATGAAGAGCCGGGCTTTTTGTCGGCCCATTGGGATGGCACGCCCGAAACCGAGCAGCAAATAAAAGATGAAACCAAAGCTACCATCCGCTGTATACCATTAAATAATAAACAGGAGGCCGGCAAGTGTATTTTAACCGGCAAGCCGTCGACACAGCGGGTAATATTTGCGAGGGCTTATTAACAGTTGCAAGGTTACAATGTTGTAAAGTTGAAATGTTAAGATGCACAACCTTAGTAATTTTAATAAACACAACCTTGTAACCTTACAACATTCCAACTTTACAACATTCAATAACCAATCCCATGAAATTCGCCACAAAAGCCATACACGCCGGCCAGGAGCCCGACCCCACAACAGGAGCGGTGATGACACCGATCTATCAAACTTCCACCTATTGGCAGAGTTCGCCTGGCGACAACAAGGGCTACGAGTATTCCCGCGGGACCAACCCTACGCGTAAGGCGCTGGAAAATTGCCTGGCAGCCCTTGAGAATGCACAGTTTGGCCTGGCTTTTTCAAGCGGCATGGGGGCCACCGATGCCGTCATGAAATTACTGGCCCCGGGTGATGAAGTGATCACCGGGAACGACCTGTACGGCGGTTCGTACCGCATGTTCACAAAAATATTTGCCAATTATGGCATCAAGTTTCATTTCATCGATCTTTCAGACCCTGCGATCATTAACGAATACGCCAACGAGAATACTAAGTTGATCTGGATCGAAACACCCACCAACCCCACCATGCAGATCGTTGACATCGCGGCCATTGCCGCGATCAGCAAACAAAAAAATATACTTTTGGCGGTTGACAACACTTTTGCTTCGCCCTACCTGCAAAACCCGATCGACCTTGGCGCCGACATTGTAATGCACTCGGTAACCAAATACATCGGCGGCCATTCCGATGTCGTGATGGGCGCGCTCATGCTGAACGACGAAGAGCTGTATAAGCGGCTTTGGTTTATTTACAATGCCTGCGGTGCAACGCCCGGACCGATGGACAGCTTTTTGGTATTACGCGGAATAAAAACCCTGCACCTGCGCATGAAGGCGCATTGCGAAAACGGGCGTAAGGTGGCCGAATTTTTAAAGAACCATCCCAGGATCGAAAAAATTTACTGGCCCGGTTTTGAAGACCATCCGAATCATGCCATTGCCAAAAAGCAAATGCGCGATTTCGGCGGCATGATATCAGTCACCCTGAAAGATGCCGGCCTGGTCGAGACCTTCCGCATCGTATCGTCATTTAAGGTATTTTCCCTGGCCGAGTCGCTGGGCGGGGTGGAATCGCTGGTAAACCACCCGGTAACCATGACGCACGCTTCCATACCAAAGGCCGAGCGCGAAAAGGCAGGTGTGGTCGATAATCTTGTTCGTTTCAGCGTAGGAGTGGAGGATATTGACGACCTGCTCGAGGACCTCGGACAGGCACTTTCGTAAATGCCGCGGTGCATCATTTTTTGAGAGAGGCGCATGTGGCGTACGCGGTGCAGTAATAAACACGACGGTATACTCGCAACAGCTTCATTAATGGAAATAACCGATCTGAAAGCTTTTCTCGATGGCAAGGTAGATCAATACAACCGGCCGGAGTTTATAAAAAACGATCCTGTCTCGATTCCCCACCTGTTCACAAACAAGCAGGACATCGAGATCATGGGCCTTTGGGCCGCTGTGCTGGCCTGGGGGCAGCGCGTTACCATCATTAACAAATGCCGCGAGCTGATCGCTTTAATGGATGGCGCTCCCTATGATTTTATCCTGAATCACCAGGAAACCGACCTAAAAAAGCTGCTCCATTTTAAGCACCGCACGTTCAACGATGTGGATACACTGTACTTCATAGCCTTTTTCCGCCACCATTACACAAATCACGATTCGTTGGAATCAGCTTTTATTCCTTTTGTCATGCTGAGTGATAGCGAAGCATCTTCTTCGCGCGGTGTATCTATACCCGATAAGTCACTTGAGTCATCCGAGCCCATCGAAAAATACCTCAACCATTTCAGGGAATATTTCTTTTCGCTGGCCGATCATCCGCACCGCACCAAAAAACACATATCCTCGCCTTCGCAAGGATCAACCTGCAAACGGTTGAACATGTTTTTGCGCTGGATGGTGCGAAAAGACAGCCGCGGCGTAGATTTCGGTATCTGGAATAGCATTAGGCCATCCGAATTGATCTGTCCCTGTGATCTTCACGTCGACCGCGTAGCGCGCAAGCTCAATCTCATCACCCGCAAACAAACCGACTGGCAAACAGCTGTTGAGCTTACCCGCCGGTTAAGGGAATTCGACACCAACGATCCCGTAAAATATGATTTTGCGCTGTTTGGGCTGGGTATCGACGAAAAGTTCTGACCTGTACCCTTATTTATAAGCCGCTACTTCACCGGTGTGATCACGATATTCCGGTAATCGATAGGCCCGTGGTCGCCCTGGATAAACAGCGGACCAGGCTCGCCTTCCCTGCTGTTTATAGCGCCGCCCGTAATGCCAGGTATTTCCTGCCGGCATATTACTTCGGTACCGTTTGCCACGATCGTAACCAGCCTGCCAACCAGCGTTATATCGTACGATTGCCATTGGCCGGGATCTTTGGCCATCATTTTATTGGGGGGTAAAAAGCCGTATACCGCGCTGAACTGGTTATTGATCGGCTCAGGCTCGCCGCTTTTGGTATCGATGATCTGCACTTCGTACCGGCCGCGCAGGTAAACGCCGCTATTGCTGCCCTGTTGATAGCGGAACTCTACATGCAGCTTAAAATCAGTAAAGGTTCGGTCGGTGATCAGGTTGGCGCCCGAGTGGGGGCTGCGCAAAATGCCGTTCTCAACTATCCACTGGTTTTTGCCGTCGGTATGCCAGCCGCTAATATCCTTGCCGTTAAACAGCTTAACAGGCTGCCCCCAAACCGGCGCTTTGTCTCTTTTCATCAAAGGGGCCCGCACGCCCGTAAAGGTATAAGTTGCACCATCGGTAAATACCATCGTGCCTTTTAGCCGGTCGCCGTTTACCTCAAACTCAAAATCCATGTTCCTGTTTCCCGGCTCCCATTGCGGGGGTATGGAAAAGCTGTATTTGCCATTGTTTACTTTAACTTCCGAAATGGGCCGCGCGCTGCCGAAAGCATACACAAAACGCCCGATCAGCGTATGGGTGCCCGATTTTTGTACTTCCAGCCACGAGGGCAGGCTTTTGCCAGATTTATCGAGCGTGAGGTCCCACCGGCCTATCACGTCCGGGTCCTTAACCATTTTAGGCTGTGCGGCGGCCGGGTTAATAGCCAGCATGCCTGATAATAACATCATCCCGAATCCGAAACGGAAAGCGTGGCCACACAGCAGGGCAAATGAATTTTTCATATTTGAGATTATAGGTTTACGCATTAAAGTTAGTTTTTTGTTTTAGCCCTGCAATGGGTTATAAAAAATAAACGAATATGCGGAATGCTATTATCGCAGAATGAGAGAGTTGCCTTAAAGGATGAGTGTAAACTAAACAACACATCTTAAATATAGCTTCACCCGACTATTATGATTATAAATCATGGCTCCGGAGGAGCCACGTGTTTATAGTTAGTTTTTTGTTTTAGCCGGGCAATAGGTAATAAAAAATAAAACAATAACAAGAAATGATTATTTATAGAAATACACGGTTAAATTCATGAAACCTCTTTTTTTTACTTTAGGCAACCGGAAAAAAATTATGATCATCCCCGATACCATGGCGCATATGGATGGTCATCCAATTTTAACTTATACGTATAGCATATTTCTCGACACCGGCTTTAATTCGCCGCTGCAAGCCAGGAGTAAGGAAAGCGTTCTGCACCTGGAAAAGATCGACGATCCTAACTACCTGGGACATATTACGTTCGAAAAACCCGGGCAATTATTTAATTACACGGCCGACACCGACAATCCGCTGAATAGCGACGAAATACAGGAGATCATTGAAAACTTAACCGAGGTGAGGGACGATCCTTCGATGTGGGAAAAGTTTGACGGTTGGAACTAACATCAATTAAAAAATATTAAAAATTAATTAAAAATATTTTTATCTAAAATTTATTATAATCTAGCTTAAAATACATTGGAATATATCTAAAAATTACGGATTAAGGCTGTATGGAATAACTAAAGACCCAGAAACTGAAGAATTTATGATAATTTTGGAATTTGCTCATGAAGGGAATTTGAGAAG
>Ga0134127_10000805_pt1 | contig 25684 bp, 29 predicted proteins | sample KB31753_FD_96459 | JGI IMG/M metagenome (GOLD analysis project Ga0134127, IMG submission 96459) | Terrestrial soil microbial communities with excess Nitrogen fertilizer from Kellogg Biological Station, Michigan, USA - KB3-175-3 | ecosystem: Environmental > Terrestrial > Soil > Unclassified ... | reverse complement strand
GGCGCTGAAAAACGCATGGCGCCGGCGGAGAGTTATTGCCGGATCGGCATCGAACGGATCTACGACCGTGGCGAGTTGGTATTTCCCGACGTCATTCAGGTTTTTCACCCCCAGGTCATCACCATGGGGAAGAGCTATACCATGCCCTTCTATTCCGGCGTGAAGGAAGGGGGCCTTGTTATCATCAATTCCGCCCAACCTCTTCTATCTGAAGAAGATATTCAGCGGCTGAAAGATTTAAACGTCGCCTTGTTTTACATCGCAGGTACTGAGCTCGCCATCGAAGTTGCCGGGACCGAGTTATCGACGAATATGTCAATGCTCGGATCGGTCGCGGGTATCACCAAGTGCGTCTCCATGGAAGCGCTGGACGGCGCGCTACAGGAACGGTTCGGAAAGAAGTTCGTCGCGTCCGGCGGAACCGCTTCCTTGGACGAAGCAATCAAAAAGAAATTCGCCAAGAAAGAGATGTTGCTGGCCAAGAACCTGGCAACCGTCAAGGCGGCCTATGACATCGCCAGTGAGTGGGCCGAGAAAAATCAGTATGAGCTGAAAGTGGGCAATCCTGCCGTAGCGGCTTAACGAGAGAAGGAACCAGCTCGCATGTATAACGTAGCGCAAGTCATCGATGAAAAATGCGTAGCCAAGAAGGGGTGTCGGCTATGTATCATGTATTGTCCTGAGGCAAATTGCCTTGATCTCAATCCGAGCAAGATGGTGGCCGAAGTGATCATCGACCGCTGTAAGGGCTGTGAACTCTGTGTGATCGTCTGCGACGCGGCCAAGCACAATGCCATCACCATGCAGGCCGTCAGCGCCACAGGACATCTCATGACCCAAAAAGGTGAGTCCGCCGCGCTGGGGCAGGCCTACCAAGGATAACCGTTTCATGTAGCGGGTCTCCCGCGCAAGACCCCATGGCATCTCGCTATGGGGTTTTTTGTTGGCGAACCGTGAAGGGAATCGATAAATGGAAACTGAAGACAACGTCATTGATGAACTCCTTCAAGAGATTTCCGGCCTGATCCATGAATACCCGAAAGTGCTTGAACGGCGTGCAGCAGAGATCCTTGCCAGCGGGAAAGATCCGGATTTGGCGCATACACTCGTCAAGGCCGCCGACACCATGCGCGACAGTGGGAATCTCTACCTGACCTGGGCAAAGCATTACGCCTCCGTCGCATCAGGCAATACCGACGCATCCTCGGACGAGGATGAGACCGAAGATTTTGACGTGTAGCGAAGCGTGGCCCTGCTCATCCCCGTTTCTCTTTCAAAAAAGCTCGCTACCGCCACACTAGTTTATGCTAGAATGCCTTCGTTTCGGCTGGACCAGATTCCCCGGTAGCTCAGTTGGTAGAGCAGCCGGCTGTAGGAACGTGGGTGGCTCGTGGCGGACCGCCGCACATACGCCGATCGTCGCAACTATCTCATCGATGCCGTTCGCAAACGACGGAAGACGATTCGTGACAAAGCCTTAGCCTATAAAGGTGGGCGCTGCCAGAGATGTAGCTACGATCGAAGTGCGGAAGCATTGGAGTTCCATCATCTCACTTCGGCCCAAAAGGATTTTGGTATCTCGAGTAAGGGCTACACCCGTAGCTGGGAGAAAATCCGAGCGGAGTTAGATAAGTGTGTCCTCCTCTGTGCAAACTGCCATAGAGAAGTTCATTCCTCACTGCAGCCTCCATGGGAAACCGTGGTTGAAACTTCGGGTGAATTCAGGGAAGCCTGCCCCGATTCCACAGCGAATCGGAATGGGAATCCTGAGCGAAGCCTGCCGAAGGGTACATTGTGTAGGCAGGACCGTGCAGAGACTAGAGGCTGCGGAACCCGTCCAATAACGCCTCAATAGCGCCCGACACCCTCCCCTGTATGTTCTTGCAGGCGGGTGAAGAGATAGTCCAAGCCCGGTTGAAAAATCGGGGCACTTGTAACCGGCTGGTCGCAGGTTCGAGTCCTGCCCGGGGAGCCAATCCAGACGAAAAGGGGTACTTCACTCTGTGAAGTACCCCTTTTGCTTTCTTCCACCACTGAGTAAGGTTTCCTCTGCCTCCAGCTGTCGCCGAATCGGGGCGGCCGTAGCGAAAATGTGAGGAGGGCCTTCCCATCTAAATTTTTAGCGCCCTGACGATTCATGCTGCGGAGTCATGGGACATTTTTTATAATGACCTCCATGTCACCAGACCGGCGAGAGTTTGCACCGGCGGGCTTACTCCGTAATCCACATCTCATGACCATTGTCCCGGGGTATTGGCCTCGCGGAGGATTACTTGCAGAGATACCGACTGAGTCGCGGCTCTTTACCACCGAGCCTCATACCCAGTTACTCGGCTTCTGCCACTGGCAGCCGATCCGTACAGCCTGCCGAACTGTGGTCCTCGTGCATGGACTAGAGGGTTCCAGCGAATCCCACTATATGCGTGGTATCGCCGCGAAAGCCTACCGCGCGGGATTCAATGTCATCCGGATGAATCAAAGAACGTGTGGCGGGACCGAGCACCTGACCCCGACACTCTACAACACCGGCTTGAGTCAGGACTACCGAGCCATCGTCCATGAATTGGCGCACGTGGATGGACTCACCCGCATCTGGCTTGCGGGCTATTCAATGGGAGGGAATCTCATCTTGAAGGCAGCCGGAGAAACAGGCCCTTCGGAAGCAGCGTTGGCAGGCGCGATCGCAGTCTGTCCGAATATCGACCCTCCGAAATGCGTCGAGGCCTTGGAGCGGCCGCGCAACTGGATTTATCACAGACATTTTCTCGTGGAACTCAAAGCGCGACTGCGTCGAAAAGCTGCGCTCTTCCCCGGCAAGTGGGATCTTAAGGATCTCAACCGCACTAACAGGATGAGCGAATTCGACCATCGCTATACGGCCCCGGACGGAGGATATGTCAGCGGAGCCGACTACTACAATCGCGTAGGAGCATGTCATGTCGTCGAATCCATCGCTGTCCCCACGCTCATTATTACGGCGCAAGATGATCCCTTTATCCCCTACCCCATGTTTACGGTTCCGCCGATTCAGCGCAACTCTCGGATTCGAGTAATCGCGCCGCGCTACGGAGGACATTGCGGATTCTTGCAATGGGCAAGCAACGGAGAGGATCATTTCTGGGCGGAGAATCGGGTTCTGGATTTCTTGCAAGAACGAAAGTGAAGAAGGTGCGTGCAGGCCAACCCGGTCAGGCTGTTTGAAGATGAGCCCGCACTTCCTGCACGTAGGTTTTGAATGGGTCAGGCATAGGGAAGGGCGCCTGGCCACGCAATTGAAAGATCGACCAGTTGATCACGTATGAAGGAGAAAACCGTTCTTCCGGGGTGGGGTCGTCCGGTGTATCCGGAGGCCCACATGCCAGTAAATGCCGAACAAGCTCACCCCGCCCAAACGCTCTGGTGTTGCGTGGTGGATGGTCCATCGCTAACGCAATCGCCTTGTCCGTAATGAGCCGTGGGACCCGCCCTTCTTCCATCAAACCGTAGTAGAGTCCCTTGTCTTGATGGAGATTGTGATACTCCAGATCGAGACTCTTCAATGCCGGGTCCGCCCAGGCCATCTGTTCCTCCTCGCGAAAGGTTTCCAGCAGCCATAACTTCGAAGCCCAATCGACCCGGCCCACCAGCGTCTGGTAGTCCCCTCGGAGATCGTGCAACACAGCTTCCCATTGATCGAGCACCCAATCGGTTTCGTCGTCCTGTCCACGATAGTGCGATCGCGCAACGGCGAGAAATGATTCCTGAATATCGATTGCGGAAATTGTCTTCCCCGATTGCAGCCGAACGATCCATTGCCGGCTTTGATCCTGTGACAACTCCTGCATGGTTTCAACCGGTTCATGGAGATCAAGATCGAGCGGGACATGGCCTTCTTCGATCAGTTGAAGGACCAGCCCCGTCGTGCCCAACTTCAAGGCCGTCGCCACCTCAGCCATGTTTGAATCGCCCAATAACAAATGAATGCGCCTGTATTGATTCGGGTCGGCCAGCGGCTCATCTCTGGTATTGACGATCGCGCGGTTCTGCTGCACCCACTCAAAGAAATCGTTCACAATATAGTCAGCGCGCTGAGAGATCTGAAACGGGAGGAGAGCCTCCTGTCCGTACCGATGGCTCGCGCCTCGCGGCACAAGGAGTCGATCCATCTGAACCCAGCCGTCCTGAGGACCAGCTGCGCCGATACGCCCGGCTCCGGTAAAGATCTGCCTGGTAACGAGGAAGGTCACAAAGGGTCCGAGGCCGCGCCTGGTAAAGGGAAAGCGCCGCGAGACGAGATAGTTCTCGTGCGACCCAAAGGTCGCGTCGGTCTCATGATCCACATTGTTCTTGATCAACGACACCGTATCGGCCAGATCGAGATCGTGAATCGCATCCTGCAACAACTGATCGCCGGCGCGGTCTGCGGCCACCACGTCGCTGAGCGATTCGCACTCCGGCGAGGCCCATTCCAGATGCCCCATGTCAAGGTACATGCGCCCGGCGTTGGTGAGAAATCCTCCGTTGCCTGGCGGCTCATCGTGCCCCCGGTGATGCAAATCGAGGACGCCGCGCCGTTGAACGTGAAAGAGATGGTCTCGAATCTTGTGGGCAAACCAGGTAGGAGAATGATCGGGCCGGTCTTGATTCACCAAGAGTCCGTATTCGGTTTCAAGTCCGAAAATACGGTTCAACATCTCAATTCGCCACGACGGATTGAAGTACCGTCGGCAGGAGACGTGAAAGGTCTGCTTGCTTGAGTGGCCGATACTTGGAGGTGCCGGGAGCCTGACGCTCAAGAACCGCGCATTCGATCATCCGTTCACCAGCAAGGCCCCGCACATGTGCGATCAAGGTGTCACTGCCTGGGATGGCGGGAGCCGATGAGCCGGTTCCACTTGCCGACGGCGTAGCCTCAGCCTGTTGGTCCGCCTCATCCTGTTGTTGCGCGAGCGAACCGATTGCCCAGGCGCGCAAGGCCAGGTCCAACGCCTGCTGTAATGACAACGTAGCGGGCTGTTGATCTTTGAGATAGGCCAGCATCTTCGTCTGAACAGCTGGGCCGGCTGCCAAGACCGCACGACCCGTCGTTTCCTCAAACGTCCCATCGTAGTTGATCGTCAACAATGCGTCCTTCTCCGGCTTCTGCCCCAACTCGGCCACCAGGATCCGCACGATGAATGGCGCCTTATACACTTCCTCAAAGGCCTGCTTTATGACCGGAGCAATGCCGTATTTCACCAGCCTCGATCCCGTGACGTCAGACGGTGACCGGTTAAACCCTTCGACATGCGCCATTTCGAGGAGACTGAACCTAATCTTTTCCAAATCCGTGGGATGCCCCATCCCTCCCAATGCCAGACGGTCGTAGATCTCGTACAACTTGGGTGTCCCCTTGCTCACCGTCGTCAAGAGGATACCTTCATCATAGGTCAGCGCGACAACAGGGCTCCCCTGCTTGAACTGCTCGTCGAGATACTGCCGCCGATTGCCAACTGCTTCCACCCAGCGATAGGGCTCTTCATACATAGCGCACCACCTGCGATTCATAGAGGGGTTTCAACGTCGCGTCCGGCGCCGTCTGCACACCGGCCGAGGTAATCAACTTGATCACAGGGTATAGACTCGCCTCCCGGTTAACCCCACCGGTCGCCGAATCGAACTCTGCCGCGCTCGTGAGCAAGCGTAAGGCCTGCACCATCGCCTGTTCTTCCGGCAACGCATTGAGTGGCTGTTCGCCCCACGTATTCAGATAGTGCAAGATTCCTCGGATCGTGGGGGAACCGGACCCGGATACGGCATACTCTACACCTTCAAACTCCGCCCCAAGAATATCGTAAAAGTAAATCTTAGCCGAGCCCTGCTCCACATCGTAGCCGGCAAATACCGGAACGACCGCGCCAGTTCCGGCCAAGGCCGCAGGCACATTCTCCTTCAAAAGCTTGGAGACGGCGCGCAGCTTGCCGTCGAAACTTAATTCTTGCAATTGCGTTCTCCGGTAGTATTTGAAGGAGTGCTCCAGGACGCGCACCATTTCATAGGCAGTCGCTGGGACGCCGGCAATCGCCATCACACTGTGCCGATCAATCTCCAACACCTTGTCCGTCCGATCGTACATCACCATATTGCCGGCGGTCGCGCGACGATCTCCCGCCACCAGTACACCATCGCGATATTTGAAGGCCAGAATCGTGGTGGCATTCGTGAGCGCATGACCAGCCCCAGCCTGGCCTGAACCTCCCAATGTATGGCCTTGCTCTTTGAGTAGTTGATAGAAATCGCCTTGCATCCCCATTTCTTACCTCGTTAGACGTGAAACGAGAAAGGTGAAACGTGTTCGGCCACGAGCGTATGAATATTCACCGTCTTTACCTCTCACCTTTCACTTTTTACCTTTTACGCTTACTGTCCCGTCCGTTGCCGATACCGTTCGGCCTGTTTCGGATCGACTTTGCGCATGCGCTTGAGCAAATTGTCTTTGTCGGGCGACCCAGTTTCCGGCCGTTTTGGCCCACCGCCCTCATCGGACGGACTCGGGGCCTTCGGCATCGGATTGCCGGGCCCTTCACGGCGTTCCGGCATCGAGATGTGTTTCATGATCGAGACTCCTTCTCCTTGTTCCATATGTTCAAGGCATCTATTGGGGATGCCGCGCTCTCGAATATTTGCGCGCAGGCTTGCACCGCCTGCGGCTCGAAGAGGTCCCCCATTTCTAATGTTCGCGGAAGCAATCCTCCGCTGAATTGAATACGTTCCCACTGCATGGACTTGATCTGATCCGGAAATCGCCTGACACAGAGGCCCCGAATGCCCGCTCTCGTATCAGCCGGGCCGGCCAGCAAGGCCGATTCGACGTCCTGCTCCGTCGTCATCCGCCAGACCTTCCCCTCGGCCTCAAATCCCAGGAAGAGCCCGCGATCAGGATTCACGTTATGGTACTCCAAATCTAAACTTGCCAGCCAGGGATCATCCCAGCCAATCCGCTCTTCCTCCATAAATGTTTCTAACAGCCAAAGCTTGGTGACCCAATCAATCCGCCCGACGAGTTGCCGTCGATCGCCGGTGAGCAACCGTAGCGTGGAAGCCCATTCATGAAGGATCCAATCGGTCTCCTGGTCAGTACCGGCCAACTGTTTCTCAGCTGCGAGATAGTACTGTTCCTGAATATCGAGCCCCGTAATGGTGCTGCCGTTCTTCCGGCGAACCGCCGCCTTTAGATTTTGATCGCGAGACAGCTGCTTCACCGCCGTGACCGGATGCTCCAGTTCAACAACTGGGGCGGCGGCGCGCGCGATCAATTCCAGCACCAACTGCGTCGTTCCGACTTTCAGCGCCGTAGCATACTCGCACATGTTGGCATCGCCGTTGATGAGATGGAGCCGCCGATACTTTTCCCGAACCGCATGAGGCTCGTCCCTCGTATTCAGAATCGGCCGGTTGTGCATCGTGTCGACGCTCAAATCCGTCTCCATGAAATCGGCTCGTTGAGACAACTGATAATGGCCTGGCACGAATCCGCTCTCTTGGCCTTCCACCCCAACTTTTCCGGCGCCGGCAATGATCTGTCTGCTGACAAGGAATGGCAGTAGTCCGTCAGTCAACGAAGGAAAGGGAATCGATCGAGATACGAGATAGTTATCGTGACAGCCGTAACTGTGCCCGTGAAAATCCGTGTTGTTCTTGTAGAGCTGCATATGGGGCCCTCCGATCGAACGATTACGGCGCTCCGCAGCCCGTTGGACAATGCGCTCTCCGGCGCGGTCATGGGCCAGGATCGCTAAAAGCGTTCGGCATTCAGGCGTGGAATATTCAGGGTGCGTATGGTCGTTATAGAAACGCGCGCCGTTCGGAAGCACGAGATCGCTCTTCATCTCGTGAACCGAAAACGGCCGATGCGCATCGACCTTGGCAAACTCGTCTTCCTCTTTGTCTTGCTGCAGGCCGGAGACCCTGAACCCGCGCGCATCCTCGTGCGGATCTTCACCGCCATAGTCCCACCGCCGCTCGAACGAGGCAGTCAGATGGGCTAGCACCAGTTCCATCGACTCCACAACCGGATCGACCGTCTCCTGGTCTTCCCTGGTAATCCCATACTCTGTTTCGATGCCGAATAGCCGCATTGTCAATTTGTCATCAAGTCGAAAAATCCGCTTTCAGACTTGATGACTTTACGACCTTAGGACTTGAAGACCCTATATAATCTGATTCACTAACCGCTCTTCCGTTTGCCGCCCCCTTCGGAACGATGAGATTCCGACCACCTGTTCCGGGTGCTGATCGAGGAGCTTGAGCCATTCCTCTGCCGCATCGTCGGGTGGCAACATCTCGCCCTCCCGGAATTCCGAGTGGACCGAATTCATCAGATCGTCGAGGGTCATGCCGCCTTGCTCGCCCCCCCCGGCTGCAATCATACGATCGATCGCCTGCTCCTTCGCCCGTTGAACGATCGAAGCCAAGATCGCGCCACTGATCAGGTCGCTCCGATAAAGGACCTTACTCTGTCCGCTTCGGAGCCTGACCGACAGAAGCCGATTCTCATCGATGCGCGAGAAGACTGCGGAAAGCGCATGCTCGACAAGGTCGGCACAGGCCTGCTTCCGGTCTCCGCCGTGCTGATCAATCCATTGCCGGTCCAAAGGCAGATCATCCGTGAGATACACATTCAAAATCGCTGCCGCCGAGTCACGATTCGGACGGCTTACTTTGATCTTGCGATCGATACGCCCTGGCCGCAGCACGGCCGGGTCGATCAAGTCCGGTCTGTTCGAAGCCAGAATGATCACCACATCGCGCAGAGACTCGATCCCGTCCATCTCGGAACAAAACATCGGCACCAGGGTACTAGAGATGTTGAATGAACGAGAGGCCCGTCGCGTGCCGAGCACCGATTCTGCCTCATCGATAAAAATAAAAGGCAACGCCCCCTCTTTCCGACGAGCGCGGGCCTGGGCGAAGAGATCCCGAACCATCCGCTCCGATTCCCCCAACCACATATTCAGAATCTCCGGTCCCTTGATATGGAGGAAGGCCCCGCGAGTGACAGGCTGTTTATCCCCCTTCGCACCGGAGGCAGCCTGGTCCGACTCCCTCACCAGCTTCGAGAGGCTGGCAGCTGCCGCTTGTCCGATCAAGGTCTTTCCACAGCCGGGAGGGCCGTACAATAAAAACCCCTTCGGTTGAGTGAACTTGAACCGCTGAAACGTCTCCGCATGGAGCAGGGGATATTCGATGGCCTTCTGAATCGCTGCAATCGCTTCTGTCTGCCCGCCGATCTGCTCCCATGTGACAGTGGGAATCTCGTCCAGCAAGTGCGACTTGGCCTTTCGGTCTTCCAATTTTTCGATCGCCACATGGAGGCTGGAATCGATTCGGACCTCATCGCCGGCCTTCAGGTCTACGCCGACGAGATCGCTCGACCGTTGGAGAATCAAGACCTGCCGCCCCATCTCCTGCTCAAAACGAATCCGTCCGTCGGCTAAGGCCTCCGCCACCTTCAACACAGGCCCATTACGGTCATAGCCCAAGACCTTAATCACCGCGTAGGCTTCGTTGACCAGAATCTGGGCGCCGATCTTTAACTCGGCTGCCTGCACCCGTGGATCGACGGAAGCATAATACTCAGCGCCTCCTACCAGAATCCGCGCGAGGCCTTCATCAGGCACCTCAAGCAGAGTGCCGACCCGATTGGCCGGCGCCGTGAGCTTCGCGATCACGTCGGCCACCTTCTTGAATTCGAGCTCACGCTGCTTCTGCGCTGCTTGTCCGAGGATCACGACATGGCGCAGTTTGTAGAGGATCTTCTGCCGTGGATCGCTGTCGGGAAATGAGGCGAGGCATTGCTCGATGAGATCAAGTGGATCGAATTCCATGCGCATCGACGGATCGGCGGCATCCTCCGTCTTTCCGTCGGATGCTGGATCTTGTGGCTTAGCTTGTCGGCGATCGCTCATCAGTGGTCCTCCATGCGGAACAGGTGGATGATCCTACCATAGCGACTGCATGGATTGCCCTTCAATTGACGGCTTGAAGGGTCACCGATACACGTTCGCGCTGATTTCCTCGAAGGATCTCGACCGTGACCCGATCGTTGACTTTGCGCCGTTCCATCACACCCATCAGCTCGTCCAAGGTTTCGACTTGTTTGCCGTCAACCGCCGTAATGATATCGCCCAATTCCACACGGCCAGTGACAGTCTCCCGGGCGCCCTTCAACCCGGCTTGCTCCGCCCCGCCTCCACGCGACACTTTGCCGATAATCAGCCCCTTGATCCCCCACCGTTTGGCCATTGCGTCTGGAACGAGGGAGACTCCAAGCCCCGGTCGAATGAGCTTGCCGTGCTTGATCAGCTCCGGGACAATCCGGTTGACTGTATCAACCGGCACGGCAAAACCGATTCCGGCGAAGGCTCCGCTTGGGCTCACAATTTGAGTGTTCACACCAATCAAACGGCCGGCGCTATCGAGCAGCGGTCCGCCGGAATTCCCCGGATTGATAGCGGCATCAGTCTGAATGACCCCTTCTATCGTCCGGTTCGATAGCGACTTGATCGTCCGCCCCAAGGCGCTCACCACACCGGTCGTCAGGGTATGATCGAGGCCGAACGGGTTTCCGATCGCCAAGACCTTTTGCCCAACGCGCAGATCATGCGATATCCCGACGACGATGGGCGAGAGCGCCTCTTCTGGGGCACGAATCTGCAGGACCGCCAGATCGTGATCGGGATCGGCGCCGATGAGCGTCGCCTTATACTCCGTCCGATCGGCCAGTGTAACGGTGACCGAATTCGCCCCATAGACGACATGGAAATTGGTGACAATGTGCCCCTGCTTGTTCCACACGAATCCCGATCCGGACCCCTGCGGGACTTCAAAAGTATTGAAAGACCATGGGTCTCGTTGAATCGCAGTATTCGCGATAAAGACTACGGATTTCGTCCCCCGTTCGAACACAGCCATCGTAGCCCGCTCATCCGCACCCAGCTCGCTGGGGGCGGGTGTCACGACGCGCGGCTGCCCCTCTGGCCCTTCATAGGTCGAGCCCAACGGCTTGCCCCACTCCGCTGCCGACAAGGCAGGCCAGAGACTGATGAGCAAGAGCCCCGCTGACACGATTCGTCCCTTCATCGTCGTCATTCCCCCATAATTTGTAAAATGAGTTCCCTGGTCCGGGACCTGGTATCGAAATCGACGAGGACGATCTGCTGCCAGGTCCCCAGCAACATCACACCGTCCAGGAATGGAATGGTAACCGACGGTCCTTGCAGCTGGCCCCGCAAGTGGCTGTGGCCGTTGTCTTCACCGGCATTTCTTATATTGTGTTGCCAGGCCTGATCCGCCGGCACAGCCCTGTCCCAAAATGATTTGGTATCGGCCCTGATGCCTGGCTCATCTTCGATGATCATCACCGACGCGGTCGTGTGCTTGACAAACACCGTCACGATCCCAGACGACAGCCCGGTGCCGGCCAGGGCCTCGGCTACAGACTTCGTAATATTTTCGATCTGTGTGCTCCCCTGCATGGGGAGACACAACGACACCGTCTTGACCGCCATCTTATGACTCCTTCGCTCGAAGCGCTCGCCGTTCCACTCGCGTAAAGGGGCAGCCTCGAGCCTCTTCCAATATGGCATCGAACTCGCCGTGCGCCGTGAGCTGTCGCAACGTCCCCATCACCGCGCCGCTCAACACGCCTTCTTGCTGCAACTTCTCTAAATAGGCAAAGGCATCGACCAAGGTTTCTTTCTTCCGTACATAGTAGTCTCGTCCGCGACGTTGATTGCTGTAGGCTTCAAACTGCTCGCAGGCGACAAGAATCTCCGCCAACTGCCTGATCCAGGGTTTGGCCGACGCCAGCTTTTCCGGATAGTAATAGTACAGCATCAACTGCTGCATCCAAGGCGCCCAGGTCACACCCATCTTCCTGAGAGCTGGTCGAACCGAACGCAGCCGGCGGGCAAGCCTGCGCGAATAACCCAGCCGCATCTCGACCTGCTCCTTGGCCCAAGGGGTCATTGCAATACCGTCGGCCTCAAGATCCTTACCATAGCACCGGAGAAAGGACTCCGTTTCTCGCCCGTAGGCCGTCTCCGGGTGTATGGCTCTCCATTCACGCGGTCTGGTCGGAATACCGCGCTCTTTAGCCCAGGACCAAATTTTTCCAAAGAGTCGGCGGTCAAGCCCTGCACGGCCTAAGTCATGCAACAAACAGGCAATCTGATACTGGCGGACTCGCTCGGCTTCATGGCCAAGCGCCGTGGCCACCGCTGCGCACATGCGCGCGGTCCGAACCGCATGAGGGCGATCGTACCCGCGAATGATGCGCCCGTGGTGAGCAGGGTGCGGGCAATCGTAGAGACGCATCAACCGGGACAGGAGCGCACGAGACACCAGGAGCGGAGCGCATCTGTGGGCAAATGGTTTCATGAGCAGGGATGAACGCGTGTATGCGTATCGAATACAGCCGCGAGGAGAATATCGTTCGACGAAACGAGGTGTCAAGGCGAGCCTGCGCGACGACGCTCGATGAAAGCCCTGATATCTGCTATGCTCGGACCGGCGGCACAAGAGAAACCTGTCCGGACCACTCACACGCAACGATGAGAAGGATGCCTCTAACCGCGGCGATCGTCCTGGGTGGAATTCTCGGCATCTGTGCCCTGGTCACTCCGACGATAGGATTCGCAGCATCCTCGCTTGATCAACTCACCGACCTGACCGGCAAGGCCTCCGTCGTCGTCACACTCACAGGTCGCGACAACTTTACGAGCGAATATCGTTATGACGTCAGTGTCAGAAACCACTCTTCCGATTTGCTGATCGCCGACTCGCTGGTGATCGTTCTCGATAAGATTACCAACCTCGCAGGGGAAGACCATGAGGGGCTGACGGGCGAATCCTTTCTTACCCGCTTTGACGTACTCGGGCAAGACGGCGAAACAAGCGATGGGAAACCGTTCTTTCGCGTTCCGGTCGGAGCGACTCCCGATCTTGGCTCGCTCGCCGACAGCCTCCCTGCCAGCGTCCGCCTCAGAAACAAAGATTATCTCGCGGTCTTCACACCTTCTTTCAAAGTATTGGGGCAAAAACGTCCGCCGCCTGAGCCCAAACAAACCCAGGCTGTCCCCGTTCATCCCGGAGCCACTCCAACAACGCCCAGTCGCAACTCCATCGACAAGCTGATTCAGTTGTTGATTAAAAAGGGAGTGGTAACAGAAGAAGAATGGCGCAAGGCCAACCAACCGTGAGCGATAATACTTGTCGCGCCTGCCAAGGCATCTGGCCGAAGGAAGACCATTTCATCGCCGACCTCGGCCTCTCCAAAGTCTATCTGCACGAGGATCAATTCTTTCTCGGCTGGACCGTCGTCGTCTTCAAACGCCATGCAATCGAACTGTTTCATCTGGCTCCCACGGAACGGATTCAGCTGATGGAGGAAGTGAGCCTGGTCGCCAAGACCCTGGCCCAGGTCTACGAGGCCAAGAAGATCAATTACGAACTCCTCGGCAACCAACTTCCCCACATCCACTGGCATGTGATCCCTCGGTTGGCCGGCGACCCAGCCCCTCTAGAGCCAGTCTGGCGAGTGCAGCATGTGCCCCTGCCGTCTCCAGAGCCTGACCTCCAGAGCATGCTCCAACGCCTGCGGCAAGCCGTTCAGACCGCCCGCTAAATCACGAATCGCTGCTCCCATCAATGAACTCCGCCCGGCCCACTTGCGCCGATTCAATGATATAATACAGCCCATCTTTGACAATAGATCTAAGGGGGCACAGGTTTCCAATGCGTCGCCGATTGGTGCTTGTGCTTCTCTTGTTCGCGTCTTTTATCACACGGTTTCTCGTCCATTCATCGTTCGCGCAAGAGCCTGGAAGTACGCCGCCTCCAACGATCGAATCCCCAGCACCATCTTCTGAGTCCTCACCGGCTCCAATGCCTTCGAATGAGAACTTGGTCTCTGAACTCTTGCCGCATGAGCAAGTGGATGCGGTGACAGCGCTGGGTGAGTTGCGCCGTGCAGTCCTTGTGTTGCCGCAAAGCGCAGATGACCGTCTTAAACTGGCAGAGGGTCTCTATCGAATCGGCGACCTCGACGCGGCCATCGATGAATGCCGCGTGGCAATCAAGCTCGAGCCAAGCAACTCCAAGGCCCATTTACAACTTGGCATCACATTGATGGCCAAGCAAGAAGGGCGCGCCGCTGCCATTGCCTTAATGGAAGCCGTTCTGCTCGACCCTACACTCACACATGCACATTACAGCTTGGGCAGTGTCCAGTACTCGCTGGGCAATATCACGGCCGCAATCCAATCCTATCGTCGAGCATTGGAGCTGCAACCGAACTTTCCCGACGCCCGCTATCGTCTTGCTCTGGTCTTGAAATTGACGAATCGGCATCGGGAAGCTGCGCAGTTGATGGAGGGGGCGGCAATCGGCGGGGTCCCGCAGGCGCAGTACTTCATGGGGAACGCCTATCGCAACGGGCAGGGCGTCGAAAAGAATCTGGCGCTGGCGATCCGTTGGTGGACCAAAGCCGCCGAGTTCGGCCAGCAGCGAGCGTCGGAATCCCTTTCACAGCTTCGCCGACAAGCGTTATTACCCGACCTGTCTGACCGCCGCCGAAAAGAGGCCGTCGAGGCTTTCAGACAGTATCGCAACGAGCTCTGGGCTGATTACACAAATGTCGCCAGGAACGATTCGAGTGAGTCAGTGGGCATCGCCCTTCTCAAGGATAACCAGACCACAGATGCCGTCACGGCTCTGCTTGCCGAAGCCTTTGCACTTAGCGAGACCGCGCACGACGAGCTGGCCCGCCTGTATGAAACCGGCTTCGACACCGGTGTCGTTCAATTCGACAAGCGCATCCTCGCCTGTTTCGAAGCCACTGCTGCCGATGGGTACATCCCGTCAAAAAAAGCGTTGGCTCGCATCTATGGCAAAGGCCTTGGTGTCACGCCGGACTTGCAGAAAGCCAAAGCCGCACTTAAGGGATTGCCCAAGCAGGAAATGAAGACGATTCTGGAAGAGATCGCTAGGAGCTAGGAGAAAGTCATGCTTGATGCCTCACACTTCTGGAGACAATTTCTCAGCTCTTCCTGGCTTCAAGCCGCTGCCATGGGACTACTCGCGACTGTCCTTGCGTTCGGCTTGTGGACCACTGCCCCGGGCACATTCACCGCTCTGGACTGGGCCGCGTACGATTTTTGGTTGACCGATCGCGCTCCCATCCCGGTCAGCCAATCCCTGCGCATCGTCACGCGAGACCAGGCCAGCGAAGAAGAGTTCGGCGCCGGGCCATGGGACCGAGCCATCCTCGCGCGATTGCTGACCAGCGCGCATGAATCCGGCGCCCTGGCGATCGGTCTTGATCATCGTCTCGACCATGCCGGCCCGGCGCAGCTCGGTGGGGCTGCAAGCGATGCCCTGCTATTGGAAGCTATAAACACCGCCGGCCCCATCGTCGTCGTGCAGAGCCCTGACGCGACGCTGGCCTCGGACACAACAATCGCGGGCCATCTGTTAATTGCGACCCATGCCGATCACGTCGCACGAACAGTGCCGGTGACAACAATCGAAAACGGGCAATCGGTTCCAGCCTTTGGAATTGCGCTGTACGAGGCATTTCAACAACAGGATTCATCGACGAAGACGTCTTTTTTACAAGGAGGTACAGTCTCTCTCTTGGTCAACTATGTCGGCAATGGAACGATTAATTCCTTCCCGACGATTCCTATGTCATCCGTTTGGAACGCCATCGAGCATCACGAGAGCGATCGGCTGACCGAGTGGTTCAAGGGCAAAGTCGTCGTGTTTCTTCCAAATCCGATCGCAGGAGGAAGCTGGCTCTTGCCCACGGGACAGACAATCATCAACTCTGTGGCCCATCTCCATGTCCTAAACATGCTGCTGACCGACAACCGACTCTACCAACTCGACGCAGGCAGCCGTTCGTTGTTGACGCTGCTCGTAGCCTGGTTGGTTGCTTGGTCCCTTCTCCGGTTCCGGGGAGCGATCAGCCTGCTCATTGCCGGGAAGGCCATTGCCGTATATGGAGTCTTCATTTTCCTCTCACTCGCGCTGGCCGGCTTGGTACTCCCCCTCGCCATGCCTCTGACCGCTGCTCTGTTGGTGTTGGTCGGCACGACCATTTGGAGTCACCTCACCGCTCATCAGCGACTGATTCTTTTAGAACAAGACATGCTCAGCCTGCAGCAGGAAGCCGTCGCAGTACGTGAAGCCCTGGTCTTGCGCGAGACCCGTGCTGAAACCTTGCAGGAAGATCTCGCCGTCGCTCGAACTTCTATCACGCAATCGACCGGTCAGCAGGAAGAACTCACCAGATCCGCAGACGTCCTTCGTTCTCAACTCGCCGACGCTCAGGCACAAGAAGATGAAGCGCGCAAGAAACTGGAGAGGCTCGAACAGCAGTTGCATAGTCTGCGTGCGGCCACGAACGAACCCATGGTAATCGGCGACGCGGAACTCGACCGCCTCCGAGACGAATGCCGGCAGCACGGCATCATCACCCAAGATCCAGACCTTTTGCGCCTCTATCGAGATCTCAAGAAAGGTGCCAAGTCTCCCCTGACGGTCCTTGTGCTCGGCGAACCGGGAACTGGAAAAGAACTATTCGCCAGGGCAGCCCACCGGCTTAGTCCACGAACCGGCAAGACCTTCATCGCCGTCAACATGGCGGCCATTTCTCCGGAGCTGTTTGAAAGCGAACTCTTCGGCCATACGAGAGGCAGCTTCACCGGCGCCACGGCAGACCGTCGTGGCTACTTCGAACTGGCCAGCCATGGGACCATCTTCTTAGACGAAATCGGCGATCTGCGATTGGATCACCAGAGCAAGCTGTTGCGAGTCCTACAGGAGAAGTCCTTCTACCGCGTCGGCGCGACGACCCCAACGACGGTGGATGTGCGTATCGTAGCCGCAACCAATCGCGACCTGCAGCGAGGGGTTTCAGAAGGCTGGTTCCGTGAAGATCTGTATTTCAGGCTGACAGGTCTCGTGTTCCGGCTCCCGCCATTGCGAGAACGAGCCGGAGACGTGCCGATCCTCGCGGATATGTTTCTCACAGAAATCTCCACGCAGATGGGCAAGGCGGCGCCGAAGCTTTCGAACGAGGCGCTTCGCGCACTCATCGAACATGGGTGGAAAGGGAACGTGCGGGAGTTCCGACATTGCCTGGAACAGGCTATCGCACTGAACGACGGTCCCCTGCTCACCAAAGAATCATTGCGACTCGACAGCGCGTCCGGTTTGCCCGCTGGTCGAACCAGGGCAGCACAGATTCTTCCGGACCCGGCAAGCGATGCCGCAGTATTGAATTGCCTCCGTCAGCACAACTTCGACATGCAGGCGACAGCAAAAACGTTAGGTTGGGACCGCAGCACCGTGACGCAACGATTGAAGGGCCTCTGTTTTCAAACGCTGGTCGAGGCTGATGGGAATCAAACTCACGCTGCACTGGCCATCGCCGGCGACCCAAGCCACCTGAGAACCGTTGAACTGAAGCTCATGGACTACCACAGCCACCTCATGTCCATGATCGAGCCCTTCACCACAGTCAACGAAGCCCTCCTCGATTGCAAACGGCGCTTCAAAAACCTCCCCGACCGGCATTTCTCTTCAGTCGAGACGCTGGTTCGCCAGTACTTTCGTCAGAAGAAAGAATCTACTTTTCAATCAAGGATCGAAACATGATCACCGCATCCTGATACATTCCATCATTCTTCCGCACCGCGCCGGGGATCACGCCAAGCTCTTTGAAGCCAAGTTTATTCCAGAGACGGCGCGCAGCCACGTTCTCAGAAAACACCAGATTGAAGATCACACTACAGTAGCCGAGTCGCTTGGCATGGGCCAGCATCGTAGTCCCCAACAGCCAACCCAACCCTTTGTTGCGCCAGTCCGGCGCCACGATGAAGCCGGCGTTCGCCACATGTCCTGCCCGCCCCGGCCAGTTCGGCTTGAGATAAAACGCCCCGGCCATGCCCGCCGCATTGTCGCGGTCCGGCACATAGGCAGCCACCGTGCTCTTACCGCGAAACCAATAGTCCATGAAATCATCCTGATCGGGAAATAGGTCATGTGGGTAGGAATTCCCCTCATCGACAATCACCCGGTAGAGGTCCCGTAGAGACTCAATATCCTGGTTGTCGGCCAACACCAACTGAACAGGCGAACCATCTTTGAGTTTCGCGTGGGCAGGAAACAAGAGACTCATTGGCTAGACCGTGACTCGCCTAATTTGATCGATATGCTTGACCCAAACTTTCGAGGGGTATGATTCTAAGCGCTTGGAATCTAACGGCAAGATAGCCTCTTAATATTTGTTTTACAAATTGAAACATTTGATATAATTTTTTCAGGAGGCACACGACATGTTATACGAATTATTCATGTTATGGATTGTTGGCAGCATTAGTGTGGTTGTGGCCAGTATGGTGATCGGCGGCTTACTATGTGTGTGGTGCGCCTATAAAGGCAGTAAACGCACCCACTTGGTCTCCCCCCCTCCGCGTCAACTAAGTCATCAATGAAATAATTCTCTCCTTGTTTGCCTGTTTCTCCTCCTCCAGAATTGCACCCATAGTCAGGCCTGACTGCGGCCATAGAACGAGCAGCGCTATCTGTCTGGCCATCCCATATCCCGCTCATCCGGCGGCACCAATTGAACGGGCGAACTGTCTTGAGTTTTGCGTCAATAGGAAATGCCTGACTCACCTTGCCCAATCTTCTCCGTCCATGAATTTAACGTGTCGGGACTGCAATTGATTCCGAACTGAAATAGTTGACGACGCCGCTTCCGCCATCGTACGCTTGACAAATATCTCAGCTTGAGATATCGTTAGTCGCGTGCACATCATTACGCGAAAGCGGTTGATGGAGTTTTCGCGGATACATCCGGACGCACGGGGCCCACTGAACGCCTGGTTTACCATCGTTCGGAAGACCGATTATGCCTCCTTCGTCAATCTGCGGATGACGTTCCCCTCCGCAGATCAGGTGGGCCGGTTCACCGTCTTTAACATCGAAGGCAATAAATTCAGGCTGATCGCGGCCATCCATTACAACCGGCAGAAAATGTACATCCGGCACGTGCTCACGCACGCCGAGTACAACCGAGGCGCCTGGAGAACCTGATTCATGCTCGCCAAATATATCCATGACGCAAATGCCGACTATCGCCGTATTCGGCAACGAATTCCCTTAGGCCCGTTGCATACCAAGACGGAATACAACCAAGCCGTGGCCGTGCTCGACGACATTCTGGACGAAATCGGTCAACAGGAAACCCACCCCCTCGCCGACCTGGCTGAGACTTTGGCCCTTTCCATCGAAGCATACGAAGATGCCCATATTGCCATACCGGAGACCTCCGCGCCCGCGATCCTGCGCAGCCTGATGGAAGACCATGAGCTCGCGCAATCCGACCTGCCAGAAATCGGCAGCCAAGGCGTCGTATCGGAAATCTTAGCGGACAAGCGCGACCTAAACGTCCGCCAAATCGCCCAGCTCGCCGAACGATTCGGCGTCTCGCCTGCGGTGTTCATGCCGCTCCCCACCAAAGCACACAAACTCCTTCCGGCAAAGACTCGCAAACCGCACCGAAGATAGCCTGTCGACGATCACCCGACAGAGCCGCCGAAGCGGCTCCACATCACGCTCATCAGCCAGCACCAACTGAACCAGCGAGCTATCATTAAGTTTCGCGTCGACAGGAAAAGTGAAACTCATTGACTAAACTTTCGCTCACATAAGTCAATAGTCATGCCTGACCCTGACTATTCCCCTCAAACAGAGTTAAATATTCTTTGGCTGATACTTCATCTAAGTACGCTTCAGCGGTAGCGTGCTAAACATCCTGGTACCACCGTGCCGAAGATGCCATGATTCATGCGATGATTATGGCGGGACGGACGGAAATCTAAGCGATCTGCTCCCTTTAATCCTTCCCTGAGTGAGCAGGAAACAGCACCACTTGTCCTCCCTGCGTCAATAGAGCGAGCCGGCATCGGACGGCATAATCGCCATCTCCCGTTTCTTTGAGAATCCTACCAACCTGAAACAGGTCCACGGTACGCACGAGCGCGGTGCCGGTCCTCTTTGCGGCTTTAATACACTTGTCCGAAAAATGTATCGCTGGACGCTCGCCTGGGTGCTGCAATCGATACGCATTACCAAACAACACGCCTCTAGCAGGTTCCGTCACTTCATCCCTTGCGAGATCTTCCTGAATATTCATCTCGAGCTGACGCAACTTATCGATATTGATTGCCTTGTTGTCCTTCCCCTCAACCTCTCCGATGAACCGTCCCTCAGAACTGACAAATACCGCGTCGAACTCCGAATCAGTTCCTCTAAACGGTTCGGCATTGAACCCCATCAACCGCAGCACTTCAATAATCGCCTGCTCCAACGGTCGTCCCGTCTCGTAGAGAAGCCTTCGTAATCGACCTTCATCGGCAAGCTGCTTCTCCAAATCAGCCTTACGCATGAGTAACTTCTCAATGTCACCATCTACAGCAAGTATCGAATGCTTCAAACCCTGTTCACTCGCAAGAACGAAGTCGTCCTGAGATGTCCAAGAGGGAGACGGGGTATCCGAGCTGCCAGCCCGAAGTGTCCTATCTATCGCCAAGATCGCGTCGAGGAACTCTTGTCCAAACTTTTTGTCAGACTTAGCCCATCGAAGACCCTCTCTAAACAGGGTTGGTTCGAAGTCATAGTCCGCGAGAGCAGGTAATCCTACAACCCGGCCCGAACCACCACTCAATCCGAAAGAGCATGCTACCGACACCGCACCCGCAGCGGTTGAAATGGTGGCTGCTACTTTAAGTCCTTCGAACGTGACGTTGTAGGAAGAGCGAGTACCGAAACGGCGCCAATAGTCGGCAATTAACTGGCTGCGCTCATTCAGCTTCATCTGGGTCCCCACGCTTTCGAGTATGCGATCAGCGAAGGTTGGGAGCATTTGATAATTATTGAACGGCTCGACGTGGCGGGTGGGACGTGCATTTCGCCCAGTGCCAGAATATGTTTTCACCCCGCTGTCAACCCACACTTCCTCCAATTTCGGAAAGAGGACGAACACATTCTTTCCAGCATTGAGTGCCATCTGAATTTGCTGACGCCAATGACTTGCCGCGTTCTTTAGTTCAAATGATGCCGAGTCGTACAGCGACGGCTTCCCCTGGAACTGGCTCTCGACACGATTGAATGGTCCGATACTTGGCCGAAATATGATTACATCAGCATCTAGCAGCGAACGTCTTGAGTTCAAAGGCACGAACTCTGTGAATCCGCCTGGAAACAGAAAACCGACGGATAGTACGAGTTTTGCCATATGCTAGTCCGGTAGCTAATAAGTCTGTTGCAGGTACCTGTGCAATGTGGCGAGGGGGCCTCAACAATCCGTTGCGGGCAAGTCTACTGCAACCGCCTGCGCTTATCCACACACCTAAAGGAGGATATTGTCGGGTTCTGCGGTAGATGGGGGGGCCCTGCGTGCGCCTAAGCTAGACACTCTTTCGCCCCCATCGGATTTTTCATTTCCTCAGAGGGAGTGGCCAAGGCTGCCCTTTACTGCGCGCATCGAACGAGCACAGTTTCACCGTGCGCGTTCTGCGAACAAGAAGGGCACCTGGCCACTCCCTCTCCATCCTTCTGAGACCGCGCGTTGGACGAGCACAGGAGATCAACAGGCCACCCTCCCCATCCTTCCAAGTTCTCTCGCCTACCTCTTTAGGGGGCAGCCTGGTCGATCCTCTAGTGCGCGCGTCGAACGAGCACATTCCTATCGTGCGGGTTCCGCGAGCATGAGGACGACCAGGCTGGCCCCTTCCTTTCTTGCGGGTCCCTCCCCGCATCCCCTGCTGGAATTAATCTCCCCGCATCGCACGCACCTCCCCTCACCTTTCTGAACCCCTGAATTTTCCTCAACTCTCAATCACTTTCCCCCCTTTCCAGCGTCGGCACTCCGGTTGCTCAAGCACTGGCCCATCGGCGCTGAGAACAAACGGCCAGAAAGGGGGTGAGGCAGGGCCGAGGCCGCCGTCAAATTTTGAATGTTGAGTTTTGAATTTTGAATTTTCACTTCACGAAAAGAAGGAGATGCCATCATGCAGAAGTCATCGTCAGTCTCGTCAGGAAATATTTCCCCGGCCATTGTCGGGCCGAGTAAGGACACGAATGAGGTCTATGTCATAGGCCTGGGGGTTCTGGGCCTTGCCATCGTCATTGGAGCCTTTTGGTACTTCTCCGGGCAAGGCCAGTCCTACGCCTCGAAGACCCCGGCTGAGACCCTAACCAACGCCCAAGTCACGAACGTGCTCAAGACCAGCACAACCCCACCAGTCGAGCCGATTATGCACAGCCAGACCGTCTCTACCGCCAGTAATAAGCCTGACAGCATCCATACGGACATCTATTTTGAAGTGGGTCGCAAAGGACTGACAGACGACGCTAAAGCGATCCTCGCCACACAGGCCGACTTGGCGAAGAACGATCCCGACCTCGGTATTCTTGTGCAGGGATATACGGATCAACAGGGTTCAGCAGACTACAATAAGAGGTTGGGCATGAAACGGGCGGAGACGGTGAAAGCTGAACTCATGAATGCCGGTGTCGCCGAGAATCAAATCAAGATCGTGAGCCTCGGGAAAGAGGGCGTCCTCTGCCTCGACAACAGCGACGTCTGCCGTAACATGAATCGGCGAGTGCACTTGGAGATGCGCAAGATCGGTCAGAAGCACATGGTTCTTCCCACCGTCGCCAGTGAGCCAAAAACCACAGAACCGATCCAATCGGCTGATGGCCCAAACGGCAGCAACGATGGCCACAACTCACTTGCAGACAATCTGCTTCCCTCCCTTGCCGATCCCTCGGCAACCGATCCCATTCCACTGACGCTGGATCCAGCCTCCGGCAGCTAAACCGCCCGAGCTTACCTACATGAGGCGAAGCGCCTCATGTAGGTACAGCCCAGTGCGGGAACTGAGACAGGGGGCAAGCTCGTTCCGCTACGTTGTAAAAGATGATTAGGATGAGAGAGAGCTAATTGGAATACTTCCGGCTGGTATTCTTCGGCGCTTTCCATTTCCATGGCGGCACAGGATTGGAGTCAGTCCAGAGACCCTTGCGCGAGGCCCTGGCCAGTTCTTCCATCACATCGAGACCAGCATTGCTGGAGGCCGATCGTTGCCACCAGGCCAAGCCTTCTTTCAGCAGTTCATGACCTACATTGCGGCCGTCATGTAACAACACATCAGCAGACACGCGACCCTGCTTATCACGCATGAGCCCTCGCACGACCACGTCGCGGTTTCCGACATAGGCAGCGGTCACGTGCTTCGCCTGCTTCCCATAGGGTTGTTTGAGTTCAGGACAATCGATGTCTTTAAGGCGGATCGTTTCGTTGTGGCCGTCGTGACGAATGGTCAATAGATCGCCCTCATGGACAGCGACGACTCTCGCGGCAAAGTCCGCCCATGAGAGAGTCGGACAGGCAGCCAGCAAGGCGAACACAAGACCAGCCATGACGCGATGCTTCGACATGACTCACATGCTAGCGTCCCTAGACCATTCGGCCAACTATTTCTTGATTTTTGAACAACGAGGAAGGCTGGAAAAACCGTGACGGGCTTACGCCTGTCCTGTCGGTAACAGAGATAATCTACACAGCATTACGCCGCTTCGGGAGGAGGGAAACAATACCGATTTCCACCCGCCTCCCTCGCATAGTCCATCGCTTCTTTTGCGCGGGCAAACAGATCGTTAATCTCCTGGCCATCGAGCGGGTACACCACCAGCCCGAGGCTCACCGTGACGGGCGACTCCTGATTCTCAATGCTCCAAGGCTGCGCAAACGCTTGCAGAATCCTCTTGCCGATAATTTCCATATCGCCCCGGCTGTTGACCCCCTCGAGCAAGCAGGTCAATTCATCCCCTGCGAGGCGCGCGGCCGTATCAACTTCTCGCAGACACTTCTTCAGGCGATCGGCAGCCTCTTTCAACAAACGGTCTCCCGCCTCCTGTCCAAACATCCGGATGGTCTCTTTGAAACTGTCCAACCCACACAGCACCAGACCGACCACATGTTTCTTACGCTTCGCCATAGCCACAGCATGGGCCATCCGGTCGCGGAACAACATACGATTCGCCAGGGTGGTCAGCGGATCGTGCTGTGCAAGGTAGCTCAGATGTTGCTCGGCCTTTTTTCGTTCAACGGCATGCCGAACCGCGCGAGCGAGCTGCACCGAGGTAGACCCCTCTTTAATCACAACTTCCTGCGCGCCATGTTGAATCATCTGTCGCTCCGCCGCTTCATCGTCCTTGTCACCGAGCACCACGATCGGCATCCGGCCCAGCGCGGCTTGGATGAGATCCAACGTATCCAACCCGTGGGTATCGACTAAAATCCGATCCAGGAGAATGGCGTCGAAAGACTCACGAGTCAGACGATGCAGTGCGCTGCTGAGACGTTCCACATGGATCACTTCCATCTGCCCCTTCTCCGTCTCCCGCAGCATCTCAAGGGCGCGGGTCGCATCAGTTGGATTGTTCTCGACCAACAACACTCGAATCATACAGACCCCACAGATATGAGCCGTCACCTCGACGGGAGGTTCACACACCTGTCTCATATGCAACGAGACGTTCGATCATAGCACGGGAAATGAAAAACCAGCTCTTCTCACTGAAAAGAGCACAAAACAGAAGCCCGAAGCTTGCTCAGGAGTAGAACACTGGGGGGACCTATCCGACGCCATCAATTCGATATATTGATCATGAGCAACGGCATGCATGACACGCCAAACTTTGAGCAATTATCGAGATGGGGCAGCGGGTGGTGAAGGGGGACGATGCACTAACAAGGAGGCGACATCCTGTCGGAAACGCCTACGGCCTATAAAGGCACACCACACACACAATATGCCACCGATCACCATGCTAGCCACAACCACTGAAATGCTAGCAACAATCCAAAACATGAATAATGCGTATAACATAGATTGGGCTCCTCAAAACTTCTCTCAAATGTCTCAATCGGTTTACAGCGGATGACAAGGATCCCTTTGCCCTTCCTGGCATTTAGCACCACTTACCGTCCAAATTCTTTCACGAGCCAGGCATGAAGCAATCATGTCGTTGTAACTGAGAACGCGGAGGCTAGAGAAGCATGTACGAGAAACGAAGAGAGAGTTGCGGGTGCTCTCATTCATGTGCCACCGTGGGAGTGGCAAATGAGAAGGTAACGTCACGTCTGTTCGTCGGCTCAGCTTCTCACTTCCCATACCGCTCAAACCAACCATGCACAGGCCTTCCTTTGTGCCCGCTGGCAGGATACCGCTATAGTCTGTCGGTCCAACAGACCGTCGAAGCGTGGGCGATTCAGCCGGGTTTTTGCGGCAGGTGCTTGAACGCGACGTTGAAAAACGCCACGTTCGGATGTTGGAGCTCCAACTGCTTCTCTCGAACCGGGAACGACCGATCGCCGATGGCGAGCAATTGTTCCTTGTTGAGATGCAGTTGCCGCTTGTCGTACACAGACCACTCGAATTCTCGTGTCATGCCAAGGGCATCCACCGGACAGGCATCGACACAGAGCCCGCAAAACAGGCAGCGGGTCATGTCCATGTAATATTCTTTCGCGTAGCGCTTCGTCGGCTCACCGGGGACCTCCGCGCTGACCACGCGAATC
>Ga0134127_10000804_pt1 | contig 25688 bp, 22 predicted proteins | sample KB31753_FD_96459 | JGI IMG/M metagenome (GOLD analysis project Ga0134127, IMG submission 96459) | Terrestrial soil microbial communities with excess Nitrogen fertilizer from Kellogg Biological Station, Michigan, USA - KB3-175-3 | ecosystem: Environmental > Terrestrial > Soil > Unclassified ... | reverse complement strand
TCAGGCTTCGCCTTTGTGGCCGTGGTGCTGGCCGGAGGTGATGCGGTCGAGCACGCCCATCATCACCGCCGAGGCCACGAACGTGAGATGGATGATCACGAACCACATGAGCGCAGCTTCCTTGCCGGCTTCGATGTAGTCGTCCGCTTCCATGAACCGCCGGAGCAGGTGGATCGAGGAGATCGCGACGATCGACGAGGCAACTTTCAGCTTCAGCGAGTTCGCGTCCAGCTTGCCGAGCCAGCTGAGCTTCTCGCCGCCCGTGTCGACATCGAGCGCCGAGACGAAATTCTCGTAGCCGGAAAACATCACCATGACGATCAGGCTGCCGACCAGGACCATGTCCACGAGGCCGAGCAGGGTCAGCACCAGTTGCGCCTCTTCCGAGACGAACACTTCCATGAGCAGGTGGAACAGCTCCATGAAGAACTTGATGCCGAGCGCGACCAGCGCGAGCGACAGGCCAAGGTAGACGGGAGCGAGGATCCAGCGGCTGGCGAACAGCAGTTTTTCTATGGCTCTTTCCATGAGCCGGATTTAACCACAATGCGCGTTAGCGTTGCTTGCGCGCGAGGTCGTCGGTGGCGACCGGGAAATTCGGGAACGCCTTGCCGAACTCCTGCCACTCGCGATCGGCCTCGACGACCTTGCCTGCGCGGCGCAGCTCGCGAATCTCTTCGAGCCACTTCTCCGGATCGGAGTGCTCCGCGTCTTCGTCCGCGGCCGGCCGGGTCTCGCTGCTGATTGCCGAGCCCGAAATCGTGCCGCGCGGACCGGCGGTGCGTCCTGCGCGCCGTGCGCGAGTACCGGTGATGGAGACCGAGCTCAAGTCGTCGTCAGAGGAATCGACCTCGGCTGGCGCCTGCTCGACTTCCTTGCGGGCCGAGACGGTCGCGACCGATCCGGCGCGCCCCGGTGATGGCTGCTCGGCCGCGACCTGCGGAGCAGGCGAATCCAGCGTCGCCGCGTTCAAGCGCTCCAACTCCGTCTTGGCGAGGGCAGCCGGCGGCGGCGCTGCGGGCACGGATGCTGGCGCCGGTGCCGGCGCGGATGCGGGCGCGGATGCGGGCGCGGCCTGCTGAACCGTCACGGCCGGCGGCTCTGCAGCGAACGCCGGTTGTTGCTCCTCTCGGCGCTCTTGCGCGACCTGATCCTGCAGCTTGGATTCCTCGACCTGCCGCTGCGGTTCGAGCCGGGCCTTGTCGAGGGCTGCCGGCTGGGTCACGAACGACGTGTCGTTCTGCGGGCCGCTCTCGATGACGACCGTCACCGCCAGGATGACCGAAGCAGCGAGTGCCACAGGCGCGCCCCACCGCAACCACGCACGCGAGCGCCCGCCACCGCTCGCGACGGCAGCGCGCGCTTCATCGAGCACGCGACGATCGAGCTCGGGTGGCACCTCTTCGCGCCGGAGCTCGCGGTAGCGCTGCGAAATGTCCGAGCCCCCTTTCAGGTACTCGTCCAGCGCTTTGATGTCGATCGGATCGCTCACGATTGCACACTGGGTTCGAGTTGCCGGGGACGATGCTGACGCAATGCTGTGCGCAGCTTGCCCACCGCGTAACGCAGCCGGCTCTTCGCAGTTTCCATCGCGACGCCGGTGATCCTGCCGATCTCCTCGAGCGTCAAGCCGCTCTCTTCGTACAGCACGAACACATCGCGCTGCTCGGGCGGCAGCTCGGCGAGCGCGCGGCGGAAATCGCTGCGCACCTGCGCTTCGGACAGCGCCGCATCCGGCCGCTCGTGCTCCGCTGCGCCGATCTGCTCGGCGAGCTCGTCGACGTCCTGCGCGGCGTTCTCGTGCGGGCGACCGCTGCGCCGGAAATAATCGATGGCGCAGTTGTGAGCGATGCGGAACAGGAACGTGTTGAACTGCGCCCTGGCCTCGTAACGGCTGCGACTTGCGATCACTTTGCTCCACACCTCCTGAAACAGATCGTCGGCGACTTCGCGCCGGCCACACATGCGCTGCAGGTAGCGATACAACGGGCCCTTGTGGCGCTCGTACAGGAGCTCGAAGGCACGCGCGTCGCCATCCCGATAGCGCAGCATCAACGTCGCATCGTCCGTGACTGCAACGGCGGCCGGCGCAGTAGCAAGCGCAGCCGCGCCGCCGGGCAGCGCGCCGTCGATGCTGGCGGCGCTGCTCACTGCACCCTGCTGGCTAGGTACGGAGCCGAGTTCCATGCACGCAAGCGTAACCGAGTTCGGGCCCTCTCAGTCAGTGTGCGACATCGCTGACTTGCGCCGTTTCTTTCGGCGTCAGCGAGTCCGCGAGCTTCACCAGCGACAGGAATTCGCGACGATAGCCCTCCGCGTCCTCGCCGACCCCGCCGCGCGCCAACTGTGCAACGTCGTCGTAGCCGAAATTGCCGACATACTTGCCGCCGCGTAGCAGCTGACCGAAGGCCGCCACGCTCGCGGCAAAGCGAAAGTCAGGGGATAGCCTTTCGAGCGTGGCGACCGAGCCTTTGGCGATCGGATACTCGAGCAGCTGGCTCGTGTCTGCGTCCGGCTTCTTGTAACGCAGCCGCACGAACGCCAGCTCGTTGCTGTCGCGCGCATCTTTCGCGGCCGGCCGCTGCCCGTAGCGCAGCGGGTCGACGTGACCCGTCTTGCCGACCGGCACGACCTCGTAGAGCGCAGTGACGCGGTGTCCGGCGCCGATTTCGCCGGCATCCACCTTGTCGTTGTTGAAATCCTCGCGCGCCAGCATGCGGTTCTCGTAGCCGATCAGCCGATACTCGAGCACCGCCGCCGGATTGAACTCGACCTGGATCTTCACGTCCTTGGCGATCGTGAAGAGCGTCGACGACAACTCGGAGACGAGCACCTTGCGCGCCTCCGACAGCGTGTCGACATACGCGTAGTTGCCGTTGCCGGCGTCCGCGAGTCGTTCCAGCAACTGATCGTTGTAGTTGCCGGTACCGAAACCGAGCGTCGTCAGCGCGACGCCGCCGCTGCGCTGCCGCTCGGCCATGTCGACGAGCGCCTCGAAGTTCACGACGCCGACGTTGAAGTCGCCATCGGTCGCGAGCACGACGCGATTGATGCCGCCTTTGAGCTGCGCATCATGCGCGAGCTGATACGCGCGCTCGATGCCTTCCGCGCCGTTGGTCGAGCCGCCGGCTTCCAGGCGATCGATCGCTTCGCGGATCTTGGTCTTCTGATCGCCCGGCGTCGGCTCCAGCACCACGCCCGAGCTGCCGGCATACACGACCATCGACACGCGATCACGCGCAGTCAGCTGGTCCGTGAGCATCCGGAACGCGTTCTTCAGCAGCGGCAGCTTGTCGGGCGACTGCATCGAGCCCGATACGTCGATCAGGAACACCAGGTTGGCCGGCGGCCGCTCGGCAGCCGCGACTTCGAATCCCTTGATGCCGATCTTCATGAGCAGCGCCTGCGGATTCCACGGCGCCGGCGCCACTTCCGTGGCCACGCGGAACGGCACGTCGCGGCTCGCGGGCGGCACATAGCTGTAGTCGAAGTAGTTGACCATCTCTTCGACGCGCACCGCGTCTTGCGGCGGCAGCTGGCCGGCGTTGAGGAAGCGACGGACGTTGGCGTAAGCGCCGGTGTCCACGTCGATCGAGAACGTCGAGATGGGCTGCTCGGCCACGAGGTGCACCGGATTGTCGTCGAGGTGCTGATAGCGCTCGGTGTTCTGCACCTGCTGATACGGCGGCGACATGGTGGTAACGCTGCCCGCCAGCTGGGCGGAAGTCTTGTTGAGGGCTATGCCCGCGGGCACGGTGCTCTGAGGCTGCGCTTGCTGTTGCGCATGGACCAGGCGCCTGGCCTCGTCAAAGTCCGCGAGCTTGCGCTCCTCTTCCTTCGGCGCCGCGGCAACGACTTCTTGAGTGACCGGCTGCGTTTGCGGCCCCTGCACATCTGCAGTGGCCTGATGTTCGTCGCGATGGGCAGCACAAGCGGCGACGATGGCACTCACGAGCAGCAGCGAGCTGCCGCGCACGACACGAATCATGGAAGTTCCCTCGTTACAGGCGCCAGCCGCGCCCTGTCGCTACTAACGAGGACCCTGCCGAGACGGGTTAAGGCAGCTTCCAGAGCAGTTCATCCAACTGCTCATCCCGCGCCGGCCAACCATAACGCCGCAAATCCACGCGCCCGCCCGCGAATACCACGCCTTCAGCCTCCAGCTTACGTCGCTGCCGCGCGTAGGCATCGCTCCCCACCGGGAAGGAAATGCGACCGCCGGCATTGATGACGCGATACCAGGGCAATCCTCGCCCCGACGTCTGCCGCAGTACCGTCCCGACGAGCCGTGCACGTCGCGGCAATCCGGCTACTTCCGCCACGTCGCCGTACGTGCAGACCTTGCCCCGGGGAATGCGGCGCACCGCCGCGAGGATCATCTCCGGCACCGATTGGTCGATCGCTGCCGGCGCGCGCCTGGCCCGCGGCGCTGTCTTCCTGACTTTTTTCTTCGCCTTCTTCAAATCGGTATCCGGTCGTGCATGGTCTCCTGCGACCGGTCGGCGCGATCCGGGTTACGGCGCCGCTCGCCGCCCGTGAGCGCGATGCCGAGCGCAGCGATGAACGGCAGCACGCGCTCCAGGAAATCGCCGGGCGAATCCGGCAGCAGATGGAAGACCAGCGACAGCAGGAAGCCTGCCCACATCGCGCCGAGCGTCGAACCCGGCCGGATGCGCTTGCCGCTCAGGCGCACGAGCAGCAACGGCCCGAGCGATGCGCCGAGCGCAGTGAACGCGAACATCGCATGCTCGACGAGCTTGCTCGGCGTGTAGAGCAGCACCAGGCAGGCAAGGATCGCGGCCACGAGCAACATGCCGCGCAGCCACTGCAGCGAGGGCGGCGTCGTCGGGCGCCGCAAGTCGACGGCAAGAGCGCTCGCCATCACCAGCAGCTGACTGGCAATCGCGGAAATCACTGCAGCCGCGAGCCCGACGACGATCAGCGTCGCGAGCCAGGGCGGCAGCAGTCGGCTCGCGATGACTGCCAGGGATTGCTCTGGATGCTCGAGCCCCGAGTAGAGGATGCGCGCGCACCAGCCGCAGAACACGACGGCTGCCAGCAGGATTGCGATCCACAGCGGCGCAACCCAACGCGCGATGCGCAGCGTCGCCTCGTCCTTCGCCGCCATGAAGCGGCTCAAGGCGTGCGGCTGACCGGACATCGCCAGACCCAGACCGACCACGCCGGCCGCGAACGCGACGGCCGCGACGCCGGTCTTGCCGTCGAACCAGTTCGTCGCTTCGGGACCGATGGTGGTGAAAGCCATCTTCAGTTCGGAGAGTCCGCCAGTGGCAATCAATGCCGGCAGCGGCAGGAACAACGCGACCGCGATCACCACGACCGATTGAATCGCATCGATCATGCTCGCCGCGCGCATGCCGCCCGCGAAGACAGTCGCCGTCATTATCGCCAGCGACAGCAGCAGAACGTTCGTCGTGCTGAGGCCGACGTCGTCGAGCATCACACCGGCGAATTGCAGGATGGCTGCGATCTGCAACAGCAGCGCGAGCAGCAGGATAAAAACGGCCGAGCGCACCACGAGCGGCTGCAACCGATCGCCAGCGTCGACACCCAGCAGATGAATGACGGTGATGCCGCCGGAGCCGATCGACGCAGCGCGCAGCCGCGGCGCCACGAACCACATGTTGACGATGCAACCGAAGACGACAGCGGCCCATATCCACGCAGCGGACAGGCCCCACAAGAACGCGGCAGCGGCCACGGTCATCAGCATCCAGGCATTCACGCCGGTCGCTGCATAGCTGAGCGTGACGAGCCACGGACCGAGGCGGCGATTGGCGATGGTGAAATCCCCGGCGTTGTGCGTGCGCCGGGCGGCCCAGGTCATGATCGACAGCAGCGCCGCCAACAACGCGAGCAAAGTCAGCAGAGCTGTAGCGGACCGCGTCATGGGAGGGGCGATGCTACACGAGAACGAAGGTCAGCGCGCCTGCAGGCGCTGCCGCGCGGTATCCAGCGTGCGACAGACGGCTTCGGCCGCCACCGTCAGTCGGGTCGTGGCGCGCGCGATATCGTCCGAGCGCAGCGTATAAACGTTGCCGCTGCGCACGGCCTCGATGTGGCGCCAGCGGCTCCACTCCGCGGCTGCGTCCGGGACCGTGTCGTCGGTGGAGATGATGACTTGCGGATTTGCCGCAATCACCGCCTCGATGCCGATCGCCGGCGCCAGCTCGTTGAGGTCGGCGAACACATTGCGGCCGCCGCACAGCTCGACGATCTCGCTGATGATCTGCTGGCCGTTCACCGTGTACAGCGGCCTGTCATCCACTTCGATGAACACCCGGACCCGGGTGCGGTCGCGATAGCGATCGCGCAGCTCCTGAATGCGGCGCTCGTAATCGGCCGCTTCGCGCTCGGCGACTGCGCTCGTTCCCGCCAGCCGGCCGATCTCGCGCAGCACCGTCGCGACGTCTCCCAGGCGCTGCGTCTGGAACGCAACGACCGGCACGTGCAAGGCGCGAATACGCTCGATGGTGGGCGCGGGAGTGCCCGTTTCCCAGACCAGCACTGCATCGGGCCGCATCGCCAGCAATCGCTCCAGGTCGACGCGGAAAGCGTCGCCGATGCGAGGGATCGAGCGCGCAGCCTCCGGATGATTGCTGTACTCGACGGTCGCGACGATGCGATCGCCTGCGCCGGCGGTGAACGCGAGCTCGGTGAGATGCGGAGCGAGACTGACGATGCGCTGAGGCGCGGCAGCATGCGCCGCCCCGACGATCAGCAGCATCAGGACGATCGGTGAAGCCTTCATCCTCGTGGCAAGCGCAGTAGTGCGCGCAATCGCGGCCAATCGAATGCCGGTCCGGGATCGGTCTTGCGGCCCGGCGCGACGTCGCTATGGCCAGCGACGCGCTCGAGCGACAGCGACGGATACGCGCGACACAACGCGTGAATGGCATTGCTCAGCGCACGATACTGCACGGGCTCATATGGCAATTCGTCGCTGCCCTCCATCTCGATGCCGATCGAGAAATCGTTGCAGCGCTCGCGGCCGCAATAGTTCGACGCTCCCGCGTGCCACGCGCGCAGGTGGAACGGAACGTACTGCACGTATGCGCCGTCGCGACGGATCAGCAGGTGCGACGAGACTTCCAGGCTCATGACCGTCGCGAAGAACGGATGGAGCTGCGGCGCGTCCGCCGGCAACGTGTTGGTGAACAGCCGATCGATCCACGGTCCGCCGTATTGGTCCGGCGGCAGACTGATGCCGTGCACGAGGATCAGCTCGGGCAGCATTCCGGCGGGCCGCTCGTCGCGGTTCGGCGAGACCACCTGGCGCGCGGGTTGCATCAAGCCGGTGTGCGGATCGACCGAGGTTTCTGCAATGGTTCTGGCAGCCACGATGCGCCATGATGCCCTGCCCATGAGAATGAATCGAATCTTCCGTGAAGGACCGCTGACGAGTGGCGCGGAGATCCAGTTGGCTCCGGCCGGCGCCTATCACGTCGCGCGCGTTCTGCGGATGCGCGAGGGAGCGTCGCTCGCCGTCTTCGACGGCAGCGGCCAGGAGTTCCGTGCAGAAGTCGTGCGCGTTGCCGGCGACGACGTGACAGTGCGCCTGGGCGAAGCGACGGCGGGCGCGACCGAATCGCCGCTGCGGATCACGCTACTGCAAGGCGTATCGCGCAGCGAGCGCATGGACTGGACGCTACAGAAGGCGACCGAGCTCGGCGTCGCCACGATCGCGCCGGTACTCACGGCACGCAGCGTCGTGCGCCTGGACGAGAAACAGGCGCAGAAGAAACAGAGTCATTGGCACGGCATCGTCATCGCAGCCTGCGAGCAGTGCGGCCGCTCGAAGATCCCGCACGTCGCGGCGCCGGTGACCCTGCGCGAGCACCTGGCGAACGCGCGCAAGGAAGGTTTGCGGCTCGTGCTGAGCCCGTCCGCACCCGGATCGCTCGCCGGCCTGACCAGCCTGCCGAACAAAGTGGAGCTGCTGATCGGCCCGGAGGGCGGCCTCGACGACGATGAGCTGCTGGCGGCGCAGAAGGCCGGCTTCATGCCGGTGCGCCTGGGACCGCGCGTGCTCCGAACTGAGACAGCGGCTGTGGTGGCGCTGACGGTGCTGCAGGCGTTGTGGGGGGATCTGAGATAGCTGTCAGGCTGAAGCCTGACTCTCAACTGGCTCTGGTCTCTTCCGAGATCATCTGCTCCAGGCACTCGAAGTCCGGGATCAGCGGCGATTCGTTCAGCATGCGCACCTGGCACAGGATCGGGCCGCGCTCGGGGAAGTTGCGGCTCGGGTCGTGCTTGACCACATCCGCGTTGACGCGCACCAGCTGCGGGAAGCCCTGCGTGATCACGCCGAAGTAACCGCCGGAGATCTGGCTCGACAGCGCCACGAAGATGACGATGCGCGTGCGCGTGCCCGGCGTCGGCGGGGACTGGCCGCACGCGGCCTCGAAGGAAATCACCGGCACGGCGCGGCCGCTCCAGTGAATCGTGCCGAGATACCACGGCGGCGCGCCTTCCATCTTCTCCGGCGCCTGCCACGTCACGACCTCCGCGACGCACGCGCGCGGCACGATCAGCCGCTCCTGCGCCAACGGCACCAGCAGGCTGTACAGCTCGTGAGCCAGACCCTCATTCATGGACGACGCGCTCATGCACGGGATTCACGACCTTGCGCCGGGGCGGCTTTACGACGCCGCGCTTCGACCAGCGGCTCGATCGCGTCCAGCAGCTGATTTTCCTGATAGGGCTTGCCGAGGTAATCGTTGACGCCGAGCTCGATCGCGCGCGCGCGATGCTTCTCGCCGACGCGCGAGGTGATCATCACGATCGGGATGTCGGCGAGGCGCGCGTCCCCGCGCACCTGCGAAGCCAGCTCGTAACCGTCCATGCGCGGCATTTCGATGTCGAGCAGGATCACGTCCGGCAGGTGATCCTGCAGGATCGACAGCGCATCGACGCCGTCCTTCGCCGTCATGACGCGCATGCCGTGACGTTCGAGCAGGCGCTGCGTCACGCGGCGCACGGTGATCGAGTCGTCGACGACCAGCGCGAACGTGCGGCGGTCTTCCGTCGGCCCTTCCACCAGCGGCTTGCGGCCGCGCCATTCGGAGCGCACCAGCGCGCCGAGGTCGAGAATGATGACGATGCGGCCGTCGCCGAGAATCGTCGCGCCGGCGATGCCGCGAATGCCGGCGATCTGCGGGCCGACCGATTTCACGACCATCTCGCGGCTGCCGACCAGCTCGTCGGTGACGACCGCCGTCGAGTGATCGCCGGCGCGGATCAGGATCACCGGCATCGACACGTCCGCCTCGGGCAGGACCGACGCGCCGCCGCCGATGAACGCGCCGAGATGCTGGAAGCGATACACCTGCTTGCCGTAGGTGAACGTCGGCGAATCCTCGGCGAGATGCTTCTGCACTTCCGAGCGCGGCACGCGCGCTACGCCTTCGACCGAAGGCAGCGGCAGCGCATACAGCTCTTCGCCCGTCCGCACGATCAGCGCCTGTGTGATCGCCAGGGTGAACGGCAGTCGGATCGTGAATTTCACGCCCAGGCCGGGCTGCGACTCGGTGAACAATGCCCCGCCGAGCTTCTTGATCTCGTTGACCACGACGTCCATGCCGACACCGCGGCCGGCGTGCTGCGTGATATTGCTCGCCGTGCTGAAGCCCGGCTCGAGAATCAGCTGCAACGCTTCCTCGTCGGAGAGCACGCGCCCCGCATGCAGCAAGCCGCGTTCGCGAGCCCGCGCACGCACCGCGCTGACGTCGATGCCGCGGCCGTCGTCCTCGAGGATGATGACCATCTCGGAGCCTTCGCGATGCAGGCCGACGCGGATCGTGCCGCTCTCGGACTTGCCGCGCGCCACGCGCTCTTCGGGCGTCTCGATGCCGTGCACGACCGAGTTGCGCAGCATGTGCTCGAACGGCGGCAGCATGCGGTCCAGCACCTGGCGATCCAGCTCGCCGGAGGCGCCGACCACGACGAGATCGGCCTTCTTGTTTGTGTCGGTCGCAACCTGCCGCACCAGGCGGCTGAGGCGCTGCACGTGGCGCTGGAACGGCACCATGCGCGTGCGCATCAGGCCGTTCTGCAATTCGGTGACTACGCGCGACTGCTGCAACAGCAGGTTCTGCGCTTCGCGCGTCAGATTCTCCAGCAAGCCTTCGATGCTGCCGACGTCGCTGACGGACTCCGCGAACGCGCGCGACAACTGTTGAATCGTCGAGTAGCGATCGAGCTCCAGCGGGTCGAAGTCGGACCGGCCCGGATGCTCCTCTTCGTGACGGTGCAGGATCTGCGCTTCGGTCTCCAGCTCCAGCTTGCGCAGCTGCTCTTTCAAGCGCGTGACGGTGCGGCCGAGCTCGGCGAGGTTGAACTCGATCGAGCCGACCTGCTGCTCGAGGCGCGAGCGGAAGATGCTGACTTCGCCTGCGTTGTTGAGCAGCGTGTCGAGCAAGTCGGCGTCGACGCGCGCGAACTCCTGGCGTTCCTGGACTTGCGGCTCGCGGCCCGGCAGCGCTACCGCGGGCGCCTCCACTACCGCCAGTTCTTCGGGAACATCCGGCGGCAACTCAGGCTGAACCGCCGCCGCCATATCCAGCGTCGCCTGATCGAGGACGGGCTGGCTCGCGGTGTGCTCTTCGACACGCACCGCTTCGCGCGGCGCGGCGGCACCCAGCTCGTCGGCACCGAATTCGATGTCGAACTCCGTATCGTCGAGCGCGGGCACTTCTTCCTGCGCTGGTTCCTGTGCTGGCTGCGGCGTCGCCGCCGGCGAGAACGAATCCGTCAACGTCGGCACGACGCCGGTCGCGCTGCCGAAGTCGTCGTCGACTTGCATCTCTACGACTGGCGCAGCGGCCGGTGCAGGCGTCGGTGCCGACGCAGGCGCGGCGACCGGAGCTTGGCCGCAGAGAGCGCGGATGCGATTGATCAGCTCGCGTGCCGGCGTGCAGCGCTCGCCGCGATTGACGACGTCGCGCATGCGGTGCAACTGGTCGAGGCTCGCTTGCAGCGCATCGAATACTTCCGGCGTTGCGGGGACAGTGCCCGCTTCGACGCCTTGCATGAGCGTCTCCAGCTCATGACTGAGATTGCCCATCGCGCGAATGCCAGCCATGCGTGCGCCGCCCTTGAGCGTGTGCACGACGCGCTTCAGCTCGAACACCAGCGCGTTGTTGCCGCGATCCTGCTTCCAGGATGACAAGGCGTGATCGGCTGTCTCGAGCAGCTCGGTGGCTTCCTCGCTGAAGATCGCTGCGACTTCGGGATCGAAATCGCCGCCGTCGTCGTCTTCTTCTTCCTCGACCGGCTGCGGCGCGGCTGCTGCCAGGACCGGCGCCGCTGGTGGCGGTGGCGGGGCGGGCGCGATAACAGGTGCAGGCGGCGGCGGAGCGGCTGCTACAGCCGGTGACTGCGGCGACAACGCCGGGCTGCGAACGGTGTCGCTCTCCTCTTCCGCGAGCAAGTCTTCTACTGCAATCGCAGGTTCGGGTTCCGGCTGCTGCTCGGGCTCTTGCTCGAACGGCTGCTCGAACGCGGCTGCGTCGATTTCGATCTCGACCGATTCGTCTTCGGGCAGACCTTCCTCGACGACGATGCCAGGCTCTTCCTGCGGCGCCTCGTAAGTCAGCGACGCGAGGATGTCGCCTTCCACCAGCGCCTGCTGCACGTTCGTCGGGTCGCCGTCCGCCAGCGCCTGTTGCACGTTGGTCGGCTCGGTATCGGGCAACGCTGCGGCGCGCTCGGTCGGGTCGTCACGGAACACCGGCGCGGGCCGCATGATCGTCGGCGAAGCATCGTGCGACGGCGAGCCGGCGTCTGCGGTTGCAGGCGTTGGCGGAAAGTTGTCGTAGCTCCAGTCGAGCATGCTGAGCGCGTTGGCGTCGGTCGGCTCCAGCTCGACGACGTCCGCGCCGCTATCCTCTGCCACCGACGCTGCAGCCGCCATGGCTGCAGTCGCGGGCGCCGGACTCTGAATGGTCGCGTCGATCGTTTCCGCGAGCCGGGCGATTTCCTCGTCGAGCTCGTGCTCCAGCTCGCCCAGGCGGGCGGCGATGCGCGGGTGATTGAGGAAGAAGCCGGTGTTCTCGTCGATGTGATCGAGCACCTGCTGGATTGCCGCGCTGGCGTCCTTCAGCACCGCGAGTCCCGCGGCGGGCATGCCGATCGAGTTGTCGAACAGCTTGCGGACGTAGCGGTTGAGCGGCTCGGCGATCTTGATGCCCTGGCGCGCCCCGGCTGTCTTGGCCGTGCCGCTCAGCGTGTGGCAGGAGCGATGCAGGTCCTCGGTGACCGGGTACGGCGGCGGCGCGGCCTCGGAGGTCGCGATGAAATCAAGGATGGTCGCGAGATGGCCCGCGGTTTCCTTTGCGTAAATCTCGTGCAGACCTGGATCCATTGCGGGCGGCGGCGGCACCGGTCTTATGTCCGAAGCTGGGGCCGTTTTTTTTTGCGGACTGGGTTGCGGCGGCAGGACCGTGGTGGTCTGGGTGTGCGACGGCATCGGCGGCTCGGGCGCCACTGCAGCGACGGCGCGCGGCGCAGGCGGCGCGCTCGGACGCACGCCGGCGATCTCGTTGAGCCCTTCGATGATGCGCGCGACGTTGGCTTGCGGCGGACGTGCGGTTTCCAGTTGCTCGACCAGCTCCGGCACGGCTGCGACTGCTTCGCGCAGCAACGTCATCATTTCCGGGCTGCGCTCCAGCGTCTTGTTGATGACGCGGTTGAGCAGGTTCTCGACCGACCAGGCGAACTCGCCGATGAGCTGCGCGCCGACCATGCGGCCGCTGCCCTTCAGCGTGTGGAACGAGCGGCGCACGTTCACCAGCGAATCCTGGTCCTGCGGGTTCTCGTCCCACAGCGGGAACAGGCGCTTGAGCTTGGCGATCTCGTCCTTCGCCTCTTCGATGAACAGCTCGAGGAATTCCGGATCGATCTCGCGATCGAGCGCCTTTGCCGGCGGCGCGGTGGGTGCGACGGGCCTGCGTGCCGCGGTCGTGGTCCGGACGACCGACGCCGGATCCAGCACCGCAGTGGGTTCGTGCTCGGTCGGTGCCAGGCTCGAAGCTGCGACTGTCTGCGACAGCGGCTCGATCACGACAGTGCGGGCATGGTCGCCCACCTGCGCGAGCGCCTCGACGCGCGGGATCGGCTGCGCTTCGGCGAGGAAGCGCAGGCAGTTCTCCGCGTTGTCCAGCATGTACCACGGGTCGGTGCGGCCGGCCTGCAGCGTCTCCATGTAGTACTCGACCGCGACGATGGCGTCGGCGAGGCGATCGACCGCTTCCTGCGGCAGGGTCATGCTCTCGCTGCGCAAGAGCTGGCCGAGCGCGCGATCGACGCCTTCCATGATCTCCACGACGCGCGTTTTGCCCAGCATCAGCAGGCCGGCGATCATGCCGCGCATCAGCTGCGGAATCTGGTCGGCGACCTGCGCTTCGCGCGGCTTCTCGAACGACAGCGCGACTGCTTCCTTGATGCGCGCCATGTTGACGATACATTCGCGCAGCACCGCCTCGGTCACTTGGCGGAACTCGATATCCTCCGGCCCGGTGGGCCTGAGCGGCGCGGTGGCGCTGTCCGCGCTCGGCACGATCATGCCGACCAGCTGCTCGTCGAGGCTGTCCTCGACCTTGATCAGCGTCGCGGCCATGCGCAGCAGCGTGCTCTCGCTCGCCGCCGAGCGCTGATTCACGATTGCCTGCAGATCGCCGGTCTCGCCCTGCACTTTGTCGCGCAGATCCCCGAGGCCGAGCACGCCGAGCGTATCGGCGATCTTCTTCAGCAGCTCGAGCTGCGGCGCCAGCTCGTCGACCTGCGTGCCGCCCTGGCGCACGAAGATGTCGAGCGCGTCCTTCACGCGGCCGAGGTCTTCCTTGATCGCCGCGGCCACGGTCTTCATCAGCTTGACCGAAGGCGCCGACAGGCTCTCGCGAGCCTGCTCGACGTGATCGTCGACCGGCAGCAGCTCGGTCAGGCGGAACGACGCGCGCACCGCCGCGACACGCGGCCCGGAGCTGCGCGCCCGCGCAACGTAGTAGAGAAGATTGTTGAGCAGCTCGAGCGGCGGGGTATCGACGTAGCGTCCCTCACCCTGCTCGTACAAGCGCTTCATTTCGCGATCGGCATGGCCGAGCAGGCGCTTGATCGAGGCGCTGCCCTCGAGCCCGCCTTCGCGCAGCGCTTCGAGCACCGCGCCGACGACCCACCACAGCTGGAACACCGGCTGCGTAGTCGCGACCTGCTCGAGCTTCTCGGCGGAGCGCGACAGGATTTCGAGGTTCTGGTCGACTCGTTCGCCCTTGATCCAGCCGAGCAGGCCGAGCTGGAAGCGCGTGCGGAGCTTGCGTGCCCATTGACCGATCGAGAGCACCTCGCCCGGCGTGGCGACAGGACTCGCCTGCTGATCCGAGCTGAGGTTCAGCAGCAGCAGCGTTCCTTCGGAGAGCAGCGCGTGACCGCGCACCGCGCGCAGGTCGTTCAGCAGCGGCAACAGCACGAGAGCCATGTCGCGGCCGCCGCTCATCACGCGTTCGAGGTACGTCGGCAACTGCACCATCGCGCGCATCAGCGCGTCGAGTCCCTCGGCGAGATGGCGGCGCTCGGAGAAGTTGTCGATGAGATAGCGCGCGACCTGGCCCATCTCCTCGGCGAGCAGCGCGGCGCCATAGACCTCGGCGATGCGCAACGCGCCGTGCACCGAGCGCAGGTGCTCGCTGCACTTTCTCAGCAGCGCAACGTTGTCCTGCTGCTCCCCGAATGCTTCGAGAGCAGTGCGCGCGTCGTTGAGCTCACTATTGAGCTCACGCGCGACGATATGCAGTGTTTGCGATGAAAGCTCGGCCATGTCTTCTTACGCGCTTTTCAGGCCGCTGACTTTCTTGGGCGGTGACGCCGGCGTCGCGGGACGAACCTGCGTGGCTGTAGCGGTCATCACCGGCGGCACGGGCGCTTTCTTGTCGGACTCCGTCAGCACTGCGCTGCCGCCGGAAGCGCCGCTGTCGGGCAGGCGGAAGCCGGCGACCGATTTACGCAGCTGCGCGGACAGCTCGGCGAGCTTGCCGACCGAGCCGGAGGTCGCGGCGGAATTCTCCGCGGTCTGCGAGCTGATTTCGCGCAGCACGCCCATGGTGCGCGAGATGTTCTGCGCGGCCGAAGCCTGCTGGCGCGAGCTCGCGGAAATGTTCTGCACCAGGCTGGCGATCTGGTTCGACACCTGCTCGATCTCTTCCAGCGCGGCGCCGGCGTTCTCGGCCAGCAAGGCGCCGCCGACCACGTCGGTCGTGCTGCGCTCCATCGAGACTACGGCCTCGTTGGTGTCCGCCTGAATGGTGCGCACGAGCACTTCGATCTGCTTGGTCGCGTTGGCCGCGCGCTCGGCGAGGCGCTGCACTTCGTCGGCGACCACCGCGAAACCGCGGCCCGCCTCGCCGGCCATCGAGGCCTGGATCGAGGCGTTGAGCGCCAGGATGTTCGTCTGCTCGGCGATGTCGTTGATCAGCTCGACGATGTTGCCGATTTCCTGCGAGCTCTCGCCGAGGCGCTTGATGCGCTTGGAGGTCTCCTGGATCGTCTCGCGGATCGCGTTCATGCCGTCGATCGTGCGCCGCACGGCCTCGCCGCCCTTGTGCGCGACGTCGACCGAGTGCCGCGCGACGTCCGAGGAGCGCTCGGCGTTGCCGGAAACTTCTTCAGTCGATGCAGCCATGGCCGCGACGGACTCGGAGGCGAGCGCGACCTGCTTCGACTGCGCGACCGATGCCTTGGCAAGGTGCCCGGCAGATCCCTGCGTCTGCTTCGCCGCGGCGTCGAGCGACACGGCCGACTCGGTGATCGTCGTGACCAGCTCGCGCAGCGCCTCGATTGCGTAGTTGATCGAGTCTGCGATCGCGCCAGTGATGTCTTCGGTCACCGTCGCCTGCACGGTCAGATCGCCGTCGGCGAGGCTCGACAGCTCGTCGAGCAGCCGCAGAATGGCTTCCTGGTTGCGCTCGTTCTTGCTGGCCTGCATCTCGAGAGTCTTGCGGATGTTGCCGCTCATCGCGTGCAGCAGCGAGAGCACGAGCAGCGACAGCAGACCGACGACCAGCAAGCCGATCGGCAGCTCGCGACTGCCGAGCAGGCCGGACGCGCCAGCCGCCGGCACGCCGACGCGACTGTCGAACCGCGAATAAATCTGATCGCCCGCAGTGACGAGCGCCGCCGCCGCCTGGCGCGCGAGCTTGAGGCGATCCGCCGAGCTGATCGCCGTGCGGACCTTTTCGCTCAGCTGCACGTACAGCGCGCTGGTGGACTTGAAGCGGGCCAGCGCGTCCGGGCCGGTGAGCTTCGGCAGGCCGAGCCCGGAGTCCTCGCCGCTCAGGCCGCCGACGACCTGACCCATGTAGTCGTTGCCATCCGCGAGACGCCGCGCGATCACAGTCGCGTCGCCGACGCCGCCAGCCAGCGCTTCCATGTCCTGCTGCAGGCGCAGGCCGGTGAGCTCGAAGCGCTCCAGATGGCGCGTCATGCCGTCGATGCCGGGCGTGCCGAGCGCGCTCGCGACGTTGCCGAGGCTCTGCAGCAGTTGCGGCACCAGCGCGCGGACTTCAGCCGCCGCCTTGTGCACGCCGTCGATCGCTTCGCTCGAGCTGAGGATGACCTGGCTCTGCTTCAACACCTCGGTCGAGCCGTCGAACGACTGCACGTCGTCGCCGAGAAAATGGGCGAGGTCGGAATAACGCGCGCGCGACTGCCGCAGCCGTTCGAGTGCGCCGGCCTCGCCGTTCAGCGCCGCGTTGGCCTGCGCCGGGATCTTCTGCGACAGGGCCAGCAGCTCGTTCATGCTGCGCACCGAGCTCTGACCCGCTTCCATGTCCTGACCGCCGAACGCCAGCAAGCCCGCCGCCGCGCCGACGCACACCAGGGCGATGACCATCAGCGCGGGCAAGAACCGGACGCCGTACATCTTAGTCTCGGCCATGGCGCTGTCCTTCCGTCCGGGAACGATTGTTCATGAAGCAGCCGCCTGCAGGAATTCCGGGCTTTCGAGCAGCGTGCGCAGGCTGAACACCGGCCAGCTCTCCGTGCCGCGGCGGAACGCCCCCGCCAGGTAACGCTCGCAGCGTGCAATCGTCGGCGGCGGCGCGTTGGAAAACTCGGCGTCGTTGAAGCGGCGGAAGCCGAGCACCTCGTCGACCAGCAGGCCGGCGGGCACTTCGCGGTGATGCGCCACCAGCACGCGCGTCGAGCGGTTGGTATTCGTGGCGCCGCCGCCGAGGAAGGCGCGCAGGTCGACCACCGGTAGCAACTGGCCGCGTACGTTGGCGATGCCGCGGATCCACGCCTTGGCACCGGGCACGCGCGTCACGACCGAAGGGAAGCCGAGCACTTCGCGCGTCTCTTCGCGCGCGACCAGGAAGCTCTCCGCGCTCAAGCGGAAGGCGACACCGACCCACTCGCGCTCGCCGCCGGGGTCGCGGCCCTGGCCGGTCAACGCAACGCGCGCCAGCCGCTCGAGCTCGAGCAGCAACTCGAACGGTTTATCGCGGAGGGACTTGAGAGTGGCGCTCGCCGTCATCGTGAGTTCAGTCCGCGGGCTCAGCCCGCGAGGGCCGCCTGCGCCTTCTCGATCAGCTTTTCCATCGACACCGGCTTCACCAGGTAGTCGACTGCACCCTGGCGCATGCCCCAGATGCGATCGGTCTCCTGGTCCTTCGAGGTCACCATGATCACCGGGATCGACTTGGTGTCCGGGTCGGAGGCGAGCTTGCGCGTCGCCTGGAAGCCGTTGACGCCGGGCATCACCACGTCCATGAAGATCAGGTCCGGCTTCATCTCCTTGGCCTTGCGGATTGCTTCCGCGCCGTCGCCCGCGCTCGCGGTCTTGTAGCCGTGGCGCTCCAGCGCCTTCTGCATGACGTGAACTTCCGTCGGCGAATCGTCGACGATGAGGATCAGTGCCATACCTTGCTCCGCGGTGCCCTGCTGAGATCGCACTGCTGCTTGTCCGGCCATACGAGTACCTTGCCCCCTACTTGAGCTAGCGCGCCAACGCACCCACGTGGGTCTCGATCGCGTTCAGCAACTCGTCCTTCGTGAACGGCTTGGTGAGGTAGTGCTCGGAGCCGACGATGCGGCCGCGCGCGCGGTCGAACAGCCCGTCCTTGCTCGACAGCATGATCACCGGGATGGAGCGGAATACCTTGTTGTGCTTGATCAGCGAGCACGTCTGGTAGCCGTCCAGGCGCGGCATCATGATGTCCACGAACACGATGTCCGGCTGGTGGTCGGCAATCTTCGACAGCGCGTCGAAGCCGTCGACCGCAGTGAAGACCTCGCAACCTTCCTTCGACAACAGCGTCTCGGCGGTGCGGCGGATCGTCTTGCTGTCGTCGATGACCAGCACCTTCAGGCCCGCGAGCCGGGCAGACTGGTTCGTTGCTAGGTTCTCCATCGCTACCTCACACGGGAATTCAGGCACCGCTCCGTCGCGCGCCGCAAAGTACGAAATGGAGCTTGGAATCGTGTACTTGCGAGCTTTGGCGAAGGCCGGCGCAACACGGCGGAACTTTTAACATATTGGTTATAGGGCCGCCATCGCCCACCTCTCTATACTATGAAGCTCGTCACACCGACTTCCGGGCAGCGATTTCGCCGTCGAGGCTGCGGTGTGAAGTGCGTCGCTGATTTGGTGAACCGATGCCTTTGACTCCTTCTCAATCGCCCCTGCGTGTGCTCGTCGTGATGGATCCGATCGACGAGATCAAACCCGTCAAGGACACCACGCTTGCCATGCTGCTGGCAGCGCAGAAGCGCGGCTGGGAGCTGTGGTACGCGGAGCAGCGCGATCTGTGGCTGCGCGACGGCGTCGCGCATGGCCATGTGCGCCCGGTTAGCGTCCGCAACGACCTGCAGGACTGGTTCACGCTCGATGCGGCGCATACCCGGCCGCTGGCAGACTTCCAGGTCATCCTGATGCGCAAGGATCCGCCGTTCGACATGGAGTACATCTACACGACGTACATCCTCGAGCGCGCCGAGGAGCAGGGCGTGCTGGTCGCGAACCGGCCGCAGGGCCTGCGCGACATGAACGAGAAGGTGTTCACGGCCTGGTTTCCGCAGTGCTGCGCGCCGACGCTGATCACGCGGGACATGGCCGACATGCACGCCTTCCTGCGCGAGCATCAGCGCATCGTCTGCAAGCCGTTGTACGGCATGGGCGGCCGCTCGATCTTCGTCCTCGAGCGCAGCGACAAGAACGCCAACGTCGTGTTCGAGACGATGACGGAGTACGGCACGCGCTTCGCGATCGTGCAGAGGTACATTCCCGACATCGTGAGCACCGGCGATTCGCGCATACTGGTCATCGACGGCGAGCCCGCGCCGTACGCGCTGGCACGCATCCCGCAGGAATCCGACCACCGCGGCAACCTGGCGGCCGGTGCGCGCGGCCAGGGGCGCGAGCTCAATGAGCGCGACCGCTGGCTCGTCAGCGAGATCGGCCCGACCTTGCGGCAACGCGGGATGCTGTTCGTCGGCCTCGACGTGATCGGCGGCTACGTCACCGAGATCAACGTGACCAGCCCGACCGGCGTGCGCGAGCTCGACAAGCAGTTCGGGACGGAGATCGCCGGATTGCTGATGGACGCGATCGAGAAACGCTTGTCTGCATGATCGTGGGCGACATGAACGCGACTGCGCCCGAAACCCCGCCTCTGCCGCTGGAAACGCGGGAAGGCGCCGCCCCTGTCAAAGATCGGATGACGACGACGCTGTTCCTCGCGGCGCTGTTCCACGGCATCGTCATCCTCGGCGTCACGTTCGCGGTGCCGATGCTGGACAAGCAGCCGGCAGCGTCGATCGAAGTGCTGCTCGTCACCGGCGACGACACGCGCGCGGCGGACAATCTCGGCGCGCAGTATCTCGCCCAGCGCAATCAGCAAGGCAGCGGCACGACGGACGAGCACGTGCGTCCGGCGAATCCCGCATCGTCGGCGATCGCAGCTCAGCAAGCCGGCATCCCGGACGGGAACAGCAGCGAGTATCGCGAAGCGGTCGCGGGCCAGCAGTCCGCGGAAATTCTCAGCAGCCGCAGCGAGCGCAGCGAGGTCGAGTATCGCAGCGGCGACGATCGTCCGGCCCAGGAAGCGCAGGCACCGCTCGCGCTCGCGCCGACCACGCCGCGTCCGATCGCGACCAACGCGACTGACGACACTCTTCGGCTGCGCGGCAAGCGCGCCGACGGCTCGTTCGAGGTCGTTCCCAACACGCGCGAGTCGAAGCTGGCGCCCTATCTCGATGCCTGGCGGCGCAAGGTCGAGCGCCTGGGCACGCTCAACTTTCCGCAGATCTCGCGCAGCGGCGCCGGCAATCCGATCCTGGAGGTTGCCATCCGCCGCGACGGCAGCCTTGGCGAGGTGCTCGTCAAACGTTCCAGCGGGCGCAAGGACATCGACCAGGCGGCGCTGTCGATCCTGCGGCTGGCATCGCCCTTCGACCCGTTCCCGAAAGAGCTGAGCAAGCAGTACGAAGAGCTGCGTTTTGCGTACGAATGGCAATTCATCGGCAGCGGCGGCTGAACCGCAGCAGGCGCCGACAGCCACCTACCAACTGTGACCTGGCTCAACATTTCGCCCGCCATCCGCGGTAATCTTTCAGTCCCATGTCCGGCGATTTTCTGACCAACCAGTTTCTGATCGCGATGCCGGCGATGACCGACAGCAACTTCGCGCAGACGGTCACGTTCATCTGGGAACATAACGCGGACGGCGCGCTCGGCATCATCATCAACCGGCCGCTGCAGATGCGGCTCGCGGACGTGTTCGAGCAGTTGAAAATGCCGACCGCGCCGGGCGTGAGCGGCAACCAGCCGGTCCTGCAAGGCGGACCCGTGCAGACCGATCGCGGTTTCGTCGTGCATCAGACCGGCGGCAGCTGGGAACACACGCGTCAGGTCTCCTCGCGCATCCAGGTCACGACTTCGCCCGACATCCTCGACGCCATGGCGCGCGGCGGCGGCCCCGAGACAGCGCTGGTCGCGCTCGGCTACGCAGGCTGGAGCGCCGGGCAGCTCGAAAACGAGATCGCACAGAACGCCTGGCTCACGGTCCCGGCGGACGAGCGCATCCTGTTCGAAACACCGTACGAGCAGCGTTGGCGCGCCGCAGGACGCCTGCTCGGCATCGATCTCGCCACCATCAGTCCCCACGTCGGGCATGCCTGATGGCGGGCGCACCCGCAGCCTCGCCGCAACTGGTCCTCGCGTTCGATTTCGGAACCCGCCGCATCGGCCTCGCCACCGGCGACACCCTCACGCGGACCGCGCGCGCTCATTCGACGCTCGACTGCGCGCGGGGCATCCCCTGGACTGCCCTTGACAAGGTTTTCGCGCACCTGCAGCCAGCGCAGCTGGTCGTCGGCCTGCCCTACAACATGGATGGCACGCCGACGGCGTTGACGCCTGCGGCGCGCAGCTTCGCGACCGAGCTCGAGGCACGGTATCGCAAGCCCGTGGCACTGGTGGACGAGCGGCTCAGCTCACGCGAGGCCGAAACGGAGTTGCGCGACGCGCGCGCTGCCGGCCTGAAACGCGGCCGGACGACGCACGCGGACGTCGACATGATCGCCGCGCGCATCCTGCTCGAGCGCTGGTTCGCAGGCGAAGGCGAAGCTTCTACAATGCGCGGCCATGACCCATGACCCCGCCGTATCCGTGCAGCGCGACGCCGACGGGCGCCTGCGACACCTCATCACGCTCGAAGGCCTGAGCGCCACGGAGCTGACCGGACTGCTCAATCTCGCCCAGTTCTATCTGCGCGAGGCGGGCGACGTGCCAGCTCGCGATCAGAGCTTGTGGGGCCGCACCGTCGCCAACCTGTTCTTCGAGCCGAGCACGCGGACCCGCGTGTCGTTCGAGCTGGCCGCACTGCGCCTCGGCGCCGATGTAGTGAACCTGGACATGCAGTCCTCCTCGCGCGTGAAAGGCGAGACGGTGCTCGACACGATCTACACGCTGCAGGCGATGCACGCCGACATCCTGGTCATGCGCGATGCCGAGCCGGGCCTGCCGGCGTACGTCGCGCGGTTCGTCGCGCCGCACGTCTCCATCCTGAATGCCGGCGAAGCGCATCTGTCGCATCCGACACAGGGCTTGCTCGATGCGCTCACAGTGCGTCAGGTGAAGGGCGACTTCGCTCCCCTGCGCGTGCTGATCGCGGGCGACATCAGCCACTCACGCGTGGCGCGCTCGGCCTGGCAGGCGTTCACGACGCTGGGCATCGCGGAGCTGCGCATCGCCGCACCCGACGACCTGATGCCCGGCCCGGACGAGTTCGCAGGCGCGACCCGCTTCAACAATATCGACCGCGCCATCGACGGCGTCGACGTGGTGATGGCGCTGCGCATCCAGCGCGAGCGCATGAGCGGCGCGCACATCCCCGATGACGCTGCCTATCACCGCGCCTTCGGCATCACGTCGGAGCGCATGAAGAAGGCGCGCCCCGGCGCGATCGTGATGCATCCGGGGCCGATGAATCGCGATGTCGAGATCGCCAGCGACGTGGCCGACGGCCCGCAATCGGTCATCCAGCGTCAGGTCGCCAACGGCGTGGCGATACGCATGGCGGTGCTCGCGACGATCGCGCGCAACGCGCAGAGCCGCCGGCACTTCCAATGAGCGCTCGAATCGACGTCGTCGCACGCCCCCATCGCGGCACGATCTTCGAAGAGCGCGCCGAGGTTGTCGCGCACGAGCGCTTCGCCGGCGACCAGTTCGTGCTGACGCTGCAGGCGCCGAAGTGCGCGCGCGCCGCGACGCCGGGCTCGTTCGTACATCTCAGCTGCGACGAGCAGGTGCCGATGCGCCGGCCGCTATCGATCATGCGCGCGCATCCGGAGCGCGGCTCGATAGAAGTGCTCTACAAGATCGTCGGTCCGGGACTGGCCGCGCTCGCGGCACGCCGGGTCGGCGAATCCATCAATGCGCTCGGGCCGATCGGCAATGGCTTCGTCCCGCATCGCGAGCGTCCGCGCACGCTGCTGGTCGGCGGCGGCGTGGGCATTCCGCCGATGGTGTTCCTCGCCGAGCGCCTGCGCGAGGACAGCAGCGCGCCGTGGCAACCGCTGGTGCTGATGGGGTCGGAGATTCCCTTTCCGTTCCGTGCACGGCCCTCGACCATCCTCGTGCCCGGCATGCCGGACGGCGTCATCGCCTGCATGCCGCTGCTCGACGAGTGGGGCATTCCAAGCCGCCTGACGAGCCTTGCAGGCTACGCGGGCTGCCATGAGGGTTACGTGACGGATCTGGCGGCTGCGTGGCTGGGCTCGCTGGATCGCGCCGTGCTTGGCGAGGTCGAGATGTTTGCGTGCGGGCCGACGCCGATGCTGAAGGCCGCCGCGGCAGTGGCCCGGCGATTCGGTATCGCGTGTCAGGTGTCGCTCGAAGAGTTCATGGCGTGCGCTGTGGGCGGGTGCGCGGGCTGCGCAGTGAGAGTGATGACCCCGAGTGGGCCGGCGATGAAGCGGGTGTGCGTCGATGGGCCGGTATTTGACGCCAGGGCCGTGTATCCGGAGTCAGGCTAAAGCCTGACTCTCATCCGAAGTTGATCTTCGCTTCCAGGTTCGTGCGCGAGTCCGCGTACGCCAGCGCATCTTCCAGCGTGATTCGCCCCTGGCGATACAGATCGTACAGCGCCGTATCGAAGTGCTGCATGCCCTTCTCGCTGCTCGTGCGCAGCGCTTCCTTGGCGCCGATCACGTCACCCTTCTTGATCAACTCCTGTACGTGCGGCGTGTTGATCAGCAACTCGCATGCCGCCGCGCGGCGCTTGTTCTTACCCGGCACCAGGCGCTGCGCAATGATCGCGCGCAGGTACTGCGACAGGTCGAGGAAGATCTGCGTGTGCTGGTCGCGCGGGAACATGTTGATGATGCGGTCCAGCGTCTCGGCCGCGTTGTTCGCGTGCAGCGTCGCCAGCACCAGGTGGCCCGTGCCCGCCAGCATGATCGCGGACTCCATGGTCTCGCGGTCGCGGATCTCACCGATCAGCAGCACGTCGGGCGCGGCGCGCATCGCGCTACGCAGTGCGCGTGCATAGGACTTGGTGTCGAGCCCGACCTCGCGCTGGTTGATGATCGACTTCTTGTTCGAGTGCAGGAACTCGATCGGATCCTCGATGGTGATGATGTGATCCGAGGAGTTCTCGTTGCGGTAGTTGATCATCGCCGCGAGCGTGGTCGACTTGCCCGAGCCGGTCGCGCCGACCATCAGCAGCATGCCGCGCTTCATCATCACCAGGTCCTTGAGGAGCTCGGGCAGGCCGAGGTCGTCGAGCCGCGGCATGTCGGCGGTGATGTAGCGCAGCACCATCGCGGGGTTGCCGCGCTGGTGGAATACGTTGACGCGGAAGCGCCCGAGGCCCGGCTCGGAGATCGCGAAGTCGATCTCCAGCTCGTCGTTGAAGGCGTCGATCTGCTCCTGCGTCATCAGGCCGTAGGCTGCCTGGCGCACCACTTCCGGCGTCAGCATCTGCTTGTTGACGGGGAAGATCTGGCCTTCGATCTTGATCTTGATCGGCGCGTAGGAAGTGAAGAACAAGTCGGAGGCGCGCTTGTCCACCATCAGCTTGAACAGCGGCTTGGTATTGAGGACGACCGCACGGTCGTCCCCACCCATCTCGTTGTCGAGCACGTCACCTTCTGCGGCCATGTCTATCTTCCAATTACGCCTTCAGTCTCTTCTTCCATGATCCGCAAGGAGGCACCCGCTTCGTCGGTCAGCTTGGTCTCGCGCTTGCTCTCGAGCTTGATGCGCAAGCGTACTTCGTTCTTCGAATCCGCGTTACGCAGCGCGTCTTCGTAGGAAATCATGCCGGTCTCGTACAGCTCGAACAGCGCCTGGTCGAAGGTCTTCATGCCGAGGCGGTTCGACTTCGCCATCACTTCCTTGATGGCGGCGACCTCGCCTTTGAAGATCAGGTCGGAGATCAGCGGCGAGTTCAGCATGATTTCCATCGCCGCGATACGCCCGGCGCCGGCCTCGCGCGGAATCAGGCGCTGCGAGATGAAGGAGCGGATGTTCAGCGACAGGTCCATCAGCAGCTGCTCGCGCCGATCCTCGGGGAAGAAGTTGATGATACGGTCGAGCGCCTGGTTGGCGCTGTTGGCGTGCAGCGTGGCGAGCACGAGGTGGCCGGTCTCGGCGAACTGGATGCCGTACTCCATCGTGTCGCGGTCGCGGATTTCGCCGATCAGGATCACGTCCGGCGCCTGGCGCAGGGTGTTCTTCAGCGCCATGTGCCAGCTCTCGGTGTCGACGCCGACCTCGCGGTGCGTGACGACACAGCCCTTGTGGTTGTGCACGTACTCGACCGGGTCCTCGATCGTGATGATGTGACCGCGCGTCTTCTCGTTGCGGTAGTTCACCATGGCGGCGAGCGAGGTCGACTTGCCCGAGCCGGTGCCGCCGACCAGGATGACCAGGCCGCGCTTGGTCATCACGATGTCCTTGAGGATCGGCGGCAGCTGCATCTCCTCGATGGTCGGGATCTTGGCGTTGATCGTGCGCACCACGCAGCCGATCAGGCCCTGCTGCACGAACGCGCTGACGCGGAAGCGGCCGATGCCGACCGGCGCGATCGCGAAGTTGCACTCCTTGGTGGAGTCGAACTCCTTGGTCTGCTTGTCGTTCATGATCGAGCGCACCAGCACTGCCGCCTGCTCGG
>Ga0134127_10000803_pt1 | contig 25747 bp, 21 predicted proteins | sample KB31753_FD_96459 | JGI IMG/M metagenome (GOLD analysis project Ga0134127, IMG submission 96459) | Terrestrial soil microbial communities with excess Nitrogen fertilizer from Kellogg Biological Station, Michigan, USA - KB3-175-3 | ecosystem: Environmental > Terrestrial > Soil > Unclassified ... | reverse complement strand
GCGGAATTCCGAGCGAAGGTGCGCAGCGCCGCAGCGAGGAACAATCACAACACAAGAAACGCGGAATTCCGAGCGAAGGTGCGTCGCGCCGCAGCGAGGAAGCATGTCAAGAGAATGTCTGGATTAACTTTAGGAAACGCTAATACCTCGCTGACCGACCGCGCCGCGGATTTTCTCTCGGCAGGGCCGGCCGATCCCTCGACCTTGATCTCGTACGTCTGCCAGCTGCCGGGTGCGCCGGCCGGCGTGGCCGAGCATATGGCGGCGGCGCTCTTCGCGGGGCATACGAGGTTTTCGCGCGGTGCGGACGGCCGCTGGATGTTGCGCGAGACCGTCATCCCGAGCGCCAGCGAGGGATCTAACCTCACGGTAGAGGGACGTCCCTCTATCATGATGCAAGATCCGTCGGTCGCGCCGCTCCCTCGGGATGACAAGCCGCTCTCCACCGAACCCTTCGTCGTCGTGGACGTCGAGACCACCGGCACGCGCGCCTTCGCCGGCGATCGCGTCACCGAAGTCGCCGTCGTCCACGTACAGAATGGCGTCGCCACGACGGTCTTCGACACGCTCGTCAATCCCGAGCGATCGATTCCGCCGGCGATCATGGCCATCACGAACATCACGCGGGAGATGGTGAAAGACGCCCCTCGCTTCGCCGACGTGTGCGATCAGCTCCTCGGCGTCCTCGAAGGGAACGTCTTTGTCGCCCACAACGCGGGTTTCGACTGGCGATTCATTTCCGCGGAGATCCAGCGCGTGACGCGCCGGCCGCTCGAGGGACGCACGCTGTGCACGGTCCGGCTCGCGCGACGACTGGTGCCGCAGCTCCGCCGCCGAAATCTCGATTCGCTCGCGTCTTATTACGGCATCGACAACTCGGCGCGACATCGTGCCGGCGGCGACGCGCTCGCGACCGCGCACATTCTCCTTCGCTTGCTCGACGCCGCGCACGATCGCGGCTGCGCATCGCTCGATGATCTCGAGCGGCTGATGACCACACGTACGGCGAGCGCCAAGCGCTCGCGCCGGCCACCCGCATTGCCGCAGCCGGCGCGCGACGACGCCATCGCATAACAATGCATGACACTGCATGACACCGCATAACACCGCATGACACCGTATGAGACCGTGAAACCAGATCCGCTCATCGAAAGCCGCCAGCTCGGACGCTGGCGCGTGCACGCCATTCAGGCCGGCGGCCAGAAGCTCGACGGGGGAGCGATGTTCGGCGTCGTGCCGAAGTCGCTGTGGGAACGTCGCATTCCCGCCGACGAGCGCAATCGCATTCAGCTCGGCATGCGCTGCCTCTTGATCGAGCATGATATCGGCCCCGTGTTGATTGACACGGGCGCCGGCAATAAGGAAAATGGAAAGTTCTACGACATCTACGGCATCGAGAATCGAGGAAGGCAGGGGCCCACGGCGCTCGAGGACGGACTCGCCCAGCTTGGGTTCGCGCCGTCCGACGTGGCGATGGTGATCAGCAGCCATTTGCATTTCGATCACGCGGGCGGCAACACCGTGAAGCGCGAAGACGGTTCGATCGCGCCGAGCTTTCCGAAGGCGCGCTATGTCGTGCAGCGCGGGGAGCTCGAGTGGGCAACGCACACCAACGAGCGTACCGCGGCGAGCTACTTCCCACACAACTGGGATGCGGTGCGAGTGAGCGGCCAGCTCGAGCTCATCGACGGCGACCGGGAGATCATCGCGGGCATTCACTCGGTGAAGACGCCGGGACATACGCCGCATCATCAGGGATTGCTCATCGAGTCCGACGGCGAGCGGGCATTCTACATCGCCGATCTCGTTCCGACGGCGGCGCATCTCCCGCTGCCGTGGATCATGGGATATGACGTCGAGCCGATGGTGACGCTCGAGACCAAGCGCCGCATTCTGGCGCGCGCGGTGGATGAAGATTGGCTCGTCGTCTTCGAACACGATGCGAAGACGTCGTGGTCGAAGATCGCGAACGATGGAAAGGCGTACGGCGTGCGCGCTTGACCGCTAGTCGCTGGTGAGAATTCCGCGGAAGCGGTGACCGTCCCACCACCAGAGCGTCGAGGCTTTTCCGTAGTACTCCTCGTCGATCCCGTCGTGTTTGAGGTCGAAGTACGCGTCGGGTGCCGGTTGTTTACCCGGCGTATCGTCGTAATCCGAAATCGTGACGCGTTCAGGCCGGTGCACTTGAAGCACGGTGATGTTCCAGTGCAGCGTGTCCGCGCCGGGGATCATGCCGCCCGAATCGACCACGACGACCCGTACGCCCCGCGCCTCGTTCAGCAGCGCGAGTATCAGCGATTTGCGGTTGCGAGCACCGATGAGCGCGACGTCCGCGCGGCCGTCTCCGTCGAAATCGCCGACGGTACCGAACGCTGCGCTCGCGGCGCTCGTATCGTTGGCCGAGTTGAGTGCGTCGCGCTCGAAGTCACGGCGATGCAATGGCGCGAAGTCCGGCTGAGCCGCACGCAACGCGGTTGCGAACGATAGAGGCAGCACCAGCTGTGGAATGCCCGCGACGCGCCGGATCTCAGGCGACGTGACGCTCGAATCCACGATCATTTCGTGCGCGGAGTCGGGCGGCGTGTTGGCGACGGAGGCGGGCGGTAACCCGCTCGGCCGCGCGACAGGTTGCCGCGACGTCGAGTCAGCGGCCGCGCGTTGCTCGCGGTTGCATGCCGCGAACGTCGCCGCGGAAGCCAGGACCAAGAGCGCTGTAGGTTTCATCGCCATGTCGGATACCTGGATCGATGCGCTGCTTTCGCCGAGCGGTCAAGCACTGCTCGCCGATTTAGCGCCGGAAGCGCTCGATGCGAAAACCGAGTTGAGCGTGATCTCGCGGCTGCGTGCAAAGTATCCGGCGGAGCTCGTGTCCGCGGCAGTGACGCAGATCAAGTTGCGCCGCCGTGCGCGGGACAAGTTCACGCACGCCGATCGCATGTATTTCACGGCACCCGGTCTCGAGCAGGCATCGAGTGAACGAATGGCAGACCATCACGCGCGGCGCTTCGCGTCGTTCGATCGCATGATGGATTTATGCAGCGGCATCGGCGGCGATCTGGTCGGCCTCGCGCGGGATCGTCGCGTAACCGCCGCGGACTTCGATCCGATTCATTCGCGGCTCGGCGTCCTGAATGCCGAGGTGAATGGTGTGGCGCCGAATGTGGACGCGGTGTGTGCGGACGTGCGCGAGCTGAACTACGGCGACGTGACGGCCGCATTCATCGACCCCGCACGCCGTTCGTCAGAGGGTCGCATGCGCGCCGGCGAGAGCGAGCCGCCGCTCGAGTGGTGCTTCGCGCTCGCCTCGCGCGGTGTAGCGCTCGGCATCAAAGCGTCGCCGGCGCTCCCGGTGGACGTCGTGCCTGAGGGTTGGGAACTGGAATTCGTCTCGGAGCGTCGTGAGCTCAAGGCGTCGGTCTTGTGGTCGCCGGACATCGCGACCCATCGGCGGCGCGCAACGCTACTCGGCGACGCTGTGCACACACTCGTCGAGGAAGACGCGGGGGCGATTGCCGTGAAGCCGCCGGGCGCATTCTTGCTCGATCCCGATCCCGCCGTGACGCGGGCGGGGCTCGTCGAGACACTCGGCGCGCGGGTCGATGCGTGGAAGATCGACGAGCAGGTGGCGTTTCTCTCGGCGGATCATTCGATGGAGACGCCATTCGGCCGGTCGATGAAGGTCGAGGCGTCGATCCCGTGGAGCTTGAACCGCCTCAAGGAATCGCTGCGGTCGCTGGATGTCGGGACTGTGGATATTCGGAAGCGGGGTTCAGCCGTTGATGTGGATGCCATCCAGCGGCGGCTCAAGCTGAGCGGGACGCGGCAGGCGACGGTGGTGTTGACGAGGGTGGCGGACCAGCCGTGGGCGATGGTGTGCACGTGACGTCGGACAATGGTCGGCTGTGCGTCAACTACTTACTTCCCACGACTTGACCTAACTCCCGATTTCTTTTAGCTTTAGCCCTCACAACTCGGAAAGTGGACCGTCGCTGGTCCCACCCTGTGGCCCTCGCCTCGCGCGAGGTGTGCTACCGGAGTCCAGAAAAAAGCGCCCCGCGTGTGCACACGACGGCGGCGTTTGTCTTCGCGGACTCTGTAGCCCGGCATCGCCGGCTCTCAGGTCCGCGTTTTTGTTTTTCTCTTCTCTCTGGAGACTCGGTATTCAGGACACCACAAAGCGTGTGCGGGTCAACCGCCAGATCCGCATCAGTCCGGTCCGCGTGATCGGGGCCGATGGATCACAACTCGGCATCCTCGAGGTCGATGCCGCGTTACGCATGGCGGAAGAGCTGGGACTGGACCTGGTTGAAGTCGCCGCGACGGCTCGCCCTCCCGTGGTCCGCATCATGGATTACGGGAAGTACAAGTTCGAGATGGCGAAGCAGGCGCGGGTGGCGAAGAAGAAACAGCACGTGATCGAGCTCAAGGAAGTGAAGTATCGCCCTGGGATCGACGATCACGACTTCGACACCAAGACGCGGCACGCGCGCCGGTTCCTGGAAGAGAAGAACAAAGTGAAAGTGACGATGATGTTCCGTGGGCGCCAAGTCGCGCACCCCGAGCTCGGACAGGCCGTGCTCGACCGCGTGGCGCAGGCCCTCACGGACGTCGGCAAAATCGAGAGCTCGGGAAGATTGGAAGGAAAGTCCATTACCATGATTCTCGCGCCGAAGTGACGCGGAGCGTCATCCCGAGCGTCAGCACGGGATCTGCTTTTATGAGGAAGTTCTGATGCCGAAAATGAAAACCCACAAGGGCGCCACGAAGCGCTTCAAGAAGACCGGGACGGGCAAGGTCCGCCGCTACAAGGCGTTCAAGAGCCACATCCTGACCAAGAAGACGTCGAAGCGGAAGCGCCGCCTCCGCCAGGCCGGCATCGTCGCGACGACCGGTGACACCAAGCGCGTCAAGCGCCTGATTCTGGCCTAAGGAGAGAGTCCCATGCCTCGTGCCGTAAGCAACGTCCCGCGCCTGAAGCGGAAGAAGCAGATCATGAAGGCCGCGCGCGGCGCCTTTGGCGCCCGCTCGAAGCTCTGGCGTCCCGCGAAGGAGACCGTGGAGCGCGGCTGGAAGTACGCGTACCGCGATCGCAAGAACAAGAAGCGCGATTTCCGCCGTCTGTGGATCACCCGCATCAACGCGGGTGCGCATCAGAACGACATGAATTACAACTCGTTCATGAACGGCCTCAAGCTGGCCGGCATCGAAGTGAACCGAAAGATCCTCGCCGATCTCGCGGTCCACGATCCCGCCGCGTTTACGGCTCTCGTCGACAAGGCGCGCTCCGCGTTGAACGCAGCGTAAGGTCTCGCTTCACACCCCCCGGCGGCAGCGCGACATTGAGTGTCGTACTGCCGCCGTGTTTTTTTATGCGGAACTGCGAATGGACAGAGCGGATGGACAGAGCGGATGGACAGAGCGAACGGAAAGACCGAACGGAAAGACCGAACGGAAAGAGCGAACGGAAACGGCGCCGGCACAGCGCGGGCTTCATTCGCCCGTTCCACTCGCCTTTTCCACTCGCCCTCACCACTCGCCTTTTCCACTCGCTCTTTCCACTCGCTCTTTCCACTCGCTCTTTCCACTCGTGGTTTCATTAGCTGTCCCTCGCCGCTCATCACCTGCCCACTAACGCCGTGAATCTTCAGGACTATCTCGAGGAAGCCGACACCATCGAGCGCGAAGGCACCGCCGCGCTGGCCGGCGCGGCCGGCGCCGACGCCCTCGAGGAGGCGCGCATCGCCTTCCTCGGCGACCGCCAGGGGCGCGTCAAAGCGCTGCAGGAGGGCCTGCGCGGCATCTCGAAGGAAGACAAGCCCGCCGCCGGCAAACGCTTCAACGAAGTGCGCATGCGCCTCGAGGCGCTCCTCGCCGACCGCAAGACCGCCGTGCCGCGCGCCAGCGGAGGCGCGCCCGGCGAAGACCGGTCGCTCCCCGCCCGCCACCAATGGAAGGGAGCCAAGCACCCGGTCACGCTCGTCATCGAAGAGATCGAGAGCATATTTAGAGAATTGGGTTTCACGATTGCTCAAGGCCCCGAGGCCGAGACGGAATGGTACAACTTCGGCGCGCTCAACTTTCCGCCGAACCATCCGGCCCTCGACGCGCACGACACCATGTACCTCGCAGGCGAAGGCCTGCTCCGCACCCACACCTCGCCGGTGCAGGTGCGGACGCTCCAGAAATACGCGCCGCCCATTCGCGTGCTCATTCCCGGCAAGGTCTATCGCAAGGATCCATTCGACGCCTCGCATGCGCCGGCGTTCGAGCAGATCGAAGGGCTCTGCGTCGACGAAGGCATCAGCTTCGTCGACCTCAAGGCCACGCTCAACGTCTTCGCGCAGCGCTTCTTCGGCGCGTCGCGCACTCGCTTCCGCCCGTCCTACTTCCCGTTCACCGAGCCCTCGGCCGAGATGGACGTGCAGTGCGGCATCTGCGGCGGCGTCGGGTGCGCGGCGTGCAAGGGCACGGGGTGGATCGAAATCCTCGGCTCCGGCATGGTACATCCCTCGGTGCTCGACGCGGCCGGCGTCGACAGCGAGAAGTACACCGGCTGGGCGTTCGGCATGGGGCCGGCGCGCATCGCGATCAGCCGATACAAGATTCCTGATATCAGAATCCTCTACGATTCCGACGTGAGATTCCTGGAGCAGATCGCCGCCGCCGGCAGCCGCGCAGCCGACGCATCGAGCGATAAATGAACCTGTCCTTCGAGTGGCTGAAGGCCTTCGTGCCGTTCCACGAGACCGCGCCGGAGCTGCGCGAGCTGATCACCGCGCACGTCGCCACGGTCGACGAGCTGGCGGCGCTCCGCGAGGATCTCGCGCCCATCGTCGTCGCGCGCGTCGTCGAGGAAGCGCCCCATCCCGACTCCGATCACCTGCACGTGACCAAGGTCGATGCCGGCACCGGCACGCTCCTCGACGTGGTCTGCGGCGCGGCAAACGTCACGGCGGGGAAGCTCTATCCCTTCGCGAAGACCGGCGTCACGATCCCCACCGGTCTCAAGATTCAGAAGCGCAAGATCCGCGGCGCGACATCCGACGGCATGCTCTGCTCGCCCGACGAGCTCAAGCTCGGCAGCGACCATAGCGGCATCATGGAACTGAGCATCGACGTGCCGCCGGGCACGCCGTTCCTCGCGGCCGTTCCCGTCGGCGATATGAGAATCGTCATCGACGTCGGCGCAAACCGGCCGGACCTGCTCTCCCACCTGGGTGTCGCGCGTGAGATTGCGGCGATCACCCGTCAGCCATTCGCGCTGCCGGCGATCGAGGGCCTCGCGACCGGCATCCCCGCGTCGACCGGAAGCGGGTTCTCCGGGACATCCGGACCCGTAACTGTCACCGTGGCCGAGCCGGAGCTCGTCCGGCGCTTCATGGGCGTGGTGATTCGCGGTGTGAAAGTCGGCCCGAGCCCGGACTGGCTCGTGCAACGCCTCGAGTCGGTCGGATCGCGCTCGATCAACAACATCGTGGACGCCAGCAACTACGTGCTGCACGAGCTCGGGCAGCCGACGCACGCGTTCGATCTCGCCAGGCTCGGACAGTCGAAGATCATCGTGCGCCGCGCCAAGGCCGGCGAGAAGATCACGACCCTCGACGGTGTCGAGCGCGAGCTGAAGGACCACATGATCGTGATCGCCGACGGCGAACGACCGCACGCCGTGGCTGGCGTGATGGGCGGCCGCGACAGCGAAGTCACCGACGCGACGACCGACGTCTTTCTCGAGGTCGCGAACTTCAATCCCACGCGCATTCGCGACGCACGTCGCGCGCTTGGCCTCTCAACGGACGCGAGCTATCGCTTCGAGCGCGGCGTCGATCTCGAGATCGCGCCGCGCGCGCTGGAGCGCGTCGCGCAGCTCATCGCGTTGCTCGCGGGCGGGCGCATCGACAGCGCGCCGGTCGATCTCGCATACGAGCCGCCGCCGCCACGAAGCGTTACCCTCCGCACACGGCGCGTCGCCAGACTGCTCGGCGAAACGCTCGGGACGGAAGAGATCGCGCGCTTACTTTCGTCGGTCGGCTTCGAGGTCGATCGCATCGGCGACGACCTCGGCGTCAAGGTTCCGACGTGGCGTGGCGACGTCACCGGAGAGGTCGATCTCATCGAAGAAGTCGCCCGCCTGCGCGGCTACGATTCTTTCCCGACGGAGATTCGCCCATTTCGGCCCGGTGCCGTGGGCGACGACGCGCACTGGATTCTGTCGCGCCGCGTACGCGAGGCGCTCGTCGGAGCCGGCATGCTCGAGGTGCGGCCCATGCCGTTCGTCGCGGGCGGCGAAGGCTTCGTGCGCGTCGAGAACCCGTTGGCCGAGAACGAAGGGTATCTGCGGCGCGAGGTGCTCGATACGCTCGCGCGCCGCGCCGAGTACAACCTGGCGCGCATGCACGGCGACGTCCGGATCTTCGAAATCGGCTCGGTCTTCACGCCGCGCGCTGGCGCGTTGCCGGCGGAGGACCTTCGGGTCGGCGTGCTCGTGATGGGTCGGCGCCAGCCGGCTCATTTCACTGATCCGAAATCCGTCGAATTTGACTCGTGGGTCAAATACGGCGAATGGGATGCGAAGGCGTTGGGGCAGATGGTCGCCGCATCGGCGTATCCATCAGCGAGCGTCGCGTTGCGCGAACCCAATTCGTCCGATGCGCTGTGGGACATCGTCGCGGGCGATCGCGTGGTCGGCACGGTGAGACGCGTGGCGCTCGACGCACCGGTATGGGCGGCGCCGGCGTTCGGTATCGAGTTGTCGCTCGGTGTGATCGATTCGGCCGATGTCGCGCCGCGGGGCGAGTCGGCGCATCGTCCGTTCGTGAGGCCGGCGCCAGTCGTCACCCAGTACGTTCCGGTTCCGACGACGCCTTCGGCGGAGTTCGATCTGGCATTGCTGGTGCCCGATTCGATCAGCGCGGAGCAGGTCGAGGATGTGCTGCGCCGCGCGTCGGGACGTCTGCTCGAAAAGGCTGAACTCTTCGACCGCTATGTTGGCCAGGGAGTTGAACCTGGGTATCGCAGCCTCGCGTGGAGGTTGACGTTCAGGCACGCCGAGCGCACTCTACGGGAGCGAGAGATCGAGGCTCGCCGTTCGGACATTCTCAAGGCCCTCGCCGACGAGCTCAATGTCAGACCACGGTCAAACACCTAGTACCGCTAGTACAACGAGCGATCGCGCGATTCAAGAACTCGAAGTGCTCGTGCGCCATCTGGCGGACGAGCTGGCGGGTTTTCGGCGGCGCGCGCTCGTCGCTGAAGCGCGCATCAAGGAAGTCGAGGGACTGGATGGCGGCGGCGCCGCCAACCTCGATCTCGTGAGCCGCTGCGCGCAACTCGAGCAGGAGAACGAGCGTCTGCAAACCCGGCTCGAGGCGGCGAGCGTGCGGGCGAAGCAGATGCTCGACCGCGTCAAATTCCTGCGGCAGCAGGCTCAAGCCGGCGGAGGTCCCTCATGAGCGCGAAGAAGCACACCGTACGGGTGACGATTTTGAACGAGGAATACGCGATCCGCAGCGAGGCCCCGCCGGAACACGCGCAGGCGGTGGCGAAGTACCTCGATCAGGCGATTCGCAAGGTGTTGTCGAGCGGTACCGTGGTTGAATCGAATCGAGCCGTGGTGCTTGCCGCGCTTCAGGTGACAGCCGAATTGTTCGCGGCCAGGGCTGGACTCGACGCAACGAACGACTCGGTGCGGAGCCTGAGCGACTACATCCGGCCATTGCTGCCCCCGTCCAAGCGCACGGTCGAGGCGGAAGTTGGCTGAGCCGTTTGCCTTTTCACCAACGGCCGCGTAGCTTAGCGCCGGTAGCCAAGCTGACCTAGGTACAAGCGCGCTTTATAGTTAGCGCTGCCCACGCCGCTCCCTTCGCCGGAGTGTCGTCGGACCGCAAACAAGAGTCGCGCACGGGAAGGCGGTGGTTCTCCCTGTCCTGCGGTCTCTGCACCGCGGTGGAGCATAGATTCCATATGAATCTGTACGCGATCATTGCCGCGCTTGGCGTTTTGGTAGTCGTTGCCGCGCCGGCATTTTTCTTTTGGGGACGTAGCGCGGGCACGAAGAGCGAGCGAGACCGCCAGGCCGCCGCGAAGTCGACCGCCGAAGAGACGTCCAAGCGCATTCTGAGCGACGCCGAGCGAGAGGCGGAGAACCTTCGGAAGAGCGCGCTTGTCTCCGGCAAGGAAGAGCTCATCAGGCTTCGCGAAAACTTCGAGTCCGAGGTGCGCGGGCGCCGCGAAGAAGTGGAGCGCGAAGAGCGCCGCTTGTCGGAACGCGAGACCGTACTCGACCGCAAATACGAGCTGATCGAGCAGCGCGACAAGGAGCTTGGACGCCGCGCGAGCGAATTTGGGCGCCGCGAAAAGCAAGTCACTGAACGCGAACAGGAGCTCGAGAAACTGGTCGGCGAAGAGCGCCGCCGTCTGGAGCAAATGGCCGGCATGTCGGCGCAGGAAGCCAAGGCCGAGCTCATTCGGCGCATGGAGGAAGAGGCGCAGGCTGACGCGGCGAATCGCATTCGCGAAATCCGCGAGAGCGCGAAGCGAAATGCCGAGCGCGAGGCGAAGAAGATCGTGGCGCTCGCCATTCAGCGCATCGCGGCGGAGCACACCGCCGAATCGACCGTGTCGGCGGTCTCGCTCCCGAACGACGAAATGAAGGGCCGCATCATCGGCCGCGAAGGGCGAAACATTCGCGCCTTCGAGCTCGCGACCGGCGTCGACGTCATCATCGACGATACGCCCGACACGGTCGTCGTCTCCTGCTTCGACCCGGTGCGCCGCGAAACGGCGCGCCTGGCGCTCGAGAAGCTCGTCTCGGACGGCCGCATTCACCCGGGGCGCATCGAGGAAGTCGTCAACAAGTCGCGCAAGGAAATCGAGACACAGATCATCGAGACCGGCGAGCAGGCCGCGTACGACGCAGGTGTGCACGGGCTGCATCCCGAGTTGGTCAAGCTGGTCGGGCGCATGCGGTGGCGCACGAGTTACGGGCAGAACATCCTGCAGCACTCGAAGGAAGTGGCGTGGCTCGCTGCAATCATGGCGACGGAACTGGGCCTCGACGTGAACATGGCGCGCCGCGGCGCGCTGCTGCATGACGTCGGCAAGGTGCTGACGCACGAGCACGAGGGCACCCACGTCCAACTCGGCGTCGAAGTCGCGACGAAGTACGGCGAGAACCCGCTGGTCGTGAATTGCATCGCGGCGCACCACGACGACGTGCCGCACGAAAGCGAAGTGTCGGTGCTGGTGCAGGCGGCCGACGCGATCTCGGGATCGCGCCCGGGCGCACGGCGCGAAGCGTTCGAGACGTACGTGAAGCGGCTCGAGGGACTCGAGAAGATCGCGTCGAGCTACAAGGGCGTGGAGAAAGTGTTCGCGATTCAGGCGGGGCGCGAAGTGCGCGTGATCGTCATGCCTGACGACGTGGACGACGTGCGCATGACGACGATGTCGGAAGAGATCGCGCGGCGCATCGAGGCGGAGTTGCAGTATCCCGGACAGATCAAGGTCGTGTTGATTCGAGAGACGAGGGCGGTGGATTTTGCGCGGTGAGTTGAGCGTGTCATCCCGAGCGACCCTGACGCTGACCCTGAGTGAAGCGAAGGGGAAGGGGAGTCGAGGGACCTCCGTCCCGGCGGAGGAGTCGTATGCAGCGCTCCGCTGAGAAAGGGGTCCTTCGCGCCTTTGGCGCTCAGGATGACACACGGGTGATCGACGGCGCGGCGCTTGCCGCGCGTGTGCAGAGCGAAGTCGCGGAGAAGGTTGCGGCATTGAAGGCGCGCGGGATCACAGCCGGGCTGAGCGTCGTGCTCGTCGGCGACGATGCGGCGAGCGCCGTCTACGTCGGCTCCAAGGAGCGGACGTGCATCGAGCTCGGGATGAAGGGCGAGACCATTCGCCGCCCCGCGTCGATCACGCAGGGCGAGCTGCTCGAGATCGTCGACCGCCTGAACGCCGATCCCGCGGTGCATGGCATTCTCGTACAGATGCCGCTGCCGAAGCACATTGACGCGGACGTCATCGTGCGCCGCATTCGTCCGGACAAGGACGTCGACGGTTTTCATCCCGTGAACGTCGGCAAGCTGTGGATCGGCGAGACGGACGGCTTTGCGCCGTGCACGCCGGCCGGTGTCGTCTACATGCTGCGGGCGCACGACGTGAAGACCGCGGGCGCGCACTGCGTCGTCGTGGGCCGCAGCAACATCGTCGGCAAGCCGATGGCGGGATTGATGATTCAGGCCGGCATCGACGCGACGGTGACGATGTGCCACAGTCGCACGCGCGATCTCGCGTCGGTCACGCGCGGCGCGGACATTCTCATCGCCGCGGTCGGCCGCGCGCAGATGATCACGGCCGACATGGTGAAGCCGGGCGCGGTGGTGATCGACGTCGGGATGAATCGCATCGCGGACGCGACGAAGAAGAGCGGGACGCGTCTGGTCGGTGACGTCGATTTCGACTCCGTGCGCGAGGTCGCGTCGCTCATCACGCCGGTGCCGGGGGGCGTCGGCAAGATGACGATCGCGATGTTGATGGCGAACACCGTGCGCGCCGCCGAACAGATCGGCCAGGGACGTTCATGACGGGCCGTCGTGTTCCGCGCCGTGACGATCCCGGCGCGCTCGATCTCTTCGTGATGTCCGACGCGGCGCCGGAAGGGGCGTACGTGCCTGAAGAGCCGCCGGCATCCGAATTCGTCGACGGCTATCCGGGCGAGACGCCGCGCACCGCGATCGCGGTCGGCACGCTCACGCAGACCGCGAAGGACGTGATCGAAGGCGCATTCATTCCTCTCTGGGTGCGCGGCGAGATCTCGGACTTCAAGTCGCATCGCAACGGACATTGGTATTTCTGCTTGCGCGATGCGAGCGCGCAGATTCGTTCGGTCGTTTGGAAGCGCGATCAACGCGGCATTCCCGCCGCGCCGGACGACGGCATGCAGGTCGCCGCGTTCGGCCGCCTCACAGTGTACGCCGCCCGCGGCGAGATGCAATTCACGGTCACGCGCATCGAGGCCGAAGGCGACGGACTTCGCCGGAAGGCGCTCGAGATCACACGCGCACGTCTCCAAGCCGATGGTCTGCTGGCACCCGAGCGCAAGCGCGCCTTGCCGCGTTTTCCGAAAGTGATGGCAGTCGTCACCAGCCCGGACGGCGCAGCGCTGCATGACATCGTCGCGGTCATGCGACGTCGCGCGGCGGACGTTCGTCTGGTCGTCGTGCCCGCGGCGGTGCAGGGCGATACGGCCCCCGAGGAACTGTGCTTCGCGCTCGACCAGGTGAATCGCTGGGGCGGCGCCGAGCTCGTGATCGTGGGACGTGGTGGTGGTTCGCGCGAAGATCTCTGGGCGTTCAACGACGAACGGGTCGCGCGCGCCGTGGCGGCTTGCCACGTGCCGACGATCTCCGCCGTGGGCCACGAAGTCGACTTCTCGATTTGCGACCTGGTCGCGGACCATCGCGCACCGACGCCGTCCGCGGCCGCCGAGGCGGCGACGTTCTCGCGCGGAGAGTTGCAGGCGGAATTGAGAAAACTCTCATTGCGCATGTCGGGAGCGACCCGCGCCGTTGTGCGCGACCGTGCCGACGCCGCTCGCCACCTCGGACGCGATCTCGCCGGTGCGGCGTCCGGCCAACTCGCCGTGCGGCGCACCGCGTTGCAGTCCGTGGCCGGGCGTCTCAACGCGCTGAGTCCACTTTCGACGTTGGCGCGTGGCTACTCCGTCGCGCGCGGCGATGATGGCGCGACGCTCGTCTCGGCCGAGGCATTTCGTCCCGACATGCCGTTCGAGCTGATCGTGCGTGACGGCGTGGTACCCGCGCGCGTCACCGGAACGCCGCGGCGGTCGACTCCATGACGTTCGAGCAGCGCCTCGCGCGCCTCGAGGAGATCGCCGGCGAGCTCGAAGGCGAGGGTGTCGATCTCGCGCGAGCGCTCACCCTGTTCGAGGAAGGCATTCAGAATCTGCGCGCCGCGGCCGATGAGCTGGCGGCGGCGGAAGCCAGAGTGCAGCGACTCGTCGAGCGAGCCGACGGGAGTTTCGACGTCATCGACCGCGAGTAGCGACGCCGTGCACGCGGCGCGGGCGTCGTCCGCGACGTGGCGTGCGGATCGCGCCGCGATCGAGGCGGCGCTCGAGCGCGCGTGGGAGCGGGCGCGCGCGACCGTCGGTGCCGAGATCGGCGAGGCCATCCGGTACAGTGTGCTGGGCGGCGGCAAGCGGCTGCGCGCGCTCTTGTTCCTGGCGGCGTACCGCACGGCCGGCGGCGCGGGTGACGCGAGCGCGCTCGCCGCGGCATTAGAGATCGTACATGCGTATTCGCTCATTCACGATGACTTGCCGTGCATGGACGACGACGACATGCGGCGCGGACGAGCGACGGTGCATCGTGTCTACGGTGTGCGCGCGGCGGCGGCGGCGGGCGTCGCGATGGTGCCGGTAGCGGCGCAGGCCGCGTTCCTCGCGTCGCGCGAGTTGGGACTCGACCGGACGCGGTGCGCCGAAGTCGTGGCCGAATTGATGCGCGCGTCGGGCGCGGGCGGGATGATCGCCGGTCAGCTCCTCGATCTCGAGGGCGAAGGACGCGCGCTCGGCGTCGACGATCTCGAGCGCATTCACCGCGCCAAGACCGGCGCGCTGATTCGCGTCTCGGTACTGCTCGGCGGGCTGGCCGCAAACGCCGGCGTGGAGCAGCAGCAGGCACTCGCGCATTTCGGCGAATCGATCGGGCTCGCGTTTCAGATCGCGGATGACGTGCTTGACGTCACCGCGACCACGGACCGATTGGGGAAGCCGGCAGGGCGCGACCTCGACTTGAAGAAAGGGACGTATCCCGCGGTGCTCGGCATCGAGGGTGCGACCGCGCGCGCCGCCGCCCTCGTGGACGACGGCTGCGGCGCATTGCGTGCGGCGGGACTCCTGTCCACGGAACTGGATGCGCTGGCGCGGTTCGTCATCGAGCGAGAGTCCTGACCGTTCGCTACCTTTCCTAATCCATCCTCCCCACCGCAGACGAGTCTTGTGAGCCTCCTCGACCGAGTCAAATCCCCTTCAGACATCCGCGGCTTTTCCAGCGACGAGCTGACGCAGCTCGCCGCCGACGTTCGCGCCCGTCTGATCGACGTGTGCTCCCGCACCGGTGGCCACATCGGCGCGGGACTTGGCGTCGTCGAGCTGACGGTGGCGCTGCACTACGTCTTCGACACGCCGCGCGATCAATTGGTGTGGGACGTCGGTCACCAGGGCTATCCACACAAGGTGTTGACTGGCCGCAACGATGACATGGAAACGCTCCGCCAGGAAAACGGCGTTTCGGGTTTCCTGAAGCGAACTGAAAGCGATTACGACGCCTTCGGCGCCGGCCATGCCGCGACGTCCATCTCGGCCGCCTTGGGCATCGCCGCCGGACGCGACGTAAAGGGTGACGATTTCAAGGTCGTCGCGGTGATTGGCGACGGGTCGCTCACCTCGGGCCTCGCGTATGAAGGTTTGAACAACGCCGGCCACTCGGACCGCAACATCGTCGTCGTGCTGAACGACAACGAGATGTCGATCGCGCCGAACGTGGGCGCCATGTCCAAGTATCTCACGTCGATTCAGCGCAACTCGCTGTACAACCGCGTGCGCAGCGCGATCGGCGACATCATCGACAATGCGCCGGGACCCGTCGGTACAATCGTACGAAAGTGGGAAGAGAGCGTGAAGGCGTTCATCACGCCGGGCGTGTTGTTCGAGGAGCTCGGCTTCCGCTACTTCGGACCGATCGACGGCCATGACATCAACGGCATGATCGAGACGCTGACGGCCGTGCGTGAGATGAAGGGCCCGCGCCTCGTGCACGTCATCACGCAGAAGGGAAAGGGATTTCCGGCCGGCGAGATCAGCGGCGAGAAATGGCACGCCTTGCCGCCGGGCCACGATCCGGCGACGGGCGTACAGCGCAAGCCGTCGACGGCGGTGTCGTATCAGAAAGTATTCGGCGCCGGTTTGGCCGAGCTTGCGCGCGAAGTGCCTGGACTCGTTGCGATCACCGCGGCGATGCCGAGTGGAACGAGCACCGACATCTTCGCGAAGGCGTTTCCGAACCGATTCTTCGACGTCGGGATCGCCGAAGGTCACGCGGTCACGTTCGCGGCCGGCATGGCAACGCAGGGCGTGCGACCCGTCGTCGCGATCTACAGTACGTTCCTGCAGCGCGCGTACGACAACATCATTCACGATGTGGCGATTCAATCGCTGCCCGTGATCTTCTGCATGGATCGCGCGGGTCTCGTCGGCGAAGATGGCGAGACGCACATGGGACTGTACGACATCGCGTACATGCTCGCCGTGCCCGGGATGACGGTGACCGCCCCGAAGGATGGCGCCGAGTTGCTGGGGCTGATGCGGAGCGCCGTGCTGCACACCGACGGTCCCTTCTCGATTCGCTATCCCCGTGACGCCGCGCCCGACAAGGCGCCAGCGATGGCGACCGTCGAACCGGTGCCGTTCGCCACCTGGGACGTGCTTCGTCACGGACGCGACGTCGCCATTCTCGCCGTCGGCACGATGGTCAATCAATCACTCGCCGCGGCCGAGTCGCTCGCGGCGGATGGGTTGAACGTGACGGTCGTGAACTGTCGCTACCTCAAGCCATACGACGAAGTCACGCTCGCCGCGGTGCTCGCGGATCACAAACACGTACTCGTCGTCGAAGAAGGCACCGTGGTGAACGGGTTCGGCGCGTTCATGTCGGCCGTCATCGCGCGCTACGATTCGACCGTGCGTGTGGCGGTGCTCGGCGTGCCGGATCGTATCATTCACGCGGCGCCGCGTGCGCGTCAGCTCGCGCAATGCGGTATCGACGCGAACGGCATCGCGACGCGAGTGCGCGCGCTGCTCGAAACCGAGGCGATGGCGGGGTGACCCGGCTCGGCGTCGTCGGGCACCAGGGCTATTCCGGTTTTCCGGCGGTGCTGCGGACGCTGGGAGAGCTTGCTCCCGCGCTCAAGCTCGAGCTTTTCTACGAGGAAGAGCTGTACGAGCTCGCGGGCAACGGAAACCTCCTCGACGATCCCTCGTCGCTCGACGCGCTGCTCACGCTGGGCGGCGACGGAACGCTCCTCCGCGGCGCCCGCATCATTGCACCGCACCGCGTACCAATACTCGGCATCAATCTGGGGCGGCTGGGGTTTCTCACCTGCTGCAATGCCGACCAGCTGTCGAATGCGTTGATGCGTTTCGCGCGCGGCGACTATCTGGCCGAGTCGCGCATGGCGCTGCAGGCCCGCGTGCTCGACACGAATGGCGTCGGCCGCGAGGAGTGGATCGCGCTGAACGATGTCGTGCTCCACAAGGGCGGGTTCGCGCGCGTCGTAACGGTGCGTGTCGCCGCGAATGGCGAGCCGATTGCCGCGTACGGGGCCGACGGCGTCGTGCTGTCGACACCGACGGGGTCGACAGCCTACAGCCTTTCCGCGGGCGGACCCGTCGTCTTTCCGACGGTCGAAACGATCGTGGTCACGCCCGTATCGCCGCATACACTCGCCATTCGACCTGTCATTCTTCCGGCCGACGTCGAGGTTACGCTGAAAGCGGATGATGCGACCGAGGAGCTTTTGATTACGGTCGATGGCCAGGTCGGTAGCAGCTTTGCGTCCGGTGAAACGCTCTGCGTCAAACGCGCCGCTCAAGGCGTGTCGATCATCCGCTTTCCCGGAACTGATTTCTTCACGACGCTCCGTCAGAAGCTCGGCTGGGGCGGTCTCGCCGACAGGGACAAAACCGCATGATTGTCATCCTGAGCGAGCGACACGCTTCAATGTCATCCTGAGCGAGTGACACGCTTCAACGTCATCCTGAGCGAGTGAAACGAGCGAAGGACCCCTGTCGTGCTGACTGAGCTCCGCATCAAGAACTTCGCGATCATCGAGTCGCTGACGCTGCCGCTGGCGCGCGGGTTCAACGTGCTGTCCGGTGAAACGGGCGCGGGCAAGTCGATCATCGTCGGCGCGCTGGGATTGCTCCTCGGTGAACGCGCGAGCGCGGACGTCATTCGCACCGGCGCCGAGCGCGCCACGGTCGAGGGCGTGTTCGACGTCGCCGATCGACCCGAGATTCGCACCTTGCTCGACGACCGCGGCATCGACGTCGAAGAGTCCACGGTGGTGCTCAAGCGTGAAGTCACGACGGGCCGCGCGCGCGCCTGGATCAACGGCACGACGGTGAACGCGGGCCTGCTCGCCGAAGTGGGCCGATTGCTGGTGAATCTCCACGGCCAACACGAAGCGCAGACGCTGCTCGACCCGGACGCGCAGCGCCGCATTCTCGATGCATTCTCCGGTGCCGCGGAGCAGTCCGCGTCAGTGAAAGCGGCGCACGATCAGCTCTCGGGCATCGTCCGCGATATCGCGGATCTCACCAGACGCAGAGCCGAGGCCGAGCGGCGCGCCGATTACCTGCGGCACGTCGTCCAGGAAATCGGCGACGCGAAGCTCACCGACGGTGAAGACGTACGCCTCGAGGAGGAAGCGCGCCGGCTCGAAAACGCGGAGGAGTTGCGCGCGCTTGCGACCGGGATCGCCGGTGGGCTCGACGGGGAAGAGGACACCGTGCTTCAGAAGCTGGCCGCCATCGGCAAGCATCTGTCGTCCATTCAGCGCATCGATCCCACGCTGAACCGCTTGCAGGAGCAATTCGACACGGCGTACTACGCGATCGAGGCGTTGGCGCGCGAGCTCGAGGAGTACGAAGGCGCGGTCGATCTCGATCCGTCGCGCCTCGAGGACGTGCGGCGGCGACGCGATCTGTTGTTCAGGCTGACGAAGAAGCATGGCGGCTCGCTCGCCGACGTGATTCGCACCGGCGAGGAGGCAAAGCGCGAGCTCGATCTCGTCGACTCGGCGGGCTTGGACATTCGGCAGCTCGAGTCGCGCGAGCGCGAAGCGCGCGCGGCGTTGATCGAGCGCGCTGAAACGCTCACGGCGATGCGACGTTCCGGCGCCGAGCGCATGGCGCGCGCAGTCGACGAGGTGCTGCCCGATCTCGGAATGCCGGACGGTCACGTGACCGTCGCGCTTCGCCCGTTGAAGGAGATCGGTGCGTCAGGTTCCGAAGACGTGGAGTTCTGTGTCGCGCTCAACGTCGGTCACGAGCCGCGCCCGCTGTCTCGGGTGGCGTCCGGCGGCGAGCTCTCGCGTGTGATGCTCGCGCTCAAGACGATTCTCGCGCGGCTCGATCGCGTGCCGACGCTCGTGTTCGACGAAGTCGATGCCGGGATCGGTGGGCGCGTGGGGTTGCAGGTCGGCGAGACCATGCGGCGCGTGGCGAGCTATCATCAGGTCTTCGCGATTACGCATCTGCCGCAGATCGCGGCGCGCGGGCATCATCACATTCTGGTGAGCAAGGGCGCGCGGGGCGGAGTGACGGCGGCGGACGTGACGGTCCTCGCCGGCGATGAGCGAGTGACGGAGATCGCACGCATGCTCGGCGGCGACCCGGAGCGGGATGTGAGTCGCGCGCATGCGAAGGAGTTGCTCGAGGCGGCGACGACGTCGGCGACGGTCGAGGGGCCGCGCCGGACGCGGAAGCGGTAGCGAAAGCGCGAAGGATGACACAAGCTTATCGCACGAACACCCTCAACCCCACCTGATCCTGAAACGTTTTCGGGGCCGGCCCGCCCGACACGCTCAACGTCTCGAGATGCCGAAAGTTCGCCTCGAACGGAATCCGCCCCGGCCCGCGCAGTGTTTGCGATGTGGAATATGAGAATCCTATTCCAACTTGTTGCAACGTCGCGGCATCGTTGCCGAACGGCGGCGTTGCAACGGGGATCAGGACGCTTTGCGTCGCCGAGCCCGGGGGCGGCGGACCCACGTTGGGTGCGGTGTACTGATCGGCGCCGACACGCGTGAACGCGTAATAGCCATTCAGCGATACGTAACCGCCCAGCCGAAACCGTGGAATCGCCGTCAACGACAGCACATTCCCGGCGGTGTAGGTTCCCCCAAGCGCCGCGGTGAGCGGTAGTGCCGCATACGCCGTGTTCGGCACGCGCGACACGTTCACGCTGCCGAATTGCATCGTGTACGAACCGAGCGCGCTGAACGCCCAACGATCGCCCCACGCAAAATCCGTCGCGCCACCGAGGATGAGGCCCGGCTGTCCGTAGCCAGTCGCGTTGTCGAACAACCGATCGCGATCCGCCGGCTCGCCCGTCCCGAAGCGTCCTGTCACGTTCACCGCGATACGCTCATGAAAGCCCGGCGCGACCGCGGTGTCGGGAAATGAGTTGCTGAGCTGATAGCTCGCCCCGACAGAGATGTCCCCGATCGACGACCGACTGGGCGACTGCAGCGTGTCGTAGCCGGCCCCCTGCAACACCGCGTTGAGCGCGTTGTTGGCCGGGATCTCGGCTGTGGCGAACTTCCCGGTCGGCACCGGACCGTTGAAAACCTGATACGACGCGACGAGCGCGGCGAGCCGCGCGTCGATCGCCTTCTGAATGTCGCTGCCGCCAATGGGAACGAAGGTGGTTCCTGGAGCCGACTCGCCCGTGCCGTAAATCAATCCCGTCGCGCTCGCGAACGACTGCGTCGACGCGATCAACGTCTGCACGGCGGACTGCTGCGAGAGGATCGTCGTGCAGCCTGGCCCCGACGAATTGCTCTGACACGATTTCAACTGATTCTGGAGCCCCGATGCCGCGTCTTGCAGGCTCTTGATGAGCGCCGCGTTCTGGGTCCAGCTCGACGTCAGGATGGCCGGATTCAGCCCGACGTTCGCCGCGCCAGGTTTCTGATTCAACCCGACGAGCACCGTCGTCCGCGTTTCGACCAACGGCACGACGACGCCGATCGTGAGCCGCCGCGACAGGCCGTATTCGAGCATCAGCGGGGCGGTCACGATGCGCGCATTCGCGCCGCCGGTGGTGGCACCGGCCGTGACGCGCAGGTTCGGATTGTTCGTCGCCGCCGCCACGAGACCATTGAGCGGCAAGCCGGGAATGAGATCGCCCGTCAACGAATCGACGACGAAGCTCGACCCAATGTTGCGCTTGCCTCCATTGCCGAGAAACTCGTCGAAGCGCGTCCAGCTGGTCAACAGGCGGACGTCGAACCCGTGTCGATTCAGGACCGTCGCGTCGGTCTCGAGACTGGTCGTGGCTTGTGCGGCGGCGCGGTGGAATGAAAAGACGACGAGCGCGGCGCCGAGGGCGCGCGAACGAATGCTGTGTCGAACCGGCAAATGCAGTTTCGCTCCGTGCACTGTGTGGTGTATGTGGGACGGCCGTCTCACGTTATCATTCCACGACTCGCCATCAGAATATACATAGCCCGTGACGCAGCTCCCGCCGCCCACCGTCCCATGGCAGATCACCGGCAACCACTGGCTTGCCCTGCCGTGCATTCACCCCGCCGACGCATCGATTCACGCCGTCGGCATGCTGCACCGTGCCGCGCGCTCGGCCATCGAATTCGCGGGATCGCCCGAGTTCATGCGCGGCACCGGCCCCGCGCTGTTGCGGCCCACCCTCGACATTGGCGGAGTACGCCACGAGCTCTCGGATGTTCCGATCGCGTGGGAGCGCGCCTTGGGATGGATCCCCACGTTCACCTGCACGATCGGCGACTTGCTGATTCGCGGGACGATCTTCGCGCCGTACGGCCGCGATGCCGACGTCTCGGGTGCGGTGTACGCGCTCTCGCTCGAGAATCGTCGTGCCGAAGATGTGACGGTGACCGTGACGCTCGCCGGCACGCTCGGACACCGACAGTTGCGCGTCCGCACGCCGCGCGCGTTCGAAGATGCGAACACGGTGAGCCAGGGCCTGTCCGGCGCGGTGCTGCTCGAAGGCGCGTCGCTGCCCGGCCTCGCGGCGCTCGCGCTCGCCGCGGACGGCGACGCGGCGACCGTGGTCGACGGCAATTCCTACACGATGCGCCGCACGCTCACGATCGGCGCCGCCGGGCGTGAGCAACTCGCGTTCTATCTCGCGGTCGGTCCCGAGCGCGACGGCGCCGAGGCGACGGCGGGAGTCCTGCAGCGGCGCGGATGGCGCGAGCTGCTGTCCTCCACGCGCGACGCGCTCCAGAGTCTGGAGCAGAGCACCGGCCACGAAGCGATCGACCGGCTGATCAATCGCAATCTTTTATTCGCATACTTTTACGCCGTGGGACGCGCACTCGACGATGCGCAGTATTATCTCGTTCGAACGCGCGCGCCCGGCAACGGCCACGGCGTCACCGTCCGCGATTGGGACGCCCTCATGTGGACGATACCCGCGGTGCAACTCGCCGACCCGCCGCTCGCGCGCGAGCTGTTGCTGCGCATGTGCGAGCTGCACGGCTATGCGCCAGGTCGCGGCGTGCATTATCTCGACGGCACGCTGTTCGAACCAGGCTTCTCGCTGGAAGGCGTGGCAAGCTATCCGTTGGCGGTCGACCGCTACATTCGCGACACCGGCGACGATCGCGTCGTGGACGAGCCCGCGCTGGCGGACACGCTGTATTTGACGGCCGAAGATCTCGACGCGCGCAAGGACAAACGCGTACCGCTGTATTCCACCGAAGTCAGTCCGTCGGGCGTGCCGGCGGCGCATCCGTTCACGCTGCACGCGAATGCCGCCGCGGCGCAGGCGCTCGACGTCCTCCGCCGCACCCTCGATGAAGAAACGGCGCGCGGCCTTCAGGATCCCGACGCCGTTCGCGCCGCGTTGCAACGCCACTTCGTCGTCGAAGCCGCGGGCCGCTCGAGCTTCGCCTCGGCCATCGACCTCGCGGGTTCGACGTCAGTCTTCGACGATCCCGCCGCGTCGGTCTATTGGCTGCCGATGTACGAAGCCGTACCGCGCCACGATTCGACGTATCGTCGCACCGTGAAGGCGATCGACGTTGCGCCGCAGTCGCTCGTGCAGCAATGCGCGCGGTTGGTCGGTCCCGACGCGAGCGACGTGTTGCAGTGGCTGCGCCGCGCCCCCCTCGACGGCGGCACCGCCGCCGAGACAGTTGACGCCGAGGGCAGGGCAGTAGCGAACGGCGGCGATGCGGCACTCTCCGGTCTTCTGGCGTGGTCTGTCTGGTACAGTATCAACGCGCTGGGCGAACGCCCATAGCTGTTCGCCCAGCGCCCATCCCCCATCCCCCATCCCCCAGCGCCCATCGCGCTGATATATTTCGCCCCGCGCGGGAATAGCTCAGTTGGTAGAGCACAACCTTGCCAAGGTTGGGGTCGCGGGTTCGAGTCCCGTTTCCCGCTCTGAACGTCCGGGACTTGGGATTCCGAGCTCGACACTCGAAGCGATTCAGCCACGAGTTCGACGTCTCGAACTACCAGGTCCCGTTTCATTTGTGTGCGTGTGACGTGCATGCCGGGGTGGCGAAATCGGTAGACGCGAGGGACTTAAAATCCCTTGGCCGCAAGGCCGTGCGGGTTCGAGTCCCGCCCCTGGCACTCCGTTGTCGACACTCGCTGGCGTGCCGCCGGCACGCCGCCGGCACCCGCCAGGCTCGCGCAGTGGATGTTTCTCGACGCCGTCGGCGCGCGTCATCAGAACGGTCCGCCTCACGATCGGTCCTATATAGGCCGATACTCACCTCGCAGGGCCGTCCGCTCACTCTCAGCCATCATGTATCCCACGCACCGACTTCGGCTCGCCGGCCTTTTGGGCGGGTCCATTTTGTTCGTCGGAATAACAAATTGCAGCCGAGCCTCGGCGGCAGGCTTCGGCGCGTCACGCGACACCGCGTACGTTGGGGTCGCCGTCGGACTGCAATCTCCTGAGCGATACAAGAACGTCTTCAAGGGCGTCCAGCAAGCGCTGGATGAGCTCAACGCGAATCGTCCGTCTGGTTCGCCGATCCTCGCGATGCGTCAAGCGCCCGCGAATGCCAGCACGAACGTGCAAGTCGCCGCCGCCTTCCGCGACGATCCGTCGGTCATCGGTGTCGTCGGCCACACCGAGAGCGATGCCACCATCAGTGCCGCCAGCGTCTACGACGATCGCGAGCACGGCGGCCGCAACGCCATCGTTGCCGTTTCGCCGACCGCCGCCGCCGGTGACGTCACGCGCGCCAGCCCGTGGGTCTTCCGCGTCTGCCCGGTCGTGAGCCAGCAAGCAAGCACGCTCGCGCACTACATCACCGATTCGCTGCATCTGCATCGCATTGCGCTCGTCTATCGCAACGACGTCGCGGGGCGCGAATTCCTGCGTACCTTCGCCAAAGCGGTCGACGATTCGCGCGACACGCTCGTCGAGCGCGATCCGTTCGTCGAAGCCATCGCTGAATTCGACGTGTATGCGCAGCGTCTCGCGCGCAACAAGCCGGACGGCGTGATGATCTACGCGAATACCTCGGACGTGCTCACGGTGATGCATGCCGTTCACGCCGCGGGCGTGCACCCGATCGGCGTCAGCACCAACGGACCGACGCCGGCCGAAGTCGTCGCCGATGGCGCGGCCGGTCGCGATTTCGGCGGCCTGCGATACCTCTCGCTCTTTCTTCCCGATCGCGCGGCGTCGCCGCGTGCGTCGCAGTTCGTGAGCGCATTCGAGAAGTCATATCGGGAAAAGCCGGATCACTGGGCTGCCCTGAGCTACGACGCCGCCATGCTGATCGGTCGCGCGGCGCAGGCTCGCGGTGCCGATCGTCGCGCGATTCGCGATTGGATCGCATCCGTCGGGAACGGACAGCCGGCCTACGCCGGCGCCAGCGGCGAGATTCGGTTCGACGCCGGGCGGAATCCGATCGAGAAGACGGCGCTCGTCGCCACGGTGACGCCATGACCGCCATTCCGTTCCGTGCGCATCTCGGCGGTTGGACGATTCGTCTCCGCCTCTTGATCGGCTTCGGCGCCACGATCGTCCTGCTGGTGCTCGCCACGACGCTCAGTCTCGTCATGCTTCGCCGCACGCATACCGGCATGAAGGCCGAGATGCAAGCGGTCGTCGATCTGCAGCGTCATCTCACCACGACCAACGACGCGACGCGCGACTACGTCGTGCTGGCGCAGACCGACCTGCTCGGACGCGACGCGCAGAACCAGCGCCGCATCGACAGTCTCGCCACCGTCGCTGATTCCGTGCGCCGGCTGCTGATCAGCGGCTCGTCGCTGAGCGAAGCGAATCGCGGCCGCCTCGAGCGCATCGGCGACATTCAGTCGCGCATCGCGGTGCGATTGGCGCTGGCGCACGCCGCGGAAGATGTCGCTCGTCCCGACGAAGCACTTCGCCAGGCGCGCTTCTCGTCCGCGCTGCTCGATACGTTGTTCGAGCAATCCGAGGCGGTGAAGCGGGACGAATCATCCGCCGCGGCCGATCGCATGCACTCGATCGATCGCTCCGCCGCCACGCAGCAGTTGTTGCTCGCCGGCTTGTCGGTGATCGGGGCGCTCGTGGCGCTGCTCTTTGGCATGTGGACGTGGCGTGCCGTTGCCCACCCGCTCGCTCGCCTCACGGCGACCGCGCGCCGCATGGGCGCGGGCGATCTGCGCATCGACGAGATGGACGGCCATCTGGATGCCGAGTATCGCACGCTTGCCGACGCATTCTTCGAGACGTCGACGCGTCTCGCGACGCTCCTGCGCGAGATTCAAGCGCAGGCGACCAGCGTCGCCGGCTCGGCGACCGAATTGACCACGGCGTCCGAGGAAGCCGCGCGCGCGACGACGCAGATCAGCGACGTCGTCGGCGAGATCGCCGGCGCCGCGAGCATGCAGATCGGAGCGCTCGGTTCATCGCGCTCGCTGCTCGATCGCGTCGGCAAATCCGCGACG
>Ga0134127_10000801_pt1 | contig 25768 bp, 33 predicted proteins | sample KB31753_FD_96459 | JGI IMG/M metagenome (GOLD analysis project Ga0134127, IMG submission 96459) | Terrestrial soil microbial communities with excess Nitrogen fertilizer from Kellogg Biological Station, Michigan, USA - KB3-175-3 | ecosystem: Environmental > Terrestrial > Soil > Unclassified ... | reverse complement strand
TACCATCATGTTCAAATCATGCACGCCCTTCGCCGCCAGCAGATACCACCGGGTGCCGACGGAGAGGTAGTGATCCACCATCCACGAGAGATCCTCTTCGATGAGCGCGTTGATCTCGTTGTCCGCGGTGAACGGCTTGCCGCTCGATCCCAGGATCTCCCGCGCCACGTACTTGTTCGTGGGGGCGATGAGCGCCATCACCGGCGACATGAGGCGCGGCAGGCCCCGCTCGTCCGTCTGCGACTCGAACCGATTGACCGCGGACTGGATGCCGGTGATCGAGAAGCCGATGTCCGGGCTCGGCCGGTTCGCCCGAGTCACCCCATCGAGGCCCACGTGGGCGGTGGACGCCAGCGACTCGCCCGCGGTGAAGCCCACGAACGAGGTGGAGAAGGCGTTGTTGAGGACCGCGTGGCCGCTCACCTCCAGCCGGTTGCGGCTGGCGCGGGCGAGGCCGGCGATGATCTCCCGCATGACGCCGTAGAGGTCGTCCCGCCACATCTCGAACGTGATCTCGACCGCCAGCCCGTACGGGGTCGCGGTGTAGCTCTTGTTCCCGCCGAGGATCGGCTGGTCGAGGGCGAACGTGGTGCCCTCCAGCTTCGACGGCATGGTCCCCAATCCGCTGATCTGTTGATCGCGCATGGGGTTCCACTCCATGTTCGAGACGTTGCACCAGAGGTTGTACTCGGTCGGGCGCTCCTTGCCGGTCTCCACGTACACTTTGCGGAGGTCGGGCGCCAGCAGCGGCCCAAATGCTCCTCGTCCGATCGGGGGCATAGTGTCTCCTTTGGCCTAGAAGGCGGCCGAGCCGGCGTTGGCGCCGCCGCGCGCGGGGTTCGAGATGACCATGTAGACCCGGCCATCGACGGTGCCGATCGGGTCCTTGAAGCCGATCACGATCCCACCGCCGGTGTCCGACACCGCATCGGCGTTGAGATACCAATTGGCGGTGCCCTTGGTGATCGGGTACACCTTCCACTGGTCCGCCTGCGCCAGTGTGTGCGTCCCCGCCGTCAGCTCCGACAGCGTGATCTCGATCACCGTGTTGGGGCCGAGCCACACCATCGGCACGTCGGCGTCGGTCGTCCCGGTCGCGGCGTGGATCGCCAGGCCGAACGCCCGCTTGGTGACGCCGCTGGCGTCGATCGGGGAGGCGGACTCGGTGATCCGGCCCGCATCGTCGTCCTGGAGGAAGGCGCCCATCGTGTAGGTCTGGGACGCCTTCTCCACGCCGTGGACGATAGGGGAGGCGGCCAGTCCGATGAGTTTGGCCTCGGCGGCTCGCTGGGGCTGCGTAGTCAGTGCCATGTGTGTCTCCTTGCGCTAGCTAGGCGGCTAGCCCGCAGTCCGTCGGCTGCCGGGGCGCCCCAGGCCCGGCACCGTGCCGGCTCGGAGCATGTTGTCCACTTGCTGCTGGGCCATCAGCGCGGTGGCCGCGCGGGTCTCCATCGTCTTGAGGAGCTGATCGTTGGGGTTCGTGTGGACCACCACCCCGAGATGGCGGTACTTGTCGCCCATCTCCTGGAGCGCGTTGAGCGGCGCTCCCTCCAGCGCCCGCTGGCGGGTCGTCTGCTGCCGCCTGAGGAGGATGGCCCGGTCCTTCCGCGCCCGCATGAGGAGCACGTCGCCCAGCCGGCGGGTCGAATCCGCCCCGATTCCGCGCAGCTCGGGGGCCTCGGGCATCTCCCCCTGCACGACCTCCCACACGGGCGAGAGGCCGCCGTCCTCCGGGACGCGGTGGGCCATCTTCTGTTTGATGAAGCGGCCCCCGAACCCGAAGTTCACCCAACAGTAGGCGTATGCGGGGTCGGCGTTGGTGACTTCGAGTTCGTTGAAGTGCTGGGCGATCTCGTTCTCGATCTCCAGCGCGCGGGGGTCGATGGCCCCGCCGTCCGCGCCGGACTCCTCCGCGGCCTGGGCCAGCGTGTCGGCCGCCTCGCGCATCGCCTCGCGGCGGGCATCGCCCGCGGGCATCTCGCTCGGGTTCTGAACCTTGGCCACCGTCACCCTCCTATTCGCTCACCGCGAGCTTGGCGTAGGCCGCCCAATTCGCGTAGCCGAGCTTCTGTGCGTGTTGGTCCGCGCTGAGCCCGCGATGCGCGAGGGCCTGGGCCGCTTCCGGTCCCATCAGCTCCTCGACCGTGGGCACCGCGTCGGTGCCGCTCACCCGACCGGGCCGTCGCCCTCCGCTCGTGGTGTCGGGGACCGGCTCGTTCGCCTTGCGGACCGCGGCCTCCGTCGCCTCGCCGATGAGCGCCGGCATGTTGGCGCCGACGACGGCGTCGTGCGCCGTCTTGTAGACGACGGGGTTCATCCGCATCTGGGGCGGGAGGCCCGCCACGAATGCGTCGATTTCCTTCTTGAAGCGGGCGTAGTACGGGAGGGAGGCCACAGTGGTGTCGCGGGTGAGGTTGGCGATCGCCTCCAGGCCGGTGTTGCGGAGCGGGCTCACCAGCTCGTCGTCGAACGACTGGCGGGTCTGGCGCTCGTACGCCTCGATTGTGGGAACGTCGCCGGTCTGGACCGCCTCGGCGAATTGCGCCGCGGTGATCTTGACGCCCGGCGCGACCGGAGCCGGCGGTGCCGCCGCGCGGCCCGCGGACTCGCGCAGGAAGCCGAGCGTGTCGTTGATGGCGGCGAGCGATCCGCTCACCGTCGCCTGGAATTGCTTGAATTCGTCGGAGGGGACGAAGGACGGAGCGGCCGGCTCGACAGGCTCCGCCGGCTCGGGCGGGTCGTTGTCACTGCCGCCGCTAATGCTTCGGACCCACTGCCTGTTGGTAGCGTCCAAGGGATGTCTCCTCCTGGTGGTGCATGTTGGCGAAGTTAATCAATTCGTCAATCATTTTCTTTCGACCGAGCGCCTCACGCGACTCCGCGAAGTCGGTCGCCGCGTCCTGAGCGGCCTCCGCCTGCTTCCGCCGAGCGCGGAGGTAGAGGATGAAGTCGGCCAGCGCGTCGGGGGATTTGTCCAGCCAATCCAACCACTTAGGCTGGGACATCACTCGGACCCGGACCGAGCGCGGGCGGTCCGCCATTGGCCCCGGCACCAGCCCCCGCGCCGACTTGCTGGAACAGTCCGCTCATCATCTGCGATAGGCCGAGCATCCCCTGCTGGCTCAGGCCCTCGATGCTGTCCATCTCCTCCGCCGTGTCGATGATGAACGTGCTCGGATCTCGAATGACATCGAACGTCCGAATGGTCCGCTCGATGATGGCCCCGGCCGACTCCGCAATCTTCTGCGCCACCGATCGGACCGCGGGCGGCGTCTGGGGATTGGCCGCGATCGCCACCAGCTCCAGCGTGCGCTGGTAATACTGGGAGAGGATGTTGACGAGCATCATGGAGTTTTGGCGGTCGGCGTCCCGGTTGACCGAGGCGGACGACGCCGTCAGCTCGATGCTCACCATCTCGTCGAAGTCCGGGTCGCGCATGATCGAGATGACTGCCTGGGCGTCCTCGCCGATCACGCGCGAGAGGTGCGTCTCCACATCCTTATCGCCGCCGAGCAGTCGCTCTTGATAGCGGTAGAGACATTGACGGACCGCTCCGGCCGCGGTGTTCCGCATCCCATCGAACGCCGCCGTAAATCTCTTGTTCACTTGCTGGAGCATCGACAGCGCGGTGATTCCCGGCGTGCGGCTCCCGAGCACCGCGCTCGGCCGCGGCGTGGAGAGGTCGTTGATCCCGACCCTCCGCTCAGCGAGGGAAATCGTGATCGCCTCCGCCTGCGGCGCCGACGGGTACACGTCCGCCATCGCCTCCCCGACGACATCCTCCGGGCTCCCCATCTCCTGGACCTTGCCGGGCCAAATCTTCATCGACTCGGGGACCGCCCCCGCCTTCGCCTTCCAAAACCGGGAGTTGGCCAGCAGCATGTTGAGGACGCGGTGGTTGTGGATCTCGGTCGTCTCCTCTTGGTACGGGGCGATCATGTCCATGACGCCGACGCCATAGAAGAGATGAGCCCGGAGTTGGTAGCGACTGACTTCGACCGGGCGGTAGTCGTACTTGTTGTAGCCGAGGAGGAGGATCTTCTTCGAGGAGCGGTCCCACACGCACATGAGGTCTTCCTCGAATCCGTCCCCGTCGATGTCGTAGTAGGCCCAGATTCGGAACGTCTCATACAACTCCGAAACCCGAGTCCCCGACGACGTGCGGCCGAGCTGCTCGCGGCGGGTCCGCATCCACCCGATGGTGCCGACCGGAATGACGCCCTCGATGTTCCACTTCTCGGCGTCCCGCCGGTCCTCCATCTCGCCCTCGGTGTACCAGAAGCGGAGGGCGCACCACCGCTCCGTCTGGAGGTCGCCGTGGGCGCCGCCGGGGACGAGCACGTCCTCGATCGGATGCGTCAAGATGCGCGGGGCGCGCGAGGTCACTTTCTTGGTCTTGGTCTTCTTCTTGTGTTCGACGAACGGGATGTAGTAGGCGCCGGTGCCGAGCTGGACGTTGTCGAGGACCGAGTGTTCGGCGGCGGGCCGCAACGCCCACTCCGACTTGATGCCCCAGTCAATCAGACGTTGGATGCCCGAGACCGCCTTCGGATCGACCGTCCCGTTGGCGCCGCGAGCGGTCAGGACCGGGGCGACGGTGAACATGAGATCGAGGGACTGGGAGTAGATGGAATCGACGGCGATGGCGCCGAGCGTCACCTCGATGTTGGGTGCATTCTCTACCGGGACTTTTCGGACGGGGTTCTTGGGAACGCCCTCATACCCACGAAGGCGCTCCCGCCACACCGACTCCTGCGGGTTGCGGGCCGAGAGGGCGTCCTCGATTTCGCGGGTGAGCCACGCTCCAAACTTCTCCACCTGGGCGGCGTCCGCGACGAACGTCGCCGCGTTCGCGGTCGGGTGCTTTTCGACTAACCTCACGCGGCGCCGCCCCCGAGCCCGCGCACGTTCGCCGTCGCCCCGCTCACATTCGAGATGGTCGCGTTGGTGGTGGCGCTCGCGTCGGCGTCCGCGTCCAGGATGAGGAGAATCCCCTCGGCGTTGAGCACCAGGCCCGCGTCCGACTGACCATCGAGCCGCACCGTCACCTGGCGATCGGGCCTGACCACGAGTGCCTGGAGCGTCGCCATCTTCTCGACCGGCAGGGACGCGAACGTCCCCGCGTCCACCACCTTCGAGTACGGGTTGAAGGTCTGAATTTGGTCCACGACGAGCCGGCGGACGTACGGAAATCCATCCACCACCTGCCCATCCACCTCAACGGTCACCGTCACCTTGATTGCGGGCATCGTCGGCTCCTACGGTCCGATCGCCGTGATGTACCAGGCGGTCCCGTTCGATTGGACCGTGACCGCGTCCCACTGTGCGGCCAGCGACACGTTGGCGGCCCCATCAATCAGCTCCGCCCCATTCCCCTCCAGCACCGCGGCGTTGGCCCCCGCCGTGATCCGCTTGAGCGTATAGAGCTTGCCGGTCGCGTTCGCGGCCAGCGGGAGTGTGACGGTCACCACATTGGCGGTGGTGTCGGCGAGGATCGTCTGGTCGGCGAGGCCGAGGTCGTAGGTGGCGGCAGTCTTCGTCGCAATCGCCGCCGCCATCCCGCCGACGTAGAGGGTGCGCCACCGGAACAGCGGCGCCCCGAGGTCGCTGACGTTCGTAATGCTCGGGACGAAGTGGGTGACGTAGCTCGCGTTGCTGACGACGACGACGTTGCCCACCGGGGTGGCGTTCGCGGCCACGCGACTCGTGATGAAGTTGATGTTGCCGTCCCCGTCGGTGAAGATGACGGCGACGCCCTCGATGTCGATGTCGGTCGCGGGCCGGAAGCCGACGATGAAGTTGGGGGCGAGGCCCGCCGCGGCGGCGCCGGTCGAGGCGATGACGACGTTGTGCGGCTCCAGGCCGTAGAAGTAGTTGGAGGCGGGCCAGCTCGCACTGATTCCGTTGTCGTAGGCGAATGTCAGAGGCGACGTGGCCCCGCCGCTCAGCAGGAAATGGAGGTTGTGGAAGACGTTGTCGGCCGCGGCCCCGAGCCGCATCCCGATCCCGTTCCCAGTCACCTCCACCATGACGTTGGAGAACTCGTTGAAGTTGGTCGGGGCGCTGGCGCTGCCGCCAGTCAAGTCGATTCCGTACGTCCCCGCCGAGATGATGAAGATGTTCTCGAACTTGTTGTGGAGACAGCTTGTGTTGGTGCTGCCCCCAAACGTCGAAACCGTAGTCGTGGCGAGGCCCGCGATGAGACAGCCCCGGATGACGACGTTGCGGACAAACCCATCCTGCCCGCTCGTCACCAAGATGCCGTGGGACGCCTCCTCGGCCCCGTCGAGGCTGAGGTTCTCGATTCCCCAGCCCGCAATGGGGCCGAGGACCGAGATCATGGGGTCCGCGCCACCGGCCCACACTAGCCGGACCGGCGACGTGTCCGTGAATCCGAATTGGTTGTGGCCCGGCACGCCCATCCCCACCAAGTGGACACCTTGGCGGGTGCTCATCGTCGCCGCCGCGCCGTTGCCGATGCGGAGGGTCTCGGTCAGCGTGTACGTGCCCGGCTCCACGAACACGATGCCGCCCTCGGCGGGGAGCGCGTCGATCGCGGCCTGGAGCGACGTGTAGGCGGAGGAGAACACCATGCCGAAGTTGTAGAGCCGACGCACGGGGGACGTTGGACGGAGGTCGCTGACCGCGGTCACGGCGCCACCAGAGGTGACCACCTTCATCAACTGGACTGCGCCCGAGGGCAGCGCGGGGAGCGTCGTCCCAGTCGCATCGATGAGATAGTGGGTGCCCGCCACCCGCGTGTACGTCCCCACGTTGCCGGTCAGGGCGGCGGTAGCGATGACGAACGTCGTCACCGCGTTGGTGTAGGTGATCGAGCCGGACTCGGTGATGTACTCACCGGCGGCGTAGGCGACGAGGGCGGTCGGGGCGTGGGTGAGGCCGGCGCCGGTGGGGTGCGTGCCGCCGCTGACCACGAACGCCTGGAATTGGTCGACGAACCGATCGGCGTCCTCACTCTCCAAAAAGGTGGTGAGAGCGGAGATGAAGCTGGCGTCGGCGACCGGGAGCGGGTTGTGGGTCTGGGTCACAGCGGCTAGCTAGCGCCGGTTAGCGCCCGTACGCGCCCTTGTTGCCGGTCCCACCGCGGTTCTGGCCCGCCGGGTCGCGGCCCAGCCGCACCGGGGCCGTCGTGACGCGGATTGAGCGGTCGCCCATCCGGTCCGCCCGCTTGGGGTTCGAGGAGGTGTTGACGTTGGTCGAGGACTTCTGGGCCATTGGAGCCTCCTAGCTAGCGGTCTAGAGGAACTCGATGTAGAGGATGCCGCTGGCGAGCGTCGCCACCACCAGCCCGTCCCAGTTCCAACCCCGATCGCCGTCGTTGATGAGGTCGGACTCCACGTAATTCGCGCCGGAAGCGACGCTGGACCACACCACCCTCGCATTCTTGTCCTGAATCACGGCGGTATGGCCGGCAGTGGTCGCGCCGACCCACCGAATCCCCTTGATTCTCAAAAGTTCGGTCGAAAGGATGGTTGCGGCGGCGGTATCCACTTTCCAGGGATTTTTTAGAAGGTCGTTGGCCAAATTTCGCCTCCTACCGGGCCGCCGGGGCGGTCACCCGGGCGATTTGGGCGAGCGCGGCTTCCGCATCCGCCTTCCGAGCCTCCACCGCGACCAATTCCTTGCGCTTGGCGGTCAGCATGGCCTCCGCCTCGTCGATCGAGCGGTGGATTTCCGCCTGGCGGGCCGCGAAATCGGCCTCCATCGCGTCGATTTCCTTGGTTTTCGCGTTGCGGGCCGCGATCAGCTCCCGTTCGATGACCTTGCGAGCCTCGGCGGCGGCTTCCTTGATCTCCACGAGGCGCGTGGCGAGGTTCGCCTCGGCCTCGGCCCGCACCCGCTCGATGTCCTTGAGGTCGCGGACGGCGTCGGCGGCCTGCTGGCGGATGGAGTCGATCGCGGCGTGGGCCTCCGTGACCTCCGTCTCCGCCTCGGCCAGTCCGTCCAGCGACTCACGGAGGGCGGTCAGAGGGACGAGCCACGCATCGAGGACGTTGGTGACCGCCGCCGAAGCGGACGCTAGCTTCCCAGTCGGTGCCATGCCCGTTCCCTCCTTCACCTGAGCGTGCCTGACAAGTAGGATAGCACGGACGCGAGGACGGCGGAGGCGCTCCGGTGCCACGACTGGCCCCGGCGCCACTGGCGCTTCGTCCCCCCGCCGAAGTCGTCCTCCATCTGGAACACCTTCTGACCGACGGGTCCGGCCTGGTTCTGGAAGACTGCGGGGTCGAAGACCTTATTCGCCATTGTCCGCCTCCGGCTCCTTGAGCAGCGCGTCGAGGTAATCGAGGACGGCTTCCCGCGCCTGGGCGAATTGCACAGGCACCTTCAACTCGTCACGGGCGAAGAGGTCGCGGAGCCACTTCACCTGGCGGGCCGGCATCTCCGCCTTCTCCACGTCCTTGTCGGTCAGCACCTCCTGCCACGCCGCCCACAGCTTGCCGTCGTCCCGGCCAACGCCCTGCGGGAAGGCGGAGTTGACCACGGTCACCAATGTCGAGGCGACGGCGGTGCGGACGAGCTGGCTCGCGTCGAGCGCGATGGCGGGGCCGCCGAACTCGAACGTGACCGTGCGGCTGTCAGCGAGCAACTTTGTGGCCTGCGACATGCGGGCGACTCGGCCCATCGTGTCCTCCTACGTATCCACCGTGCCGTCATTGACGCGGGCGGTGATCGCGGTGATGAGTTGCGCCTTCGTGCGGGCGGGCGTCGGCGGGAGCCCTGCGACGCGAGTCTTGAGGTCGGCCAGTGTCGTGGCCGCGGCCACCTCGACCTTGAACGCCGCGAGCCACGCGCGGAGCACGTTGTTCTCGTCCCGCGCTACGTCAAACGCCGCCCGGAGTACCTTGTCGGCCGCGTCGGTGTCAGAGAGGAAGGCGATGGCACGGGCGCGGGCCTGGAGGTTCTCCCACGTCGCCTGCGCGCCCGCCGACCAGTCGAAGGAGTTGATCGTGGCCTGCGCCGCCCCCTGGAGGTTCGCAGGCGCCACCGCGACCGTGGCCGCCACCCCCTCCGTCCCGATGGAGAGGCCCGTGATGGCGACCCCCGCCGTGATGATCGCCGCTTGCAGTCGCGCCGCCGCGTTCGCCATCTAGTACTCCCACTCCCCGTAGATGCCGCTGAACCCGAGCCAGTTCCACGTCATCGTCCCGGACGCCGTGGCCAGCTCCTGCCACACGTAGGAGTGATAGCCCATCGGCGTCGCGAGCAGGGACGACGACATGCGATAGAACGCCCCCGCCACCGTGGTGCGCACCCGCGCCTGCACGCCCGATCCCTCGACGCTGGTCGAGTCCTCGCCAATGCTCGTGATCGCCTCGACCGCGAGGCCGGCCGAATGGCTCGCCAATTGCTCGGCCCGGACAAAGATCGGCGTCGGCGCCCCGCACACCACCTCCAGTTGGTTATTCGCACTCGCGTTCGCCTGGCGCACCGTCGCCGTCTGGTATGTCCACGTCGCCGTCTGCTCTTGCCGGATGAGATTGACTTTGACGCGGGTCCGCCGATCGGAGTTCCACAACCCAACCCGCGCCGGAGTCGCCACCTGGATTGCGTTGTTGATGCCGAAGCCCCGCCCCGGAATGAACTCGACCGTGTCGGTCCCGCTCGCGCGGATCGTGCCGACTCGTCGGCGGGAGGTGTTGCTGCCGAGCACCTCGACGCCATTCTGCAGAGCGATGGCGTCCGTCTGGACAGTGGCGCTGGCCCAGTCGGCGGAGAGGACCAGCGTGAGGGTGCCGGCGTTGTCGTAGAGGAACACGTCGGCTACGTCACCGGTCGTCAGGAGGCCGGTGAGGGCAAGGGTGACACCCGCCGTCGGGATCGTGTGGGCGGCCCACGCGCCCGCGTCGTAGGTCGCCACCTGATCGCCGTTCCACGGCATGAACTTGATGGTGGTCTGCGCGATCCCGGCGGGTCGGGTCTGGCCGGTGATGCTGGCGGTCAGGTTGACGCGGCCGGTGTCCGCGAGCGCCCCCGCCAGCGTCGTATGCACCGAGATGGTCGTGGTCGAGAGGACGCGCATGTAGTAGGTCGTACCCGCCGTGAGGCCGCCGACCGTGGTGCTCTGGGTAAACAGGGTGCCGGTGGACCAGCCATGCGCCGCCGCATACGTGATGACCTCCGTCCCGGTGTCCGTCGAGGACGGCGTGGCGGGTTGCGGGTCATAGACGGCCACATCGGCCAGCGTCAGGCGGCCCTCGATCTGGCCGGGATCCACGGTGCCGCCGCTACCCGATGGCACCGCCCACGTCGCATCGCCACGCCAGAAGGTCGTCGCGCCGGCGCCCGTGCCGGAGTTGAGGTTCGTGACCGGGAGGTTGCCCGTCACGTCGGCCGACAGGCTCACCGCCCCGAACGTCGGCAGGCCGGCCGCGTTGCCATGGAGCACCGTGGTCGTGGTGCCCAAGCTGGCGAGCACCTTCACGTCATCGGCTGCGTTGCCGACCACGAGGGCCGACGCGGTGAGCGCGCCCGCCGTGTGGGTGACGGTGCCGGTGCCGGTCGGCAGCGTCGTCTCCGCCAGCACGCCCGCCGACGTGAACACCGCCATGGTGGCGGCGACACCCGTCCGCGTCCCCACCTTGACCACGCCCTCGAACTCGTTGAGGGCGGTGGCCCCGCGCGACCAGAGGTTCCGCTTCGTCGTGCCGACGGCGGAGTGATCCTCGATCTTGATACCAGAGAGCGTCGTCACGGTGCCGGAGACACCCGGCGGGAATACCCACAGGCCCGCGTACTCGGTAACCGTCGAGGCGATCGTGAACCCGCTCCCACCCGTGATGTCGCTGTTGCCGACGACGAACGGGGCCATACGGGAGAGCACGCCGGCCCCGCCGCCCGTGTGCGTTCGCGCCGACCACCCCGAGAGCGCGGTGAGGGTGCCGGTCGAGTTGTGGAAGACGATGCTCTCGCCGCCGGTCAGGAGGTCGTAGTTCTGCGTGCCGAGAGTACCGGCCCCGGTGGACAGAACGCGGAGCGCGGTGGTGGTCGCGGTGTCATCGAGGTCGAGGTCGATGTTGAGGCCGACCGCGAACCCGACGACCGTGTAGTCGGAGATGTCCACGAGCGCCCACGCTGGGCCGTCGTAGTCTGGGCCAAGCTGGATGCCGCCGGTGCCCTTGCCGACCAGCTTGATCGCAATGTCGGCATCGCTGCCCGTCGCCGTCAGGGTGACGGGGGAGCCGGTGGCGGAGCCGGCCATCGTCAGGGAGTTGGCGGTGCCGGTCACCCGCACCGCGCTCGCGGCTGCCCCCGAGATCGTCAGGAGCTTGAGCGCGTCATCCCACGAGAAGCCGACCGCGGGCTGCACCACGCCCGCCGCATCGACGTAGAGGAGTGCCCCCGTCGCAGCACCGAGGACGACATGCTCGTCGTTCCACTCGTCGGTGCCGACGGGGTAGGTGGGATCATCGGGGACGCCGACGACGGCCGCGTGGGTGAGACCGGCCATCTACGTCGTCCCAGCGGTCAACGCAATGACCGAGGTGCCGCTACTTCTTGCCGCTCGTGGCTCGGTTGATGCCGCCGCCCTTCAGCGGGTTGTGGGCCACCGACTTCACCGGGCCGGGCAGCTTCATCGTCCCGCCCCCGCTCCGGCCCTGGCTCTGCGAATTGTGCTCCTTGGACGCGACCCGCCGCAGCCCATCCGCCTTGTCGTTGCCGTTGCCCATTGCCTGTCTCCTCTGCTCGCTAGCTAGTTAGGTAGGGGACTACGCTAGTCATGATGGTGTCCCGACCCCACGCACCTGTCAAGGATTTCCTACTCGCGGCCCGCGGCCACCGCCTCAATATATTGAGGGCTCGCTCCCGTCTCCCGGAGGTAGGCGAGCCGGGCCTGCATCTCCTCCTGGCGTTCGCGGGCGACCGCCCGCTTCGGCATTAACGCAATCGCGCTGGCGAGGGCGTCGATCAAGTCCTTCGTCGGGGACATGGGGAAGGTTGTGATCTCGGCCCTGAGTTCGTAGAGCGTCGGGAGGATGAAGAGGCGTCCCTCCGCAATCGCCGGCTGGAGGACGGACCGAATCCTCCAGTCCTTATCAATCTTCGTGGGCTGCTCGACGGGGATCAGCGGGAGCCGCGGTCCCTTCGTCGTCCGGGACTCCCGCCGGACCATGTCGCCGTAGAGGGACTGCATGGCGTTGGCCTCGATTCCGAACAGTCGCGGACGGAGGTCGGCGTTCACCTTGAGGATCATCTGCGTCAGGCGGTCCGTGGAGCAGCGGTCGGCCCAGGCGTGGAGGACGAACAGGCGGTTGAGCGTGTCCTGGGCCACGACCACGATCGCCGAGCGGGCGCGGACGCGCTTGATTTGGAGCTTCTTGCCGCCGGCGGGATCGCAAAACGCGACCCGGTCCATGAGGTCAGTGATGGGGAAGCGGGTCACGGTACTACGACGCCCCCCTGAATCCGGTACTTGATCGTCGGGCCGAGCTTGAGGTCCACGTCGGGGACGACCACCGGCGGCGGCACCTGGACGAACGTCGCCGCGCACGTCGTCGGGCTGGCGGGCATGGGGAACGAGGGGGCGCACGGGGCTGACCAGGCCGAGAACGTCCAGCCGGTCGCCGGCGTGGCCAGGAGGTTGACCGTGGCCCCGGCAATGGCGCTGGCTGGCCCGCTCACGGTCCCCTCGCCGGTCTTGACCAGTGTGATCGGGTAGCTCGTCGGGGGTGGAGGCGGCGGCGGCTCGGCCCCCTGCACGCGCTTGCTATCCTGCCGAACGAAGTACACGACGGCGGGACAGTCGGCGTCCGACAGCGTGCGCGGGATCCCCGTCCTGAGCCCCGAACGGAACTCCGCACAGATCGCCGCGTCCGCCATCCCGCCGAGCGTGTCCATGGTGATCGGCGCGAGGGGGGCGAGCCCGTGCTGGCCATGGGTCAGTGAGAAGGACGGTCCACCTCCACCCCCCTTCCAGGTGTTGAACCCGCGCTCGTACAGGGCCAGATCCACCGGCACATCGCTCGGGAGCTTGAGCCGCCGGATGATCCCCATGGGGTCGCTGCTGGGAAAGTAGATTTCCTCGCCGTCCTTGTTCGTCGCCGCCACCCACGGGTACTGGAGTTGGTACGCCCCGGACATCTGCCCGGTGGCCAGTGTCTTCTTCGGCGCATCGGGCCAGAGCGCCCCGAGGTGCGCGCCCTGCCGGGTGAACGCGAACGGGGTCCCCTGCCCCCACCCGAGGATACGGATCATGTCGAGCTGGCCCGCGCCGCCGTGCCAGTTGACGTCAATCGTCACGTCGCGCCAGTCGGCCGACACCTCGGGCATCGCGTTCCACGCGGCGAACTGCCGCGAGTTGACCACGAGCGGCTTCGTCACGTCGGGGTCCAGTTCGTGCTCGAACAGCGCGAACCCGTAGCGCGAGGCGACGATCATCTTGCCCTGACTGTCGAACCGGAGCGCCTGCGGGAAAATCTGAGACGACACGCCCGGCGGGCCGTCGGCGTGGTAGGCCGCGCGGATCTGCGTCGTGATCATGCCCGTCGCCCGGTGAGGGCAGCCGCGACAGGCGGTGTCCACCACGCCGATCTGCTCACGGGTCGGCTTCTTGGCGGAGTCCCATACGAGTTCCGTCTCCCAGGTGCCGCTGTAGAGCCCCGGCACCATCGGCCGCGTGCGGATCGTCGTGTGGCTCATCATGCAGGCGACGTACACCCACCCGTCGCCCTGCGGGCGCAGATCGCCCGTCCACGGCCAGCGACAGAGGGCGAGGTTGTTCGAGAAATTCACGGCGACGGACAGGAGTGGCCGCCCTCCAGGCTCATGCGCCGGGAGGTGGTTCGCGTAGACGAGCCGGTTGTTCTTCGAGTCCATGATGAGGAAATGATGCGCCCCCGTGCCGGCGTTGCAGGACGCCAGGTCCAGGATCACTTTGCCCCACAGCTCGTTGAACGTGGTGGGGCCGGTGTGTCCCGCCACCCACGTCCCATGGAACTCAAGGTGAGAGTTGAACTGCGGACTCTGGTTCTCTTTCCAGTAGCCATACGGATGGCCGGGCGTCTGCCGGTTGCCCGCCACCGTCAGAATGCGGCCCGTGCCCGGCCCGCGTCCTTGCATCCACGAGATGCGGCCCGTGGACTCGCCCATGTAGATGTTGCCCGCGCACCAGTGCGCATCCACCACCTTGGCGATGGTGCCAATCCCGCGCGGGCCGTCGATCATCGGCGTGATGGGATTGCTCGTGCCCTGCCCGTCGATGATCGAGGTGGAGTAGGCGTCCTCGATCGCATAGGGCTGGAGGTTGGCCGTGTGCATCCGGCACGGCCCCTCGCGCCCATCCCGGTTGGCCGAGCTACAGATCGGGTTGCGCGGGATCTTCTGGTGCGCCCACTCGCCGAGCGACTCGATCCAGTACGTATTCAACCGGGTGTTGTTCTGCGTCACGCGGTCCTGGCCGGTGCCAGGGAACACCGTGTACGGCACCGCCTTGCTCACCCGATTCCACGGCTCGATGTCGGGCTCGGGATTCGGGTATGGGACGGTCGCGCAGCCCGAGCTGAACGCCGCGCCGAACGCGAAGTCGAGCGCGGTCGGGCACACCGCGAGCGGCTGCGGGACTTCCCACCCGAGCGGCGGGCCGCTGGTGAACAGGATGCCCGAGGCGCGGATGTGGTTGCCCGGCCACTCCCACTCCATCTCGAGCCCGTGGGAGCCATCCCTGAGGGTTTGCAGGACGGTCTTGCTGGCGTCGCCGAGCGACGGCGCGGTCAGATCACACGTGGGCTTGAGCGCCGCCGGCCCCGTCACCCACGCGGTCACCGGCACCCGATCCACCAGACACCGCACCCGGAGGGCCGACGTGTCGGGCGTCAAGGCGGCGGGGATGTCGGCACCTTGGGTATCCCGGAGGGCGAACCGGGCCTTGGAGATGTTGCCCCACGCATGCTGGCCCCGGTCATAGCGACCGTGGCACACGGAGTCCTCCTGCACGTCCTGGGCGGGCTTGGTCTCGGTCGCCATGAGGGAGATGAGGTCGCAGCGGAAGTCGTAGGTGGCGGCGGTGGCGGGCGACGCCCACACGCTGGCGGCCAGGACCGACAGGATGGCGAGGAGGAGGTGGGGCATGGTGCTCCCTTTCACGTGTTCTGCGGGCTCGTGTATCCGATCACGCTGAAGGTCGGCATGGGTACGGGCGGGCACGCCATCCCCGTGTGCTCGCAGGGATACTTGCCGCAGCCGGGGCAATAGGGCGACGTACCGGCCGAGGAGTAGACCGCCGGCCCGCACGCGCCGCACGCGGACACGAATGGCGAGTAGCACCGTCCGCACTTCGGACATTCCCAGCCAATCATTTACGCCTCCTGCGGCCCGCGCTCGACGGCGGGCGGGGTGTACCAGTGGGCCAGCGCGATGGGCGTCTGGAGGCCACGGAAGATGGCGCACGCGACGCCGAGGGCATCCGGGTACGTCTCATTCGACGCCATCATCGCCACCTTGACGTTCTCGAATAGGACGATGTCAGCGGCCAGTTTCTCGTCCAGGGTTCCACCGCGATAGTAGGCGGCGTCGTGTTGGTCGCAGGCTTTCCGCGCCACCTCGCACGCCTTCCTGAGCGCCCAGTCCACCACCTGCGCGAACCTCGGCGCACTACACCCGTTCGCCATCGACGGGTCCCAGGGTGGGCGGGCGAGGGTCACTTCCAGATACCTCGCATCCACGACGGCTGCGCGCCCTTCGGAAGCTCTCGGCACTCCGGCGTGATCCCGAGCCCCCAGAACGGGTCCGCGCCGCCATCGCACACCGCGCACCACACCGGGCACCCGCGATCCACCGGCTGCTCGCCGTCGGTCTGCCACACGCCGCGATAGAAGCCGGGCGTGCCCTTCACCGCCCCGTAATCCCCGACAGCAACCCGGCGAGATCGTCGGCCTCGCTCCCGCCGCCCGTCAGATACGCCTCCCCGCCCCGCTTGAGCAGATCGAACACCTTCTCCATGTCGAGCCCGCCTTGCTGCGAGATGACGGGATTCAGGATGGCCTCGCGGGCGAACGTCTCGAGGGCCAGGTCGAGCTTCCGCCCGGTCGCCTGCACCTTGTTCGACAGGTCGATCCGCGCGCACGTCACCGCGTCAAGCTTGGGCGGCAGATGCCCGGTGCCGGTGGCGCACGCGGCCTTGAGCATCGCCTTCATGGCGATTCGGTCAAAGTCGATGACGGCGCGCACGGCCTTCGCGTCCGCGTACTGGAGCGCGAACCGGCTGGCGGGGAACTCCACCGTCGGCGGCTTCGCATCCTTGCCGGTGGCGCACCCGGTGGCGAGCAGGGCGACGAGGGCGATGGTGCAGAACGTTGCAAGGTGTTTCATGGCCGCCTCCACAAGCCGCTCGGCGCGCCGCCCCCGAAGTAGTGGGCCACCGCGAGCAGGATGATGATGAGGAAGATCACGCTCACGATGACGAGCGCGGGCGTCTGGAACGGGGCGGGCAGATGCCCGATGATCCAGTACGCGGCCCACGCCGCGAGCCCGAAGATCAGAACGGCGACCAGTAGGCGGATCAGGTCTTCGATCATGGGGGCCTCCGTGGCGCCCCCGGCCCACGTGCGGGCGACTGGGGGACGCCGTTCGGGCGTGGCTAGGGGTTGGCGGTGATCGCGGCGGCCACCTTGTCGCGGAGCGCGGCCTGCTGCGCGAACTCGTCGGTCAGCGGCTTCAGCTCCTCGGCGGTGGCCCCGAGCGCCATCGCCTCCGCCACGGCGGCGTCCTGCCGAGCCTTGACGCCGTCGATGTAGACGAGAACGGACTCCAGGACGCCGTCGGTGGCGTTGACCTGGTCGATGAAGGGCTGCACGTTTGCCAGGGCCATGTCTATCTCCTCTTCGGGGTGGGGGGTTTGGGGGCGAGCTTGGCGCTGACCCGGTCCCGCGTCTCGCTCATGCCGGTGATGGCGGCCTTCAACTCCGCGATCTTCGCGGGGTCGCCGCCGCGGGCGAGGTCCGCGATCAGGCCCACGAACGCCACAAACTCGTCCATCGTGTGCGCCACGAACACGGGGGACTCGCGGCGGTCGAGCCGATTGCCCTCTCGGTCGTATTTCTCTAGCGCCATTGTGGGTCTCCTACTCGCTAGGCTAGCAGGCTAGCCGGCCGTCTGTCTATGGGACCTTGGGGCCGCCCGCGATCGGCGGGGTGTGGGCGGCCCGATCCGCGTCCGCCACGCGAATCTCCTCTTTGATGAGGGCGAGCCGCGCCCCCTCAAGGACCGCCGCCGCGTCTGCCGCCCCCTTCTCTTTGAGGAGCTGGGCCGCCGTCGCCGCCAGCACGAGCGCCTGGCGCTCCCGTTCCTTTAAGACGCCGCGCAGCTCGGCTGCCTCGTCGGTCGCCTTGAGGAGCGCGTCCATCTTCGAGTTGACGGACTTGTGGTACTCGTCCACCCGTTCGCTGATCGTGTCGGCGGTCTTCTGGCCCCGCTCCGCCTCCGCCTGGGCGGCTCCCGCCGCCATCTTCGCGCCCGCGGACTCCTCTTTGGACTTCGTGGCCTCCTGCTTCGCGTCGCGGGCGTCCCCGCGGGCGAGGTACGCCAAGAATCCGGTGACGAGCGCCCCGATGATCGTGGCGACGATCTGGGCGATGGCGGCCCACGGGGTCTCCGCCGCCACCGCGACAGGCGTGGGCGCAGCCATCGGCGCGGGTGTCTGGGCCATCGCCAGCGCGACGAGCGCGGTGCAGCCGCCGAGCGCGGTCCACGACACCGCGGCGGCGATCCGTCGAGCAGTAGAGTTCATGGGTCGAGCCACTCCCCCGTTCGCATCATCTCCGCCAGCCGGACCGCCCGGTCGCCGACCTGTCGCGCCCACACCGAATCCAGCATCTCCGCCGCCGCCTCATCATAACGCGCGGCCCGCAACGCCGCAATCATCTTGCGGAACGGGGCGAACCGCCCGAGGCCGAGGTTGAAGACCATGTTGGCGACGACAAATTGGCGGACCTCGTCAATCTCATCGAACCAGGGGAACGTCGCACACGCCCCCTCCGCCGCGGTGAGGTCGTCGTCGAGGATCATGGCGGCGGCCCGCATGGTCAGCGGCGGTCCCCCTTGGAGGTTGTGGCCGTAGCCGACGGTCCAGACGCCCACCGAATCTTGGTAGGAGCGCGACCGGAACCCCTCGTCCTGGCGGAGTTGGGCGATCAACCGGGCGCGGGTGACCGCGTTCATCCCCTGAGCCTGATTCCCTCTCCGGGCCTGTAGATCGACTGCCACGTGTCCCGATTCATCGGCGCCCCCTCGGGGACGGCCATCTCCAGCGGGGGCGCGTGGAGGCGCTCGGCGATGACCACGTCCCGGTCGTCCTCCGTCATTTCGACGTAGCCGTTGGAGAGGGTGAATTCGCGGATTTGGGCCATGTCGAAATCGACGAGTTCCGGGTCGGCGGCCGAGTTCATGTAGAGGAGCGGAAACAAGATGCCGAACTCCCGCTGGAGCTGCGCGACCTTCTCCATGTTGAAGACTTCGGGGTAGATGCAGACGCCGCCCTCCACCACGGATCGGATGGTGACTTCGACGGTGGGGTCGTTGGTGATGATGTAGTCATAGAGGTCCGCGACGGCCCACCGCGTCCCGATGATGAACTCCAGGGTGCCGTCCCGGTTGATGAGGGCGCGGGAGGTGACGTGCCACTCGATGGCGCCCTGCATGACCGTGGGGGAGTTGGCGGCCTCCACCGAAATCAAGTCGTCTTTGAGGAGGACCGAGGGATGGGCGCCGGTGATGGCGCCGCCGACGCCGATTCCGCGGATGCTCGGGTCCGGGTAGTCGGTGGGCCGCCGCACAATCATCTCTTTCTCGTTCCACTTCTTGGATTGCTGGCGGGGGTTGTCCCACATGAGGTGGGGCCAGAATGCGCGCAGGAGTTGGTTCGATTCGTACGCCGACTGAATCACCCGCAGCGCGTCGGTGGCGCGGGTCTCGGTCTCGCCCGCGAGCACGATCCGCTGGTCGCACCCGTCCTCGCCGGGGAAGTAGAGGTTGTGAGAGCGGGGCTGGAGGAGGATGTGGATGGGGAGGCAATGACCGACGATGCTCGTCTTCGCATGTTCGCGGGGCCAGAGGGCGAGCTTGCGGAACGGCGGGCGGGTCTGGAGCCACGCGCACATGGGGAGGTGGAGCGTCTTCGTGAGGTAGGTGCGGCCCATGATGCCCTTAGCGAACACGTACAGTGAGCGTTCGGCCCGGAGGCGGACCCCGGTGACCCACGCGCCGTCGGCCATCGTGGCGCCGGCCTGCCGGGCGAGGCCGGTCTTCTTGTCGATGACCACCTCAGTGGGGACGGCGTCGGCGACGGCGGCGTCCTGGAGCCAGGTGTCGAGGAAGGTGCTCACGCCAGTGCCACCTGGGCCACGAGGTCGCTAGCGGCGCTAGCGGGGTCGCGAACTAGATCGCTCATGCGCGTTCGAGCGATCACGGGAGTGCGTGGGCTCGTCAGTTGCGACGGGGCGGGCTCGGCCACCTGGACGATGCGCTGATTGGGGTGGCGGCCCGGCCCGCTCGCCAGGTTGAAGCGGCAGGCGTAGCACCGCTCGTAGCCGTGCGGGCACCGCGGCACCGGCGCGGCCCGCTCGCGGAACGACGGGCCGGAGTAGGTGCGGATGAAGGCGCCGCTGGCGTCGAAGACGTTGACCGGGGCGGGGATGAGGTCGGCTGGGTCCGGGGCGGGCAGGCAGACGAAGACGGAGGTGCCGGACGCCGGATCGAGCCTCACGACGCCGACTCGGCCGCCGCCACTTGCGCAATTACCTCTTCCAGCGTGAGAATTCCGCCCGTCGGTGGCCCGAACGCGCCTTCGGCGGGGGGGAGGGCCGGCGTCACCTCCGCATCGACGATCTCGCCCATGTCCGCCAGCGCCCCTGTGAGCCGCTGAATCGCGGAGGTGTCAAGGAGGATGCGGACCTCCTCCCGCCGGTCCTCCCGCGACACCTTGGCGGTGTCTGGGTTGCGGTCGAGGAGGTCGCGGGCGGCGTTGAGCCTGACCATTTCGCCCTCCGCGTGGTCGCGCAGCTCGACGAGGACGTTGACCGAGCCCGGACCCTCCGCGATGATCTTGTCGATGACGGAGCCGACGGTGCGTTGGCGGAGATCGCCCTGGAGCTTGGTGAGGAGCGTCTTGAATAGAGGACTGTCGCGGATGGCGGCGACTCGGTTCGGATGATAGTCGAGAGAGGCCGCAATCTCGGTGTTGGTGGCGCCTGCGAGCGCCAGGTAGGCTACAAGCGCGTGTTTATCGTTCAATTTCTTAGGTGGTGTGTTTGATGACGGCACTATCTCGCACCCGTTCGATTCATGAAGCGTAGTGCCTGATAATATGCTTCGTACGTCTCGGCCTTGTCTTGAGAGAAACGAGATGCGCGGCTCGTCTTTTGGGTTCCGACGTGCTCTTGAAAGGCGAGCACCATCTTCGCGTGGTTGCGTTTCGTGAACAGAAACGGCTCGATCACCTTCAACACCGCTTCGGCTTTACGAAACGAACAGTCCCAAACGAAGTAGCCCCGATGCGATGCTTTTTGGGCTGGTCGAGCCATCACCGGCCGAGACTCGAATATCTCTGCGAGTCTAGCAACGGTTGGACGATGGCACATCGCCACCTTTATTCGAGCTTGATATACGAGGCGCTTACCATTGACCTTGAATCTGGTGACACCGATATAGCCCTCGCCGTCGATGATCCCAGCAGCCCACGACAGGTCCAGCTCCCGTTGTGTCGTAGGTACGACAACAGATAGGTGCTGAGGATTCGCAGAGGGCATCAGCGGGTCGTCTCAGGTGGCGGGTCGTACCACCGCGGACCGTATGCGGGATTGCCTGGCCGCTTGGGGGCGCAGTCGTGGTGGCACTGGGGACAGCGGCCGGTGGGGTGGTGGTCGTCGATCGCATGGCCGCAGTGGCACATCGTCACCTCCCGTGATCCGCTAGGCCCGCTCGGCGCAGTCGGGCACCTGGTCCATGCCTAAGCACGGAGGGTACGCCTTCGGCGGGGCGGGCGAGTGGCCGCAGGGGTAGATTGCGGGCGGAGGCCCAGGCGAGCGCCAGACCGAGGGGTAGAGAATCGGCCCGCGGCAGTAGCCGCACGATCCGCCCACGCACCACACCACCTGCCTCCTCTCTCCTAGCCACTAGTTAGCCGACCCCGCCCCAGCGACGCGCCACCGCCGCTCCCCCGCGGCCCAATTTCGCGGTGGGGCTCACCGTGCCCAACGCCGGTGTCGGTGGCGCGTCGCTCGCTCCCTGCGTCCACATGCCTGATCGGGTCTGCATCGCCGCTAGCATCTCGCTAGGCGGCGTGCGCTGTCAAGCGAAATGTGCTAAGCAGACTCGACTGTCAGCGAGGTGACAGTGGGTTGAGAAAAAATGTATCGCGCGAATTTGGGCCGCTTCCGGCTACGGATCGACCCCCCTGGGGGGCCTACCCCCTTCCCCGCCGGCCTTGCCCCGATCTGTGCCGCCTGGTGAGCGTCCAGCTGGGCCCACGCTTAGCACTCGACTAGCCCACGCTTAGCACTCGACTAGCGTGCGGCTAGGCTAGCGGCTAGCCCAGAGTGCTTAGCAAGCGCCCGCTAGCGTGCTAAGCATGCGGCTGGGCGCTTAGCATCGGTGCTTAGCACTCTAGCCCACACTAATCAAATCAACTAGTTGCGTGCTAAGCATGCTAGCGAGTGCTAAGCGTCGCATGCTAAGCAATCGCCCGGCGAGCGACCACGCTGGGCCAGCGTCCCAGAAGAATCGCGGGCGCTTAGCATGCTAAGTGCGTGATAACATTGAATGTGAGTGACCGCGCATGAGCGGATGATTCTGGACGCGAGCAGAACGATGCTTAGCACCGATTCCCCTGACATATTCACTAGATAAGGTGCTTAGCAAGATCGCTTGAACGCGGACGCCAGAACGATGCTTAGCACCTTATCTAGTGAATATCATTAACGGAAAGTGAGTTTGATTCTGGAATCACGATTCTGCTTCGTGCCCGCGGTACCCCGCCCGCCCACGTCCACGGTCAGTCCCTAGAGAGAGAGAGAGAGAGAGAGAGAGAGAGAATAGAGAGACTGCTAGCTAGGGCTAGCTAGCGGGCTAGCGTGCGACCACGGAGAAGAATCGGAATTCCAGAATCACCGCACCATTCGGCCAATGGAATCACGCACTTAGACTGCTAAGCATCGTTCTGGCATGCGCGTATGAGCGAACGCGCTTAGCACGCTATCCTCGCAATATCATGGGAGATTGCGTGCTAAGCATCATTCTGGAATCGACCAGAATCATCTGCGCGCCAGCGATCACCGGGCACGCGCAACCTGGACTGGACGCACGCGCCAACTAATTTGCAAGGTCACTAGAATTCGCTTGACAGCGCATGAGCGAATTGCTAGTCTCACGTCATGGCACACCACACCACGCTAGACAGGAGAGCAAACATGCCAGAGACGATTTCAACGTTTGTCGGTATCGCTACCGCGATTCTCATTGTGCTTGTCGCCATCTTCGCTCACTAGGAACGGACGCATGGCAACTAGCACTCTCCCCCTCACATGCACTCGCTGCACCGGCCCGATTGCGCCCGGTGAGAGTCACGCGCGGTACAATCGCCCGGTGCCAAACTCGCCCTATCACCACACCTGTCCCACGTCGCAAGCGGCGCCAGCGCCCGCTCCGGAGTCTACGTTGCCAATGGCGAGCATGCCGGTGCCCGCACTCACGATGGACCGCGCCACACTCACAGAGATAGTGAGAGACGCGGTCCGAGAGGCACTCGGCGCCCCTACCATCACGGCTGAGCCGGCGCCAGTGCCCGACGACGACGCACGTCTCGACGAGTGCCCCGGTGACTGCGCTGGCGTCGAATGGATAGGCGACAACGCCACGACACTCCCCTACGCGATGGCAAAGGTTGAGACCGCGACTGACTCCGCGCTCGACGCGGTATCCGGTGACGCGGGCGCATTCGGCGCGTGCCTACGCGCCAGCATCATCACGTGGGCCGACATTGGACAGGTTGCCATGCGCGGCGCAGTCGATTCGACAGTGACGATTGCGACTGACGCCTATGCGCGCGGCATTGCGTTTGGGATCAAGGCGATTGTCGAGCGGCTGCCCTATCTGGACAAGGCACTCACCGCGCTAGCGCCCGCAACTCTCGAAGAGACGGCGCCAGTGTCACCACTGGCAAGTGACCCAATTGCGGTTGCGGTCGCAGCGTTCGCAATCGGTGGCGCCCCGCTCACTCTCCTAGCGGACCCCGACGCCATGCGCGCCTACGGCGAGCAACTGACCGCCCAGTCGAGTCAGACGTGGGACGAGTGCCCGGATTGCTGGAATCCCAAGACGGCGCGCGTGTGGCAAGAGCCGGCCCCGACACCGGGGTTCACGACACCGGGCCGATACGTTCATTGCCCGGCGTGCAAGGCCAAGCTGACCGCCCAAATCCCTGAGACCGCGGCCGACACTGACGCGGGCGCGTGGAGCGGTTGCGGCGTACGCGTGGCTGGAGAGGCACAGTGAAAATCTACGGTGTCACACTCGGTCAGATTGGCGAGGCAATGACCACTACCCCGCACGCGTGGAGCATCATGTTTGCGGATAAGACACCGGCCGGCGCCACAAGCTACACCGAAGGATTTTTCAAGGGCGTCAAGGATCACGCGCACTATGCCGCAACCAAGTATTCTCCGACGACGGGGAATTATGATCCGTACTACGGCCCGTGCTGGCATTTCTACAAAGCGTTCCACAAGGCGCTCAAGAGTGTCACGTCGGGCGCCTGGACCATGTATGTCGGCAAGGTCAAACTGACCTACACGCACGTCTACCACGTTGACGCGCTCCAATACTCGTTTGAGAAACAGGGTATCAAGTGCGCGCACTCGGGCGCCCACAACGCATACACGCATGAGACCGCGACGCCTGAGGTTGCCGACGCGATAGCGTCCGCAACCCCGGCGCCCGCACCGCCCCCGACTGCTAAGCACTTGCTAGAAGTAGCCCCGCTCACCGGCCCCGCAATGACACCCGGCGACATTACCGGCCAGTCGGCAATCTCCGCCATTCGCTCGACCCAACGGGACGTGTATCCCGCGACAACGACCATGTACGTGCTAGAGGATTTGTACGTCGCGGCCAGTCAACTACGCATGCCGGTCAATCCCTCGGAGATACCCGACGGTCACCTAGGCGCGCACTACGCGAGACTCGCGTGGGCTCGCCAGCTAATCGCGTACCGCGCGGGGTTCGCTGACACACTCGCCCGCAATTTCTTCGATTTTTGCGCGATGGCCGCATTCGGGGAGTTTCGGTACGGCACGCATAACGGACGCTACACCGTCGCGGTCAATGGCAAGCCGGTTGCGCTAGAGTCTCGCGCCTATGCCTACGAAATCGCCTTGACGTTGGACCCACGCCAAATGCTGCCCCTCGTGGAGCACGTGTTTCGCATTCCCGGCATGTGGGGCGGGAACATCGGCGGTAAGAAATGGGCCAACATCGCCAAAGCGGCCGGCCTATATTTCAAGCTGGCGGAGCGGGCGCCCATCGCATTCAGCGATCATTGCGTAGACTTGGCCCATAACGGAGGGCTCGCATTCAATAAGGGGTACCTGCTAAAGAATCCGCGCAATCAGGCTGACTATATGGCGATGCTCGATTGCAAGCGGCACGGCTCACTACTCGCGAGCAAACTGACGCTCGAAGTCTCGCCCGAATGTGCCACGCTAGTCTATGGCGCAGTCGCCTGCGGTATCATCACGAGCCCGACGGCCAAACTGGTAGACAAGGTGGACACTCCCAGCCCCCGTCTCACGTGGGGCACCGGCACGCTCGAAGTCAGACTCAAGAGTGCGGCAGGACTCACGGTGTCGCCCGACGACGGCGACGCTACCACGTCCGAAACCCCTAGCCCAAGCGGAGGTTACACGTATGGCCCATCTGCCAAACATTCCACAGTCGTCACCGATCTCGCCCCGGAGTAGTGACGTGACACGCTGCCCGGGCCACACTCGCGCAATCCCGGTCGGAGTCACCGCGGCCGGTTTCATCCTCACGGCCGGCGGCGCCAACACTCCGGCCCCGCTTGGCGCCCCGGTGCTCGCGCTCGCGCAGTCGGCCCGGAAGTTGACAGTGACGGGGTTGCCCGGCTACCGCCCCGTGGTGATCCGGCTCGACTGGCCCGATATGAGCGTACCGGCCATGACGGGCGATGACTGGACGTGGCTAGCCGGCCGGCTCGCACGGCTGCCCGACAAGCGGCTACACGTCCACTGTCAGATGGGACACGGTCGGACGGGCACCGCGCTCGCCATCCTCGCCAGTGTGTGGGGTATGGTGCCCGACGGCGCCTGCCCGGTGACGTGGGTGCGTGACCGCTACTGCCCTAGCGCGGTTGAGACGACGCCGCAAATCGCCTATGTCGCGGACGTGACGGGCCGCACCGTGACCGCGCTCGCGTCCCACGTGCCCGCGGCGTTGCCCACGGTGCCGGCCGGCTCAAGCTTCGACGTAGACTCCTACGTTGGGGGCGCCGATCGGTGGCCCATCAACCGCGGCCGGCGCGTCTAGCAACTCACACTCTAACCACGATCGCCCAACGATCGCCCAACGGAGAGACGCACATGGCAGACTGGAAACTCGGAACGGTGGTTCCCTCACTGGCCGGCGCCGGTAAGGACGGCGCGGCGCCCGCGATGTACTACTGCGCCCAAGTGCGCGTCCTCAATGAGACCGCGGTCAGGATGCAGGCGCCCGCGCTCGGTGAGCGCCAGTACGGCGCCAC
>Ga0134127_10000800_pt1 | contig 25776 bp, 24 predicted proteins | sample KB31753_FD_96459 | JGI IMG/M metagenome (GOLD analysis project Ga0134127, IMG submission 96459) | Terrestrial soil microbial communities with excess Nitrogen fertilizer from Kellogg Biological Station, Michigan, USA - KB3-175-3 | ecosystem: Environmental > Terrestrial > Soil > Unclassified ... | reverse complement strand
TCGGCGGCGGCGAGTCGTCGCGCCGCCTGGGCGCCCGCGAGAGGCGTCACGACCGCTCGCTCGAGCGCATCGCGCCGCGCCGGATCTTGCAGCAGTGCATCGAACAGGGCGGCCAGCTCGGCGTGCCGCCGATCGCGGCCGCGCACGTAGGCGAGACCCACGGCGCCGCCCTCGAGCTGGACGGCGCACCGCGTGACGGTCGTCTCACCCACGTTGAATCGCGTGCCGGTACCGCCCGCCCGGCCCCGGACCATGACGAGGCCGGTCTCGGGCCAGCGCAGCATGCGGTACGCGGGCGGATTCGCCACCGCGCGCCAGTGGGCCTCGACCTCGCTCACGGGCGCCTGCGCCAGCACCGACATCCAGCGCCGGCGCGCGTTCACCAGGCTCACGCCGTCACTTCTGCGCGGCCAGCCGCTTGGCGGTCTCGTTGAGGTCGCGGATCACCTGGTACTTGCCGTCGTCGGCCGGCACGAAGCCGCCGAGCCAGGCGCCGATCTCCTTGAACGCCTCCGTGTTGCGCGCGCGCATCGTCGTCAGCGACTCCTGCACGGCCGACTTGAAGCTCGGCGGCAGGTCCTTGCGGACGACGATGGGATCGTTGGGGATGATCTTCGAGACCCAGATGACCCGCAGCGCGCCGCGAGGCACCTTGTTCTCGCGCGTGAGCTGCTGGAGGTCGGGCAGGTTGGTCGAGGCGATCTCGACCTTCTTGGCGGCCACCGCGAGGATCGACGCCTCGTGCGAGCCCGAGAACGTCACCTTCGAGAAGTGCTTCTTGGGATCGACGCCCATCTCCATCATGAAGAACGCGGACGGCACCAGGTAGCCGGACGTTGAGTTCGGATCGTTGAAGGCGAAGGTCTTCCCCGTCATGTCCTCGGGGCTGAAGATGTCGGAGTCGCTGTGCACGATGAGACACGAGCGATAGCCCAAGGAGCCGTTGGCGAGCTGCAACTGGGCGATCGGCTCGACGTTCGCGTAGTTGTTGTTGGAGGCTTCCACGTACGACTTGGGCCCGAGGTGACCGATCTCGGCCTTCTTGAACTTCAGCGCCTCGATGGTGCCGCGATAGTCGGTCGCGGTAGCCGCCTTGACCTTGATGCCCAGATCCTTCTCGAGCTGCGCCAGGATCGGCCCCCACCGCCGGGTGATCTCGGCCGCGTTCTCGGTGGACAGGAGCGCGAACGTGATCTCCTTGGGCCAGCTCGGGTCGTTGGCGCCGGTGGCGGCGCCGGCCACCACCAGAACGGCGAGCACGGCAGCGAGCGCGATTCGGCGAATACCCATTGAAGCCTCCTTAGATCGCCGCCCGCCGGATGCGGGAGGAGATTACGTCGACGCACATCACCATGGCCACGATGAGGAGAATGACGGTCGCCGCTTCGCCGTCCTTGAACGACCGGATCGTGTCCCACAGATAGAAGCCGATCCCGCCGCCGCCGACCATGCCGATGACCGACGCCGAGCGGATGTCGGACTCGAACCGGAGGAGCACGTACGAGAGAAAGTTCGGCAGGACCTGTGGGATGACCCCGAACGCGATCACGTGCAGACGGCCGGCGCCCACGGCGGCGACGCCTTCGAGCTGTCCGGGATCGACCGATTCGATCGTCTCGGAGAGGAGCTTGCCGAGGACCCCGCCGGTGTGGATGCCGAGAGCGAGCATGCCCGCGAAGGGGCCGAGGCCCACCGCTGTCACGAACATCAGCGCGAAGACGAACTCGTTCACGGCGCGCAGGACATCCATGACCCGTCGCGCGGCGAAATAGACCACCGGATGAGGGCTGAGGTTCCGCGCGCCGAGCAGTCCGAGCGGTATCGAGACCGCGAGGGACAGCACGGTGCCCCAGAGCGCGATACAGACCGTGACCAGACACTGCCACGAGTACTCGCCGACGTTGGCGAAGGACGGCTGGAGATAGCCCTTGAGAAACACGCCGACGTTGCCGATGTCCCGGGCCAGCTCGAGCGGGCGGAGCTCGACGACGCGCGCGGCCAGGGCCAGCACGACCGCTGCGGTGAGTGTCGCCGCCAGCGTGCGCCCCGTGGTCGACGGCTTCGCCGGGACCTGGGGCGCCGGGCCCCCGTGGATCGAGGCAAATGCCGTACTCACGACGCGGCCAGCTGACGCTCGCCTTCGGCGCGGCCGGCGGGCTCGGCGACGAACTCGCCGAAGATTTCGAACAGCGCGGCGTCGCTGAGCCGGGTGGCTGGGCCGTCGAAGACGAGCCGGCCCTCCTTCAGTCCGAGGATCCGGTCGGCGTAATTCCGCGCGTGCTCCACGTGATGGAGCGTGGCGATGACGGTGATGCCGACCGCGGAGGCGACGCGGCGGAGCGTCTGCATGACCAGACGCCCGTTGCTCAGGTCGAGGCTTGCGACCGGCTCGTCGGCGAGGACGACCGTGGGCTCCTGGGCCATGATCCTGGCAATGGCCACGCGCTGCTGCTCGCCGCCGGACAGCGTGTCGGTCCGCTGCCACGAGCGATCCAAAAGGCCGACGTGGTCGAGGCAGCGGAACGCGATGGCCCGCTGCCGGGAGTCGAACCGGCGGGCGAGCGCCGCCCATCGGGCCCAGCCGCGGAGCCCGCCGAGCCGTCCCACCAGCACGTTGTCGATCACCGGCAGCCGCCGCACGAGATTGAACTGCTGGTAGATCATCCCGACGCGCGCGCGGTGGGCACGGAGCGCGCCGCCGCGAAGCCGGGCCAGGTCCGTCGTGTCGAAGCGGATTGTGCCGCTCGTGACGGTGGTCGCCCGCGAGAGGCAGCGCAGCAGCGTTGTCTTCCCGGCTCCGGACTTCCCGATGACCGCGACGAACTCGCCGGGGGCGATCCGGGCCGAGACATCCACGAGGGCGGGGGCGGCCTTGCCGGCGAAGCTCCGGCCGACAGCGTCGAGGGTCACGGCCGGCGATCGATCGCTCGACATCTCGGCGGTCACGGTACGAGCCTTCCGTTTCGGATTCGTGACGAGAACGTGAAGGTTGCGCGGCAGCTCAGGAGGAGGAGCTCAGGCGTCCGCGCGCGCGGCGCGCCAGCGCGCCACCTCGCGCTCGAGCGCCTCGAGGCAGCGCCTGAGATCCTCCAGCGCCGGACGCGGCCGATCTCCGCCGTGATGGCCGTTGCGCACCATGGCGTCGAGCAGCGGCAGCACGACTCGCGACTCGTGGACCCAATCCCGGAGGCGCTCGTCGTCGGTCGTGGCTCCGGCCGAGATCTCGAGACTTCCGTCGACGACCTGTCGCTTCTGGAGGATCCCCCGGCCCCTGAGCACGTGGCGGCTGTACGACGGCCCTAGGCTGGGTGCACGTCGACGCTGTAGAGCGTCTTGCCGGTCAGGTCGCGGAGCGAGACGGTCAGAACCTGGGTGGCGCCGTCGATCTGGGCCAGGCCGAAGTACTGCATGCCCTCGGTAGGCGGCCGGTTCTGCTTCATCCCGGCCGGCACCGACACGTACTTCACGTCGGGGCCGAAGGTGCGATCGATCTCACCAGGCCCGAACGTGCCCGCGTTGATGGGGCCGGCCACGAACTCCCAGAACGGCGTGAAGTCGGTGAACTGGGCCTTGGCCGGATCGTAGTAGGTCGCCGACGCGTAGTGCACGTCGGCGGTTACCCACACCACGTTCTTGATCGCGTGCTGCTTGATGAAGCTGAAGAGGCTCGCCAGCTCGAGCTCGCGCCCGAGCGGCGATCCGTGGTCGTCGTTGGCCCAGGCCTCGTAGGTCCCCTTGGGGACGTCGGCGTTCAGGTCGCGAACGATGATGCTGATCGGCATGTCGCTGGCGATCACCTTCCATGTGGCGCGCGAGGCCTGGAGCGCCGCCTTGAGCCAGCGGAGCTGCGCGGCGCCCAGGAACGCGGACTCGTCGTCGAGAGTGGTCTGACGGTTGGGCGTGTTCGGCCCGCGATAGCTCCGCTCGTCGAGCATGAAGACGTCGAGCGAAGGGCCGTAGGCGAACGAGCGATAAATCCGCTCCGGGTCGATGGGGTCGAAGCGATAGGGATTGTACTCGAGCATCGCGCGCTTGGCGAAGGCGGCCAGGAGCGAGGCGCTGCGCACGCGGTAGCGCTCGTCGCCCAGCGTCTGGTCCGGATACCAGTTGTTCCGCGTCTCGTGGTCGTCCCACTGCACGAGCATCGGCACCTCGGCGCAGAAGCGGCGCTTGTTGGCGTCGAGCAGGTTGTAGGCGAAGTTGCCGCGGAACTCCTCGAGCGTCTCGGCCACCTTCGATTTCGACGGGGTCGTCAGGTTCTTCCAGATCGTCCCGTCCTCGAGCTTGACCTCGGCCGCGATCGGATTGTCGGCGTAGATCTGGTCGCCGGAGTGAATGAAGAAGTCCGGGTTCGTCCGGCGCATCACCTCGTACATCTTCATCCCGCCCCAGTCGCCGTTGATCCCCCACCCCTGCCCCGCCTCGTCGCCGGAGAATGCGAAGTTGACGGTCCGGCGGCCGGACGCGGGCGTACGGAACCGGCCCGTGACCGGATCGCTCGTCACCTTCGGGCTCGCCAGATCCTGGAACAGGACGCGATAGAAGATCTGCTGACCGGCGGGCAACCCGGTGAGGTCGACGCGCGCGGTGAAGTCGGTCTCGGCGAGCGCGGCCGGGCCGACGACGCGCTGCGCCCGGCGGAAGGCATCGCTCGTCGACCACTCCACCAGCAGGCGCGAGGGCCGATCGGTCCGGCTCCACACGATCGCCCGATCGCCGCTCACGTCGCCGCTCTGGACCCCGTACGGAACGGCGGGGCGCATGCGGTCCGAGGTGACGACACCGGGCGCGGTCGACTGGGCCCACACGGTCCGGCCAAGCGAGGCGGTGGCGAGGCTGCCGAGGGCGAGGGCGGACCGACTGAGGAATCTCCGGCGGTTCATCGACGCTCCTTTGGCTCTCGGCTCATCGGGCGGCGTCCGTCCCCAGACCGAGCGCCTCGGCGATGATGCGGAACACCTCGGTGTTGTCCAGGAAGCCGCGCACCTGATCGGCGCCCGGCCCCGTCGCCGTCAGCACGACATCCTCGCCGGCGTGCACGCCCTGGGGGGCGGCGCGCGGAAGATTCCCGACGCGCAGGACGGCGCCCGCCGCGTCCCTGTACTTCTCGTTGGCGACGAAGCGCTTGTCGGGTCCGGCCACGGCCGGCACGAACGGACCGTCGAGCTTGGGCTGCATCGTTTCGTAGTAGTCCGGGAATCCCGCGAAGAAGACGGCCAGCCGCCGCGAGACGTCGAGCCGCGGCGGGTAGCCCTCACCGTTGGCCGGCGGGTAGTTCGGGAACCCCGCCTTGTCGTGGATGCCCACCTTGTCTCGCAGCTCCGGACCCGGGGCCGCGTCGTCGATCGTGCCGACGAGCGAAAGCCCGTGCGTGTGGTCGGCCGTGACCAGGATGAGCGTGTCGTCGCGGCCGGCCGCGAAGTCCTTGGCCGCGGCGACGGCGCGGTCGAGCATGATCGTGTCCATCACTGCCCGCTCCCAGTCGAGCGGATGGGAGTACTTGTCGATGAGCCCCGACTCGACCATCAGGACGAAGCCGCTGTCATGGCGACGGAGCACCTCGAGGGCGCTCTTGACCATGTCGACAAGGTCGGGCTGCTCCGGATACTTCGTCACCGTACCCTGCTTGAGGAACTTGCGATCGAGCACGCCGTCCATGTTGGACGGATGGAAGAGACCGAGCAAGCGGCGCGTCCCCGGATCGGCCGCCGCCGATTTCATCTCGCGATCGGTCGATGCGATGACGTATCCCGCGCCGCGGAACTTGGCCAGGTAATCCGTCTCGTCTCCTCGCTTGGAGCCGGCGGCCGATTTGGGCAGGAAGTGCGCGCTGCCGCCGCCCATGAGCACGTCAACGCCGCTCTCGTAGAACATGCTGACGATCGGGTCGTAGTCGGTGCGCCGGCGCGTGTGGGCGACCATGGCGGCGGGGGTCGCGTCTTCGACCTCGGTATTGGTGACCACGCCGACCGCCATGTTGCGGAGCCGCTTGGCCAGGCTCGTGATCGTCTCGACCCGGGGATCGTCCAGGGTGTTCGGCGTCCGATCGGCGTAGACGCCGAGAGCGTTCACGCTCGATTTGTGGCCGGTCGTGTATGCGCTGGCCGAGTTGGCCGAATCGGTGATGATCGAGTCGACTCCGGCAGTGCCGAGAAGCGCCATGTTGGACATCGTGTCCATCGCGAGCTCGCCGCGGTATTTCCCCTCGGTGATACCAGCGGTCAGGATGCGAGCGGCCGTTCGGTGCGTCAGCGACATCCCATCGCCGATGAACAGGATGACGTTGCGTGCCTTGCGCGCGCCGGTCGAATACACGTCCCAGGTCACCGTGCGCGAGGTCTTCCCGTCGCCCGCGACCACGGTGTACCGGCCCGGGCGCGCGAGCGCGGCGTCCCGCAAGATAAGCGCCGAGGCGTGGACCCCGTCCTCCTTCTTCACGAAGGTGGCGGCCTGGCCGAGCGCAGTCGAGACCTCGACCCCGTTGATGGTCACCTTCGTGTCGGCCGATTCGACGATCCCGTCGAACTCGACCTTGAAGTCGAAGCGGGAGCCGGCCAGGATTTGCGCGCGATCGATCGGGTACACGGTGAGCGCGTCCACCGCGCCCGCACCGAGCACGAGCACGACCAGCGTCAGGATCAGCGTCAAGAAGGGCAAGAACGCGCGTGGCTTCGCCTTCATCAGGGCCTCCCGAGCGCGGACGCTATCGGAGCCGCATTGCCGATTCATTACGACGGGGTAACGATTTCGTCGCGGTGAGAACGGGCGGCGACGAGACCGGCCCGGAGGACGCGTTCGGGAGGGCGCGTCCCCCGACGCCGTCTCTCAGGAGCCTCCGGATTGAACGGGCTCCCTGTCGCGTGTGTCGATCCCGGCCAGGAGCGCTTCCACGACTGCGCGATCGTTGAGCACGCGGGGCACCTTGTGTTGGTCGCCGAGCTTGCCGACCTCGCGCATCCACCGGTGGAACGATCCGGCCGGCAGCTCGACGAGGCGCGGCCCCAGCATGCCGACATCCAGCGTGCGCTTGGTGCGGTAGTCGGTGTTGAGCGCCGCGAGCGCCTCGTCGAGCTGCCGCACGAACGCCTGACGGTCGCGCGGCGGAGTCCTGAACTCGACGAGCCAGTCGTGGCCTCCACGGGGCTCGCCCGCCGAGGGATAGCGCGGCGCGACGGTGAACTCTGCCGGCTCCGCGCCCGTCCGGCGGCAGGCGACCACGAGGGCCTGCTCGACCTCCTCGATGATCACGTTCTCTCCGAAGGCGTTGACGAAGTGGCGCGTCCGCCCGGTGATCACCAGGCGCAGCGGATCACGCGAGGTGAAGCGCACGGTGTCGCCGAGCAAGTAGGACCAGAGCCCGCCCGGGGTCGTCAGTGTCACCGCGTACGGGCGATCGAGCTCGACGTCGGCGACCGTGTGGCGCCGCGGGTGGGCGCGGCCTAGGTCCTCGATCGGGACGAACTCGTAGAAGATTCCGTAGTCGAGCATGAGGGTGAGCCCGCCGGTGCGCTCGGTCTGGAGCGCGACGAAGCCCTCCGACGCGGGGTACACCTCGACGTACTCGAGGGGACGCCCCAACCACTCCTCGAAGGTGGCGCGGTACGGGGCGAAGGAGACGCCCCCGTGGATGAAGACACTGAGGTTCGGCCAGCACTCGCCGAGGTTCGAGATGGGCCGGTGTCCGGCTCGGACCACGCGAGCCGCGCGCTCGAAGAGGATCAGGAGCCAGGACGGCATCCCGGAGATGAGCCTGAGATCCTGGCTCTGGACCAGAGTCGCGACCGCGTCGATCCGGTGGTCCCAGTCGGGAATGGACGAGATCGCCCGGCCCGGCGAATAGCGGCCGCGCACGCCCGGCGGCAGGTCACGGACGACGAGCCCTGAAAGATCGCCGACCCAGGCGTCCTTCCCGATCCGTGACAGCGCCGTGCACCCGCCCAGGAACAGAAGGGGTCCGCCCAGGAGCTGATCGGACTCGACCCGCTCCGCGGCGATCAGCAGCGCGTCCCAGCCGCCTCTGCGATGCGCGCGGAACGCATCCTGCGTCACGGGAATGAGCTTGTCGCCGGCCGTCGTGCCGGACGTCTTGACCCAGTAGTTGACGCGCCCCGGCCACGTGACGTCGCGCTCGCCTTCCAGGGCGCGGCTCCAGAGCGGCATGAATCGCAGGTAGTCGCCGAGGGGCGTCCGCGCCTGATAGTCCGCGACGGAGTGAATGTCGTCGAAGCCGTGCGAGCGGCCGAACTCCGTCGCGCGCGCCGAGCGGACGAGATGCAGCAGGGTCGCTTCCTGGACCCGTACGGCGTCCCGCGCGACTCCCTCGAGCGCGCGCCGGCGATGGGCCGCGTACGCCCTGATGGCGGCGCCGCCGACCCGCTCGATCACCGGCAGCCTCCGACCCTCGCGGATCGGACGCGCAGCTCGCTCAGCCATTCGCTCACGACCGCGTCGAAGGCCTCGGGCCGCTCCAGCATCGGCGCGTGGCCACAGTTCGGCAGGTACACGAGCTGCGATCCAGGAATGCCCGCGTGGAAGCGCTCGGCGACCTCCGGGGGCGTGATCCGGTCCTCCTTGCCCCACACGATCAGAGTCGGTACGCGAACGTCGCCGAGCCGTTCTTCCAGATTGTGTCGCTTCGCGGCCCGCGCGACGCGCAGCACACGCACCGCGAGATGCCGGGTGGTCACGATACGGCGGATCGACTCGACCCACTCCGGGGTCACGAGTGTGGGATCGTAGAAGATCTCTTCCATCTTCTCCCGCACGTACGCGGCCGACGGACGGTGCGGCACGTTACGGGTGAAGCTACGCTCGAAGAGACCGGACGACCCGCTGAGGATCAGGCCGCTCACCAGCTCCGGGTGTGCCAGCGCCAGCTCGAGTGCCAGGTGACCGCCCAGCGAGTTGCCGCCGATGACCGAGGGACGAAGGTCCAGCGCCTCCATGAAGCGGCGTACGTACTCGGCCAGGCCCGGCACCGAGAGATCCGCCAGGGCGGTGTCGAAGAGCGGCAGCTCCAGGGCGATCGGCCGGCAGAACCCGCCGAGGGTCTCGAGCGCCGACTCCCAGTGGTCCATCTCACCCATGAGTCCGTGCAGCAGGATTACGGGGTCACCGCCGCCCCGCTCGAGCCACCGGAAGCGAGAAGGCGCACGCTCAATCACGTCGGCCTCCTTGTTCAAGTTCCCACGTTGACGCGCTGCCGATTGTGGCGAAGGAATCGATAGGCGGACCGGAGCTGGATCTTCAGATGGAGCGGCAGCTTCCCGACCGTCCAGGACCAGTCCGCGTGGGCGCGCGTGCGTCCGGCCAGGAGCGCCCGGCGCAGGTCGCTCGCGTCGCGCCCCTCGAAGCGCGTGACGGCGCTGCCGACGTACCAGACGTCGTGCGCGTCGCTGCCCGCGGTCACCGGGAGCATGAGCTCGACGTTGCGCAGCGCGGCCCAGGCGTTGTAGGGCGCGGAGAAGAAGCCCGCGTTGTTGACCGCCTCGATCGCGTCGAGCGGGAGGTCGCGGATCATCTGGCCGATCGAGGCGTGGCCGCGGCTCACGCCCCGCAGAGGATGGAACGGGTGGGCCGCGACGGCGAGCCCGCCCTGGTCGTGGATGGCCTTGATGGTCTCGAGCGCCGTGAGGCCGGGCGGCACGAGCTCCTCGAGGAACAGGCCAAGGAGGTGCCCGTTGAGGGTGCTGATCTCCTCGCCCACCACGATGTCGACGCCGAGCTCGGGACGGGCCAGCGCCCATTCCCGGGCGCGGAGGGCTCCGCGAATCTCGTCGTGATCCGTGATGGCGAGGACGTCGAGGCGTCCCTGGACGGCGTTCACGATCTCCTCGGGACGCTGCGCGCCGTCGCTCCACACCGGGTGCACGTGCAGGTCGGCTCGGCCGTGGGCACTGGTCCTCATCGAGGACAAGTGTGGCGGGGATGTGTGAACAGGCTACTACTCTGCACATGAAGTTTCGGTGACGGCCCCGGGCCGGGACCCACCGTTCGCGCACTGGGGGAGCCTATCCGCGTCCGTGTGTCGATTCGGTGAAGTTTGCGCGGCGTCCTGGCGACGACCGGCCGCGGCATGCTAGGGTCGCGCGGTGCCCGGCACCCGGAGCGCCCTCTTCGTCGACTGGGGCGGCACTCTCGCCCTGACCGAAAACAATCGGACCGTCGTGGACCGGGACGGCCATCCCGTGCTCATGCCGAACGTGGCCGCCACGCTGTCGCGCGAGCGCCGGCGCTTCGACGTGTGCTTCATCGTCTCCAATCAGGCGCGGATCTCGCGCGGCGAGATCTCCCTGGACGAGGTCTACCGGCGCTTCGCCTGGGCCGACGAGCAGCTCGGCGGCCCCTTCACGGACTGGAGGCTCTGTCCTCATTCTGGCGAGCACGGCTGCGGCTGTCGCAAGCCCAGGCCGGGGATGTTCCTCGAGCTGGCCGAGCTTCATGGCGTCGATCTCGGGTCGTCCACCCACGTCGGCGACTCAGAAAGCGACCGCGGGGGCGCGGCGAGTGCCGGCGTCGGAACGTTCGTCTGGGCCCGAGATTTCTTCGGCTGGACCGGCTGAAGACTATCAATCCATAGGCGCGCCTCGGGGCCCCAGCCCCGCGACGGCCTGCAGCGCGCACATCCAAAGCGCGGAGCGCCGGTCTACGTTTCTAGCCGGACGCGCGCGACCGCGAGGCGGCGTCCGGGCTCGTGTCGCCGGCCCCGACACCGATCGGCAGCGCGACGTGCACGGTCGTCCCGTGCCCGGGCTCGCTCTCGATGCGGAGCTGGCCGCCGTGGCCGAACACGAGGTGCTTCACGATGGCGAGCCCGAGGCCGGTGCCGCCGAGCTCGCGTGACCGGGCCTTGTCGACCCGGTAGAAGCGCTCGGTGATCCTGGGCAGGTCGATCGGTGGAATGCCGATGCCGGTGTCCATCACGTCGATCTCGACCTGTCCCTCGGCCGCGGTGCGGGCCTGGACCGTGACGCGGCCGCCCTCCGGCGTGTACTTGACCGCGTTGTCGACGAGATTGAGCACCACCTGCACGAGTCGATCGCGATCGGCCAGCACCGAGGGCAGGTCGGCCGGCAGGCGGCTCGACAGGCCAACCTGTCCGCTCGCCGCCTTCGGTCCCATGATCGCCAGCACCGTGTCGATGACCTCGTCGAGCCGGGTCGGGGCCAGCTTGAGCGACACCCGGCCCAGCTCGATGTTCGAGAGGTCGGTCAGGTCGTTGAGGAGCCGGCCGAGCCGCTCGGTGTGCCGAAAGACGATCTCCAGGAACCGACGCGCGTTCTCTCGCTCCTCGAGTGCTCCGGACAAGAGCGTCTCGAGGTAGCCCTGGATGGCCGTCAGCGGCGTGCTCAGCTCGTGCGAGACGTTGGCCACGAACTCGGTGCGCACCTGCTCGAGCCGCCGCAGCTCGGTGACGTCGTGCAGCACCATGACGACACCGACCTCGTCGGGGCCGAGGCGCAGCGGGACCGCGTTGACCTGTACGCGCCGCTCGACGGGGATCGCCAGACGAAGCTCGCGGTGAGACACGCTGCCCTCCCCCGCGGCGCGGCTCTCGCGAAAGACCTCGTGCAGCTCGGTGTTGCGGATGACCTCGAGGAACGGCTTGCCCTCGCCCCGCGTCGCGTCGAGCCCGAACATCGACCGCGCGCGCTCGTTCATCAGCAAGATGATGTCGCGGCCGTCGACCGCGATGACGCCCTCGATCATGCCGTCGAGGATCGCGGTGGCCTTCGCCTGCTCGTGGCCGAGATCGTGGATGTTCTCGCGGAGCCGCGCCGCCAGACCGTTGAGCGCGCGGCCGAGCGCGCCGATCTCGTCGGGGGAGCGGATCGGCGCCCGCACTGTAAAGTCGCCCTCGCTCAACCGGCGCGCGATCGATTGCATCTGAACGACGGGCTTGGTCACGCGGTGCGCCACGAAGAGGCCGATCCCGCAGGCGACCACGAGCGCGACGAGGCCGCCCGCCAGCATGACGCGATGGATTTCGGCATACGACGACGTGACCGCTGTCAGCGGCAGGGCCACCCGGAGGACGCCGACCGCGCGGCCGTCATCGACGACGGGCAGCGCCACGTAGAGCAGGGACACGCCGATCGTCGCGCTGGTCCGGCGATGCCGCCCGACCCGCCCGGATAGCGCGGCGCGCACTTCCGGTCGCCCGGCGTGGTTCTCGACCCGGGGCAGGTCCTCGACCGGCACCTCGGAATCGCCCAGCACGCGGCCGTCGGCGGCGATCACGCTGATGCGCGCGCCGGTCGGGCGCGCCGCGCGCAGGGCGAACGCGCGCACGTCATCCGGTGACGCCTTGCGCACGATGAGCGCGCGAGCCTCGTCGTGCATGAGCCGGCCGATGCTGGTGAGTCGCGCCTCCAGGGTTTCGACCGCGAACACCTCGAGGGCACGAGTGAGGTAGATCCCGGCCGCGATGGTCGTGAGGGCCACGAAGCCGACAAGGGTCAGCGTGAGCTTCCGGGCGATGCTCCGCCGGAGGAAATGAATCAACGCGCTGATCATGCCGGGTCCACCTCGAACCGGTAGCCGACCGACTTGATCGTCGCGATCCGGCTCCCGGCGTCGCCGAGCTTCGCGCGCAGGCGCCGCACGTGCACGTCGACGGTGCGCGACTCGATCTCGTCGGCGCGCGCGTAGCCCCACACGTGGTTCAGGAGATATTCGCGGGACAGCACGCGCCCTGCCGCTTCGAGAAGCGCCTGCAAGAGGTCGAACTCCTTGGGCGTGAGCTGGAGCGCCTTGCCGTCGAGCTTCACCGCGTGGCGCTCCGGGTCGAGCGTGACGGGCCCCACCGTGAGCACCCGGGTTGGCTGGCTCGGCCGCGCGCGCCGGAGCACGGCGCGCACCCGCGCCACCAGCTCCTTGGGCGAGAAGGGCTTGGCCACGTAGTCGTCGGCGCCGACCTCGAGCCCGACCACACGATCGACCTCGTCGGACTTCGCGGTCAGCATGATGATGGGCACGCCCGCGGTGCTGGCGTCGCCCCGGAGGCGCCGGCACACCTCGAGGCCGTCGAGCCCGGGCAGCATGAGGTCGAGCACGACCAGATCGGGCACGTTGGCCTTTGCCTCTCGCAGCGCATCCAACCCGTTCGCCGCCGTGCGGCAGCGAAAGCCGTCACTCTCGAGGTGGAGGACGACGAGCCGGCGGATGTCCGGCTCGTCCTCGACCACGAGAACCTCGCGGGCCATCGCCTACTGGCGACAGGCCCTGAAGCTGGCGTAATCTCCCTGCGCCGTCGAGCTGGTATCGTCCGAATCGGTGAGCACGGCGATGCCGGCAGGCTTGGGCGTCTCCTGCACGTCGAAGTACTTCTTGTAGTCGTCCCGGACGTTCACGCGCTCCTCGATCCACTCGCCCTTCTTGGCCGGCGCGCCCGAGCGCAGCACACGCACCTGGGTGAGCCCGGCGTTGGAGCTCAGACGCGTCCCGACCGGCACCCGCTCGCTCCAGATGTACTTGACCGCCTTGGGCCCGGCAATGCGCGAATAGGGCACGAGCAGGTAGACGGCCAGCGCACTATCGTTGGTCTTCGACTCGCGCTCGTCCCCGCCCTTCGGGAACTCCAGTGGCCGCCAGGACCAGGTGAGCACGGGATAGGCGTTGAGATCCCACTCGTACTCTCTGGCGGCCTGAACGCCGAGCCCGCGGACGGCCGCGTGGAGGAACCGGAGACCCGGCTCTTCCATAACGCGGTAGGCGTCCTTGCCGCTGTCCTTGCGCGGCTTCCAGTCGGCCGGAAACTCGCCGACCTTCGCCTTGGAGAAGTCGTCGATCGTCTTGCAGTCGGGTTGGGCGGGAGCGTTCGTGACCAGCGCGGCGATTGTGAGCACGATCGCCGCGATCAGCGTCGAGAGCTTCGCGCGCCAGCCTCCGCTGCCCTCGTCCCTAAGCGAATCGGGGTCGGCGGGTGCCATGCCTGAAGGCTAGCACACGCCGACCCCGTAGGATCGCCGGCGATGGTTAGCGCCGGTAGTGCTCGAGGATCTTGTGAGCGATCTGGTACGCCTCCCAGAACTCATGGGCCGCGCGCCAGTAGCGGCCGGCGCAGAAGGCCGCCTTGCCGTTCTCGAACTCCTTCACTGCGCTCAGGTACTTCTTGTCGTTCGCAGGCACCTTCGTCCTGGCCTTGGCGAGCTCCTGCTGGGCCGCCGCGTACAGGCGGAGGGCCTCGCGGATCCCGTGACCGTACTTCCAGTGCTTGTCGGCCGCCACCTTCTTCTGGAGGTCGGCGATCTTCTCGTCACAGCTCGGCGCCGTCAGGGCGAAGGACGCTATCACCTTCTTGGACGCGTCCATCTTGACTTTGCAGGGGCCGGTGCCCGTGCAGGCGCCCGACCAGCCCGCGAACTTGCAGTTGGTCCCCGGGGTAGCCATGACCGAGACGTCGGTCCCAGCGTTGTACGTCCCGTTCGACGACGACGGCAGGGCGCCAACCGTCCCGGTCCCGGTCCCGTCCTGCGTCAGAGTCAGCGTGAACTGCTGCGCCACCACCGGCACGAAGTTCGCGGTCACGCTGCGGTCGCCCGTCATCGTCACGCTGCAAGCGCCGGTGCCCGTGCAGGCGCCTGACCAGCCCGTGAACTGGTAGCCCGCGTTCGCTGCCGCTGTGACGCTCACCGTCGTGTTGTAGTTGTACTTCGTCGGCGCCGACGGCGTGGTCGTCCCGGCGCCGCTCGGATTCACCGAGGGCGTCAGCGTGTACTGCAGCACCACGTAGTTCGCCGTCACGCTCCGGTCGCCCGTCATCAGCACGCTGCAGGGACCGGTGCCCGTGCAGGCGCCCGACCAGCCCGTGAACTGATAGCCCGGGTTGCCCGTCGCGGTGACGATCACCGTGGTGTTGTAGTTGTACTTCGTCGGAGCCGACGGGATGATCGTGCCCGCCCCGCTCGGAGTCATCCCCGGCGTCAGCGTGTACTGCACCACCGCGAAGTTCGCGGTGACCGTCTTGTCGCTGGTCATCGTCACGTTGCAGGCGCCGCTGCCCGTGCAGGCGCCTGACCAGCCCGTGAACTGGTAGCCCGGGTTCGCTGCCGCTGTGACGCTCACCAGCGTGTTGTAGTCGTACTTCGTCGGGACCGACGGCGTGATCGCCCCGGCTGCGCTCGGACTCACCGCCGGCGTCAGCGTGTGCTGCACCAGGGCGAAGGTCGCCGTCACCGTCGTGTCGCCCGTCATCGTCAGAGTGCAGGCGCCGGTCCCCGAGCACCCGCCGCCCGACCAGCCCGTGAACTGATAGCCGGTGTTGGCCGTCGCCGTCACGGCCACCTGCGTACCGTGGTCGAACTTGCTACCGCTCGCAGGCGTGACCGCCCCGGCTCCGCTCGGGCTCACCACCGTCGTCAGCGTGTACTGCACCAGCGCAAAGTTCGCGATCACGGTCTTGTCGGAGCTGATCGTCACGGTGCAGGAGCCGGTGCCCGTGCAGGCGCCCGACCAGCCCGTGAACTGATAGCCGGTGTTGGCCGTCGCCGTGACAGTCACCGGCGTGCCCTGGTCGTACTTGCCGGTCGCGGGCGTGATCGTACCGGCCCCGCTCGGGCTCACGGACGTCGTCAGCGTGAACTGAGGCGTCGGCGGGGTTCCGACGAACGCCCCCAAGACGAGCGGCGAGGCGCCGACCGCGACCGACGGTCCGGTCACGGTGTTCGTCGCCGTGTCGATCATCGACAGCATGCCGACGTTGGATCGCCCGACGAAGACCCGCGAGCCGGTTGCGTCGAGCGCGACGCCGTACGGAGTGCCGTTGACGGTCACCCGCTGCACCAGGGCATTGGTCGCGGTATCGATCACGTCGACCGTGTTCTCCAGCGCGACCGCCACGTACACGCGCGTGCCCGCGGGGTTCACCGCGACGCCGGCCGGCTGACTGCCTGAGTTATTGTCGAGACTTCCGACTGGCACCGAGGCGACGACCGTGGGGCCGCTCGGGTCGATGACCGCGACCTCGAGGTCGTATTCCTGGTTGAGGTTGATCTTGCCGTAGGGCACGTACACGCGCGGGCCCGCGGGGGTCGCCGCGGCGGCGATACCGAACATCGAGAAGCTCAGCGGAAGCGGCGTGATCACCCCGGTGTTGACGTTGATGGCGAGGACGCTGCCGCTGCCGAAGTCCGCGACGAACAGCGTCGACCCCATCACCACGATGCCGCCGAACGCGCCGGTCGTCCGGGCGAGCGGCGCCAGCAGCGTGTTGGTGGTGGCGTCGATCACCGAGATCGATCCGTCCGCGTTGGCCACGTACACTCGGGTGCCGTCCGCATTGACCGCGATCCCCTGCGGCATACAGCCGGGCACAGCGCAGACGGTGATCGGCGACCCGGGAACTTGCTGCGGCGGAGTCGCCGTGGTGTCGATGACCGAGACAGACCCGCCCCCAAAGTTCGCGACGTAGGCGCGCGTGCCGGTCGGGTTGACGGCAACGCCGTATGGCATCGCGCCGCCGCCGAGCAGGATCGTCGCAGCGATGCTTCCGTTCGCGCCGTCGACGACCGTCACCCGGTCCTGGCCGAAGCTCGACACGTACGCGAACGGCGCGGCCATCGCCATAGACGCCGCGCTCAGGAGCACTGCGACGAGGCCGATCAGAATTCCGGAAACACATATTGTTCCGGAAAATCTCTTGGGGAGCGGGCGTTTAGTCTTCATGCGCCACGAACAGTGCAGACGAAGTGCCAAGGGAGAATCGACGTAGGTTCAGCGAATTGCCAGTGCCTCATTTCCGACAAACTGGTCAGGAGGTGTGACGGAACGGCAGTCGGTTGGCGAAATTCGTCAGTCGCGCGCGCGGCCGGAAATTCGCCAGTGGCCGATTCGTGCTACGTCGAGACGGGACGAGTGGCGCGCACGCGGCTAGCGGCCGCGGCGCCACCAGTGATGCACGAGGTTGTCGACGACCTCGCCGAGCTGTCCGATCGTGCGGCACTCGCGCACGAAGTCGCACGAAGGCGCGTAGAGCGGCATCACGCTGTCGCCGATGCCCCAGCCCCACTGGCCTTCCGGATTCAGCCAGATGATGCCCTTCACGCGCTCGCGGATGAGCCGCAGCGCCCACGCCTGCGGGTCGTTGTAGTTGTTGCGCGCGTCACCCAGCATGAGGATCGTGGTTTTCCGGTCGAGGGAGTCGAGCTCGGTCTTGGCGAACCGGCTGAACGCGAATCCGAAGTCGGATCGGCAGTGATAATCGACGGGCGCGCCTTTCAGGGCCCACTCGATCGCGCGCTCGACCGGAAACGTGCTGAAGGCCTGGGTGACCTCGGCGATTTCCGACACGAACACGTAGGAGCGGACACGGCTGAAGCACTCCTGGAGGCTCCACACCAGCTGCAGCATGAAGCGCGAGGCGTTGCGCACCGAATCGGACACGTCGCAGATGGTGATGAGCTTCGGTTTCTCCCGGTGGCGCCGCTTGAGGAAGACCTCCATCGGCACCCCGCCGTACTGGAGGCTCTTGCGGGTCGTGCGCCGGGTGTCGAGGCGCCCTCGGTGCTCCTGGCGCTGGCGCAACGCCAGCGCGTCCTTGATCTTGCGCGCCAGACGGGCGACCACGTTCTTCATCTGGGCGATCTCGTCGGGCGTCAGCGCGAAGAGCGGCTTCTCGGCGAGGACCTCGCGGGTGAGCTTCTCCCCCTGCCGGTACGCCCGGCGCTCCAGCTCGCGCTCGACGTGCTGGCGGATCATGCGCTTGAACGCCTCGGGCCGCAGCTCGAGATAGTTGCGGATCCGCGCCAGCTGGCCGGGATCCAGTCCCTTCTCTTCGAGCGCCTTCATGATGCGCTCGAGGTCGCCCTCGATGGCCGACCAGTCGAAGTTGTCGGAGATCCGGCGCGAGAAGAACCCCACCTGCAGGAAGTACATGAGTCGCTCGAGGCCCGCGTTCTGGCCGCCGGAGCGGATGGCCATCTCCATCTCGCTGCCCTGCCCGCGCATCAAGAGCTCGGTCAGGTCGTCGAGCTCCATGTCCTCGTTGGCCATGAGGTCGTCGAGCATCTCCTGCACCCGGGGGTCCTCGGGGCCGAGTGCCTTCTTCAACCCCTCGCCGAGCGCCTCGAGGTCGAGGAAATAGAGGTTGAAGAGGCGATCGAAGGTCGGGTGATCGCGGAACTCCTTGATCAAGGTCGCCGCGAGGGTCGCCTTGAAGGTCTCGCGGTCGGAGAGGCCGACGGCCGCGCTGGCGGCGAGCGCGTCGAGCGCCTCCGAGGGCGAGATGCGGATCTCGGCCCGGCGCAGATCGCCGATGAACTCGAGGATGCGCTCGTCCAGGGATTACTCCGCCAGGACCTTGTCCAGCGAGCCCTTCACGCGCTCGAGATCCTTCTCGTGCTTCACGAGCAGGGTCAGCGTGGACTCGACCAGCGCCGCGTCGAGCTCGCGGGCGTTGAGGATCACCAGCGAGCGCGCCCAGTCGAGGGACTCCGAGACCGACGGGAGCTTGCGGAGGTCCAGCGCGCGAATCTTCTGCACGGCGGAGACGACGGCCCTTGCGAGCTCCGCGGGAATCTCCGGCACCTTCAGCCGGATGATCTGTAGCTCGTCGGCCGGCGACGGAAAGTCGATGAACAGGTGCAGGCAACGGCGCTTGAGCCCGTCCGAGAGTTCGCGGGCGTTGTTGGACGTCAGGACGACGAGCGGGATGTGCCGCGCCCGCACCGTCCCGAGCTCGGGCACCGACACCTGGAAGTCGGAGAGCACCTCGAGCAAAAACGCCTCGAACTCCGGCTCGGCCTTGTCGATCTCGTCGACCAGCAGCACCACCGGCTGCTCGGCCAGGATCGCCGAGAGGAGCGGCCGGGGCGAGAGGAAGCGGAACGAGAAGAACGCGTCCTCCTCGCCCGCGATCTTCGCCACCGCGTCGGGCAGCGAGGGCGCGTCGGCGATCAGCTCGCCGATGCGCTCGCGGAGAAGCTGGGTATATAGAAGCTGCTTGGCGTACTTCCACTCGTAGAGAGCCTTGCCCTCGTCGAGCCCCTCGTAGCACTGCAACCGAATGAGCGGACGTCCGGTGATGTCGGACAACGTCTTGGCTAGCTCGGTCTTGCCGACACCGGCCGGCCCTTCGATGAGCACCGGACGGCCCATGCGCGCGGCCAGGTACACGACGGTGGACACACGGCGGCTCGCGATGTACCGCGCGTCCCGGAACCGCTGCTGGACCTCCTCGACGGACTCGAACATGATGGCTCCCTTTGCTCGAACTAAATGTTCCGCCATTGTATCAGGCACATCCGCGCCGGGGGCGGCCAGCGCGCCGACGGGTACAATGCCACATGGCCGACGCCGACCGCTACCACCGCCTGCAGCTCTGGCTGGGGCTCGCCGGCTTCTGCATCTCGCTCGCCTATCTGGTGGCGTTGTTGCTGACGGGCGCGGGACATGCCGTCGCACTGTGGGCGGCGCGGATCACGGGGGCGGCGTGGGCCCGGGTCGCGCTGGTCGCGCTGGCGCTCGGCCTCGCGCACGGCGCGTTCGGCCTGCCAGTGACCCTCGCGCGAGGATATTGGCTTCCGCGGCGCTTCGGGCTTCTCCACCAGCCGCTCGGCGCGTGGCTCGTCGATCGGCTCAAGGCCCTGCTGATCGGCGGGGCGCTCGGCCTCGCGGCAGTCGAGATCGCCTATGCCCTGATCGCGCTCACGCCCTACTGGTGGCTGGTGGCGGCGGGCGTGTTCTTCGTCGTCCAGATCGCGCTCACCGCCGTGGTGCCGGTCTGGATCGTCCCGCTCTTCTATCGGCTGTCGCCGCTGGCCGACGTGGAGCTCCGCGAGCGGCTGCTCGGCCTGGCGCGCCGCGCGGGCGTCGACGCGGTCGGCGTCTTCGTCGCCGACCAGTCGCGGAAGAGCCGCACGGCCAACGCCGCGGTGGTCGGCATCGGGCGCACGCGGCGGATCCTCGTCTTCGACACGCTGCTGCAGAGCTTCACCCCGGAGGAGATCGAGTCGGTGCTTGCCCACGAGCTCGGCCATCACGTCCACGGCGACATCCGGCGCGGTCTTCTCGTCCACGGCGCGCTCTTGCTCGTCACCGCTCGACTAGCCGCCCTCGGGCTCGACGCCGGCGTGCCGCTCCTCGGTCTCACCGGGCCCGCCGACCTGGCCGGTCTGCCATGGCTGGCGCTGGTGCTGATGGCGCTGGGGCTGATCCAGCTGCCGCTGGGCAACGGGTTCTCGCGGTGGATCGAGCGCCAGGCGGACGATTTCGCCCTGGCCACGACGGGCAATGCCCCGGCGTTCATCGGCGCGATGGAGCGTCTGGCGCAGCTGAACCTGGCCGAGCGACGTCCCAATCGCCTGAAAGAGATCGTCTTCTATTCCCATCCGGCGCTGGAGCGGAGGATCGAGAGGGCGAGAGCCGGCTCGGCGTGACGGAAGCGCGGACGGAGCGTTACCGGGGCGACGACCGCTCGGCGATGTAGGCGGCGAGCGCCGTGTCCCAGGGACGAAGGTCGTCTTCGCCCAGCGCGGCGAGGTGCGCGTGCCCCAGCACGGAGTACGCGGGCCGCTGGGCCCTGGCGCCGAACTCCGCGGCGGTCACCGGCGTGATGTCCGCCGTGACTCCCGCGAGCTGGAACGCGCGCCGGGCGAACTCGTACCAGCTCGTCTGGCCGCCGCTCGTCAGGTGATAGAGCGAGTGGGTCGCCTTCGGGAGCACGGCCCACACCTTGCGCGCCAGGTCGAGCGTGTAGCTCGGCCCCAGCACCTGATCGGCCACGACGCGGAGGGGCTTACCCTCTCGCGCCAGGCGTAGCATCGTCTCGACGAAGTTCCCCTTCCCCGAGCGGCCTCCAATCCCGAAGAGCCCGCACACCCGGAAGACGACCGTTCGCTCGCAGCGCTCGAGGGCCAGCCCCTCCCCGGCGAGCTTCGACTCACCGTACGCGCTCAGAGGACCCGGCGCGTCGGTTTCCACGTACGGAGTCCGCTTGCGGCCGTCGAAGACGTAGTCCGTCGAGAAGTGAACGAAGACCGCGCCGAGCGAGTGGGTCGTGGCCGCGAGCGAGCCGACCGCTTCGGCGTTGAGCGCGAACGCCTGCGGCCGCTCCTCTTCCGCCCGATCCACGAAGTTGTAGGCGGTCGTGTTGATCACCACGGTCGGTCGCAGCTCCGCGAGCGTCGACCGAACCCGGGCGGCGTCGAGCACGTCGAGATCGCGCGAGCCGAGCGGGATCAGCGTGGCCGGGCCGCCGAACGTGCGAACGAGATCGGAGCCGAGCTGGCCGGTCGCGCCGATGACGACGACACGCCCGCCGGCGGCGACGCCGGAGCGGGGGGACTCTGCCACCGGGCCCTACGACGTGGTCGACGTCGCGAGCGCGACCAGGTGGTCGAGGTGGCGAATGTCGAACGGCTTGGGAATGTACGCGAACACGCCGCCGCTCAGCGCCTCGGCCGCGGCCCGGGTGTCCGCATTGGCGGTGATCATGATGACCGGTACGTTCACGCCGAGACCGCGGACCTGCTTGAGGAGCTCGAGGCCGCCCATGCGCGGCATGTGCATGTCCAGCAGGATCAGATCGAACTTGCCCTGCAGCAGGACGATCAGCGCCTCCGCGCCGTCTTTCGCCGACTCGGTCTCGTACGTGTGCGTGTGGCGGAACTGGCGGAAGAAGTCTTTCAGAACCTCGATCACCGGGGGCTCGTCGTCGACGATCAGGACTCGTTTGGTCACTCAGGCAGTATATGACGGACTCCGCCACGGTACCTACCAAGGCGTCGAGCGTCGAGGAAGCTTACGATCCGCTCGGGCCGAGCGGGTCGTGCGCCAGAACTGCGCGAGCCGCAAGCGCTTTGGCCATGGCACGGAAGATGTACGAGAACGTGGACAATGACCGCGATACGGGAGCGCCGTCGTCATCCACGCATCTCCGTGTCGTGGCCCGTTCGCGTATGGATCGACGACGAGGCCGTCCTGGGACGCGCCGAGGACGCCAGCCGCCACGGGCTCTGGGTCACTGTGCCCACGACGACCGTGCTGAAGCTCGGAAAGGCCTGCTGGATCGACGTGATGAGCGATGAGCTCGGCTCGTTCACCGTCGCCGGCGAGGTGCGATACGTCGCAGGCCGCCGCGTCGGGCTCGAGATCGCCCGCCCCGTTCCGATCACCCCGCTCGAGAAGGAGTGAGCGAGACCCGTCGACGCTTTCCGGAACTGTGTAAATTTCCTCGACAGCCCCGATGATATAGTTGTGCGCGGTCGGCGGCCCCGGATTCGGAATCCCGCACGGGCAGGAGACAACAGTGACAGCCTTTGACGACACGATCGCGAGTGCCAAGCGCAAGGTCGCGGGCGCGGTGGATGGGCTGGCGGACGACCTGGAAGCTCTCTCCCACCGGATCCACGACACTCCGGAGCTTTGCTTCAAGGAAGAGAAGGCTCACGCCTGGCTGACCGAGTTCCTCGACAAGCACGGCGCCCAGGTCGAGCGCGGCGTCGGCGGTCTGCCGACCGCGTTCAGGGCGACGATCAACGGATCCGGCGCCGGGCCCACCATCGCCATCCTCGCCGAGTACGACGCGCTTCCGTCCATCGGTCACGCGTGCGGCCACAACGTCATCGCGACCGCCGGCACGGGCGCCGGGGCGGCGCTGGCGGTGGCGCTCGGCCGGATCCCGTTCGCAGGCCGCATCCAGGTGATCGGCACGCCAGCCGAGGAAGGCGGCGCCGGCAAGGTGCGTCTGATGGAGGCGGGCGTCTTTCGGGACGTCGACGCCGCGCTGATGATCCATGGCCGGGGCGGGACGCAGGTGTGGCGGCCGACCCTGGGCATCATCAAGGTGAAGGCGGAGTTCCACGGCAAGGCCACCCACGCCTCGTCGTGGCCGTGGCGGGGCGTGAACGCGCTGAATGCGGTCATCCAGCTCTTCGTCGCGCTCGACCAGATGCGCCAGCAGCTCCGCCCCGACGCGCGCGTCCACGGCATCATCGTCAAGGGCGGCGACCAGCCCAACATCATTCCCGAGTACACGCGCGCCGACTTCTATCTGCGCGCTCTCACGAAGGACTACTGCCAGGAGCTTCTGCGCCGGTTCACGGCCTGCGCCGACGGCGCCGCGGCGGCGACCGGCTGCCGCGTCGAGGTGACGGCGGATCCGACGATCCACGATCCGATGAAGCCGAACCCGACCATGGCCGAGCTCTTCGAGCGCAATCTCGCGGTAATTGGATTCCCGGTAGACCCGGACGACGGTGAGGCGGGCTACGGCTCGACCGATTGCGGCAACGTCAGCCAGGCGCTCCCGACGATCCATCCGTACATCCGCATCTCCCCGGACGGCGTGCCGGGACACTCCCGCGAGTTCGCGGAGTGGGCGCGCTCGCCGATGGCCCGTGTCGGAATGGTCGCGGGAGCGAAGGCCCTGGCGCTCACCGCGCTGGACCTGCTCGCCTCGCCCGACAAGCTCGCGGCAGCCAAGGAGGACTTCGCCCGATGAGATTCCTCGCGCTAGCCATCGCGGTCGCGCTGCTGGGCAGCATCGCCGCGGTGACGTATGCAGGAGAGGTCAGCCTCACCATCGTCAACGTCGTGACCCCGCAGGACGTCAAGATCTGGGAGCCCACCTCGATCACCGCCAAGAAGGGCGACAAGGTCTCGCTCCGGCTCGTCAACAAGCACACGGAAGAGCACGGCTACGAGATCCCGGCGTTCGGCGTGAAGGAGGTCGTGGCCGGCGACAAGACCGCCTCGGTCAGCTTCGTCGCGGACAAGGCCGGGGTGTTCCCGATCAAGTGCCAGCTCCATCCCGCGCACGTGGTCGGCCAGCTGGTCGTCCTCGAGTAACTCCGGCTTGACGGCGCGTGCCGGGGCGATCGGCCTGCTCGCCTCGGCTCTCGGGCTCGGGTTCGCCGTGGCGGCCTCGGGACAGCCCGATACTTCGGCGGGCGCGCGCGTGTTCCGTGACAACTGCGCCGTCTGCCACGGCGCGACCGGCGATGGCCAGGGCATGGCTGCGCATCACTTCAAGACCCCCCCGCGGGACCTCACCCGGGGTCGCTTCAAGTTCCGCTCGACCGCGTCCGGACAGATTCCGACGGACGCGGATCTCGTCCGGACGATCGTTCGGGGCATTCCGTCGACCGGCATGGTGCCGCAGGATCATCTGAGCGACGACGAGGTCCGGGCGGTGGTCGCGTTCGTGAAGAGCCTGTCACCGCGCTTCGCCGAGAGCAAGCCGCCCAGGGTGCTGCCGATCCCAGCGCCGGTCCCCGTGACAGCCGAGGCCGTCGCGCGGGGCGTGCGCGTGTACGTGAAGGCGGAATGCGCCGAGTGCCACGGCAAGGACGCGCGCGGCGACGGACCCTCGGCCAAGGATCTCTCCGTTCGGCCGCCAGATCTGACGCAACGGCCATTCAAGAGCGGCCCCACCGCCGGCGACATCGTCCGCACGCTCCTGACCGGGCTCGATGGCACGCCAATGCCTTCCTACCATCAAGTCCTGGAGGACGACGAGCTGTGGGACCTCGCCTACTGGCTCGACTCGCGCGCCGCTCCGCCCGAGATGACCGACGACGAGCGCGCTGGCTGGCACGTCGTGCGGATGCATCAGCGGCGCGCTCGCTAGCGGCGGGCGTACGTCAGGGTATGGTGGGTCAGTAGCCGGCCCTCGCCGCTGACGCTCTCGGCGACGCCGTACACCAGGCGCCGGCCGAGCTTCACGACGCGGGCCGTGCAGCGAAAGGGTTCGTGCCGGGCAGCGTCCAGGAAGGCGCTCGTCATGGTTGACGTCACCGACCCGTCGTCCGCTCCGAGTCGAGTCATGATCGCCAGCCACATCGCCACGTCGGCGGCCGCCATGAACACCTGGCCGCCCACGATGCCCCCGGGACGCTCGAAGAGCGGCTGAAACGGCACGTCCAGCGTGCACTGCCCTGGCGCGATCGCGTGCAGACGAAAGCCGTAGGCACGCGTGAACGCCACCTGGTCGAGCACCCGCTGGAGCTCGGCCTCGGTGGCGGCGAGATCCATCGGTGAGGTCACGCGAGGGCCGTTAGCACGCGCCTGGCCTGTTTCAGGTGATCGATCACGTGCAGCCGCCAGGTGATCGAATAGGCCTTCCAGTCGAGGTCCTCGATCCAGTGCACCGGAACCAGCTTCCCCCGCTCGTCAGCGACGTTGACGACCATCACGATCGGGGCGCGGGCGTCGGTGGCGAAGTCGGGCGGCACCGCGTCGAGCGTGCGAAGGATCTCGCCGTGAATGCGCGCGAGCTCGGCGCGGAGCCAGGGCCAGGGCCGGGTGAGCGGAGCCTTCGACGCGAGCCCCGCCGGGATCGCCTCGCCCGGGGGACGCCTCCCGGCGAGCAGGCACCAGAGCTCGTCCAGGCCCGGCCGGTGCGTCTCGACCAGATGATCGACGATCTCGTGAATCGTCCATTCCCCGGCGATGGCGGTCCGCGCGGCCGCTGCCGGCGGAACCGTGTCCAGGAAGGTCTCGAGCGACTCGAACGCCTCGGCGATGCGCTCGCGCAGCTCGCCCGCCGTCGCCTGAGTGCCTCGAGCGGCGAAATACTCTCGGGCCTTCGCCTTGGCCGCTTCGATCGGGTCGGGGCTCATGCAGTCTCCTTCAATTCCAATCTATGGGCGCGCCTCGGCCGGCGGGGCCCCAGCCCCGCGACGGCCTGCGGCGCGCACTTCCACCTATCGGCGCGCCTCGGCCGGCGGGGCCCCAGCCCCGCGACGGCCTGCGGCGCGCACTTCCACCTATCGGCGCGCCTCGGCCGGCGGGCCCCAGCCCCGCGACGGCCTGCGGCGCGCACTTCCACCTATCGGC
>Ga0134127_10000799_pt1 | contig 25800 bp, 28 predicted proteins | sample KB31753_FD_96459 | JGI IMG/M metagenome (GOLD analysis project Ga0134127, IMG submission 96459) | Terrestrial soil microbial communities with excess Nitrogen fertilizer from Kellogg Biological Station, Michigan, USA - KB3-175-3 | ecosystem: Environmental > Terrestrial > Soil > Unclassified ... | reverse complement strand
TGGCACGCGAAAGTTGCCGTCGACGAGCAGCCGGTCGCTCCTGATGTTGTCGGCCATCTCGGAGATGGCGGCGGCCTCGAGCCGCATGTCCATCTCGATCTCGACGGAGCGCGCCAGCGTCTCCACCACCGCCACCGGGCGCAGGCGGCGGGTGGGCGGGTGGAAGCGCTCGATCTGGCGGGCGGCGAAGAAGTAGCTGTCGAGGTCCTGCTGGAAGCGGCGCTCGATGCCGGGGCGGAGAATCTTGACGGCCACCTCGCGGGGCACCCCGTTCTCCATCACCACCGCCTTGTGCACCTGGGCGATGGAGGCGGCGGCCACCGGCGGGCCGAACTCGGCAAAGTGGTCCTCCAGCCGGCCGCCCAGCGCCTCCTCGACGGCCCGCCGCGCCTCCTTCATGGAGAAGGGCGGCAGCCGGTCCTGGAGGGAGCGCAGGTCTTGGGCGAGCTTCGGCCCGATCAGGTCGGCGCGGGTGGCCAGGAACTGGCCGAGCTTGATGTAGCTGGGCCCCAGGCTCGCCAGGGCGTGAGCAACACGGCTGGCCTTGGGCCGTGCGGCCCGGAACGGCCAGGTCAGCGCGCGTATCGGCAGCGTCAGGGCGCGTGCGACATGCAAGGCGAGCGGCGTCTTAGTCCCGGCAGGCACGAACTCCACGCCGTGCTGCGCCAGCACGAGGCCGGCACGGGAGAGGCGCAGGATGTTGCCGACGGTGGTGGCCATGGTTCCCAGCCGGGTAGCGTGAGCCAACTCTTGGCGCTGCTGGCCCTTATTCCACAAGCGGCGTCAGAGGTTAAGGCATCCTATCCCGATGGCCGGCGGTGAATGGCCGCAACGCCTCGCTTGGCGCTCGCGAGTTGTGCCTCCGTTGCGGGCCGGCAATCCGGGTCGGAAACGGCTGCTGCGTGGCGTTCCTCCTCTGTCATGGCGTCGAATGCGCGCCAATCCGTCTTGGGCGGCCGTTTCGGGTCGAGCTTGAACCTCATGGTACATCATTTTTTCATGGGTTCGGCTCGGCGGCAACCGCTGCTATGACAGTCGCATCAATATGGGAGGAGACACATGTCCCAGGCCACACCCCCCACTCCCACCTTCGCCAACGGCCGGCAACAGGCGACGCGCTATCCCGACCCGGCCATCGTGGCGCTCGATCCGGCCTTCGAGAAATACTGGCTCAAGCTGTCCTGCGTGGAGCGGCTCGCCACCGGCTTCCGCTGGGCCGAGGGTCCCGTGTGGTTCGGCGACGGGCGCTACCTGCTGTGGAGTGACGTGCCCGGCAACTGCATCTACAAATGGGAGGAGGAGACGGGTGCGGTCAGCGCCTTCCGCAGGCCCTCCAACTTCGCCAACGGCAACACCCGCGACCGCCAGGGCCGCCTCGTCACCTGCGAGCACGGCGGTCGGCGCGTGGTGCGCACCGAGTACGACGGCGCCATTACGGTGCTGGCCGACAACCTCGACGGCAAGCGCCTCAACTCTCCCAACGACGTGGTGGTGAAGTCCGACGGCTCGGTGTGGTTCACCGATCCCGTGTTCGGCATCCTCACCGACTACGAGGGCCACAAGTCCGACCCGGAGGTGGACGCCAACGTCTACCGCGTGGACGCCGCTACCGGACGCCTTGCGGTGGTGGCGGAGGGTGTGCTCGGCCCCAACGGCCTGTGCTTCTCGCCGGATGAGAAGATTCTCTACGTCGTGGAGAGCCGCGGCGTGCCCAACCGCAAGATCCTGGCCTACGACGTGACTGACGGCGGCACGAGGCTCACCAACCGCCGCATCCTCATCGATGCCGGCCCCGGCGGCACGCCCGACGGCATGCGCTGCGACATCGACGGCAACCTGTGGTGCGGCTGGGGCATGGGCTCGGCGGAGCTGGACGGAGTGCTGGTGTTCAACCCCGACGGCAAGCCCATCGGCCGCATCGCCCTGCCCGAACGCTGCGCCAACGTCTGTTTCGGCGGCCCGAAGCGCAACCGCCTGTTCATGGCCGCGGCCCAGTCGGTCTACGCCCTCTATGTCAACACGCAGGGGGCGTTAGGCGGTTAGATACCGGCCAGGTGTCAGACCCTCTAGGTCTGACACCGCTGCCCTGTCACTGGGGCCCGCGACAAACGCGACGTGTGGAGCTACGGTGTTAGACCCAGAGGGTCTGACACCGACCGACACGCAAACCTATGGGGAGGCCATGACGAGGCAATTTGCGCTGGGCGATATCTCGATCCACCGCGTGGTGGAGCTGCAGGGAGCACTCTATCCGGCGACGGAGTTCTTCCCCACGCTGACGCCGGAGCTGATCGAGGCGAACCGCGACTGGCTCACGCCCACCTACGTCGACGCCGCCGGCAAGCTCATCCTGTGTGTGCAGAGCTATATCGTCCGCACGCCGCACCATAACATCCTGATCGACACCTGCGTCGGCAACCACAAGCCGCGCCCCGGCCGACCGGCCTGGCACATGCGGTCGAGCGACCAGTATGAGAAGAGCCTCGCCGCCACCGGCCTCGCCGTCGGCGACATCGACTACGTGATGTGCACGCACCTGCACGTGGATCATACGGGCTGGAACACGCGGCTGGAGAACGGACGCTGGGTGCCGACGTTCCCCAAAGCCAAGTACCTGTTCGCCGACCGCGAGCTGGCGTTCTGGACCGAGAAGGAGAAGGCGGACCCGAGCGGGCAGCCCTGGATCACCGACTCGGTGCTGCCGATCGTGGCCGCCAACCGCGCGGAGACCGTCAGGAGCGACCACGTGCTCAGCGAGCTGGTGCGCCTGATGCCGACGCCGGGACACACCATCGACCACTTCTCGGTGCACGTCGGCAAGCCCGGGCAGGACGCGCTGATCGCCGGCGACCTGCTCCACTCGCCGATCCAGGCACGCTATCCCGAGATCGGCATGCGCGCCGACTACGACTCGGCGGAGGCCGGCAGGAGCCGGCGCAAGGTGTTCGAGAGGTTCTGCGACAGCTCCACCCTACTGTGCACGGTCCACTTCCCCGAGCCGTCCACAGGGCGGATCACGCGGTGGGACGACGGGTTCCGGGTCGTTTGAATGGTGTCAGGCCCGGAAGGTCTGACGCCTACGCGTCCACAGGATGGAGCCCGGTGCCCGTGGCGGGGCCGTTGCTCCGCTCGAACGTGTCGACGGTCGGCGCCTCGCGCGGCAGCGAGCGGACGATGCGGGCGCTAGCCTCCTCCTCCTGCTGCGGCTGCTGCCGGCGGCAGGACTGGCCGTCGAAGCTTGCGCCCTCGTCGACCGACAGCACCTTATGGTAGATGGCGCTCTCCACGCAGGCGGTGTCCTGCAGGATCACCCGGTTGGCGCGGATGGTGCCCTTGACCTTGCCCCGCACCACCGCCTCCTCGGCGACGATATCGCCGCTCACGGTAGCGTCGCGGCCAATCACCAGGTTGGCGCAGCGGATGTCGCCGGCGACCTGGCCCTCGACGCGGACGTCGCCCTGGCTCTCCAGGTTGCCGGTGATAGTGAGCCAGGCGTCGATCACGGACTGGGTGGACGCCCCGATCTGCACGCGCGAGGGTGCCGCCGCCGGCTCCGCGGGCCGGCCTTCGAGGCCGCGCCGATCGGCCGAGGCGTCGTCGGATTTCTTGTTGAAGAGCATGGGTCGGTCTCTCCTGCTGGGCGTCGGGGCTTCTCGGAGGCTTCGCCGGGCTTCAGGGCGACGTGGCGCTGCCGAAGCTGGCGCCAGGGTAGGGAGCGGGCTTTCACGGGCGCCTAACGCTGGTCGGGGCAGCACCGCCGGCGGCTGGAAAACCTCGGTATGGATACCAAGTCGCTAACCCGGATGGGGCAGGCGGCACCTGCGCGCTCACCAGCGCCGGCCCGCTATCGCTGGGCGTCGGCGTGGCCGTTGGCGTTGCGGCGGTCGGGCCTCGGCAGCGCGGAGCCGACCCCGCTCTGGCCGCCGGACTTGCCCTCTATCGAGGCGACGCCGGCCGGTGCGTCGGAGGGTGCGTCGGGGCTCTCGGTGGGGGTGACGAGCTGCTGCAGCTCGCCGAGCGGCGAGGCGTCGCTCTCCTGCAGAGGGCTCTCGGACCGGTGCACGGCGCCCTCGTACTCGGCGCCGTCGTCGATGGCGAGCAGCGTGTAGGCGATGTCGCTTTTCACGCGGGCCGTCTCCTGCAGAATCACGGCGCATGCGCGGATGGTTCCCGTGATGCTGCCGCGCACGATGGCCTGCTCCGCCTTCACCGTGCCTGTGATCGCGGCGTCTTTGCCGACAATGAGCTGTGCACACGCGACGTTGCCGCAGATGCGTCCGTCGATCTGCACATCGCCTTCGCTGTGCAGATCGCCGACGATAGTGAGGGAGGCGTCGATGAACGACCGCGTCGGCGCGGCGTGGGTGCCGGGATGGCCGGCACGACGGCCCGGCTCGGCGACGGCCGGCGGCTCTCCCGGCGCAGCCGGCCGCTCCGGCCCTCCACGGTCTCGGCTCTCCGGCTTCCTGTTGAACAGCATGCCCGCGACTCCGACAAAATCTCCTGCTCGCGGTGGCGGCGGCCCCGCCGGGCCAAGACCACGGCGCCTCTCCCGGCGATGGGCTGTAAGCGGGGCAGCGCGCCCGCGCGACTGCCACTCCACTTAAGCGCGGGACGGGCCGGCGCGGACCTCTCGCAATGCCCTATTCGGCGGGAGGCGAGTCTGTAGCGGTGTTGGACGCTGCGGGTCCGATATGACACCGCGGCTCTGTCGCGGAGCGGAAATTTCCCCCGCAGCTTGCGGATGCGCTGCGGACACGCTGTCTGGCGCGAGCGGCGGCGGCACACTACAGTTGAGGCGGGATTTCAGCATCTGGGGGAGGCCGCGGTCGCCGCCGCGGACCGCAAGCAGGCATGTCCAGCGAGGTCCGCATCCTGCCGGCGATCCGGTGTCTCTACGACGCCGCGACCGATGCGGCGAAATGGACAGGATTCCTGAAGGAGCTGGCGCGCTGCTTTAACGCCGACGGCGCGAACCTCATTCGCGTGAACCCCGAGGACCAGGCTCTGACCTTCTGCGCGCTCTACGGCTACGACGCGGCCGTCCGCAGGTTGTTCGCCAAGGACGGGGCGGATTTCGGTACGGCCCTGGCGCGTTACGAGCGGCGCTTCGCGGAGCTCATGCCCACCGATCCTCGGGTGCGGTTCATCGAGCGGTTTCCCAGTCGCCCCCTCTCCTGTCGCCTGGAGATCGGCGAGGCGGAGATCCACGGCTCGACGATGTATCGGGACATCCTGAGGCCCGCCGACGTCGAATACTCCCTGGTCGTGAACGTCCCGGAGGACGACGGCTCGCTGATCATGTTTGGCGTGTTCCGCGGCCGGGCCTCGACCTATTTCACGGAGCCAGAGGTCCAGCTCTTCGGCGAGCTCATTCCCCACGTGAAGCAGGCCGTCGGCCTGAGCGAGCGCCTGGCAAGGGTCGACTTGGCCAACCGGGTGGCCCTGGAGGCGCTGGACGCCCTTTCCGTCGGTGTCCTCATCGTCGACGAGGACAGCCGGATGATCCACGCGAATGCCGCCGGCCGCGGCATCGTCACCATGGCCGACGGCGTCTCTCTGCATGGCGGCAGCCTGAAGCTCCACCGCCGGGAGGAGGATGCCGCGCTGCGCCGCGCCATCTGGGACGCGGTCGCCCAGGCCCGTGGCGGCGACAGCCCGCCGGGAGAGGCGATGACGGTCTGGCGGCCTTCGGGCAACGAGCCCTTTCCCGTCATGGTGGGGGCGCTGTGGGGAAACCACCTGCGCTATGGACTGGGCCGGCTCGACGAGCCTCTGGCCGTCGTTTTCGTGACGGTGCCGGAGGAGCCGCAGGAAGCGCCGGCCGAGCTGCTGCGGCGGCTGTTCGGGCTCACCCCCGCCGAGGCGAGGCTGTGCGAGCGACTGGTCCTCGGCCACACGGTGGAGGAGGCCGCGAACGACCTCGCCATCGCTACCGGCACCGCCCGCATCCAGTTGAAGTCCGTGTTTGCCAAGACCGGTGTCGGCCGCCAGACCGAGCTGGTGGCCAAGGTTCTGTCTACCCCGGTCTGGATGCGCCACCGCGGCACCACCGCGCCATAGGTCGGATGGGAGGCCGGCGGCGAGGGCGCCCGTGGATATCCCATTTGGGATATGCGCGGCCGCGCCGGTTTCAGCGAGATAGACGACAGCGCGGACGGTCGCTCCGGCTTCGGTGCGGGCATCTATCAGCCCGAGGGCGGCCGTCCCGCGCGATAGGCCCTCCTGTGAGGTTTGGCTCTACTCTCCGGCCGGCGGCGGCGCCGGTCGAGTCAAATCCGCCATCCCGAGTGGATCGCCGCAATTCCCCCTGTAAGGTTGCGGAAGGAGACGCGAGAGAAGCCGGCCGCGCGGATCATCTGGGCGAAGGGCTCCTGCCTGGGGAACCTGCGGATGCTCTCCACGAGGTAGCGATAGGACTCGGCGTCGCCGGCGGCAAGTTGGCCGAGCCGCGGAATCACCTCGAAGGAGTGGAAGTCGTAGAGGCGGTCGAGAAGCGGCACCTCGCAGGCGGAGAACTCAAGGGCCAGGAACCGCCCGCCGGTCTTGAGCACGCGATAAGCCTCGGCCAGCGCCCTGTCGATGTGCGTGACGTTGCGGATGCCGAAGGCGATGGTGTAGGCGTCGAAGGTCTTGTCGGAGAACGGCAGCGCCTCGGCGTTGGCGATGGTGAAGGTGACCCGTTCGCTCAAGCCGGCTTCGGCCACGCGCCTGCGGCCGACCTCGACCATCTCGGGGCTGATATCGAGCAGCGTCACCCGCGAGCCCGGCCCGCTGGCACGCAGCGCGTTGAGCGTCACATCGCCGGTGCCGCCTGCCACGTCGAGGAGATGAAAGGCGCGCTCCGACCTGGGTGGTGCAAGGCAGCCGATCAGATCGTCCTTCCACAGCCGGTGCAGGCCGCCCGACATCAGGTCGTTCATCAGGTCGTAGCGGCCGGCGACCGAGGAGAACACCTCGTTCACCAGCCCCTGCCGCGCCTCCTCCGGCACGGACTGGAAACCGAAGGAGACGGTCTCGCCGGTGGCTCTCTCGTGTGTGCTGGTCATAGCTGGCCATCTTAGCGGGGTCAGACCCCTCGCGCATACGGCAGAGTTCAATCGGGAGGCGGAGGCGAGGGGTCTGACCCCGTTCGCCAGTTCACGAGAAGAACGCCCCAAACCTCTCCAGCACTTCCTTCGGCGCCTCCTCCGCCAGGTAGTGCCCGCTGTTGACGGGGCCGCCCGTCATCTCGGCCGCGCAATACTGGCGCCAGATGGCCAGAGCATCGTACCAGCGGGCGATCTTGCCCTTCGCCCCCCACAGCACAAGCAGCGGGCACTCGATCTTCTCGCCAGCCGCCCGCGAGGCGCGGTCGTGCTCCAGGTCGATGCTGGCGGCGGCGCGGTAATCCTCGCAGATGCCGCGGATCGTATCCGGATTGCGCACAGCGGCCAGGTAGTTGGCCAGGGCGTCAGGGTGGAAGAGATCCTGCGGCCTGGCGCCGCGGGTGGTGTGGGTGTTGAACCAGATCTCCGGCGCCGCATTGATGAGCACCTCGGGGTAGGGATGCTGCTGGGCCAGCCAGAACCAGTGGTAGTAGCCGAGTGCGAAGTCCATATCGGTACGCTCGAAATGCTCGATGGTGGGTACGATGTCGAGCACGGCCAGCTTCTCGACCCGATCAGGAGAGTCGAGCGCCAGCCGATGCGCCACGCGGGCGCCGCGGTCGTGGCTGCCGATCAGGAAGCGCGTATGTCCCAGCGCCTCCATCAGCTCCACCATGTCGCGCGCCATGGTGCGCTTGGCGTAGGGAGCGTGGTCCGGCGTGGCGGGCGGCTTCAGCGAGCCGCCGTAGCCGCGCAGGTCCGGGCAGATCACGGTGAAGCGCTTGGCCAACTCGGGCGCCACTGCGTTCCACATGGCGTGCGTCTGAGGGTTGCCGTGCAGCAACAGCAGGGGCGGACCTGAGCCGCCGCGCCGCACCCGGATCGCTCCGTCCTTGACCGTGACCCCTTCGAGGGTGAACCCTGGAAAGAACATGAAAGGCGCCTTTCTCCTGTGCGCTCGCGCGGGAGCGGCCCTCAAGGTACTCTTGCCGCCCGTGCCGGGCCAATGGATCGTCGATGCCACCATCCACTCCCCTTCATCCCGCCCGTTTCAATGCCCGCCCTCCCTACGCGGGACCGGGGCAGGCCATCGGCCTGCTCGGCGGCTCGTTCAATCCGCCGCACGTGGCGCACAAGCTGATCAGCGAGGCGGCGCTGAAGCGGCTGGGACTCGACAAGGTGTGGTGGATCGTATCCCCCGGCAACCCGCTCAAGCAGCGCACGCCGCCACCGTCGCTGGCCGAGCGCATGCGGCTCTGCCGCACCGTGGCCACCAACCCGCATATCGTGGTCACAGATTTCGAGGCTGACCTGCCGACACCCTATGCGGTGTCCACGCTCGCCTTCCTGAAGGCGCGTAGCCCGCTCACGCACTTTGTGTGGATCATGGGCGCCGACAACCTCGCGCAGTTCCACCAGTGGGAGCGGTGGCGCGAGATCTTCACCATGGTGCCCATCGTGGTGGTGGACCGGCCCGGCTGGCGCATGAAGGCGCTGGCCTCCAAAGCCGCCCGCGCCTTCGCCAGGAGCCGTCGGCCGGAGACCGATGCGGCCCTCCTGGCGCACACGCCACCGCCCGCCTGGACATTCCTGACTGGGCCGCTGTCGCATGTCTCCTCCACCGCCATCCGCAACAAGGCGAAAGCCCAGGCGCAACCGGTGAAGAAGGCACCCCCGCTCGAAGACCTGCCGTGGCGCAAGGCAAAGAGAGAGGCCGGCGTGGCCGCGATGCCAGCCCCGGCTGAGGGGGCGATCACAGGGGCTTGAAAACGTCAAGGTGCAAGGGTTATCTTTCAGTTGGCGAATCTCACGCTTTTGTGGGCTTCGCGCGAGGTGTCCTTGGGACTGCTGCAAGGCCCTCGCAGTGTAGGCTCTGGCGTCCGGACAATGCCAAGGATTGCCGCCCTATTTGGATGAGAGAAGGATATCCAGCACAAGATGCCACGCGCACTTGAGGGTGCTCGCAAGAGCACGCCTCCGGCCGAGCTTGTGTCCACTCACGGCTCGGAAGCTCTGCTCACCCAAGTCCTGGTCTGGCTCGACGATGCCAAGGCCGAGAAAGTGGTGACGATCGACATCAAGGAGAAGTCATCCTTGGGCGATTTCATGGTGATCGCCTCCGGCCGGTCCGACCGGCACGTCGGCGCGGTGGCCGAGCAGATCCAGCGCAGGCTCAAGGAGGAAGGCCACGGCAAGGCCCGCATCGAGGGCGACGCGCACTGCGACTGGGTGGTCATCGATATCGGCGACATCATTGTCCACGTGTTCCGGCCCGAGGTGCGCGAGTTCTACAATCTCGAGAAGATGTGGTCGGGCGAGCGCCCGACCGATCCGGTAACGCATTAGCGCGCAGCACCCGCTATCCCGAGCCGAGCGCCGCGGGCCCGGCTCGGGTCATTGTAGCGTGACGGCTGGAAACACGCTCCGGCCGGCCTGACGCCGCACCAGACGCTTTTAGACGTTGCCCGCACCGGGGCTTTCTTCGGGGCGGCGGAGCCATTGAGGCATTCCTCAATGGCTCCTGTCTTGTGGCGCCCCTGCGCTCGGCTCGTCAGGCCTTCAGTGCCTGATCGATGTCGGCGATGATGTCAGCAGCATCCTCCAGGCCAACGGAGAGCCGCACCACGTCGTCGCCGGCGCCGGCCGCCGCGCGCTGCTCGTCGGTGAGCTGCCGGTGCGTGGTCGAGGCCGGGTGGATGATCAGGCTGCGCACGTCGCCGATGTTGGCCAGGTGCGAGAGCAGCTTGGCATTGGAGACGAGACGCACGCCCGCCTCGTAGCCGCCCTTGAGGCCGAACGTGAACACCGAGCCGGCGCCCCTCGGGCAGATCTTGGTGGCCAGGGCGTGATAGGGGTTGGCCGGCAGCCCCGCGTAGTTCACCCAGGCCACCTGCGGGTGCTCGGACAGATAGGTGGCGACGGCCAGCGCGTTCTCGCAGTGCCTGGCCATGCGCAGCGGCAGCGTCTCGATGCCGGTCAGGATCAGGAACGCGTTGAAGGGCGCGATGGCCGGGCCGAGGTCGCGCAGCCCCAGAACGCGGGCGGCGATGGCAAAGGCGAAGTTGCCGAAGGTCTCGGCGATGCGCATGCCGTTGTAGCTGGGGTTCGGGTCCTGCAGGGCCGGATATTTCTTCTTCGAGGCAAGCCAGTCGTAGGTGCCGCAGTCCACGATCACGCCGCCGATCGAGTTGCCGTGCCCGCCCATGAACTTGGTGAGCGAATGCACCACAATGTCGGCGCCGTGCATCTTGGGCTGGCACAGGTACGGAGTGGCCAGCGTATTGTCGACGATTAGCGGCACGCCCGCCCGCCTGGCGACAGCGGCGATGGCGGGCAGGTCGACGACAATGCCGCCGGGGTTGGCGATCGACTCGCAGAAGATGGCCTTGGTCCTCGGCGAGATCGCCGCCGCGAACGTCTCAGGCTTGGTGGCGTCGGCCCATCGCACATTCCAGCCGAAGTTCTTGAAGGCGTGGTTGAACTGGTTGACCGAGCCGCCGTAGAGCTGGCGCCCGGCCACGAACTCGTCGCCCGGCTGCATCAGCGTGTGGAACACCAGCGCCTGCGCCGCGTGTCCCGAGGCCACCGCCAGCGCCGCCGTGCCGCCTTCCAGCGCCGCCACCCGCTGCTCCAGCACCGCCTGGGTCGGGTTGCCGATGCGGGTGTAGATGTTGCCGAACGCCTCCAGGTTGAACAGCGCGGCGGCGTGGTCGACGTTGTTGAAGACGTAGGATGTCGTCTGATAGACCGGCGTCACCCGCGCCCCGGTCGAGGGGTCCGGCGCGGCGCCGGCGTGGATGGCCAGCGTGGCGAAGCCGGGCTCCCTGCCCAAATCCTTGTCGGTCGGCATTAACGGTCTCCTGGTTGCAATCCGCTTGGCGCAAGTGGGCTCACCGCACCCAATCGGCAAGCCCAAGTCAACCGCGCCGTGCCGGTATGGTACTCTTGGATCCCCTACCGGTACTTCGGTATGGAACGCGCGGACTACTCCTTGCCTGCGATGACGTGGTCCTGCACGCCGCGCCCGCTCAGGAGCGGACGCTGGGCAGAGAGGATGCCGGCGTTGACGCCGGCCCAGCCGATCTCCCCGGACAGCCGGCCATACTCGATCTTGATGCAGCGGTTCATCACCGCCTTGAGCCCCGCCGCCTCCGCCTCGGCCGCCGCGGCGTCGTTGCGCACGCCGAGCTGCATCCAGACCACCTTGATGCCGAGCTTGTCTTTGAGTGCGATCGCCTCGCGCACCACAGCGTGGGCGGCGGCGGAGTTGCGGAAGATATCGACGATATCGACGGGGCCCGGAACCTCGGCCAGGGACGCATAGACGCGCCGGCCCTGGATCTCGCCGCCGGCCAGCCCGGGATTGATGGGGATCACCTGGTAGCCCTTGCCGAGCAGGTACTTCATGGCGAAGGCGCTGGGCCGGTTGGCGGTGGCGCTGGCGCCCACCATGGCAATAGTCCGGGACCCGGCCAGGATGCCGGCGATGTAGGCGTCGGAGTAGCGGTCGTGGTTCACGGGCAATGACCTGACTGGTTGGGCCGGCCGCCGTGCGGAAGGCCGACTGGCAGCGCCAATATGGCTGCACCACCCTGCCCGGGACAAGGGCGCGCGAGCGAGCGGCAAGCGGGGTCGGGCAGGCCGGTCAGACCCCCTCGCAAAGGGCATGGAGGTTCTGCACGACGGTCTGTGCGAGGGGTCTGACCCCGCCGACGAGGGCTCTGCCCCCTTGACGCGTCTTGCCCACCATCGGACACGCGTCTATAACGCGGCCTGCATCGGCCGTTCCGCCTCAGTGCGGCATCAGTCTCGGCCGGGTCGGGCGGAGCGTAGCGCAGCCTGGTAGCGCACCTGCTTCGGGAGCAGGGGGTCGCGAGTTCGAATCTCGCCGCTCCGACCAAATGCTAAGCCATTGCTGCGCAATGGCTTAGCATTGGAAGCCTCCTTAGGATATCCCGTTCAATAGCCGCTACGGTTCTCGCGGTTTGATGGTGTAGTTCCATTCAGGGTGGAACGGGTCGCCAGTGATGTCGAGGGCGAGCATCTCAGCGTCAGGGACCTTGATGGCCTTCTCGTAGATGCGCTCGTCGAGCACACACTCGACCTTGAGGCCGGTCTTGGTCGTGGTGGCGCCGATCAGCTCCACCACGGCGAGGCGGTCCGTTAGCGGCCGGCCGCGCCAGTTCTGGGTGATGTGGCAGAACAGGCGGTGCTCTATTCGGTTCCACTTCGAGGTGCCCGGCCACGATGCGGTTAGGTGTGGCCCTTGCGGATCGCGATCTCGTCGATGCCGATCACCCTGGGTCCGGGCTTGCCGGCGCGCGCCAGCTGCGCCCGCATGTACTGCTTGTCGAGTTCCTTCCACTGTCTCCCAATCGAGGCGCAGCTCCTTGGCGACATCCTTGATCGTCGAGACGCGGCAGCGCCGGTCAACGAAGGTGGCTAACCTCTTGGTGTAGAGAGGATTGTCGGCCAGAAACGCGAGCCGCTCCCGCCCCACCTTGCCGCTCGCTCTGCAAAGAACGCACCTGACCTCGAACTCAAGATAGACGCGCGTGTCGCCGCACGACAGATCACGCACCCGCCGCACTGTGCGATCGTACCAGCCCCGATGCAGGGCTCCGCACTCGGCGCAGCGTGTTTTTTTGAGCGCCGCTTCAGCCTCACGATGCGCGCCTTCGGATCCCCGAAGATGCCCCGCACCGTCCCCTCAGGCCGAAAGCCTGGAAACGCATACGCGTCCCACAGCCGCCGCTTCCGCCTCCCCGCCGCTCCCATCGACAACTGGCGCGCCAGCCTCAGGTGGCAGCGGCTCAAGAGCTACCAGAGGTTCGCCGCCATGATCGATCGCCACTGGGACGGCATTGCCGCCTACTGCAGGCCGGAGAAAAAGGTCTCCCTCGGCTCCGTCGAAGGACTGGACGGCAAGATCCGCGTCCTGCAGCGGCGCGCCTACGGCCTGCGCGACGAGGAGTACCTGCGGTTCAAGATCCTCACCGCCATGCTGCCCGAGCTGTGAAAGGCTTCGTCCCCGCAGTCTCATTGTTGCGCCGTGCTCGCGACGGTCAAGGACGAGCCCCTGCGAGGCGGCGCTGCGCTCCATCCTTGACCGCCGCTGCGCGCGGCGCACGACGCGCTGCCATGGGAACGACGCCGCAGAGTGGTCTCAGGCCTTGTTGCGAGACGCGGACGGGGCGAAATTACCCACACGACTTCCAGAAGAGGCATTAACCTTGGACCTGCGCTTCTGCAGGTCGGGGTCGCACAGCAGGTGGGAGAACACCCCTCGAACGCCGTATGCCGACGCATATTGCTGCTGCTCACGACAGAAACTGGCAAGACCCGCAAGTGTTCGGCGCTGCAGCAATTCTGTCGGCTTTCTGAGGAACTCTGGCCGTGCCGGCGCGGCATCCAGCACGCGTCCTCGTGACCTAGAGCGTGCGGCAATGGTGTTTTCGATGCTCCGGTACACAGAGAGCGCACCATTCCCGCTGCCTGAGCTGAGGAGACGCTGATCAGCGCATGCCATCGCTCCGTTTCCTGGGCTCCCGAATAAGGCGCTTCGTTGCCGGCCGCGTCGGTAGAGCGGCCGGCGGCGGCCTCCCAGCCGCTTTCGGCTACATGAAAGCCGCCAGCGGCCGCGGGTACCTCCAGGCCGATCATCCGGTCTTTCCCGGATGCCGCAACCGCCAATACGCTGCATCCTTGCGACCGCGCACTGCCGCGAGGGGAAACTACGTAGGCGGTGCATAGGCCCGCATTGGCAGTTAAAACGCAAGGAGTGCACGATGCTGTTTTTCGTAGATTTTCAGGTCGAGTATCCAGAATCGATGAGCCAGAAGAGCCTGTTCGCGATGTGGGCCAAGGAGGCCGACGCGGCGGTGGGCGCCAAAAAGGCAGGCGCGATCGTCGACCTATGGAAATGCGTCGGCGACCGGCGAGTGCTGGCCATCGTCAACGTCGACTCGCACGATGCGCTCGACCAGGTTCTAATGGACCTGCCAATCATGAAGCAGCACGGCCAGTTCGTGCATGTCGGCGTCATCCCTATTCGGCGCTACGAGGATTTTGCGGCGGACCTCAAGTCGCGCTCGTCCTGAGGACGCAAGGTGCTCTGATGCCGTGGCTCCTGCCGGATCCGCCACTCCGCCAACCGAAGGATAGAGGCTCCAAGAAGCGCATCCTCTGTTCGCTGCTTGCCGCCACCCTGCCGTTCGGCGGCGTCTTCGCGGAGGCGCCGAAGTCGCGGAACGCTAAGGTGAGCCTCGTCTACCAGCACGAGCTGCCGAACGTTCCCGGCAAGAGCATCAAGGGCGTGCTGGTCGAATACGGCCCAGGCGGCTACTCGCCTGGTCACACGCATCCCAAATCCGCCTTCATCTACGCGACCGTGCTTGCGGGGACGATCCGCAGTCAAGTCAATGACGGACCGGTGACGACCTACAAGGCCGGACAGAGCTTCTCCGAGCTTCCCGGCGACCGCCATGGCGTCAGCGCCAATGCCAGCAAGACGAAGCCGGCCAAGCTCCTCGCGGTGTTCGTGGTGGACACGAACGAGACGGAGCTGACGATCCCATTCGGGAACTGAGTTTCAATACCAATCGAAAGATCCGACAAATGACCCTGCGGCTTTGTTCCTCGTCCTCGTACCCGTTGCCGCTCTGGCCCAATCGCCGTCGACGCACCTTCATCCGACCGAGCGGAAATGCGCGAGAAGTTCAAGGCAGCCTGCTCGGCAGACATCCAGAAATTCTGTGCTCAAATCGACCACGCCAAGGGCGCGACGCGCGCCTGCCGACAAACCCACGAGAACGAGCTGTTCCCTGAGTGCCGCGCTCTCCGCGAGGCGCGCGCCACCGCCAAGGCTGCCGCGAAGGATAAAGCCAAGCAGTGAGCACATTGCGCTGGCTCTATCGAACCATCGCCACGTGGCGGTGCAGGCTGCGGTCGGCTAGTGCATGTTCGGAGTGGCGGCTGACGAGTGAGGCCACAGGGCCGCCTACGCAACGCCTGCTCGGGGATGGATGGCGGAAATCTTGGAACACGTCGGCTTCCTGCTGCTTGTGACCCCGAAGCGGACAACACGCGGCTTAGATTAGCCCCGATTGCGCGTAAAGCTTGCTGGTGAGTGGGATCGGTCAGGGATCGAGCTTGCCAATGCGCGTGGCTGTCCTGTGCCTAGCGGCGCTTGCTCTCGCTGCGCTGGCCGTGGGTTCCGGTGCAGCACGTGCACGCCGCGGCTCGCCGGTTACAGCCTCGTGCCCTGAAGGGGCGGAGGCTTTGCCATCGATGGGATCGGCAACGCAGGATACAGCGCGATGAGGAGCGTGCTTGTGCTGGCTGGCGCGCTTGCGCTCACCGGTTGCGGCGGCAATACTGGCCCGTTGGCCTCCGCGTCGCCGACCGACCTCAAGTTCGTCGCGGCCGTGGCCACTTGGGACATGAACCACGACGGCACCGTCACCTGCAGCGAGTGGAAACAGTATGCGGCGGGGCTGTTCAAGGACGCCGATCGCGACCGCGACGGCATGCTCGCGCGCCAGGAGTTCGAAGCCATGTCGCGCCAGGACCGGCTGTTCGCGACCATCGGGTTCGCCTACTTCGATGCCGATGGCGATGGCCGCATCACGCTCGCGGAGCTGGCCGACAAGCCGAACCCGGCGTTCGCCTTGCTCGACAGGAACGGCGACTGCACCATCTCGCCCAACGAGCGCATAAACCTGGAAAGCAAGCGCCCGGACGAGAGCAGGCGCGTCTCGGACCCTATACCGAGGTCCGGACGCCCTGGCGGTTACTGAATCTGCAGAGCCCTGCGGAAATCTCACCCCGCGGTCGGCGCGTTACCCCGCCTCCTTCTTCTGCTTTTCCCAGAACGCATCCAGGTCTAACTTCCCTCCGCTGATGCCGCCGCAGCCGGCGGCAAGTCCTACGACAGCCAGCAACAGCACGGACATGAATGCGCGCGTGAATCTTCCCATGACAATCTCCGTTTGCGCCTAGGCGAGCCGAAATTGGCTTTGGTCATGGAGCCGCCGAGGCTCGACACAATACAGCCACTTCTACAATATGACCACGCGAGCTTGAGCGTCGCAAGAGAGGAAGCCATGCCCAGGCGCCCCGGTCGCCGCAGGGCTCAGCGGCGCGATATGCCAGCTGCGCTGTCGATGCCGTTCGCGGCATGGGTCATCGTACTTGCGGCCGTATGCCTGTTCCTCGCCTACGTCATATTGCAACCCATCCCGTGAGCATGCCAATTGGCCGGTCTGCGGATGCAGCCGAGGAGCGGCCTCTCCAGTCCTACATTGGTGGGAGTGCCGCGGGCCGTGGTGACGAGGGCGCATACCAAACCCCCGCCCAGTTTCCCGGACGGGGATTTGGTCGCGCATGAGATTTGGGAAGGACGCGCGTTCGACGTTATCCGCGGCCGAGGCCAATGGCCCTTACATCGGCGGGGTAACGCCGCGACCGACGTTCACGCGTGCCGCTTCCAGCGATCCATCCGGCAGCTTCTTCGCCGCGCTGATGAATATCCTGGCTCCAGCCTTCAGCTCGTTCACGTCACCCGGCAGGTAAGAAACGATCGGGGTGCCGGCCGGGACGACGATCTGCTTCTCGCCGTCCTTGTAATTGAGTGTCAGCACCTGACCGTCTGTGGAAGGCGACGCTTTCTCGACGTTGCCGTTGGTCATAGTGCTCGACGGCTGCAGATCCCAGCCGCGGTGTCCTTCGCCCGTGCCTCGCATGACCTCAGGGAAGATGTGAACTTCGAGCGCCTTCTGGCTACCGTCTGCCAGCGGCATGGCGGCGACGCCAACGTATGAGCCCTGCTTGATGTCGGCGAGCGAGGCCTGGGTCAGCGCCACCACGGATGCTTTCGGCGCAAGCTTCAGCCTCAGCTCGGCGCCATCGCGCGATTTGACGAAATAAGTGTCGCCCTCTGCACGCTCGATCGTGCCTCGGACCCGCACGGTTGCCTCCTGAGCCCATACGGTGGGCGCGACAAGAGCAAATCCCAGCACGATCGTGCTGACAGGGCGTAGATATCCTGCCGACATGGGGTCCTCCCGAAGGTTTGTAGCTTGTAGACGCCCCCGCAGCGAACTTTAGTCCCTCATGCTACGGGCGGCGCGACGACGATAGAACCTGGGATTCATGGCACGACTGCATTTGGCACGAACTCCCCGTGCAGGAGAGCGGCACAGCACGCGCGGGCCGGCCGCCAGGCGATGCAGAGCGTTGAGAACCGCCCGCAACCCACGCAATGGAGGGCAGTGGCGGCCGCTCAGCGTCGATGCTGCGGACATCTCAAGGGCCGGTGCAGCCTCCGGCGTCCGGCAGCGTGGGCGCGCACCTCAGGCAATTCCTCCTGGCTTGAAGAAGTAGTCGTAGAGCTTGCGCGCATCCAGCGCGCCGTAGCCGAAGCCTTCATTGTGAACGCCCGTGAACGTGCGCGTGGATCGGATCAATCCGGCCTGGAGCTGACGCGCATTCCACTGGTCTGGCCCGCCCGTATCTGGCGCCGCGACAGCACCAGGGCAAGCGTTCCGGTCACCATTGGCGCGGCCATGCTCGTGCCGGTCTTCGCAATCGCGCCGTCGGTGGTCCCGGCGCACGCAGCCCGCACGGCTTCGCCCGGCGCACACAGGTCCGGTTTGGGCCGTCCGTCGCGGGTCAGCCCCCATGAGGACGAGTCCGTCAAACGCACTTGCGCCGGCGACGCATTGCACGCGCCGACCGTAATGACTGTCCTGGCCGTCCCGGGAATGCTGAGCGTCATGGTATTGTCGGAGTTGTCAAATCTCACCGCCCGGCTCTCGTCCCGCTCGACCCAGGCATCGACCCAGGCGTCGCGGCTGAGGATCCTCTTGCCGGTGATGTCGAGCTGCCATCGCCCGTCCATCGGCGCGGGCGGCTGGTGCAGAAGCCTAATGACCAGACGAGAGGCGCCGTTGTCGGGATGCAGCGCCGTCAGCTCCATCGTGCATACCGCGTTGCCCAGGATGGCCTCCGCCCTTGGAGACGCCGTGGAGACGACCGGACTCCTGTGCAGCCGCGGGTCGACGAGCACGAACTCCAGCTCGTCAAGGTTCGACCACCACACCTCGATGTAATCCTTCGTGCGAACCTCTGCCGTCGTTGACCATGTCACAGTTCCTGTCGCACCCTCGCCGGCACGCAACCGTACGTGACCGTCGAAGCTGCGTTCGTTGCCCGCCGATTTGACAACCACAAACCCGGGGTCGCGACGGTTGCCGGAGATCTGGTCGAATGCGGACTCCAGGGTTGAGCTGCCGTCGTGGGCGCCCGTGTTCATTCCGAGACTGACGTTCACCGCCATCGGCAGTGCCTCGGCGAGAACGGCAGGGCCACCGTTCGCACCCGCCGCAGGAAGGTAAGGGCATCGACATGGCTTGCCGAGTAGCCAATGCTCGGTGGGTCGCCCGGGTTGGTGCGCATGTTCGGGATCACCACGACGAGCCGCGCGTCCGGCGCCATGCCTTCCGAAGGCCCGCCCCCGGCGACATTGACGGCTCTCCCCGCCGCGATGCTCGCGACGTGCGTCCCATGCGCGCCCGGATCGCGCAAGGCGACGGGAGGCGGCGCCCCCTGGACAAATCGCGCGATGTCCGCCGTGAGATAGACGGTGCCGTAATCGAGCAGCGGAAAGTGCGCCGGGTCGACGGCACTCGGTGCCGGGCCGGCCGTTCCACGCTGGTCCCAGATCGCGAGTATGCGCGATCTACCGACGTCGTCCTGGAATGCGCGATGCAGCACATCCACCCCGCCGTCGATAAGGCCGATGAGGGCATTGTCACACGACGACGATCTACGCGTCGCCCGAGCAGGGGGTTGCGGCATGGGGCTACCTGCTCCGCGTCCGCTACTTCCATGGCGATACGAGCCCCGTGACGTTGCGTGCAATCATCGACAAGTACCGTGGCGGCAACAACGCTGACGACTATATTCGCGGCTACAAATAAGTACTCCAGCGCGCTCTCCGGCAGCACGTTCATCGATCTGTATGACAATCGGCAGCTGGCGCAGCTTGCCGTGGCCGCATTCTCGCATGAGCTGAGCTTCCGGTATCCGCTATCGGACGAGCAGATGGCGAGGGCATTCGAGACGACCGATCGGCAGGTCGATGTCTGGCGCCAAGGGCAAGCGTCAGAGGAGATCGCGCCTTCGCCTGAGCTGGAATCGGACGGGACCATGGATCGCATGACACCGAACGAGGAAAGAGTATTTCCAGATTGACGTGATTTCGGCACCTCGATGTGTGTCGCTAGAAGAGCGCGAGGCTATCATGACCGACTTCGATCCTGCCGCAGATCCCACGATCGCCGCATCTGAGCTTGAGGCTGCGCGGAGCCGCGCAAACTACGGCGATATCGACCCGCGCGGCTATGCGCCAACACCGCAAACGGAGGATATGGAGAGGGCGGCGCCTGCGCCTCTGATGCCGCTCGATATCGCTCTCGGGCAGGCCTTCCTCACGGCATGCACGACCTCGCGCCCGCGCGTGACCTACGGACTTGGCTGCAAGGTGCCGTTCTTCAAGGCGAAACCTGGCGTCGATTTCACCAAGGTCGATTGCAGCGGTTTTGTGCGCGAGGCGATCCGGGAGGCGACCATGCCGATGGTGCCGTTTCCCGATGGCTCGGTGGTGCAGCACGACTGGATCATCGCTCAACGCTACAAGAAGACCACGGTGGCGTCAGGAAAGCTCGCCGATGGCAGGGTGCGGATCGCCTTCCTGTCGCCTTCCGATACCTCGAGCCGCATCGGCCATGTGGTGCTGATCCAGAACGGGCGGACTCTGGAGTCCCACGGCGGTGCTGGCCCCGATAGTCGACCGTGGAACGGCGAGAGCTGGCAGGCCGTGACCAGAGTTTACGAGCTGACGGGTCCGCTGGCTGCGCCGCCTGCCACGAGCTGATTGATCGGAGTTGTTGGCGCTTGCCGCAGAACCGGCCGCGGCACCGACCATCGGCCCACTTGCGTGGAAACGCCCGATGCTCTCCTCTCGTCGTTTAGCTCGGCTGGGCTAAGTCGCACGCAGCGCTGACGGGCCCCTCACCAAGCCAAAGGCGAGAGGAGTGGTCGCAAGCGTCAACAGGGCGATGGTGATGATTGCGGTGGGAATGCCGACCAGATCGCCCAGCAGCCCGCTCAAGGGCGGCGCGAGGGCCGCCGACCCGATCGTGACCGTGTAGAAGACGCTGAGCGCGTGCGTGCGCCGCTCCGGCGGGGCGTAGGACGGCACCGATCCATAGATCACCGTGGTGACGCCGTTGAGCGCAATCCCGAGCACCGGCAGCAGTATGAGGGCGGCTGACAGCGGCAGGGCAAGAACAGCAACGGTCCCGGCGGCCGTGAGAGTCTGGGCAACCACGATGGTAGCCACGATGCCGAGCCGTCTCGCGACTCATTTTTTTTTTTTATTGATACGGCGACCCCCGAGAAAGACCAGCGTCAGCGCGACCCCTGCCGTGCCGACGGCCGCGCCCTTGGCAATCAGGAGGAAGGGCAGCAGCACGAAGAGCGCGCCGCGGATCACGCTGTCGGCGATGCCGAAGCCGATCAGGATGCGGTATCCGAGGCGCGGGACGGACGTCACCTCGGCTTGGGAGTCTTTGCTATCCCGCTCGTTGGACGACGCCTGCTCCGGCATGAGACGGGGTGCGAGCAGGAATATCGGGACCGCCGCCATGATCCCGAGCAGCCCCAGGAGGGCGTAGGCCGGCCGCCACGGCATGACCAGGAGCAGTGCGGCCGCGAGGGCAGGAAGGAGGACCTTGCCCACATCGCCGGCGAAATTGTAGGTGCCGAAGGCGGAAAGCGAGCGTGCCCCCGTGAAGGTGCGAGTGACCAGCGCGGAGCCGATCGGATGCTGGGTCGCCGCGCCGAGGCCACCCAGAAACAGAACCGTCACGAGCCACCAGAACCCATCGCCGACCCCGGCGAGGCCGTAGCACAGGCCGCACAGGGCGGTGCCGAGAGCCAGCACGGCGCCTCCACCCCGCCGCTCGGCGACGCGCGCGGAGGGGATCTGCAAGCCGGCCATCGTGCCGGTGTAGATCATGCGAAGCGCGCCGACCGCGGCATAGCTGAGAGCGAATTCCACCTGCCAGATGGGAAGCGCCACCCAGATCAGGTCCGTGTAACCATCGTGTAGCACGTGCCCGGCGCAAGCCACGCCCAAGGCGCGCCGCTCCTTGGGCTTTTCCGCCGCTTCGCCGGAGCACTGGCGGAGATTAGGCGTGGTGCCGGTCATCGTGTTCGCTCCCCCGGGTCTATGCTTACGGCAATGTCAGCGGCACCCCAAGCAGTGCCCAGTAGGGCAGCACGAGCACGGCCACCATGATGGTCGCCGCCAGCATGCCAAGCCCCAGTTTCAGCACGTCTGCCCGCCCGAAGTACCCTGTCTCATACGCCATGAGGTTGGACGCGGTCTGCACGGGATAGAGAATGATCGCGTCCACGGCCATGAGGGTTGCCAGGCCGGCCACGACCGGGCTCAGCCCGGCACTGGAAGCGATCGTTGCGTTGATCGGAAGCAACAGCGCCACACAAGCTGCCAGGTTGGTTATCGCCAGATGCACAACCACGACAGCCACGATGAGGCCGATGAGGAGGGCGATCGGAACAGCTGCAAGTCCGCTCAGGCGGCCGACCAGGAGCTGGCCGAGCCACGCTGCGGCACCTGTTGTTGTCATCAGCGCTGCGAGGGAGAGCGATGACCCCACGGTGAGGATGAGCCCCCATGAAAGGCGGGTTTCAAAGGTCCTCCACGAAATCACGCCGATGCGCGGCAGCATCAGAAGGGCAGCGCCAAGAAGAGCGGGCACGGCGGGTGAGAGATGGTGCATCCGGTCGGTGAACCAAAGGCCGGCGGTGATCGCCAGCACGATGAGTGTTTTCTTCTCTGCTTGCGAATAGGGCTCTCGTGACGCGGCTGCTGCCGGTGCTGCGCTCGGATGGGCCGCCTCGAAGCGCCCCACCAGAATGCGCACAAGTACCGCGCCGCAGCACAGCAAAGCGTAGTAGGGCACGGCCATCAGGGCGAACCAGCCCAGCCACGAAAATCCGCCGAGAAGCGTCGCAGCGGTGATCGATGTCGTACCACCGGTGAGAAGCGCCGACGAGGCCAGGGGATTGAGGATGCCGAGCCCCAACATGACTGCGCGTCCGGCCCGCTGTTCTGGGCCGATGCCCATGGCGTCAAGCGCGTCACGATAGGCCGGGATCAGGACGGCGTTCCGCGTAATCGCTGAGGGCATCAATAGCGCCAGCACCGGGAAGCCCGCGATCATCTGCACGTATAGCCGGAAGGGGCTGTTCCGCGCGCTGCGCGAGAGGAAACGGGCCGCGCGGCCCGCAAGCCCGCTCGATTCCACGGCGGCGCCGATCGCGATCGAGCCGATAAGAAAGAAGGTCACCTCTCCCGCGAAACCGCTCGCCACGTCCGGCAGTCGCAGACCTGGGCTCAGCCCGAGCAGCGCCATCACGACCAACGCGGTCAAGCCGAGAGGGATTGCTTCCGTGACCCACAGGATCGTACCGGCCGCCGCCGCCCCAAGCACCGCCTGCCCGACCGGCGTCAACCCGTCGGCGGTCGGCAACAGACGCGCCAAGCCGAATGCCCCAAGGGCCAGGACGATCCACAGCTCTCTTCTGATGGAGGCGCCAATGCCCAACTTCCCAGCTCCATCTGCAGGCTCTTTCTCAGAAGGAGCTATGGGGTGGGGATTGACAAGCGACAGTTTCGAGCTGCCATTTGCAGAAAACTCATATGAAGGTCGAGAGCATGCGTCGGCTCCCACCGCTGAAGGCCTTGCCTGCGTTCGAGATTGCGGCCAGCCGGGGAAGCATCGGCGCCGCGGCTCAAGAGCTTCACCTTACGCACAGCGCTGTCAGCCGGCAGATCAAATCGATCGAGGAATATCTCGGTGTTTCGCTGTTCCGTCGGCTCAATCGCCGCATTGAGCTCACCCCGGCCGGCGCAGCGTTCCTGCCTTCGGTGCGGAAGACCATGCAGTTGTTGGAGGCGTCCGCAGCCCAGATCGGCGGTCAGACGATGCAAGGACCGCTTATCGTTTCGTGCCTCGCGACCTTCATGATGCGCTGGCTGATCCCAAGGCTCTATGCGTTCAGCGCAGCCCATCCGGGAATTGACGTGCGGCTCGCTGCTTCACACGCGCCGGCTCGGTTCGCTGCTGACGGCATCGATATCGCCATACGGATCGGTCGCCCGCCCTGGCCGCGACGTGTTGCAGCGCACCGAATGTTCTCCGATCGGATAGGACCTGTTCTTGCCCCCACCTTGCAGAAAAGGCATCGGCTCACGCGACCGTCTGACCTTAAGAAGGCGGTGCTTTTGCACACCGACACACGCCCGCAGGCATGGTCAGACTGGTTGCGCCTCACGGGCACGCGCGGCCTTGAGGCCGCCAGCGGCCCCCGCTTCGAGCACACTTATTTTCTGCTGGAGGCCGCGGCCAGCGGCCTCGGCGTGGCCATCGCTTCACTTCCGCTGGTCAAGGAGGATCTCGCCGGTGGCCGCCTCGTAGCGCCCTTGGGCTTCGTGAGGAGCCCGGGATCGTACTACCTGCTTTATCCCAAGAGCACGCCGAACGCGGCAAGGATCGCGGCCTTTGCCGCCTGGATCATGGCGGAAGCTGAGGCCGAGAGTGCCTTTTTGCCAACTGCCAGCGGCTAAACGAGCGCCTGACCACGCGCGGCCGGAACGCGGCCCCACAGGGTTTCAATCATCTCGCTCCATGAGCTTGGAGGGGGTATCGAACTCCACGCCGTACAGCCGGCCTCCGTCGCAATAGCTACCATGGCGGCCATTTTGCGGGCCAGCCGTCAGCTTGTTGAGTCTTGGCCTGGAACGGCCGGCGCCGCTGATAGACGCCCGTGGTTCGGTCCCGCCCTTGAGGCACCACCAGCGCCCGTAAGGACACGGTCGGTCTCAGATGCACAACTTTGAAGCCCTTTTCTCTCAGACGGGCGAGCAACGTCGGGACTGCGAGCGCGGTGGAGGCGTGGATATCGTGCATCAAGATGATACCCCTGCCGCGCGCTTCAAGTTGCGCCATGACCCGGCGGACGACGCTCCGGGCGTCGCGCGTGCGCCAATCCAGGGAGTCGATGTCGATCGAGAACTGCGCAATGTCGCGGCTCTTCAGATAGGCGTCGGTCGCATGGGTGCCACTCAGGTAGGGGAACCGGAAGAACGGGGCGATCGGCTCACCTGCGGCCTTCTCCGCCTCGGTGAAGGCGGCTTCGATCTGCACTTTCATGCTGGCTTCGGACAGCCTCCGCAAATTGGCATGCGACCACGTGTGCGTGCCGATGGTGTGTCCCTGGAGGGCGATCTCCCGGACGACCTCGGGGTGCGCTGCGGCCATCTCGCCTACGACGAAAAAAGTCGCCCTCGTGCACTCTGACGCCAGAGCCGCGAGTATTGCGCGCGTGGAAGCGGTCGCAGGTCCATCGTCGAATGTCAGAACGACCTCGCCCGAGGCGAGGAAGCCGGGATCGCCGTGCTGCGAACCAAACCTAGGCCCGCCGGTCGTATCGATATCGACGGCGCGCGCGACACCCAGGGTGTTCGGCGCCGGGCAGGCCTGATGGGCTTGCGCGGCGAGCGGTGCCGCAGCTCCGATCGAGAACAGCGCAAAGCATAGTCGTCCGATGAACCGCATGCTCCCCCTGACAGCTCTTGTGCGATGTGCAGCAAGACGAACCTTCGCCAAGATCGCGATGCGCACAAGGCCCTGCCTCAATTCATTGAGGCCATTGTCACCGCCGGGCGACACAGCGTCAGCGTGCACGTTCCTGGTTGCGTGGCGTTGTATCTGACGGCACGCACGAAAGCAGAGCGGAATGCACCGTGCCGCATCTCGCTTGATGAATCAGGCTGCCGCTCCGCACATGCACATGGCGCACGGCGGCACCATGCGGGCGCTCGCCGGCATCCAGGCGGCGAAGTTCGGGACCGAGACGCAGTACCAGCACCTGATGTTCGAGGAGTTCGCCCGCAAGGGTCACGGCGGAGTTTGCCAACGTGCGATACCGGTTCGGGCACTCGATGCTGACCGAGACGCTCAACATCGACACCGACCAGAACGCCGATGGCGTTCAGCAGATGTCCCTAATCGAGGCCTTCGCCAACCCGCTGGGATACCTGGCCCAACGTGCCGGCAGCATCGTGGCGGGCTCGGTCAGCCAGGTCGCCAACGGGATCGACGAGTTCGTGACCGGGGCGCTGCGCAACAACCGGCGTCACGTGAAGACGCTGATGCTGCGGATGGGGATGGAAGCCTTGTATCGCCGGCCCCGGACGACGAAGCCGGAGGCGGGGCACAAGGTCTTTCCGTATCTGCTGCGCGGCATCGAGATCACGCGGCCCAATCAGGTCTGGGCGATGGACATCACCTACATTCCGATGGCCAAGGGCTTGGTCTATCTCGCGGTCGTGCTCGAATGGTTCTCGCGGCGGGTCCTGGCGTGGCGTGCGTCGATCACGATGGACGCAGCGTTCTGCATCGAGGCGCTGCAGGAGGCGCCGGCGCGTCACGGCAAGCCGGAGATCTTCAACACGGACCAAGGCTCGCAGTCACCGGCGCGGCCTTCACGGGCGTGCTGGCAGCCAAGCAGATCAGGATCAGCATGGACGGCAAGGGCGCGTGGCGCGACAGCGTGT